>Ga0209477_1002424_pt1 | contig 10791 bp, 10 predicted proteins | sample KloWWTupernatant_FD_187180 | JGI IMG/M metagenome (GOLD analysis project Ga0209477, IMG submission 187180) | Active sludge microbial communities from Klosterneuburg, Austria, studying microevolution and ecology of nitrifiers - Klosterneuburg... | ecosystem: Engineered > WWTP > Aerobic digester >...
GGCCCGGTGCGGGGGGCCGTGGGGCTTGGTGGGCAAGAGGCTTCGGCCCCCCGCACCGGGCCGGCGACGCCGCAGGGCGCAAGGGTCCGCTCAGAACGCGTCGGTTCGAACTCCCTGCCCGTCTCCCGCCAAGGCCGCAGCGAAAATTCCGCGGTCGATGTTCGCGCCGGTGAGCATCGCGGCGACCTTGCGTCCGGCGAGCTGCGATTTCTCCTTGCGGATCGCGGCGTAAGCGGCGGCGCCGGCGCCTTCGGCGCAATTGTGCGTGCACTGGAACAGCACGCGGATCGACTCGGCGATCTCGGCGTCGGTGACCTCGACGATGCGGTCGACCGACCTGCAGATGATCTCGAGCGCCTCGGGTTCGGGCGTCCGGCACGCGAGGCCGTCGGCGAGCGCCGTGGTGACTGGTGATTCGATCGGTCGGCGCGCACCGAACGAAGCCGCGTAGGCTCGCGCGTGCGCCGAGACGACGCCGACCACTTTGACCGCGAGTCCGAGCGCATCGCGCGCGGCCACTGCGCCGCAGATCCCGGAGCCCAGGCCGATCGGCACGTAGATCGTGTCGATGCCGGGCACGGCGCGGAACAGTTCCAGGCCGGCCGTCGCGACGCCGGCGACCAGTGTCCGGTGGAACGACGGCACGTAGTGCAGGCCCTGTCGCGCGGCCAACTGGCCGGCGAATTCCCTCGCCTCCTGGAAGTCGCCGCCGTGCTCGACGACGGTCGCGCCGAGCGCGCGCATTGCGGCGTTCTTCTCGACGCTGTTGCCGTGCGGCACGACGACCGTTGCCGCCATGCCGTGCCGCGCCGCGCACCGCGCGACCGACTGACCGTGGTTGCCGCGCGTGGCCGTCACCACCGCGGCGCAGCTGCCACTCGCCGCCAGCCCCGCGAAATAGGCCAGGCCGCCGCGCACCTTGAACGCGCCGACCGGCGTGTGGTTCTCGTGCTTGAGCCAGACCTCCGTCCCCGCGTCGTCGCACAGCAGCGGCCAGCGGTACTGGGGGGTCGCGGGCATCCCGGCGTAGACGACATGCGCCGCGGATTCGATCTCTTCGAGGGTCGGAAGCTCCACGCCGGCTCCTGTACGCGCGGTCAGACCCCGGAAGCGTAGTTCTCGAACTTCGTGTACTGCCCGACGAAGGTCAGCCGCACGGTCCCGATCGGCCCGTTGCGCTGCTTGCCGATGATGATCTCGGCGACGCCCTTGTCAGCGGAGTCGGGGTTGTAGACCTCGTCCCGATAGATGAAGACGATGACGTCCGCATCCTGTTCTATCGCACCACTCTCGCGCAGGTCGGACATCACGGGCCGCTTGTTCGGACGCTGCTCGAGCGAGCGGTTGAGCTGCGACAGCGCAATCACCGGGCAGTCGAGCTCCTTGGCCAGCGCCTTGAGCGAGCGCGAGATCTCGGAGATCTCGGTGGCGCGGTTCTCGCCGCTCGAGGTGGCCGACATCAGCTGCAGGTAGTCGACGACGATCAGGCCCAGCTTGCCGCACTGGCGCGACAGGCGTCGCGCGCGCGCGCGCAGCTCGAGCGCGTTGAGCGCCGGGGTCTCGTCGATGAAGAGCTGCGAATCCTGCATCTTCTGCATCGCGCTGGTCAGCCGCGGCCAGTCGTCGTCGACCAGTCGCCCCGTGCGCAGCCGCTGCTGGTCGAGCCTGCCCACCGAGCAGACCAGGCGCATCGCGAGCTGCGTGGCGCCCATCTCCATCGAAAACACCGCCACCGGCAGGCCCTGGTCGACCGCGACGTGCTCGGCCATGTTCAGCGCCAGCGAGGTGTTGTGCGTCATCACGTAGTCGTCGGTGATGTAGAGCCGGCTGGGATGCGACACCGCGATGCACTGCACGGCCGTGCGCCGTGTGGCTTCGATCGACACGATGACCGGCAGCTTGCGGCGCACGCGCCCGTTCTCCATGCCTTTCGCCTTGTCGCCAAGCAGGAACAGGCTTGCCGGATCGGGATGGCTGATCGTGCAGACGAACGCCGGCAGTCCGTCGCGCCGCTCGCCGCCGACGCGGAAAGTCGGACGTTTGACCTTGATCGAACACCAGCCGCCGAGCGAACGCACCAGCGCCTGGAGATCGAGCGCAAGGCGCTCGCTGGCGGTGGACAGGCGCACCGTGCCCCAGCGCTCGACCCAACCGTCGGTGTCGAGCAACCCGCGCAGCAAGTCGAGCCTCGCCTCGCGTCCGGCGTCCAGGTAGACGTCGGGAATGAACTTGTCGTGCGACGATCGGCCCCACAGGCCGAGTGCTTCGAGCTGGACCTTCAGCGGATTCGGATGCCTGCCGGCATGCCCGGCCACCGCGCCACGGTCGGGCTGGACGATTCGCCAGTCGTAGCGCGACGCATGCTGCAGGATCAGCCCGCTGCCGACACGCTCGCGCATGCGGTCGAGCACGTCTGCGGCGGCATTCGAGAACAGCACCGAGCTGCGCCGAAGGCAGCCGTCACCCAGCAACGCGCCGATCACCCACGGATCGACCGGCAATGGATCGTCGGCGCCGAAGTCCCCGGACGGCATGTCGATCCAGAGTCGATTGCGGTAGCGCACCCGCCCCAGCATCTCGCGCAGCCGTGCCGTGCTCAGGATGCGCGGCGCAACCCACTCGCGATACCGAACGCGCCACAGGTGCTCGTCGCAGCACTCGGTGCTGCGCCCATCGGAGAACCGCACCCGGTAGACCTGGCGCTCGCCCTGCGGGAACACGCCGGTGACGATGGACGGCGCGCCGTCGATCGATGCCAGCGCATCGCCGACCGCGATCTCGCCCATCGGCTTCCAGCCGGTACGCAGGCGGATTTTCGCGTCGAGGGGCTGCGCCTTGCCCATCGACGGTCTTCCGGCGACGATGATCAGGTCGCCGGGCTGCAGCCCGGAGGTCATCCGGTCGAAATCGACGTAGCCGGTCGGCACGCCGGTCACGTCGTTCGGATTGTCCTGGTGGTACAGCTCGTCGATCCGCTCGACCACCTTGCCCAGCAGTTCGGGCAGCGGCTGGAAACCGGCCTGTCCGCGCGAGCCGTCCTCGGAGATCTGGAACACCTTCGACTCGGCCTCGTCGAGCAGCTGGCGAGTGTCCTTGCCCTGCGGATTGAGCGCCGACGTGGTGATCTCGTCGGAAGTCGAGATCAGCCTGCGCAGGATCGAGCGGTCGCGAACGATCTCCGCGTAGCGGCGGATGTTGGCCGCCGACGGGGTTTCCTGCGCCAGCGAGTTCAGGTAGGACAGGCCACCGGACTCGTCGGCCTTGCCGAGCGACTGCAACGCCTCGTAGACGGTGACCACGTCGGCCGGGTGGCTGCGCTCGATCAGTCGCGCGATCTGGTGCCAGATGAGGCGGTGGTCGTGGCGGTAGAAGTCTTCCTCGCGCAGCACGTCGGCCACGCGGTCGAAGGCCGAGTTGTCCAGCAGCAGTCCGCCGAGCACGGCCTGCTCGGCCTCGATCGAATGCGGCGGCACGCGCAGCGCGGCGATCTGCGGATCGCCGCCCTGCAAAGGATTCGGTACTGCGGACATCGATGCTCGGGCGCTACGCCGGGCGCATGTTCAGCCCTGCGGCCTGCTCGGTTACGCTCAGGCGCTCTCGCCAACGACGGTCACCGTGACCTGGACCACCACGTCGCCGTGAAGCGCAACGTCGACGCTCGCGTCGCCGACCGTCTTGAGCGGACCGGACGGCATGCGCACCATGCCCTTCTCCACCGCGAAACCCTGCTTCTTCAGGCTTTCCGCGATGTCGAAGTTGGTGACCGAGCCGAACAGCCGGCCGTCGACACCCGCCTTCTCGGTGATCCGGACAGTTGCGCCGTTCAACTTCTCGCCGAGCGCCTGCGCGGCCGCCAGGCGATCGGCCTGAGTCTTCTCGAGCTCGGCGCGGCGCCCCTCGAATTCCTTGATCGCCGCGTCGGTGGCGCGGCGCGCCTTGCCCTGCGGGATCAGGAAGTTGCGGGCGTAGCCGTCGCGCACTTTCACGACGTCGCCGAGCTGGCCCAGGTTGACCAGTTTTTCGAGCAGGATGACTTGCATCTCGGTTTCCCCCGGCTCAGTGATTGTCGGTGTACGGCAGCAGCGCGAGGAAGCGCGCGCGCTTGATCGCGTCCTGCAGCTGGCGCTGAAAGCGGGACTTGGTGCCGGTCAGGCGCGCCGGGATGATCTTGCCGGTGTCGGTGATGAAGTCCTTCAGCAGATCGATGTCCTTGTAGTCGATCCACTCGATCTTCTCGGCGGTGAAACGGCAGAACTTCTTGCGCTTGAACAGCGCGCTCTGCGACGGGCGGCGGGGCTTCTTGTCCTTGGAACCGCGGCGGAAAGTGGCCATGGCGTTCTCTCTTTTCCTGTCAATGGTGTTCGTTGATCGTGTCGTTGATCGTGTCGTCGAGGGCGGCCGGCGACGCGAACTCGGTCACGTGCAGCACGAGCGACTTCGACTGCCGCCGGCGCGGCGCGAGGAATCCGGTCACGACGACCTGCACTCCGAGTGCCAGCCGGTCGGCGCGCGCCGCGATCGATCCGGCGAATCGCACCGAAACCTCGAAGTCGAGCTGCCTCGGGTGTCCCGCCTCGCGCACCTCCGAGCCGTGGCTCAGTCGCGCGTTCAGCATCGCGATACCCGCCGGCGTGTACCTCAGCGCTTCGCGCTCGATCAGCACACCCGACAACTCGACACGGTTGGCCGTCGTCCCCAGTTCGTTCCCCGCCCGCCGGTCGGCCTCAGCCGGCCTGCGGCGCCTCGGTAGCGGCCTTGCGAGCCTCTTCCTTCTGGATCTGCTTCCACATCGGCGACGCGCCCGTCTCGGCCTTCTTCATCGCGACGATCAGGTGGCGCAGCACGGCGTCGTTGAACCGGAAGGCGTGCTCGAGTTCGTCGAGCGTCGGCTTGCCGCACTCGATGTTGACCAGCACGTAGTGGGCCTTGGCCACCTTCTGGATCGGGTAGGTCAGCTGCCGCCGGCCCCAGTCCTCGATCCGGTGGACCTTGCCCTCCTGGGCTTCGATCATCGCCTTGTACCGCTCGATCATCGCGGGCACCTGCTCGCTCTGGTCGGGGTGGACGATCAGCACGATTTCGTAGTGACGCATCGGTTCTCCTGGTTCGGATGACCCGGCGACGATCGCGCACGCCACCCGGATCCGGCCTGGCGGCCGTCGGAGGTCGTGACGCGTGCCCGTCGCGCGGGCTTACCCTGTGGTCGAAGGCCGCCGGCGCCATTGCGTCGATACACCGTGCGGCAAGGAACCGGTGATTGTAGCGGAAACGCCATGCCCGCTCAAGCGATGCTGCCCCCGCCCGTCGCTAAGGCCGCTCCTCGGGCACCTCGCTCCAGCCGCTGCGCGCGCCCGCATACAGCGCCTCGAGGATCGCTCGCTCGCGCGCCTCGATCCGCGACAGGAACTCCGACGCGCCGCCGATGGCGCGGAACGCGTCGAAGCCGCGCGCAAGGAAGTCGTGCATCTGCGACAGGCCGGCCAGCCGTGCCGGGCCGGCCATCGCCTTCAGCAGGCGGCCCAGCATCGGGTGGCGCACGAGTCGGTCGAGCGAGTGGCCGATGGTGACGATCAGCTCGAGCTGGTGCTCGCGCTCGGCACGCGCCCCGGCGCGCCGATAGGCGGCAGCGTACTCGGCCTCGTCGATGGCAGCCGGGTCGGTGGGTCGAAGGTCGCGGGCCAGCGCGAGGTCCATGCGTTCGGACAACGCGTCCATCTCCACGGCGTCGGCGATCGTCGCCAGCGCCGCATCGGGCAGCAGCCGAACCATCATCGGGACGATCTTCACCAGCTCGGCATCGCGCTGCGAGAAGTCCTTGGCGCCATACAGGTCCTGCAGGAAGAACCGGGCAGCCGGCCCGTGGCGCGGCTCGGACATCAGGTCGCGGTGCGTGCGCGCAAGCCGATGCGCCTGCCAGGTCTTGATTGCATGCACCCAGACGCGCGCCTGATCGTCCGCCGCGACCGAACGTCGCAGTTGCGCCACCTGCTTCGCCGCTTGCTGCAATCGAGTACCGTGGTCCATACACGAACAGTCTGCCGCATGACGCACGGCGCTCCAAGTGCGGGCGCCCGCGACGCGCCCCTTTAGAGCTGGATCTCTAGCGGCCTCGCCTAGAATCGCCGAATGGTTCAGCGTCGAACGTTCCTGAAGGCCGGCGTCGCAGGAGCAGCCTTGCTGCTCGCGGGAGGCACGGTGTCGTGGCTCGCGGGCCGCGATGCGGTGGCCGATCGGCGCGAGGTGCTCGCCGCGGTGATCCCGGCAGTACTCGAAGGCAGCTTGCCGCAGGCGGCGCCGCAGCGCGAAGGCTCCCTCGGGCAAGCCCTCGCCGGCGTCGAGACCGCGATCGCCGCACTGTCGCCGGCCGCGCAGCAGGAACTCGCGCAGCTGTTCGCACTGATGACGATCCCGCCGACTCGCCTCGCGCTGGCCGGCCTCGCCCACTCGTGGCGCGACGCGACCGTTGCCGAGGTGTCGTCGGTCTTGCAGGGCTGGCGCACGCACCGGCTCGAATTGCTGCAGAGCGCGTACCACGCGCTGCACGACCTCGTGGTGGGCAGCTGGTATGCCGATCCGGCGCAGTGGGCCGGCATCGGCTACGACGGCCCGCCGCGAATCTGAAGCCCTCTTTGAAGCCCCTGCGACACCCGCTGCCGCAACGCCCGAACGGAGCCGCTACCGAATGAGCCGCATCCCCGACCCGATCGCCGACGGTCTCGCGCGAGGCTGGAAGGTGCTCGACGCCGGCGACGCGACGCTGCCCGGGCAACTCGACTGCGACGTGGCGATCGTCGGCACCGGCGCGGGCGGCGGAATCACCGCCGAGATCCTTGCGCGCGCCGGGCTGCGCGTTCTGATGATTGAGGAAGGCCCGCTCAGGAGCTCGCGCGACTTCGACATGCGCGAGGCGACGGCCTATCCGCAGCTCTACCAGGAGTCCGCCGCACGCAAGACCAAGGACAAGGCGATCAACGTCCTGCAGGGCCGCTGCGTCGGCGGATCGACGACCGTCAACTGGACCTCGAGCTTCCGCACCCCGACCGCGACGCTCGGCTGGTGGCGCGACCACTACGGTCTGGCGACGTTCACGCCCGAGGCGCTGATCCCGTGGTTCGAGCAGGTCGAGCGGCGGCTGTCGATCGGACCGTGGCTCGCGCCGCCGAACGAGAACAACGACCTGCTGCGGCGCGGCGCCGGCAAGCTCGGCATGCCGGCGCCTGCCATCCGGCGCAACGTGCGCGGATGCCTGAACCTCGGCTACTGCGGCATGGGCTGCCCCGTCAACGCGAAGCAGTCGATGCTCGTGACGACGGTGCCCGTCGCGCTCGACGCCGGCGCGACCTTGTGCACGCGCGCGCGCGCGACGCGGCTCGAGATCGCGGGCGCGAGGGTCGAGGGGCTCGAGATCGACTGGCTCGACGCCGACGGCCTGCGGCCGAGCGGTCGGCGCACCCGCGTGCGCGCGACGCACTTCGTGCTGTCCGGCGGCGCGATCAACAGCCCTGCACTGCTGCTTCGCTCCGCGGCACCGGATCCGAACCGGTTGACGGGCGCGCGCACCTTCCTGCATCCGACGGTGGTGTCGGCCGCGGGCTTCGAGCACCGGGTCGACGGCTTTTCCGGCGCGCCGCAGACGATCTACAGCGACCACTTCCTCGACGGCCAGCCGGTCGACGGACCCATCGGCTACAAGCTCGAGGCGCCGCCGATCCACCCGGTGCTCTACGCGACGACCTTGCACGGCTTCGGGAAGGGCCACGCGCAACGCATGAAGGAGTTCGCGCACACGCATGCGCTGCTGGCGCTGCTGCGCGACGGCTTTCATCCCGATGCCGCCGGCGGCCGCGTCGAACTTCGCAGCGACGGCTCTCCCGTCCTCGACTACCCGCTGACCGGCTTCGTATTCGACGGCGTGCGGCGCGCGTTGCTGTCGATGGCGCAGATCCAGTTCGAGGCGGGAGCCCGCGCCGTCCATCCGGTACACGAACTCGCCGGCGCGTACCGCAGCTGGCCGGACGCGCGTGCCGCGATCGCGGCGCTGCCGATGAAGCCGCTGCTCACCCGCATCGTGTCCGCGCACGTGATGGGCGGCTGCGCGATCGCCGCCGACGCGCAGCGCGGCGTCGTCGGGCCAGACGGCGTGCACTGGCAGCTCGCCAACCTGTCGGTGCACGACGGCTCGATCTTCCCGACTTCGATCGGCGCCAATCCGCAGCTCTCGATATACGGCATCACGGCGCGACTGGCCAGCGGCCTGGCCAACCGGCTGACCGGCCGCCCGGCTCCCGGGTTGGCCGTTGCCGCAGCCTGAAGCGATGGTCCGGCTCGCACTGGGCACCCTGTTCGCGCTGATTGCCATCGCGGTCGTGTCGCTGGCCGCGTGGCTCCACGCGGCGCGCGGCTGGCACCCGGCGATCGCCTTGCTGGCCGCCGCCTGCGTGCCGGTGCTGGTGAATGCGGCGATCCTCGGAAAGCAGTTCGCGATCACGGCCTGGCTGCGCCGGCGAAGCCGCCCCGATCTCGCGTTCGGCACGACGGCGTGGCTGCGGGCGTGGGCCGGCGAGATCGTCGCGTCGCTGCGCACGTTCCTCTATGCGCAGATCCGCTATGGCGCGCAGCCGCTGCCCAGCGGCAACGATCGCGAACGCCTGCCGGTGCTGCTCGTGCACGGTTACTTCTGCAATCGCGGCATCTGGCGGCCGTTCGCGCGCTGGCTGGCGGCGCGCGGCCACGCGGTCGATTCCGTCAACCTCGAGCCGATGTTCGCGTCGATCGACGACTACGTGCCGATCGTCGCTGCCGGCGTCGATCGGCTGCGCGCGCGCACCGGCGCGCCGCGGGTCGCGCTGGTCGCGCACAGCATGGGGGGGCTCGTCGTGCGCGCCTACCTGGCCGCAGGCGGGCACGAGGCGGTCGCTGCGGCGATCACCCTCGGCACGCCGCATCGCGGCACGTGGATGGCGCGCTTCGGCACCGGCCGCAACGTCGCGCAGATGCGGCCCGACTGCGACTGGCTGCGCGCGCTGGCCACGCGCGAAGCCGCGACGGCGCGGGTGACGCCGTTCACCGTCGTTCTCTCGCACCACGACAACATGGTCGCCCCGCAGTCGATCCAGACGCTCGACGGCGTGCGCACCATAGAGCTCGCCGGGCGCGGCCACGTCGAACTCGCGTACGACCGAGCGGTCTGGTCGCACGTCGCGCGCGCGATCGACGACGCGGCCCGCCCCCAGGAACCGGTGCGAGGCAGCTGAGCGACGCACCTGAGCGACGCAGCTGAGCGACGCACCTGAGCCAGCCAACCGAGCGGCCCGCCCGACTTCAGAAGTGGATGCCGCGCATCAATTGCTGGAACGCGACCTGGTCGGCGCTCAATCGCGGCGGCTGGCTGCCGGGGTCCTTGGCGTCCTTCGCGCCCTTGGCGGCCTCCGAGTCCGGGAACATGCGGAACGTCGTGTTCATGACGATCTGCATGATCCTCGGCATCAGCGCGTGCAGCACCTCGCCGGTGACGCCCAGCCGCGTGGCGATGCGCACCGGCTTGTAGACGATCGCCTGGCTCACCAGGTCCGCCGCCTCGTCGGGCGACAGCGTCGGCACGTTCTGGTACAGCCGGGTCGGCGCGATCATCGGCGTGCGCACCAGCGGCATGTTGATCGTCGTGAACGTGACGCCGAGGTCGGCGAACTCGCTGGCGGCACAGCGCGTCCAGGCGTCGAGCGCCGACTTCGACGCGACGTAGGCCGAGAACCTCGGCGCGTTGGTCAGCACGCCGATCGAACTGATGTTGACGATGTGCCCGCGCCGGCGTTCGATCATCTTCGGCAGCAGGCCCATCGTCACTCTCACCGCGCCGAAGTAGTTCAGCTGCATCGTGCGCTCGACGTCGTGGAAGCGCTCGAAGCTCGATTCGATGCCGCGTCGGATCGAGCGGCCCGCGTTGTTGACCAGCACGTCGACGCCGCCGAACTCCTCGACCAGCCAGCGCGTCATGCGGTCGCAGTCTTCGGTGCTCGACAGGTCGACCGAGTACGTCACCAGCTCGTGGCCGTCGGCCTCGACGACGCGCCGCGCCTCTGCGAGCTTCTCCTCGTCACGCCCGCAGACAATCGTCGTGGCGCCGGCTGCGGCAATCTTGCGTGCGCTGGCCAGCCCGATTCCCGACGAACCGCCGGTGATCAGCACCACCTTGCCGGCGACCTGTCCGCTCAGCGTGCGGTCTATGAAGAGGTCCGGATCGAGGTGACGCTCCCAGTAGTCCCACAGCACCCACGCATAGTCGTCAAGGCGCGGGCACTCGATGCCGCTGCCCGCGAGTGCAGCGAGCGTCTCGCGGCAGTCGAAACGCGTCGGGTAGTTGACGAACTGCAGGATGTCGTCGGGCAGGCCGAGGTCCTTCATCACCGCGTTGCGGATCCGGCGCACCGGCGTCAGCGCCATCAGCCCCTTCTTGACGCTGTTGGGGATGAAACCGACGAGCGCGGCGTTGACCCTGATCGACATCAGCGGCGCGTGCGCCGCCTTCGCGAACGCGTTGAGCACGTCGCCCACGCGCATCGGTTCGGGGTCGACGAGGTGGAAGCAGCGGCCGTCGAGCCCCTTCGCGTGAGCGATGTGATCCATCGCGGCGACCACGTAGTCGACCGGGACGATGTTGATGCGCCCCCCCTCGATGCCGATCGTCGGCATCCACGAAGGAACGATCCTGCGCAGCCGCTGGATCAGCTTGAAGAAATAGTACGGACCGTCGATCTTGTCCATCTCGCCGGTGCGGGAGTCACCGACGACCAG
>Ga0209477_1002426_pt1 | contig 10783 bp, 11 predicted proteins | sample KloWWTupernatant_FD_187180 | JGI IMG/M metagenome (GOLD analysis project Ga0209477, IMG submission 187180) | Active sludge microbial communities from Klosterneuburg, Austria, studying microevolution and ecology of nitrifiers - Klosterneuburg... | ecosystem: Engineered > WWTP > Aerobic digester >...
GACTCGATGGCGCAACGGTGCCGCGCGCTGGTTCGACACCACGCCGCCGCCGCCTCCGCAGCAGAAGCCGCCGACGCCGTGCGCCTCGAGTTCGATCAGCCTGAAGCCGAGCGCCGCCAGGACGCGTCGCGCCGCGGCCTCGAGGCCGCCGCGGCGCACGATCTGGCAGGGGTCGTGGAAGGTTGCGGTATCGCCGATCTTCTTCATGCGGATCTTGCCCGACGCGATCACCTCGTCCAGGAACTCGGTCATGTGGATGATGCGGACCGGCAGCGCGGCGCCATACCACTTCGCCGCTTCCCATCGCGCTGCACCGTAGGCGTGGCCACACTCCGGCAGCAGCACCGTCCCGGCGCCGATCTTCACCGCGGTGTCGACGAGCGAGCGCGTGAGCCTCTCCTGCAGCTCGAGGTCGCCGTTGTTGAAACCGATGTTCGACGCGTCGAAGCCGGCCTGGTGCATGGTCCAGCGCGCGCCGATGCGGTTCAGGATCTTCGCCGCGTCGGCAAGCGCCTTGGTGTGCTCGCCCAGTTCCGCAGGCGCGGCCGTGACCAGGATGTCGGCGCTGGCGAGGTCGCACGGGATCGACACGCCGTGCTGCTGCGCGACCTCGGCCAGGATGTCGGGCAGGTCCTCGCCCGGCGTCGCCGTGCTGCCCCACTGGCGCGCGGCGCGATCCATCAGCGCCAGTCGCTCCGGCACCAGCCCGGCCTTGAACATGCCGTGGCGCGCCTCCTTCACCAGTTCCGCGATGTCGATGCCCATCGGGCAGGCGAGCGTGCAGCGGCCGCACATCGTGCACGAGTCGTAGAGCAGCTCCTGCCACTGCTCCAGGTCCTGGATCGTCGGCTTCCTGACCAGCCCGAGCGCGCGCACGAGCGGCGCGAACGGGCTGGCCTCGCGAAAGTACGCGCGGCGAAACGGCTCGAGCTTGTGGACCGGCGTGTATTTCGGATCACCGGTGGTGAGGAAGAAGTGGCAGGCTTCGGCACACAGTCCGCAGCGCACGCACGATTCCATGTGCAGTGCAGCGGTCACGCTGAATTCTCGCGCAAAGCTGCTCATGGCGGCGTCGAGCCGCGCCTGGTCGGTTTCGCCGCCCTGCCTGTCGAAGGCGGGCGTGGCGGTGGTGGCGGCGCTCATACCTTGACTCCCCGGTGACCGAAGCGAATGCCGGTGGCGCCCCGAGAGAACGCGAACAGGACCGCGTGCATCAGCTTGCCGAACGGGAACCAGATCAGCAGCAACTCGAGCGTCAGCAGGTGCACGGCCAGCGGCGTGCGGTAGAGCACTTCGTCGCGCGCCAGCACCGCCGCCGAGGGCTCCATCGTCACCGCCATGCCGGTGATGAACGGCAGGAGGGTGATGGTCCAGGTGATCATGTCGTCCGCCGTCGAGATCTTCCTCCGGACCGGGCTGCCCAGCCGCATGCCCAGCGCGAGAAGCAGCGCGATGATCGTCGCCGCCGCGGACACGTACATCACGATGTCGGGCAGTGCCGGCCACGACAGGCCGGTGATCCGGTGGATGAATGCGATGTGCGGCGCATAGCCGAGAAAGACCAGCGCGAGCCCGATGTGAAACACGTAACCGTTGATCGTGGCGAAGCGCGTGGACGGCGAGAACTCCCTGCGCGGCCACATCGCGCGCAGGTTGGCGCGCCACGCGGCCGCCGCGTTCGACGGCGCGCCTTCGCGGGGCGGCGACAGGTCGGGCATGCGGGGCAGTCGCAGGATGCCGACGAGGCGCCAGGCCGTGCCGATCACGAAGACTGCGATGGCGAACACCAGCGCCGGTCCGCGGGCGAATTCGAGTAGATCCATGGGGCCTTGCTCCCTGGTGCCGATCCTGCGTGCGATGTCGATCTGGAATGTATCCGATAACGACCGCGTCAAACAGGCGGGCGTGACGTCGTTGCGACGGGCCGCGCGGCCTGGGCACCCTCGCGCACGCCGGCGCCGAAACCCGTGGTCGCCCGCGGTCCGGTGCGCTAGGATGGGGCCGACCGGTGCCAGCGAAGGAGCGTGCGATGACGGAGGCAGAGGAGGCCATCGTGAAGCAGGTGCGCGCGGCGCTCGAGTGCGAGCCGCGCGTCAATCTCCACCGCTACCCGGTCCGGGTGGACTTCGAAGCGGGGGCGGTCGTGCTCGACGGCGAAGTCGGGAGCATCGCCGCCCGCAAGCGCGCGTTGCGGCTGGCCGCCGCGATCGACGGCGTGCGTGGCGTGGTCGACCGCCTGCACGTGGCGCCCGTGCAGCGCCGCAGCGACGGCGAGATCCGCGACGCGTTGTCGACGCTGCTGCTCGGCGAACCCGAGTTGCGCGACTGCGCCATGCGGATTCTCGCCAAGGGCGGCGCGGTCACGCTGCGCGACGTGCCCGCGCGTCGCGCTGGCGCCATCGACCTGGCGATCGCCGACGGCGTGGTCACCTTCGAGGGCACCGTGATCAGCCTCTCGCACAAGCGTCTGGTGGGCGTGCTCGCGTGGTGGACGCCAGGTTGCCGCGACGTCGTCAACTCGCTCGAGGTCGTGCCACCCGAGGAGGACAACGACGGTGAAGTGATCGATGCGCTCGGGCTCGTCTACGAGATCGATCCGGTGGTTCGACACGACCAGATCACCGTCCACTGCCACGGCGGGGTCGTGACGCTGTCGGGAGCCGTCGCCACCGAAGAGGAGCGGCGTCGAGCGGAGCTCGACGCCTGGGCGCTGTTTGCGGTGGACGACGTCGTCAACGCGATCGAGGTCCGGACGGCGCCGTAGGGCCGGCACCGTCGCAAGGCGCGCCGCGCGGCCCGGGCCGCGCGTTGGCAACCGGATCACGCCGTCAGAGCGGCGCGCACTGGTCCTCCTTGTTGCCCTGCACGCGATTCCCGCCGCCGGTCGGCACGGGCTGGTTCTGTTTGCACTGCAGGTTGCCGTCGACCGTGTTGTCGCTGACCCAGACGCCGGCAACGTTGTCGAACAGCTGGATGTCGCTGTCGACGACGTTGCCGAGCACGTGGACGGCCGCGCCGTTCGCCACGAGCTGGATCGAGCCGCCGATCGCATTGTCCCGAAGCGTGATCGCGCCGCCGATGTCGAGCTGGACGTTGCCGGCAACGGTCGACGTCTCGAGCACGACCGCGGCCGCGCGCTGACCCTGCACGTTGCCGCCGACGCGCACGCCCTGCGCGTAGAGCTCGCTGCGATCGCCGAGCTCGACGTTGCCGTCGACCACGACGCCGCGGTCGAGCACGCAGCGCGCGCCGTCCGGCACCGAGAGGTTCTCGATGTCGCGACTGCCGAACCGGTAACCGTCGCAGACATTGACGCCGCTCGACTGGGGCAGCGGTGTCGGCGCGGGACCGAGCGCCGGCGCTGCCGCGAAACTCATCGGTTCGACCGCCGACGTTCCGCTGGCCTCGCCGGAGCCGCCTCCGCAGGCGGCCAGCCCCGCGAACAGCCAGGGAATCGCGCCAGCGCCGAGGTAGCGCCGGAAGCGGCGTGCAGGCATGCCAGGTGTCATCGGTCCTCCGTTGGAAAGAGAAAGAGAAAGGGGCACCGGCAGGACGGCGGCCGTCGGCGGCCCGTCTTGCGGTGCTGTCAGTTTCAGGGAGGCTTGGCCTGGAGCATCGTCGGCGCGCGGGCGCGTGCCTTTCGTCGCCTGCCCGGGGCGACGTGCCAGAGCCAGTTGGCGAGCCGGCCCATGGAGACCCCGGTCCGAGCCGGACGAACGGCAGGGACCGCCCGACGAGTGACGGATTTCCTTCGGGACCTGCCGCCGGGCGTCACAAGATGTCGCATCGCGTCGGCAGGGGCCGCGGGTCGATCCGGATCCGGGATCGCCGGCCGGACCCCGGGCGCGGCAACGGAGATTGGCCATGAGCAGTACCCACACCGTCGCATGGAAGTACCCCGATGGCACCGGTGGCCAGTGCAGGTTCGGGGAGTACGAGTCGGCATTCGCCTACATGCTGGTCGTGGCCGAACAGTCCCCGCAGGCGCGGGTCTGGTTCGACGACGACGTCATCCAGCGTGGCTACGCGGGCGACGACGAATGGAGGCGATCATGATGCGCTGGCTGCAGATCCTGTATTTCGGCGCGCGGGCCGCATACCTCGAATCGGTCCATCGGCGCGTGCTGCAGAGTGCGCCGCACCACAAGGAAGTCAGCGCCACCTGGCTCGAGTTGCATCGCGCGCGGCGCGAGTTCGATGCCGCCTGGTGGGGCGACGAGCTGCTGCGCGGACGCAAGCCCGCCTGAATCCGGTCGGCGCCCGGTGCGGCGCCGCTTCCGTCGCCCGGTTTTCCCCCAGCGTCTCGACGCGGAGCGCCCACCGCGCGAGCGCGATCGGTCGCGGGCACGCGCCGGATCGGCGATGATCGCGCAGCGGGCAGCGAGGCGGCGGTCTGCCGCCCGATCGCTTCTCGCGAGATGCCGGCGGACGTGCCAGCCGCCGCCAGCACGCCGATGGAACAAATTCGTGCGCGATTCGTTGAAGTCCACGTCGTGGCGCTGATCCGTGGAGGACGTCCGCCTTGGTGACGGCGGAAGACAGGCTGCTGGTCGAGCGCGCACGCGACGGCGACCAGCGCGCGTTCGCGGAACTGGTCCGGCGTCACCAGGATCGTGTCTTCCGTTTCGTGCTGCGGATGACCGGCTCGCGGGACGAGGCGATGGACCTGACCCAGGACACGTTCATGAAGGCATGGCAGGCGCTGCCGCGCTGGCAGCCGCAGGCGCAGTTCCGGACCTGGCTGTTCCAGATCGCGCGCAACGGCGCGCTCGACCTGCTGCGGCGCCGCGGGCGGGTCGAATTCGTGCCGCTCGACGAGGGGCCGGCCGTTCCCGCGCACGCCCCGGCCCCGGACGAGCGGCTGGAGATCCGCCAACGGTACGACCTGCTGGACGCCGCGCTGCGCAGCTTGCCCGCGGAGCACCGCGAGATCCTGCTCCTGCGCGAGGTGGAAGAACTCTCGTACGCCGAGATCGGGACCGCCCTCGAGATCCACGAAGGCACCGTGAAGTCGCGGCTGGCGCGTGCACGCGTGGCCTTGCTCGAACGCTGCCGACGCACGCACAGGGAGGAAGACCGTGGATGAACGCTGCCCGAGAACCGTCGAGTTGTCGGCCCTGATCGACGGACAACTTGCCGATGCCGAGCGTGCCCGGATCGATGCGCATCTCGCCGGCTGCGCGTCGTGCGGTGCGATGCTCGCCGACCTGGGCGCGCTTCGCGCCGAGCTGAGGCAGCTGCCGGACGAGCGCCTCGGTTTCGACCTCTCCGAGGTCGTCCGCGGGCGCATCGCCGCGGCGAGCGGCGCACGACCTGCGCCGCGCACGCGCCCGGGCTGGCGCGAGTGGCTACCGATCGGCGTCGGCGCGACGGCAGCCTTGTCGGCCGGGCTGTCGATGGGATTGGCGCTGACCGCCGGATCGGGCGCCGCGCTCGCGCCGCGCATCGCGGCCATGGCGGTGTTCGATCCGGTCGCGCCGGGGGGACTGTGCATCGGCCTCGATGCCTGCTACGCCCCGCGCGGCACAGCCGGGGGGCAGCCGCGATGAAGACCCCGATCCTGCGCGTCGCACTCGCGCTGTCGCTGCTGGTCAACGTCGGCGTGCTCGGCGCAATCGGCTACCGGGCGATCGATGGTGGCCGCGTGCCGCGGTCGGCCGGCACGACCGGCGAATTCCCGGGGCTCGCGCGCTACCTGTCGCTGAGCGACGCGCAGAGGCGCCAGTGGCACCAAGCGGAGGCCGCTTTCCTCGCGGGACTCGCGGCCGGCGGTGACGAGATCCGCGCGCGCCGCGAGCGGATGATCCGCGAGATCTTCGCCGAGGCGCCAGACCTCGCGAAGATCGAGGCCGAACGAGCCGGCATCGCTCGCCTGCAGGACGAGCAGCAGCGGCTCGTGATCGAGCAGTTGCTGCGTGAGCGCGCGATGCTCGATGCCGACCAGCGCGAACGGCTGGCCGAACTGCTGCTCAGCCAGCCGGTCGGCGCCTCCGGGTTCGAGCAGCTGCATCGCGACTAGGAAGATTTACGGAACATTCCGCTTCGTCCTTCGTTCAAGTGGACATGGCGGGCGCGACGGACGCGCCCGCCCATCGACCCGATCACGGAGAGTTGAAGCGATGAGAACCGACACGAAGACGAAACGCACCCTGCTCGGCCTGCTGGTGGCCGGCGTCCTGGCCGCGGGCACGGCCGCGGGCACGAGCGCCTGGGCCGCGAGCGATCACGCGCACGAGCCCGCCACCGCGGCGCACGCACTGAAGCTGAACGCCGGCAAGAAGTGGGCGAGCGACGAGCCGCTGCGGCTGGGCATGGCGAAGATCCGCGACGCGGTCGAAGCGAGACTGCCCGCCGTGCATCGCGGCAAGCTGAGCCGCGCACAGTACGACGCGCTGGGCGGGGAGATCGACGCGCAGATCGCAAGCATCGTGTCGAACTGCAAGCTCGACCCCGATGCCGACGAGGTGCTGCACGTCATACTCGCCGACATGATGCAAGCCAACGAGGCCGTGCAGGGCAAGCGCGCGAAAGCGAAACGCAGCACCGGCGTCGTCGAGGTGGTGCGCTCGCTGGAACAATACGGCAGGTACTTCGAACATCCGGGCTGGAAGGCGCCGAAAACCGATCACTGAGCCTCGTCGACGCACGCGATCGCGGCGGGGCCGCCTGCGGCCTTAGGCGGCGAGGCGCCTGCGCCAGGCGGCCTTGATCAGGTCCAGCGTGACGGCGAGCACGAGGGCCGCTGCCGCGGCGAAGGCGAGGTCGCGCCAGTGAAACGCGGCGAAGCCGAAGAGCTTCGTCGCGGGCGGCCACGCCAGGGCGATCGCGATCAGGCTGCCGGCCACGGCAACCACCCACAGCAACGCCCGGTTCGGCCTCAGCAGCAACCGGATCGGGTCGATGCCGTACGAGCGGTTGACCAGCACCAGCGCGAGGTTCGACAGCACCAGCCCGATGAACGCGATGGTGCGCACCTCTTCGTCGCTTGCACCCGCGCGCGCGGCGCCGACGTAGAGCGCGGCCACGACGGCGAACGCCAGGGTTCCCTGCAACAGGCTCCAGGCGACGACACTGGTCGACAGGATCCGGCCTTCGGGCTCACGCGGCGGACGCCGCATCACGTCGGACTCCTCCTTCTCGGCCTCGAACACGATCGAGCAGACCGGATCGATCACCATCTCGAGGAATGCGATGTGCACCGGCCAGAAGACGATCGGCATGCCGGTGAGCAGCGGTAGCAGCGCCATGCCGGCGATCGGCACGTGGATCGCCAGGATGTAGGTCATCGCCTTGCGCAGGTTGTCGTAGATGCGCCGCCCGAGACGCACGGTGCGCACGATCGAACCGAAGTCGTCGTCGAGCAGGACCAGTGACGACGCCTCGCGCGCCACGTCGGTCCCGCGGCCGCCCATCGCGACGCCGATGTCGGCGGCCTTGAGCGCCGGTGCGTCGTTGACGCCGTCGCCGGTCATCGCGACGACCTCGCCGGCGGCCTTCAGGGCCTGCACGAGCTGCAGCTTCTGCTCGGGCATGATCCGCGCGAACACCGAAGTCCCGCGCACCGCGTCGCGCAGCGTCGCATCGTCCATCTGCTGCATGTCGGCGCCGGTCAGCACGTCGCCGTCTTCGATGCCGGCGCGTGCGGCAATCGCACGCGCAGTCTGCGGATAGTCGCCGGTGATCATGACGACGCGAATGCCGGCGTCCCGGCATTCGCGCACCGCTGCGGGCACGCTGTCGCGCACCGGATCCTCGAGGCCGACCAGGCCCAGGAATCCGAACGCAAAGTCCTGCGGCGCGTCGGGCAACCGCGCGTCGTCGTGGCGCGCCTCGGCGACGCCGAGCACCCGCAGGCCGGAAACCGCCATCTCGTCGACCTGGCGCCGGATGGCTTCGACTTCGGCGGCGTCGAGTCGGCAGAGGCTGGCGATCGCCTCGGGCGATCCCTTGGCGGCGACCTGCCAGCCGCTGTCGCCGGCAGCCTGCCAGGCGTGCGTGACCGCGAGCAGCTCCGGACGCAACGGGTAGGCGCGGGCCAGTTGCATCGACTGCGGCGTCGCTTCGCCGTTCTTCGCCCGCAACGCGTGGAAAGCCTTCTCCATCGGGTCGAATGGCTCGGGCGCGCTCGCCAGCGTGCCGGCGGCCAGCAGGCGCGCCATCGCCGGCGACCACCGCGCCACGTCGGCCTCGTCGAGTCGCAGTTGCTCGTCGGGCGTGCGCAATTCGGCGATCGTCATGCGGTTCTCGGTCAGCGTGCCCGTCTTGTCGGTGCACAGGACGGTCGCTGCGCCGAGCGCCTCGATCGCCGCGGCCCGGCGCGTGAGCACGCGCGCCTTCGACAGCCGCCACGCGCCCATCACCATGAACACGGTGAGCACCAGCGGGAATTCCTCAGGCAGCATCGACATGCCCAGTGCGATGCCGGCGAGGAACGCGTCGAGCCACGAGCCGCGCAGCAATCCGAACAGCAGGATCGCCGCTGCGCAGCACACCAGCCCGACCATCGCGACGGTGCGCACGATGCCGCGCGTCTCCTGCGCGAGCCGGGGCGTCGCGGTGACGATCGCGCCGAGCGCCTCGCCGATGCCGCCGATCCGGCTTCTCGGTCCCGTTGCCTCGACCCGCGCGATGCCCTGTCCGCGCACCACCAGGGTGCCGGCGAACACGGCCGGCAGGTCGTCGCCACCGGGTGCGAAGTCGAAGGGTGCGTCGCGTTGCCCTGCATCGGCCGCGTTCTTGCGCACCGCGACCGATTCGCCGGTCAGCAGCGACTCGTCCACAAGCAGGTCGTCGCAGGACAGGATGCGGGCGTCGGCCGGGATCCGGTCGCCTTCGCCGAGCACCACGAGGTCGCCACGCACCACGTCGCGACCCGGGATGCGCACGCGCTCGCCGCCGCGGATCACCAGCGCGCGCGGGCTGGTGAGGTCACGTAGCGCCTCGAGGACGCGCTCGCTGCGATTTTCCTGGACGATCGCGATGGCTACCGAAATCGACGCGAACGCGAGCAGCAGCAGCGCTTCGGCGAGATCGCCGAGCACCAGGTAGATCGCGCCGGCCGCCAGCAGCAGGCCGAACATCGGCTCGCGGACGACGTCGACGACGATGCGCGCGAGCGTGCGCGTGCCGGTGCGCGGCAACTCGTTGGGACCGTCGGCGCGCAGGCGCTCGGCGGCCTGCCCGGGCGTCAGCCCGTCGCGGATCGATTCATGGAACGTGGGCAAAACGGCGAATCCTGTGGCGTCTTCTTCGACCCGCATTATCGGGGTACGGAGCAGGCGCCCGCGGCGGTCGACCCCGGATGTTCCAGGCGGCGGCTAGCCCGCGACTGGGTATCATAGTGCGCTCCCACGCAAGTCAGGATCCGTCGTCGACCCATGTGCGGACGCTACGTGCTCTACGGCCCCGGCGAGGCGCTGATCGAGGGATTCAGCCTCGTCGATCTGCCGCCGTTCTCGCCGCGCTACAACATCGCGCCGTCGAGCACGATCCTGGTCGTGCGCGAGGAGCCGGGCCGGGGACGCGTCGCGGAGCCGATGCGCTGGGGACTGGTTCCTCACTGGGCGCGCGATCCGTCGATCGGCGCGCGCCTGAACAACGCGCGCAGCGAGACGGTGGCCGAGAAGCCCGCGTTCAGGCAGGCGCTGCGACGCAGCCGCTGCCTGATCCCGGCCAACGGCTTCTACGAGTGGCAGGCGCCGGCGGGCGGCGCGCGCGGGCGCAAGCAGCCGTTCTACATCCACGCGCGCGACGGCGGGCTGATCGCGATGGCCGGCCTCTACGAGCGCTGGCAGGGGCCGGAAGGCACGATCGCCACGTGCTGCATCGTGACCACCGAGGCGAATGCGACGATGGCCGCGATCCACGACCGGATGCCGGTGCTGGTCGATCGGGCCGGGCAGGCGACATGGCTCGATCCCGCGCAACGCGACCCGCAGGCGGTGGCGCCGCTGATGCGGCCGTGCCCGGACGACTGGCTGGCGCTGCACGCGGTCGCGCCGGCGGTCGGCGATGCGCGGCGCGAGGGCGCAGCGCTGATCGAGCCGCTCCCCGGGCGCGACGCCGTGCCGGAGGACTGACCCATCCGGCGTCGCCGGTACGGTATTCGCTTCCAGGCGCCGGATGCCGCGTATGATCGCTGCAGGCAATGACACCATCGAAGTCCACGCTGGCGGCGGGCGCGCCGCGCTGCATCGGGCGAGTGCGAATCCAGGTCTGGCTGGTGCTGCTCGTCCTGGGCCTGGCGATGCTGCTTGTCGGGCGCGTCGCGGTCACGGCATCGCGCACCGCCATCGTTCTCGACATCGAGGGTGCGATCGGGCCGGCAGCGGCCGACTACGCGATTCGCGGCATCGGACATGCCCGCCAGCGCGACGCCGCTGTCGTCGTGTTGCGAATGGACACGCCGGGTGGCCTGGACACTTCGATGCGCGAGATCATCCGCGCGATCCTGTCGTCGTCGGTGCCGGTGCTGAGTTTCGTCGCCCCGAGTGGTGCACGGGCGGCCAGCGCCGGTACCTACATCGTGTACGCGAGCCACGTCGCGGCCATGGCGCCCGGCACCAACCTCGGCGCCGCCACGCCGGTGTCGATCGGAGGCGGCTTGCCGTCGCCGGGCGGCGGGAGCGGCCCGCCGCGCGACGGCGGATCCGGTGCCGATCCCGTCGAACGCAGTCCCCGGAGTAGCGCCGCGCAGGATGCACCGGCGGACGACGCTGCCGCCTCTGCGAGGGCAGGAAGGGAACGCGAGGGCAGGGAAGACGCGTCGGCTCGAACGCGCCGC
>Ga0209477_1002427_pt1 | contig 10774 bp, 11 predicted proteins | sample KloWWTupernatant_FD_187180 | JGI IMG/M metagenome (GOLD analysis project Ga0209477, IMG submission 187180) | Active sludge microbial communities from Klosterneuburg, Austria, studying microevolution and ecology of nitrifiers - Klosterneuburg... | ecosystem: Engineered > WWTP > Aerobic digester >...
GCAACCTCGGGCTGGGCCTCGCTATGGTCATCCGCATCCTGCTGCTGCTGTCGATCGCCTGGATCGCCAGGCTGACGACGCCGCTGTTCGCCGTTGTCGGGCACGAGATTTCCGGTCGCGACCTGATCCTCATCCTGGGCGGCCTCTTCCTGATCGCCAAGTCGACGTTCGAAGTGCACGACAGCCTCGAAGGGGGCGAGGAGCACCACCGCGCGACGAAGGCGAAGGCGGCGTTCGCCGGCGTCATCGTCCAGATCCTGCTGCTCGACATCGTCTTCTCGCTCGACTCGGTGATCACGGCGGTCGGCATGACCGACAAGCTCGGCGTCATGGTCGCGGCGGTGATCGGCGCAGTGGCGGTGATGCTGTTCTTCGCCGGCTCGATCAGCGACTTCGTGCGGCGGCATCCGACGGTCAAGATGCTGGCGCTCTCGTTCCTCATCCTGATCGGCGTTTCGCTACTCGGCGAAGGGCTCGAGTTCCACATCCCGAAGGGGTACGTCTACTTCGCGATGGCGTTCTCGATCGCCGTCGAGATGCTGAACCTCCGCCTGCGCCGCGGCAAGGCGGTCGAGCTCCACCAGCGGATCGCGGAGGGCGACCAGAGCGGATCGTGAGCCCGGCGGCGCGCTTCGAGCTCTTGGCTGACCAGGCGCTCGAAGCGCGCTTCGCTTCTCATCTGCTGCCCATCATGACTTCGGCTCGGCCGGTGCCGGCGGCGTCGGGTGGTGCTCCTTCATCCACGCTCCCAGCCCCTCCATGTCCTGCACGAGGTCGCGGAACTCCTTGCCCTTGGCGGTGAGCTTCTTCGAGCCCGGCTTGGTCACGTGGCAGCTGGTGCAAGCGCCGAAGGTGGACTTGAGATCGTCGAAGCCGGCAAGCGTGCGCATCGACTCGTAGTACTTCCCCTGGTCCGTGAGGAGCTTGCTGCCCGGCTTGTCGTGGCAGACGGTGCAGGAGAGGTTCTCCTGCTTGCCGATTTTCTCGGTGCCCGAGGCCAGCGTGCCGGCGAAGAGTGCGACGGCGACCGTCATTCCTGCTGCGGCGAGGATTCTGGATCGGTTCATGGCGTCCTCCGTCAATGGCTCGACCGCGACTTCGCCCACGAGATCCCGAAGGCAACCGTCCACTGGCTGTGGTCGACGCGTGCTCCGGGGCCGAAAGGGTTCACCATCGGGTCGGTGTTGTTGTTGGTGTTCGAGGCGTTGAACGCGTGCTCGAGGGCGAACTCGTAGGTGACGCTGCCCCGGAGAACGCTCGCGCCGACCGAAAGATGGTGCTCGGTCGTCGCCGGGAAGAGTGGAGTGAGAGTGTCGTCGGGGACGGGATTCTCGCCGTAGTTGTAGCCGGCACGCAGCGTCCACCGGTCGCTCGTCCGCCACTCGCTGCCCAGCGCGAGTACCCAGACGTCTTCCCAGTTGAATACGAACGGCAGCTCGACGCGGGTCGGCGCGCCGGCGACGGAGGGCGCGGTGCCGGTGACCAGAATCGTGTCGATGGCGCCATCCCAGAAGTAGCGCTTGACGTCCACCAGCAGCAGCCAGTCGTCGGTCACCCGCACCGCCGTGCCGATGCCGGCCTGCGCCGCGAAGGTGAAGCCGTCCATCTCGGCCTCGTAGTCGACCTTCTGGGCGAGCCCGGGCATCTGCCGGAAATCGACCCGCAGCGTGCCGCCGTCGAAGGTGCTGCTGGTCTTCGTCTGGTAGATCGCGCCGAAAGACCAGCGCGGATTCGGCCGCCACCAGCCGCCTAAACGCAAGCTCGTCTGCAGGCCGCCGGCGTCCTCCATTTTCGGCCCGAAGAAGCTCATCTGCGGATTCTGGGTGTTGAAGAACGAGGTGTCGGGAAAGAACCGGAACGATGCGTCGGCGTAGCCGAGATTGAGCGTCGCGCCGATCGCGAGGTCTTCGGAGAACGAGTAGGCGACTGTCGGCGAGAGGGTCATGAAGCGCACCTGGGTATAGGTCTGATCCTGCGTGCCGAAGAAGGTGTTCAAGTCGTCGAAGGTCGCGCCCATTCCGCCCTGGGCGATGAAACCGACGCCCCAGGCCCACGGCGTCTCCTTGCCCGAGCGCACCCAGGCGAAGGCGGGCAGCGGAAAGTAGCGGTCGCTCGCGGCGGTGGGCGCGTTCACCATGTTCTCGAACTCGAGTGTCGGCGCGAGGACCGCGAGGCTGGCCGTGAAGTGATCGCCTTGCAGCTGCGCGATCCCCGCCGGATTCGAGTTCAGACCGAGAGAGCGGTCGGAGACAGCGAGATTGGCGCCACCCCGGCCGAGCTCTTCCGGCCCGTAGCCGGTGAGATAGAGGCCGTTGGTCGCATGGACCGCGACGGTAGCGGCGAAGGCAAGCGTGATCCCGGTGAGGGCATTGCGGTAGAGGTTCATCAGATGACTCCCTTGGACTCCTCCTGCGGATGGTTCATGGCAGATCGATCCACTTCGGCGGTTGGGGAAGGCCGGCGATCCGGGTCAAGACGCGGAACGACTCGAACGGCCCGGACGGCTCGGACGAGGGCCGACGAAAGAGCCGGTCGAGCTCGGCCGCAGGCAGGCCAGCGAGGCGCGACACGGTGCCGGGCTCGGGCGCCGACCCGTCGCGCGCCGCCGCTTCGCGGCAACACAGGACCACGCGCCAGTGGCGCGGGGTGAGCCCCCCGAGACCGGTGTCGCGGGCCAGCTCCTCGGCGATCTCCGGGGTCCAGGCGAGCGCGTCGACGAGAAAACCGCTCTCGTCGACCTCGACATCGCGTCCCGGCAGAGTCCGTCTCGGCATCGCCAGCTGCCTCCGGCGAGGCCTTATCGCAGACCCCGTGCCGCCACCTCCGACTACTGAAACCAAAGGACTTGCCGGGATGGACTCAAAAAGTGGCCGGAGTTTTGAAACGTCTCGTTGCAACGCTTTGTTCCGAGTTGAAACAGGAGCTGCAACGGCGGTCGTGGGGGCCGCCGCCAGGGCGAGAGCACCGCGACCGGTTCAGCTGGCGAAGCCGAACTCGCGCATCTTGCGCCACAGCGTCGTGCGGCTCATGCCCAGGGCGCTGGCGGCCTCGGAACGCCGCCAGCCGTGGGCGTCGAGCGCCCGCCGAAGCTCCTCGGCCTCGGCGCGCCGCCGCGCCTGCGCGATGTTCTCGGAGAGCGGAGCCGGATGGACCTGGGCCGGAGGCGTCAGGGTGTCGGCGGCCGTGGCGGCCGTGCCGGCGCCGACAGCCTGCTCCCGGCGCACGAACGTCGGCAGATCCTCGGGCAGGATCGTCTGGCCGTGGCAGATCGCCACCGCGTACTCGAGCGCGTTTTCGAGCTCGCGGACATTGCCCGGCCAGTCGTGCGCAAGGAGGTCGCGCAGCGCGTCAGGCGACAGACGCAGCGCCCTTCCCTGGCGCGCGGCGACCCGGGCGAGAATCGCCCGCGCCAGCGGCTCGATGTCCTCCGGGCGCCGGACCAGAGCCGGAATATCGATCGGCACGACGCGCAGCCGGTAGTAGAGATCCTCGCGGAAGCGGCCTTCGCGCACCGCACGCGCCAGATCGATGTGGGTGGCAGCGATCACCCGCGCCCGGCTCACCCGGGTGCGGCTCTCGCCGACGCGCTCGAACGAGCCGTCCTGCAGCACGCGCAGCAGTTTCACCTGCAGCGGCAGCGGCAGGTCGCCGACCTCGTCGAGCAGCAGCGTCCCTTCGGAGGCCACCTCGAAGCGCCCCAGCCGGTCGCGGAGCGCGCCGGTGAAGGCGCCGCGTACGTGCCCGAACATCTCACTCTCGAGGAGCTCACCGGGCAGGGCGCCGCAGTTGACCGCCACGAACGGCTTCCCGCGGCGCGGCGAGTGCTCGTGGATCGCCCGCGCCACGACCTCCTTCCCCACCCCGCTCTCGCCCGAGAGCAGCACCGTCGTGTCGCTCTCGCGGAGGTTCTCGATCAGGGCGAAGATCTTCTGCATGGCGGGCGAGCGCGCCACGATGCCGCCGAACGCCGAGGGACTGCCGAGCGTCGCCGGCATGTCCTCCTCGGCCGGACGCAGGATGATCGCGAAGGCGACGCGCGGATCGCAAGCCACCTCCGGCGGCGGGCAGATCGGGGCGGCGGAGAGGGCCACGAAACGCTGCAGGCCGTCGGCGCCGGCGACCAGGGCGCGCCAGCCCTCGCGACGCTCACCGGCGAGCAGCGCGGCGCGCAGCGCACCGCCCTCGGCGAACAGCTCGCCGCAGATGAGCTCGTCGATCGGCCGGTCGGCAATCGCGGCCGCCGTGCCGGCGCCCGCCAGTTCGTCGAGTACGTAGGAGGCGTGCACCACCCGGAACCCGCGGTCGAGACAGATGAACACCCGGCCGAACGCCGCGAAGGAGGTGGAAACTCCGCTCCAGGCGATCTCTTCGGGCGTCAGCGTCTGCGTTTGCCCCAGCGGCTCGGTCATCTCGGCCTCCCCCTCCCCAACCTCAGCAACCCTCTTTCTTCTTCTTCGCCGCGGCGCCGCCCGGCGCCGGCGCCGGAGGCGGCACGACCTTGGGCAGCGTTGGTGCGCTCGCTCCGGTGCCTCCAGGGGCGGCCGACGCCGTCGACGGTCCTGCGACGGCTGCGGCGCGCGACGCTCCACCGAAGAACTTGGCGCGCTCCGCCGCTTTCGCGAAGGCGATGCGCTCGACCGGACCCGCACTCTCTCCGGGCGCCTCCGGGAAGACCACCTGCTCGGTCCACTGTTTGAGACCGCCGAGCAGAATGTAAACCGCAGGAAACTCCTTCGCCTTGAGGAGAAACCAGGCCTGGGCCGAGTGGATCCCCTCGGCCGAGTAGAGGACGATCTTCTCGTTGCGCGCCAGATCGGAGTCCACGAGAGCGGTGATCGCGACATTCTCCGCCTGCGGAATGTGGTACTCGGCAAACTCCGCTGCCGTGCGCAGGTCGATCAGACGGTAGTCCTGCCGGCCGGCGACGATCCAGTCGGCGAGCTCGTCGGGGGTGACATGGTCGAGCTCCCCTTCGACGATCGCTGCCAGCTCGCGCTCGTCGAGCACGATCCTGCCGGGCTGCGGACCGCCGAGGACGAGCGCTCCGAGGCCGAGCGCCACCGCGAGCAGAGCCAGTTTCTGGTTGCGGGAGAGCCTCGCGAGGCGCAGGAGACTCACTTCTCCTCCTTCGCCGCCGGAGCGGCAAACCGGCGCTCGACAACGCCCGCTCCCCAGAAGCCGCCCACCGCCATCAGCACGACCAGAAAGACCACCCACCCCATCGGCAGGTGCAGGACCTCGGGCAGCGTCAGCCGGCCGAGGTTCGACGACTCGGTGAAACCGGTGATCGAGGGCCAAACCTCCCCGATGGCGAAAATGCCGGCGAAGACCCCGGCGACGAAGACGAGCGCATCGAGCTTGCCGGTCGCCAGGGCGACGAGCGAAGTTCCGGGGCAGTAGCCGCCGACGATGAAGCCGATACCGAGCAGCAGCCCGCCGACGATCTGCGGCCACAGGTAGGTCGGCTGGATGTAGACCAGCGAGAGATCGACCCAGCCCACGGCCGCCAGATAGAAGAGCCCAAGCATCGCGGTGACAATGGCGGTGAACATCACACGGAAGACGGCCATGTCCCTGAAGTAGAACTGGTCGGTGAGCTTCTTCGCCGAGCCGAAGCCGGCCCGTTCGAGAAAGAACCCGAAGCCGATGCCGATCACGAAGGCGACGATGAGCGAGGCTTCGTCGCCGAAGAGGCCGAACTTGAAGAACGGGGCGTTCATAGCCACTGCCTCCTCATCATCCACGCGGCGCCGTAGCCGCCGGCAAAGACCATCATCATGAAAGCCCAGCCGCCAGCGGAGAGCAGCGCCCCGCCGGTCAGAGCCTGGCCGCTGGTGCAGCCGCGCGCGAGCTTGGCGCCGATGCCCATCAGGGCGCCACCGACGAAGGCCCAGGCGAAACGGCCGCCGATCGAGATCCGCGGACCCTTCTCGACCGTCCGGCGCACTCTGCCGGCGAGGAGCCCGGAGAGGAAACCGCCGACAAGGACGCCGAGGACTTCGAAGACCAGAAACTCCTTGAGCGGATGGCCGACGCCGCTCGTGAGGTAGTCGCGCCAGAAGGGGTTGCCCTGGGCGTGCGCCGGCGCTATCGCGTCGACCGCCACCGCGCAGGCGGACGAGAAAGCTCCCGACGCCCCCAGGCCCCGCCCCATCACCACGAAGGAGCCGAGGAGCACGAGGCCGAGTCCGATGCCGGCGAGGTACGGGTTCATGTAGGGCGCCGGAGCCCGGCGAACGTCATGCGAATCGGAGGACATGTGGTCCACCTCCACGATCAGAGAAAGAAGTTCAGAGACCCGGAACGCGGGCCCAGTGGCTGACCTGGCCCGCCTGCACGATGAGGAAACGAAGCGCCAGTCCGCCGGCGATCACCAGCAGGGGCGCGACCGGAGTGTGCGCGACCCGATGCTGCACCGCCAACAGCTGGACGCCCAACGGCACGACGATGCCGATGCCGATCACGCCGACCCAGAAGAGTGCGCTGAACGGTCCGCCGAGGAGGAGCCCGGCGGCCTGGATGTGCGCCTCGGTCGACGACAGCAGACCGATCAGAAAGAGTGCGATGAAGACCAGCTCGGCGATCAGGAAGCCGTTGTCGGCCTTCGCGAGAAGCTCGCGCTCGCCGACGTCCGGCGCGACGAGGTGCACGAAGGCGGCGGCAGCCGAGAGCCCGGAGACCAGAAAGAGCGGTCCGAGGAGCGCGCTGTTCCAGAGTGGCCGGGCGCCGAGGGCCGAGAGCAGGACACCGGTATAGACGCCGAGCAGCCCGCCCCAGATCATGTTCATCGCCCCGATCCAGCGCAGCAGCTCCGGGCGCGCGACCATCCGGTCGGAAAGCTCGCCCAGCGCCGGTACCCGGGCGCGCAGCGGCCCGGGCACGCGCAGGAGAAGGTTGGCGATGAGCGCCGGATAGACCAGCACCAGGATCCAGGCACCCCAGGACATCGGCGAGAGCGGCTCGAAGGTGGTGTAGAGCCGCCAGACGTAGAGCTTGTGCTCGAGGTCGAGGAAGAGGGCGAGCATTCCGAGCGAGAGCAGGACGAGGCTCAAACCCGGGAGCACGAAGCAGGCGGAACGGGTGTTCTTGTAGCGGCCGGAGAAGAGGAAGTAGCCCGAGATGATCATCATCCCGGCGACCAGGCCGCCGAGGAAGAGGTAGACGGGAATCTGCCAGGCCCAGACCGTGAGCACCGGGTCGACGAGATGGTTGGCGCGCGTCGTGGTGAGCTCGATCACGTCGTTCTCCCTCAGGTCAGATAGAAAATGCGCGGCTTCGTGCCGGCTTCGGGAATGAGCGCGTGGTGGACGCGCGCGGCGAGCAGGCGGGAGACCTCCGAATGGGGGTCGTCGAGGTCGCCGAAGTGCATGCAGCGGGTCGGGCAGACCGCGACGCAGGCGGGGTCCTTGCCCTCCTTCACCCTGTGGATGCAGAACGTGCACTTGTCGGCATAGCCCTCCGGGTGGATGAAGCGGGCGTCGTAGGGGCAGGAGGCGAGGCAGGCCTTGCAGCCGATGCACAGGTCGTGGGTGACGAGGACGACCTTGCCGAGCTCTTCGACGTGCGAGGCGCCGGTCGGACAGCAGGTCACGCACGGCGGGTTGTCGCAGTGGTTGCAGCGCTCGGTGCGGATCTCCATCGAGAGGGTCGGGAACTTGCCGCGCACCTCGGTCGTGATCCAGTCCCGGTTGAAGCCTTCGGGCACCTGGTTCTCGGTCTTGCAGGCGACGACGCAATCCATGCAGCCGACGCAGCGCTTCGTGTCGATCACCATGCCGAAGCGAGCCATGCTCAGGCCTCCCCGCCGGCGGCCGGCTGGAAAGTGACGAAGTTGACGTTCATGCCGGTGCCGCCCATCAGCGGATCGACCGCGTAGCGCGTCACCAGCTGCGCGTCGGACGCTCCTCTGCCTGCCGTGCGCTTCAACCCCTTCGCGGTATGCCCGAAACCGTGCACCATGTAGACGCAGTCGGTGCGGATGCGCTCCGTCGCCTTGACCTTGACCGGCAGCGACACGATGCCGTCCTGGTTCACCAGCCGCACGGGCTTTCCGTTCTCGAGCCCCCAGCGGCGGGCGACGTCGGCATGGACCCAGACCTCGTTCTCCGGCATGGCCTCATGCAGCAGCGGATTCGTCTGGGTGCGGGAGAAGGTGTGGACCGGAGCGCGGCCGAAGAGCAGGCGGAAGTAGCCGGCTGGCGGCTCGGCGTGCGGGGTGTACTTCGGCACCGCGTCGAACCCCTTCTCGGCGAGCTGCGTCGACCAGAACTCGACCTTTCCCGAGGGCGTCGGGAACTCGAGCGCGTGGCCCTCTTCGACATTGATCGGGCGGTGCGGCCCGACCACCACGCCCTTGCGTTTCATCTCCGCCAGCGTGAGGCCGGTGCCTGCGAGGCGCGCCTCGAGGTACTCCTCGACGTTGGTCCACGGATAGAACGCTCCGAGCCCGAGCTTTCCCGCCAGCTCGCGCGCGATCCACCAGTTCGGGCGCTGGTCGCCGGGGGCTTCCATCACCGGCTGACGCAGCGATACGAACGGCTCACGGAACGCCTCGGTGTTGAAATCGTCGTAGCGCTCGAGGTAGACCGACTCGGGCAGCACGACGTCGGCCCAGCCGGCGATCTCGGACGGCACGACGTCGACGACGACCATGAGATCGAGCGCCTGGATGGCGCGGATCGTCTCCTCCTGGTTGGGCAGCGCCTGCAGGAGGTTCGTCGCGTAGACGAACCAGCCCTTGATCGGGTAGGGCGCCCCGGAGATCGTCGCGGCCCGGATGCCGTTGGTCAGCCCGAGGTCCGCGAACGGGTACTTCGTATCCGGATTGTCGACCGCGCCGCGTTCGCCGTGCGGGTAGGGGGGGTAGGGGTACTTCGCGAGGGCGAACGAGGCCGGAAAGTAGAACCCGCCCTCCCTGCCCCAGTTGCCGAGCAGCGCGTTGACCAGGGCGATGGCCCGGCTGCGCTGAGCGTCGTCGCCGTACCAGGTGACATGCCGTCCAGGATGGAGCAACGTCGCCGGGCGATGGCGCGCCATCTCGCGCGCAGTGGCGCGGATCGCTTCGGGCTCGATCGTCGTGATCGCGTAAGCCCACTCCGGCGTGTAGCCGGCGATCTCGGCCCGGAAGGCGTCGAAGCCGAAGCCGTGGGCCTCGACGAACTCGCGGTCGTAGAGGTTCTCGGAGACGAGAACGTTCATCCACGCCAGCAGCAGGGCGATGTCGGTTCCCGGCTTGATCGGCAGGTAGTGCTTCGCCTTGCCGGCGGCAACCGAGAATCGCGGGTCCACGACGATCACCGTGGCGCCCGCACCGACGGCATCGGCGAACTCCTGAACCTGGCTGTTGTGCATGTTCTCGCCGAGGTGGGAACCGACGAGGACGAGGCAACGGGCTTTCGCGATGTCGGTCCGCTCCGGGGTCGCGACCTCCTCGCCGAACGTCAACTGGAATCCGACATCCCGCGGCCCGCGGCACTGGGCGTAGGAGGGCGCGACGAGATTCGGCGTTCCGAACGCTTTGAATGTGTGCTTGAGGAAGTTGCCGCCGATGCCGTGGCTGAAGAAGGCGAGCGCTTCCGGGCCGTGCTCGGCCTTGAGCTTCTGGAGCTTCTCGGCGATGAAGTTGAGCGCCTCGTCCCAGGTCACCTCGATCCACTCGTCCTCGCCGCGGTTCTGCTTGCGCAGGAGGGGCGAGCGCAGGCGGTCGGTGTCGTAGTAGGTCCCGACGCCGCCAGTGCCGCGCGGGCAGAGCCGGCCGCGCGATAGCGGGTCGGCCGGGTTGCCCTCGATCTTCCACAGCCGGCCGTTCTTCTTGCTGGCGATCGCGCCGCACTTCCAGAAGCAGAGGTCACAGTAGGTGGGGACGGTTTCGATGCGGTCGCCCAGTTGCGCGGGTCCGAAGAAGTCGGCCCATGCGGGCGTCCCGGGAGTGAAGGCCGCTGCCGCGCCCGCCCCTGCGGCCCCGGCACCGATCTGCAGAAAACGTCGTCGCGAGAGGATCGTCATGGCATCGGCTCCGTGACGAATCGTTTCAATCGCGAAACGGCCGTGAAACACCCCGACGGAGGAGTCCCACCCCCTACCCTTCGGGGCGGGATGCGAACTAGAGGCCGGTCACCCCGAGCCGCCGCGAGACGCGCCAGAAGGCGACCCAGAGCAGGGCCGCGATGGCGAAAGACACGGCGGCGGTCGCGGGCGCATCGCGCAGGAGGAAGAACTGGATTCCGTGCTCGTTGCCGTGAAGCGAGAACGGCAGGGCCGTGGTGAAGATCGCGCAACCCATGAGCCAGGAGCGCCGGCGGAGAAGACGCCGGGTGGCGTCGAGCGCCGCCTTGCCTGCGGTCGGGGCCGCGGGTGCGCTCGCCGGCGCGAGTCGCGAGAGCTCCGGATCGACGGCGTCGTGGGCCAGCCGCGCCAGCTCGGGGTCGGCGGCCAGATGCTCTTCCACGAGTCGGCGCGTCGCCGGACTCGCTTCGCCGGCGAGATAGAGCGGCAGGAGGTCCTGGATGACGGCAGGATCGAGTTTCATTGTGGAGTCTCCGTGGTCGGGGAGCCCAGGCGAGCCTCGGCAAGACGGAGCCGGGCGCGGTGGATCTTCACTTTGGTGGCAGACAGGGTGAGGTCGAGGACGCGCGCGATCTCGTCGTAGGGAAGTTGATCCTCTGCCCGCATGAGGAGGGCGGCGCGGTCTACCTCGGGCAGCTTCTGCAGCTCCGCGAGAACCCGCGCCAGCTCGCTGCGCGCTGTCGCGCGGCGCTCGGGCGAGGCCTCGCCG
>Ga0209477_1002428_pt1 | contig 10772 bp, 7 predicted proteins | sample KloWWTupernatant_FD_187180 | JGI IMG/M metagenome (GOLD analysis project Ga0209477, IMG submission 187180) | Active sludge microbial communities from Klosterneuburg, Austria, studying microevolution and ecology of nitrifiers - Klosterneuburg... | ecosystem: Engineered > WWTP > Aerobic digester >...
TGATGAAGTCCGGATGCTCGTGGCTGGCCACGATCGCCGCGACCCGCGGTTCCGGGTGGTATTCCTGCGTGTCGACGGTCATGCCGCGGGTCGACACGATCTTGAGCGGCTCCAGGGTCGGCCCGTCCATGATCACGAACTGCGGCGGCCAGTAGGCGCCGGCGATCGCGAGCTTGTCCTCGTAGCCCTTGTACTTCGAGGTCTCGACCGAACGCGCCTCGAGGCCGATCTTGATCTCGGCGACCCGCTCGGGCGGGTTCATCCACAGGTCGATCAGGTCGATCTTGCCGTCGCGGCCGATGGTGTAGACGTAGCGGCCGGTGTGCGACAGGCGCGAGATATGGACCGCGTAGCCGGTCTTGAGGATGTTGACCACTTCCTTGGTGTCGCCATCGATGATCGCCACTTCGCCGGAATCGCGCAGGGTGACGATGAAGAAGTTGTCGATGTTGCGGTCATGCATCGGCTTGGTCGGGCGCTGGTCGACCGGCACCAGCAGGTTCCAGCTCTCGCGCATCTGCGGCATGCCCCACTCGGGCGGCGCCGGCGGGTCGTGCTGGAGGAAGCGCGCCATGATGTTGACGTCTTCCTTGGTCAGCTCGCCCGAGCTGCCCCAGTTCGGCATGCCGCCGGGCGAACCGAAGTTGATCAGCGCCTCGAGGTAGGCGGTGCCCTTGGCGCGGGTGATGTCGGGCGTCAGCGGCTTGCCGGTCGCGCCCTTGCGCAGCACGCCATGGCAGCCGGCGCAGCGCTGGAAGAAGATCTCGGTGGCGCGGTTGAACTCGACCTTGCTGATCGGCGGGGCGTCGGGATTGACCACCATTTCCACGCCGGCCGCGCCGGCGGGCGAGGCGGCGCCCTGGTAGCTCATCGCGCCCTGCGAGGTGCCGGGGTGGCTCTCGCCCTGCGAAGGGTCGCTCGTGACGGCCAGGGTCTTGCGCATCGCGGCGACGTCGGTCTCGCTGACCACGCCGCCCGGATTGCCCCAGCTGGCGTAGACGAAGGTGACGATGTTGGCGACGTCGGCATCGCTGAGATGGCTCATCGCCGGCATCACGTTGTTGTACTCGACGCCGTTGACGGTGATCTTGCCGGTGATGCCGCGCAGCACGCTGGACACGATGTCCTGCTTCGACTTGCCCTTGATGTAGTCGGAAGCCGCCAGCGGCGGGAACGCGCCGGGCAGGCCGGTGCCCTCGGGCTGGTGGCAGGCCGCGCAATTGGCCAGGTAGGCGGCCTTGCCCGCGTCCAGGCCCTGCTTGGGTACGCGCTCGTTGACCACGTCGTCGGCGCGGCAGGCGTCGACGGCGAGCAATGCGAGCGCGGCGAACACGAACCCCGTGGTCATCCGCATGGAAATCTCCCGATGGCAATCAAGAATGGATGCCGCCAGACTGCGCGCTGCAGTCGCCGGCGCCCTTGACGTAGATCAAACAAGTCCCAAGTTCCCACATCGCGCCCGCGTTCCACCCGGAGCCAGTGTCCGCGCCGGGGAACTTTCGTGATCCGGGTCAATCGGCGGCAACCGCGCCGCCGTTATGGTGGCGCCCCGCCGGCCCGGCTCCAACCCGATGAGGATCGTACAACGTGTCGATTGCACCCTGGCTGTTGCTGGCCGGCATCGCCGGCGCCCCCGCCGGACCGGACCCCGCCACGGCCGACCCGGCCGACGGCGCTGCCTTGCTCGACGAGGTGACCGTGGTCGCCAGCCGCCTCGAGCAGCCGCTGGCCGAGGTGCCTGCCACGGTGACGACCATCGACCGCGAGACCCTGGATCGCACCCTGTCCGTGGGCATCGCCGACGCCGTGCGCTACCTGCCCGGCATCGGCGTGGGCGAGGATGCGACCCGCTTCGGTGCGCAGGGCTACTCGATCCGCGGCCTCGACGGCAACCGCGTCGCGATCGAACTCGATGATATTCCGATCGCCGACGGCTTCGCGGTCGGCAGCTTCTCCCGCGCGGGGCGCGACGTGGTCGATCCGGCGCTGCTGCAGGGCATCGAGATCCTGCGCGGTCCCGCCTCGACGCTCTACGGTTCCGACGCGCTGGCGGGCGTGGTCGCCTACCGCACCCGCGATCCGCTCGACCTGCTCGCCGGCGCCGAGGGCGAGGCCTGGTTGGGCGGCCGCGCCGGCGTGGACTCGCGCGACGACAGCGTCGCGCTGGGTGCCAGCGGCGCCTGGGCGCAAGGCCCGTGGTCGGCCATGGCCTGGCTCGGTGGCCGCGACGGGCACGAAACCGAGAACCAGCCGCGGCCCGGCGGCCTCGAGGCCAATCCCGCCGACACCCGCGATCGCTACGGGCTGGTGAAGCTGGGGCGCGAATGGGAGGCCGGCGGCCGCTGGATGCTGGCCGCGGAGCGTTCGGAGTTCGAGCAGCAGACCGACGTGCAATCGCTGGTGGCGGGGCCCGGCCAGTATGCGACCACCACCCGCCTCACCGGCGACGATTCGGCCGAGCGCGAGCGCGTGTCGCTGCACGGCGCCGTACCGCTGGACTTGCCGGGGCTGGAGCGGCTGCGCGCGCTGGCCTACACCCAGTCCACGCGGACCGTGCAGGCGACCGACCAGTTCCGCCGCGGCGCGACGCCGTCGCAGCCGGCGACGCGCCGCGAACGCGTCTTCGACTACGACACCCGCAGCAATGGCCTCGAGCTCTCGCTCGACGGCCGTCATGCCTTCGGCAGCACCGCGCATCGCTACGTCGCCGGCATCGACTTCGCGCGCACCGACATCGAGCAGTCGCGCGACGGGCAGGAAACCAACCTCGCGACCGGCATCAGCACGCCGGTGATCCTGGGCGAACGCTTCCCGGTGCGCGATTTCCCGCCCTCCGTGGTCGACGAGATCGGGCTCTATGCGCAGGACGAGATCGTTTTCGACGAGGGTCCGTGGGCGCTGATCCTCGGCCTGCGCTGGGACCGCACGCAGGTCGACGCACAGCCCGACGCGACCTGGATCGCCGACAACCCCGGCACCAGCGCGGTCGACCTCGACGACGACCAGCTCACGCCGCGCATCGGCCTGCGCCGCGACTTCGGCGATGCCGGCAGCGCGTGGCTCACCTACACCGAGGGCTTTCGCGCGCCGCCCTTCACCGACGTCAACCTGGGCCTCAACATCCCGGCCTTCAACTACGTCGCGCTGCCCAATCCCGACCTTCAGTCCGAGCGCAGCCGCGGCCTCGAGGCGGGGCTGCGCTGGGCCGGCGCCGCGGACTCGCTGTCGCTGGCGCTTTGGGCCAACCGCTTCAAGGACCTGATCGAATCGCGCGTGAACCTCGGCGTCGACCCCGTGAGCGGCGCCACGGTCTTCCAGTCGCAGAACCGCGATCGCGCCAGCATCGAAGGCATCGACTTCCAGTGGGCGCGCGACTTCGATCCGGACGTGGCGGGTGGCTTCGGCGGCACCCTCGCCTTCGCGCTGGCGCGCGGAGAGGATACGCGGCGCGACGAACCGCTCAACAGCGTGCTGCCGGCGCAGGCGGTGGCGTCGCTGTACTGGGAGTCGCCACGGTTGCGCCACCGGCTCGAGCTGTACCTGAGCGCCGCCGACGGCAAGCGCGACGTCGACGAATCGCGTGGCCCGCAGTTCCACACCCCGGGCTACGGCGTGTTCGATGCCTACTGGCGCTGGGCGCCCAACGACCGCGTCACGCTCGACGTGGGCGCGCGCAACCTCACCGACCGGCGCTACTGGTTGTGGGCCGGCGTGCGCGGCCTCGCGCCCACCGCGCCCGAGGTCGATCTCTACACCCAGCCCGGACGCAGCCTCGCGGCGACACTCGCGATCGGCTGGTAGGCGCAACCACGCGTTTGCTTGATCTGGGTCAGGGGGGCGGCACGGGGCCGGCCTAGCATGGCGGCATGTCCACATCGGAAATTGCCGTCATGACGATCCACAAGCGGGGAATGCACCTGTTCCTGCTGGTCGCGCTGGCGCTGGCGCCGGCCGCGTTGGCGCAGGCGCCAGCTCCGGCACCGGCGCCGGTGCCGCCAGCGACCGCGGCACCGCCGCCACCGCAGAGCGGGCCCGTGCTGGAAGTGCGCGCCCGCCACGAGGCGGTCGACGACGACGCCTTCGCCAACGATGCCGAAGCCGACACCCTGCGCGTACGCCTGGGCTATCGCTGGATCTTCGCCCCGGGCTGGACCGTGTACGCCAGTGCCGAGGGCATCGGCAACCTCGGCAGCGGCGGTTACAACACCACCGCCAACGGCAACACGGCCTACCCCGTGATCGCCGATCCGCCGGGCACCGAGTGGGACGAGGCCTGGCTGGGCTGGAACGGCAATCCGAAGTTCGAGGCCAGGCTCGGTCGCCAGAAGCTCATCCTCGACAACGCGCGCTTCTTCGGCAACGTCGGCTGGCGCCAGAACCAGCAGACCTTCGACGCCGCGATGCTGGCCTGGAAGCCGGCCGCGCCGTGGGCGCTGCGCTACCTCTACCTCGACCAGGCCAACCGCGTGTTCGGCAACACCAACCCGAATCCGCTGCTGGCCGAATACGACCTCGATGCGAACCTGCTCAACGCGAGCTGGACCCAGCCCTGGGGCCAGGTCGTCGGCTACGGCTACTTCGTCGACAACCAGGACCTACCGCTGAGCTCGACCCGCACGCTGGGCCTGCGACTCACCGCCAAGCACGCGCTGTCACCAGCGTGGACCGTGGGCGTCGCCGCGGAATACGCCGACCAGTCGCCGTACGCCGACGGCGCCGACATCAACGACGCCAGCTACGTGCTGGTCGAGCCCTGGGCCGCATGGCGCGGCCACACCTTCAAGGCCGGCTACGAAGTGCTGGGCGGCGACGGCCGCTACGGCTTCGCCACGCCCTTCGCCACCCTGCACATCTTCAATGGCTGGGCGGACAAGTTCCTGACCACGCCGGCGACCGGCCTGCGCGATGCCTACCTCGGCGCCAGCGGCCCCATCGCCGCCGGCTGGAACTATGGCCTGTGGTGGCACGACTTCGAGGCCGACGACGGTGGCGCCAGCTACGGCCAGGAGCTCGACGCTTCGCTCGGCCGCGGCTTCGCCAAGCACTGGAGCGTGCTGTTCAAATTCGCCGACTACCAGGCAGACGACTTCGCCCGCGACACCCAGAAGGTCTGGATCCAGCTCGAATACGTCCTGTAAGCGCTGGCCTGCAGGGGCACCTGTCGCTGCATCGATCCGGCGCGACCAGGCCTCAGGGGTGGATCCGGCTCCAGTCCCGCTTCATGTCCACGACCGTCCAGCCCTTGGCTCGCGCCTCGTCGAGGCCCAGGTCGAGCTTGCCGATGTGCGACTTGCGGTCGTAGGCCCACTCGCGCTCGGCATCGGTGTGGTGCACGTAGAGCGCGAAGCGCGAGCCGCTGCCGGCCATGGTCCATTGCAGCATCTGCAGGTCGCCATCGGAGTTGCCGAACGCGGCGATCGGGCGGCGGCCGATGTGGCGCTGGATACCCACCGGCTTGCCGGCCTTGTCGTCGATGAGGACGATCTCGGGGGTCTTGACGATGACCGGCTTGCCCTCGCGGATTTCGTACGCGAGCCCGCCGCTGGAGCCGATCACCTGCTCGGGCGGTATGCCGTAGACCCGCTCGGCCCAGGGGCGCATGAACTCGATGCCGCCGCCCGACACGATGTAGGTCTTGAAGTCGTTGGCGCGCAGGTAGGCCAGCAACTCGAGCATCGGCTGGTAGACCATGTCGGTCAGCAGCCGTCCGGTCCCGGGATGCTTCGCCGTGGTGATCCAGTCGGAGACGGTGGCGGCGAACTCGTCTGTCGTCATGCCCGCGTGCGTGGCCGCCAGCAGCTTCACCACCGCGGATTCGCCACCCGCAAGCGCGCGCTGGAAGTCGCCCTTGAGCAGCGATGCGAAGGGCTCCTCGGTCTGCCACTCAGCGTGCTGCGGCGCCAGCGCCTTCACCCGGTCGGCGATGTAGAGGAACTGGAAATAGACCGGCTGCTCGGCCCACAGCGTGCCATCGTTGTCGAAGGTCGCAATTCGTTCCGCCGGCGGCACGTAGCCCGGTGAGCCCGGTGTGGTCACTTTGTCGACGAAGGCGATGATCGCCCGCTTGGGTCCGGTGTCGTTCCATGATGGCAGCGGGTCGGCGGCGCATGCCGCCGCGGCGAGCAATGCCGCCAGGAATGCCAGGGTACGGGTCTTCATCGGGGGTCCTGTCGCGAGGCATGGGAGGCTTCGTCCGCGCCCTGCGACAGGATACCGCGTCGAGGTCGCGAGATCGCGCGGCGACGCGCTGGGCCAGCGGCTCGATCGGTGCGCGGCGGCGCGGCACGACGCAACGGCGCGCACGCCGGTGCCTTTTTGCCTTCGCGCTCAGGAGTCCAGCCAGCGCGAAAGCGGCCCCAGCGGATCGTGCGCGCGCGCGACCAGGATGATGCAGGCATAGACAGCGAGCGCGGCGACGTAACTCGCCGTACGCACGCGGTAACTTCGCCCGCGCTTGAGCGCGAGCGAGCCGAGCACGATGTACACGACCAGCAGCATCACTTTCACCGTCAGCCAGCCGTGCACGAAGGGATACTGGTGCAGCATCGCCGAGAGCGTGATGGCGGCCGCCAGCAGTGCGGTGTCGATGACGTAGGAAGGAAAGCGCAGCAGCGCATGGTTGGCCCGTGGCGAGCGCGCCAGCATCATCAGGCCCCGAGCGCAGAACAGTGCACCGGAGAGGATCACCGTCCCCACGTGCAGCCATTTCACCTGCGCGTAGTACTCGATCACCCCGGCTTGCCATCCGCGCGCGGGCTGAGGTAGATCCCCAGCGAACGCAGCACCCACGGCAGGAAGGCGAGCAGCCAACCCACCGCTGCCACGGCCATCCATGCCGGCGAATCCGGCAGCAGTTCGGCGGCGATGCGCAGCACGCTCACCGCCTGCACGCCGAGGAAGCAAGCCCAGGCCACGGCTCCCATCTCCAGCGGCCGGCCCGAGTGGCCCTGCGTCACCCGCGTGACCATCGCCACCAGCATGCTGCCGAAAAAGCCCACCGTGAGCGCGTGCACGGGCGCGCGTCCGAGTTCGAAGGCGCCCGTCGCGGCGTAGATCGCGCCCTGCAGCGCGTAAAGCCCGAACGCAACCGGCAGCCACGCGAAGGCCAGGTGCAGCACCCACAGCAGGCGGATGCCGCGCGTCCGCAAGGGTTGCCAGCGCCACCACCAGTAGCCCGTGAGCACCGCCAGTGCCAGGTCGACCGGCCACAGCCACGCGTAGGCGTGCGCGAGTTCGCCCATCAGGTGGGCGAGCACCAGGACCCAGAAGCTCGCGAGGATCCAGCCGGGCCGGTACATCGCGCGGCCCGGAATCGCGGCCTGCGCGAAGAAGGGCACCATGCGGTGCGCCACCGTGGCGTAGACCGGCAGCAGGAAGCCAAAGGTCCCGATCTTGATCGCGCCGAAGGCCAGCCGCGCATCGCCCGAGTGCAGGTAGCGCGCGAACATCGCCAGGCCCACGCCGCCGAGCGCCAGCGCGGCCCAGATCGAGAGCGCGTGGTACTGGCTGCCACCGTCGCGCCACAGCACGCGCAGCAGCAGCAGGCAGCCGACCGTCCACCCCAGCAGCGTCAGCACCACGCCGGCATGCAGCAGCAGCGGGAATCCCAACAGGCTCGCGAGCGTGAGCAGGTACCCGGCGAAGATCGCGCCGGCGACCGGGACGTAGTGGCGCCGCCCGAATGCCGGCTGGTCCATCCAGCGCGGGAATACCGTGAGCAGGAATCCGAAGATGAACAGCCCCAGCACCTGGTACTGCATGCCGATGGCGTGGGCCCACCCGGCCGGAACCGGGGGCGGCGGCAGCGCCAGCGCCGACCAGCGCACGCCGACCAGCCACGCGGCCCACCACGCCATCGACAGCAGCACGCCGCTGGCGCCGGCGAAGAACAGCAGGCGGTGCGGCGCGGCGGCGAGCAGCGCCAGCATGGCGGACGGTGTCAGGGTGCCGTCGCGGAGTTCGGATGGGGCGTTCATGGGATTCGGGTGTTGGAGGCGGGCCCCGCGCAGGGCGGGACCCGCTGCATGTCGGCCGGCGTGGGGAGACGCCGGCCGGCGGGCACCTGGATCAAACTGCCGAACGCGTCGGCATGCAGCGAATTCTGCACCGGCACCCGTATTCGCGATCTGATCCAGATCAGGCCCAAGGCGAAAACCCACCTCTTGCAGGAGCGGCTTCAGCCGCGACCAGGCCTATCGCGCGCAGAGCGCGCTCCTACAAGGCCGGCTCTGTAGGAGCGCGCTCTGCGCGCGATAGGCCTGGTCGCGGCTGAAGCCGCTCCCACAGGGCGGATCGAGCGCCGTCGCCGGGTCAATCGGCGAGGAGGTGCTTGCCCTCGTCGGTCTTGAACCACTCGCGCAGGCGGCCAATGCCCTCGCCCATCGAGACCTTCGGCTGGTAGCCGAGGTCGCGTTTGGCGGCGCTGATGTCGAACCAGTGCGCGGTGGCGAGCTGTTCGGCCACGAAACGGGTCATCGGCGGCTCCGCGGCCAGGCGCAGCGTGCCGTAGACCGCCTCCAGCACCCGGCCCAGCGCATGCGCGACGCGGTACGGGATGCGCCGCGTCACCTTGGGCAGCCCGCCGGCGTTGAGCAGCGCATTGACGATGTCGTCGAGCTGCCACGGCGCGTCATTGCTGATGAAGTAGGCGCGACCGGCGCAGTCGGCGCCGGGGACCGCGCGATCGAGTGCGTCGAGGTGGGCCTGAGCGGCGTTGTCGATGTAGGTCGCGTCGACCCGCTTCGAGGCCTTGCCGACGAAGCGCAGGCGCCCGGCGCGCGCGCGCCGCACCAGTCGCGGCAGCAGGTGGTTGTCGCCCGGACCCCAGACCAGGTGCGGGCGCAGCGCGACCGTGGCCAGGTCCGGCCCGTTGGCCTGGCGCACGCGCTGCTCGGCGATCGCCTTGGTGCGCGGGTAGTGCGCGGTGAAGCGGGTCGCGAGGGGCACGCGCTCGTCGACGCCCTCGAGGTCGCGGCCGTCGTGCACCACGCTGGGCGTGGAGGTGTGCACGAGGCGGCCGATGCCGTTCATGAAGCAGGCCGCGATCACGTGGTCGGTGCCGGCGACATTGGCCTGGTAGTAGTCCTCCAGCGCGCCCCAGGCGCCGGCCTTGGCCGCGGTATGGATCACCGCGTCGCAGCCCTTGCTCGCCAGCAGCACGGCATCGAGGCTGGCGATGTCGCCGGCGACCTGGCGCACGCCCAGCCATTCGAGCTGCGGATAGTGGCCGCGGGTGAGGCTCACGACCTCGTCGCCGCGCGCGCGCAGCAGGCGGCAGATCGCGCTGCCGAGGAAACCGCCGCCGCCGGTGACCAGCACGCGCATCAGCGGCGACCCGGCGCCAGTCCCGCGTTGGGCGCGCGCCGGACCACGCGCGCGACCCAGCGCGCGAGCGCCTCGCGGCCGATCTTGGCGTTGTGGCGGATGTCGACCGGGAATGCGCGATGGCGCAGGAAGCGCGCGATGCCGCGCGACATCGCATTGCTGGCGCCGATCCCGGCCAGCTCGGCGCGCACCGCGTGCCAGTCCCCGCGCGCGAGCTCCACGCACAGCACCGGCTCCTGTGCCGCGCCGGCGCCGAGCCCGACCAGCGCGGTGCGGCGCACGGCCGGATGCGTATTGAAGAGGCCTTCCACCATTTCGGTGAACAGTGTGCCGTCTACCGTGCGCACGCGGTGCGACTTGCGTCCCACGAACCACAGCCGGCCCGCGGGATCGAACCAGCCGAGGTCGCCCATGCGGTGCACGATGCGCTCGCTTCCGCCCGGCAGCGTCTCGACGATCTTCGCCAGCGCGGTCGCCGCCGGGCGGCCGAAGTAGGCGCGGGTGACGGTGGGGCCGGCGACGGTGATCTCGCCGACCTCGCCCGGCGGCAGCTGCAAGTCCTCGCGCCAGCGCGGGATCGGGCCGTCGTCTATCGCGATCACGCGCACGGTGTTGGCGGCCAGCGCCCGGCCCACGCAGATGCCGCGGCCGCCGTCGGTTCCGGCCTGGCCGACCGCGAGGATCTCGCGGCCCTCGATCACCGCCACCGGCAGGCACTCGGTCGCGCCGTAGGGCGTCCAGATCGTGGCGTCGTCGGGCAGCATGCGATAGGCGCGCGCGACGATGTCGGGGCGCACCGGCGCGCCGGCCGAGATCACGCGCCGCAGCGTCGCCAGGCGCGTGCCGCCCGCCTCGGCGTGGCGGCCCAGCACGTCGAGCAGGGCCGGCGAGCCGAACATCGTGGTGCACGACCGCGCCTCGATCGCGGCGATGAGCTTGCGCGGATCCGCCTGCGCGGGTCGCGTGGGATCCATGTCCGGGATCACGCTGGTCATGCCCAGCCCGGGATCGAACAGCGCGAAGGGCGGAAAGGTCGGCAGGTCGATCTCGCCGGGCGCGATGCCGAAGGCCGCGCGGATGAGCTCGACCTGGGCGAGGAAATTCGCGTGGGTGTACTCGACGCCCTTGGGCACGCCGGTGGAACCCGAGGTGTAGAGGATCGCGGCGAGTTCGCCGCCCGCCGAGTCCCTGTTGGAGCGCGCTCTGCGCGCGATAGGCGCCCCGGACTCGCCCGATCCAAGTTCAAGGCGATCTGCTGCGGTGCGGTCGCGCGCAGAGCGCGCTCCTACAAGGGCATCGTGGCCTGGTTGGCGGCCGAGTGCCTGCACTTGTGCGAGCGTGTGCCCGCCCCAGAACCAGCGCGGCCCCACGGTGACCAGCGTGCGCACGCTGCCGCGCCCCCAGCCCAGCAGCACGCGCGCCGCGTGCGCCAGCGGGATGCCGATGAA
>Ga0209477_1002429_pt1 | contig 10771 bp, 3 predicted proteins | sample KloWWTupernatant_FD_187180 | JGI IMG/M metagenome (GOLD analysis project Ga0209477, IMG submission 187180) | Active sludge microbial communities from Klosterneuburg, Austria, studying microevolution and ecology of nitrifiers - Klosterneuburg... | ecosystem: Engineered > WWTP > Aerobic digester >...
GGCCAAGCACCGCAATCTGTTCTGCGTCGGCGACCCCGACCAGTCGATCTACAAGTGGCGCGGGGCCGACTATCGCAACGCCCAGCGCCTCGAGAAGGACTTCCCGGAGCTTGCCGTCATCCCGCTCGACCAGAATTACCGCAGCACCCAGACCATTCTGGACGCGGCGATGGCGGTCATCAAGCGCAACCCGAACCGGCGCCACATCAACCTCTTCACCGAGAAGGGCCCCGGCCCGCGGATTGTGCAGCGCGAACTGTACAACGCTGAAGAAGAGGCCCAGTACGTCATCGACACAATCGCCGAGATGGCCCGCCTGAAGGCGGCCGAACCGGGCGAGGTCGCGGTGATGTATCGGACAAACGCCCAGAGCCGCGCGCTCGAAGACGCCTTTGTGCGGGCCGGCCAGCCATATCGCCTGGTCGGGGCAACACGATTCTATGGGCGCAAGGAGATCAAGGACGCCCTCGCCTATCTCCGCATCGTCAACAACCCGGCCGACTCGGTCAGCCTGCGCCGGGTCATCAACGTCCCGGCCCGCGGCATCGGCGACAAGAGCATCGCCACGGTCGAGGAGTATGCCCGCGAACGCAGCCTGTCGATGTTCGAGGTTCTCACCCGCGGCGATATGACCGGCCGGGCGGCCAAGGCCCTGGCCGACTTCGGCGGGCTGTGGAAGTCGTGGGTGGGCCTCAAGGATGAACTTAACGTCGCCCGCTTGTTCGATCAGATCATGAAGACCAGCGGCTATCGCGAATGGATGCGGGACGGCACGGATGAGGGCGAGGACCGTTGGGCAAATGTGAGCGAACTGCGCAACGTCGCGGCCGAAGCCGGCGACACGCCGTTGCAGGATTTCCTCAACGACGTTGCCCTGGTCAGCGAGACCGACAACGTCGAGGACAACCCCAACGCGCCGACACTCCTGACCCTGCACGCGGCCAAGGGCCTCGAGTACAAAGTCGTCTTCATCACCGGGCTGGAGGATGGGATTCTGCCCCACAGCCGCACCTTTGACAAGCCCGAAGACATGGCCGAGGAGCGCCGCCTTTTTTACGTGGGCATCACCCGGGCCAAAGAACGGCTGTATTTGCTGCGGGCGTTCCGGCGCGGGCTGTATGGCCCGAGCGACGCCACCGAGGCCTCCCGTTTTCTGCGCGACCTGCCCGAGGCCCTGGTCGACGGCAAGAAAAAGACGACGGCCGACTTGAAGACCGAGACCACCACCTGGTCGGGCAACCCGGCCCGCTGGGACACCGGCACGCCTGGAAAACCGGTCGAAACGACCCGGACGGCCAACGTCGGAACCACTTTCAAGCCCGGCGACCGGGTCGTCCACGCCAAGTTCGGCCCGGGCCTGGTGCTGCGCAGCATGAAACAGCGCGACGACGAAGAGGTCGAGGTGTTCTTCGAGGGCCACGGCGGCAAACGCCTCTCGGCGGCTTTGAGCGGGCTAAAGAAGTCTTAGGCGGGTTGTCGAATATCCCTGACACCCGGACGTTTCACGCGAAGAACGCGGCATGGCGATCGTAGCGCCGCGCTGACCGTTTCGAGCGTCAGGAATACATGGGCGCCCAATCACGCCCGGCAAAGAGCGACGAGGTCTTGAAAGGATGCGGCCTCCGGGCCCGCCTCCGGCGCAGGCCCCAACGTAGCGAGCTCACGCTCGGCCGCCTCGCGGCTGCGGGCCATCGCGGCGGGATGCCCCATCACCCCAGCCAGCACCAGGCCGGCGCGCGCTTTCTCGCCCCGGGTCCGCAAAAGCCGCGCGCCCGTCACCAGAAAGTCAAGCCCGTCCGGGGTCGCCTCAAGCGCCAGCGCCAGGCCGAGGGTGGTGTCGAGGTGAGCCTGGGCCTGGCCAAGCTCACCCAGCCCCAACGCCGCCACGGCCAGGTTATGGGTGCTGTGCATCACGCCCTCGCGCATGCCCATGTCGCCAAACACGGCGATGCACTCGCGCGACATCTCGACCGCTTCGTCCCAGTCGCTCAGTTCGAGGGCAATGCAGGCGGTGTTATTGAGATTGATCGCCATTCCGCGCCGGTCATCGTAACCGCGCTGGATCTCAGTGGCCTGCCGATATCGCCGGCGGGCGTCTTCGAGCCGGCCCGTGAAATAGTCGACGTTGCCGATATCGCCAATGGCGACCGCGCGGATCTGCTCGTCGCCAAGTTCTTCGAGGATGTCGGCCGCCTCCTGATAGTGCCGGCGCGCGGTGTCGTAGCGGCCCAGATTCGATTCAACGATGCCCAGTCCGATCAGGGCATCCGCGGCTCCGGCTAGCTCGCCCGCCTGGCGATACAGGTCCAGGCTGCGCGCGATGAAATCGCGCGCGCGCTCGAAATCGCCCTGGATGAGCGGTCCGTATCCCAGATGCCGGATGGCCAGCGCCTGGGTGCCGAAATCGCCCAGGGCGGCCGCCGCCTGAGCGGCGTCCGTCAGCAGGAGACCCGCCTCGACCAGGCGCCCCGTCCGATTCAGCGCTGTCGCCCGGCGGGCGACGAGTTGCGCCCAAGTCCTGGCTGCGCGCTCGCCGACCTGTTCGGACGCGGCGGCGAACAGTATGTCAATCTCGGCGTACCAGCCGCGGGTGTCCCACAGCCAGTACATACCGCGACAGGCCTGCCCAAGCGCCTCAACGTTCCCGCGCTCAACGGCCCAGGACCACATCTGGCGCAGGTTCTCAGTTTCGGCCCGGATGGCGTCGGCCGCGTCCTTCTGCATCCGTCCGCGCAATTGGGGCTCGCGACGGCTGAGAAACGCGGCGTACCAGGCGCAATGACGATCTCGCGCCCGATCACTCTCCGCAGCCCCATATGTTTCGCGCACGAATTGGCGGACCAGTTCGTGCAGCTCGAACCGGCCCGCCGAGGCGGCCTGCAACAGCGACTTATCGGCCAACCCGGACACCACCTGGCGTGAAGCGTCGGCGACGGCGGCGCCCGCCTCGAGTGAGAAATCAGCCGGAAAGACAGCCAGGGACGCAAGCGCGCGCCGCTCGAACGGGTCGAGCCGCGCCCAGGATTCATTGAAGACGGCTTCGAGACTGGCGTGCCGCTCGGGCGCGTCACGGGCCGAGGATGTCAGAATGCCATACCCTCGTTCGAGCGCGGCCGCGATCTCCGCGCACGACATCAAGCGGGCCAGCGGGGCGGCCAGCGCGATCCCAAGCGGGAGCCGGCCCACCAGCCCGCACACCCGCTCGATTTCAGCCCGGGCCGGGCCGTCGGGGTCCAGGTCGACCATCACCCGCCGCGCGATGCGGATGAACAACGCCCGAGCCCCATCCTTTGAGAGCCCCTTGACCTCGAACAGCCACTCACTCTGCAGGCGCAGCCGCTCGCGGGATGCGACCAGGATCTTGACAGCGGGCGCATCCCGAAGCAGGCGAGACAGGAAGGCCAGGGTCGCTTCATCACCGGCCAACCGATCCAGCCCATCAAGGACCAGCAGCAATTCCTTTTCGCGCAGCGCGGCCAGAAGCTGAGCCTGCGGATCGCCCCGCCCAAAGACAAAGCGCAGGGCCGCCGCAATCGCGTCAAGCAGAGCGCCCGGCGACTCGGCCGCGTTGGCCGGCACGAAAACCACCCCATTGAGAAACCACGGCCCGCACGCGCGCCCGGCGGCCAGGGCCAGGCGGGTCTTGCCCGTCCCGCCCATCCCGGTCAGGGTGACCATCCGGCAGTGCGGATCGAGCAGCAGGCGGCGCACCTCAGCCAGCTCGGCCTCCCGATCCACCAGCGGGCCCTCATCCGCATATCTGTCAATGTTCCCGCCAACGCCGCTCATCGCCATCCGGATGCGATCCGCAAGCTGGCGCGTGCGCGGTTCGGGCTCGACGCCGAGTTCGCGCTGCAGGGTGCTCCGGCATACTTCGAACTGAGCCAACCCGGCCGCCCGCTGGCCGCTTCGGGCCAGGAGCAACATTAATTGGCAATGGGCTGCTTCGTCGAGCGGATCATGCGCGACCAGCGCGCGCAGATGGCCGGCCGCAGATTCGAAATCACCCGCCAGGGCGTCGGCCTCGGACACCTGGCGCAGCAAACCGGCCGCGGTATGGCGCAGGCGTTCACGCTCAACCACCAGCCATTCTTCAAACCCCGACGCATTTCGGACAACGAAGCCTTTGAGCAGTTCGCCGGAATAAAGCCCAAGGGCTGCCCGTCGGGCAGTCAGGTCGCCCTGCGCGCCGCGCTCGAATGCCTCGACGTCGAGCGCATAGGGCGCGGCCGTGTTGAAAGCGACACTGTCGCGCTCGATCAGCAGCCAGGTGTCGAACGGTTTTCGAAGCGCGGTGAGCGCCTGGCGCAGGCTGGTCTTGGCGGCCTCCTCGTCCGAATCACCCCAGAACATCGCCGCCAGCGTGTCACGGCTGTGCCGGCGCCGAACGCAGGCCAAAAAGGCCAGCAGCGCCTGGGTCTTGGCCGAAGGGAGCTCGGCCGCCGCGCGCAGCCCGGCCATCGACCCGTCGCGCGCGGACACGCCGGCCGCATTGATGACGCCAGCCTCAAATCCACCCAGGAGCCGCAGGTGAAGGATGTTGGGCATTTTCTTGGCTGATTGTACGTATTTCGGCGCTTTTCACGATCTTATGACGATCCCGACGCAGGATATGGGCATGGACACGCCGGCTGACACGCCCTCGACTGACACACCTGACGATCCCCGCTATGGGGCCTTCCTCATTCGGGTCTGGGCAAATGATCGGGACGGACGCGTGCGGCTGGTCGTGCAGCAGGTCGGGAGCGCCCGCCAGACCGCCTTTGCGGACTGGAATGGCATTCCCCGGCACGTTCGAGAGTGCCTGGCCCGGTCAGAAAGCCCTCCCGAAAATGATCTTCGCGATCACCCTCCCCGCGCTTCGCGCGGGGAGGGTGATCGCGCTGAATGTTGATAGGGTAGCTTCTAGCGAAAGTTGAACTCCTCGTAGTGAATCTGGCCGGTCGGCACCCCGGCCGCCCGGAATTGCGCGGCGAAGGCCAGGACCATCGGCGGCGGACCACACAAGTAGACGTCCGCGCCGGCCACATCGAAGGCGCATCCCGCCTTGATCTTGTCCAGAGTCAGGCTGCCGTCGGTGCTCGAGACGTTGCGGATTGCGGACAAGGTCGGGAAACGCGCCGCGGCCGCCTGGAACTCATTCCAGAACACCCCATCCGGCTCGGCCCGAACCGAGTAGAAGAAGGCGATCCGCTGGGCGGGCGCATCGCTCAGGCTGCGAATCCAGCTTAGAAATGGGGTGACCCCGATCCCGCCCGCCACCCAGATCTGTCGCGGGCCGCCCGTGCGGAAATCAAAGCCACCATGGGCGCCCTCGACCCGCGCCCGAGCCCCTTCGCGCAACCCGGCCTGCAATGCTTTGGTCCAATCCCCACTGGCCTTGATGGTGAAACGCAGATACGGCTCGCCCGGCGCGCTGCTGACCGTAAACGGATGCGACTCGCCCAGGCCCGGCTCGCCCGGAAAACGAACGAACGCGAACTGGCCGGCCCGCTGCCGCACGGGCGCGCCGTCCGGTTTGAGCGCCACCTCAACCGTCGAGGGGTTCAACTTCCGCACCGACTCCACCACATAGCCCGCGCCCTTGGCCAGGAGCGGGGCAAGGAGCTGTTTGTAGACGTAGGCCGCGGCCGCCGCATACACGCATACCCGCCAATAGCCGGCGGCCAGCTCCGCGGTGTAGAGCAGGGTCGGGGCGTTGAAGGCGTGGAACATGCCGAGAATAAAGAAGGCGCCGACCAGGCGATGGGTGTATTTCCAGTGGTGATAGGAGAGCTGGATGTAACCGTTAATGACCGGCAGGCGCGGGGCAAGCGTCAGCGCAATCAGGATCAGAAAACCGGCCAGCGCGATCCGGCCCAGGTCACGGGCCAGGGGGCTCTTGCCCGTGATCGGGATTAAGACAAAGTGCAGGATGACCAGCCCCAGGCCGGTCAGGGCGGCGGTCTTGTGGCTCTTGTACATCCGGTCGAGCCCGCCAAAGAACGGCTCGAGCACGGGCAGACGCAGCGACAGCACGATCGCGCAGCCCATCAGGATCATCCCGGTCGAGGACAGCATCTCGGCGATGACCTGGCGCAGATAGTCCGCTCGTCCATCGTTCGGGGGGAGACCCATCAGCCAAAGAATGACGTTCGTGATCGCCAGCACGGCGATGGCGTAGTTGCCGAGTCGATTCAGGTTCGATTGATTCATGGTAGGAGGCCCTGCCGATGCCGAACGATTATGGGGCCGCGATCCAAAAAGCGGAATACCCCCCATGAACTTTCGGAATCGAACGTCCCCGCCCCGGTGTACGCCGGGGTGGGGACGTTCGATTCCGAACAACTTACTTTAGAATCGCCCAAGGAGACCAGCATGTTTGATGTGATTGTGATCGGCGGCGGGCCGGCCGGCGTAACCGCCGCGCTGCGGGCTAGAGAGTTAGGCGCGACCGTTGCGCTTGTCGAGCGGGGCAACCTCGGCGGGACCTGCACCAACGACGGCTGCGCCCCCACCCGGGTGCTGGCCAAGGCCGCCCGGCTGCGGCGGGATATCGAGCAGTTCAGTGACTACGGTCTGTCGGTCACCCCGCCCGAGCTCGACTTCGGCCGGCTGCTCCAGCGCACCCAGCAGGTGATCTATCAAATCCACGAGAAGAAGCAGTTGCTGGGCCACCTCGAATCCTCAGGGGTGAGCGTGCACGCGGGCGTGGGCGAGGCCCGCTTCATGGACGCCAACACGATCGCATTCGGCGGGCAAAGCCTGCAGGCCCGTCGCTTCATCCTGTGCGCGGGCGGGCGGGCGCGCCGGCTCGATTTTCCCGGGGCTGAGCACGCCCTCACCCACACCGATGTGTGGACGCTCACGCGCCTGCCCCGCTCGATCATCGTCGTGGGCGGAGCCGCCACCGGCTGTCAGCTCGCCTCGATCTTCGCCGCCTTCGGCGCGAAGGTGACGATCCTCGACCTCGCCCCGCGCCTGGTCCCGGGCGAGGATGCGCTGGTCTCGCGCGCACTGGCCGAGGCCTTCACCCGCCGGGGCATCCAACTCGTCACCGGCATCCAAGGGGTCGAGCGGATCGACAGGGCCGCTGAAACCACATCGCTGTATTTCAAGCTGGACGGTGGGCTGCATCGGTTGGACGCCGAAGCGGTCCTGCTCTCGACCGGCTGGCTGGGCAACCTGGCGGCCCTCAACCTGCCCGCCGCAGGGGTCGAAACCGACGGGCGCTACGTCCGGGTCAACGATCAGCTTCGGACCAGCGCCCCCCACATCTACGCCGCCGGCGACATCACCGGGCGGATGATGCTGGTCCAGAGCGCCAGCAGCGAGGCCCGGGTGGCGGCCGAGAACGCCGTGCTGGATTCAGGCCGCAGCGACGCGCATCGGATCGTCCCGCATGGCAGCTTCACCGATCCGGAGTACGGCAGCGTGGGCCTGACCGAGACGGCGGCCCGGGCGGCCGAGTCCCGCGGCGAGCTCAGACCGATCGTCGCCGAAGTCGCCTATGCCGACCTTGATCGGGGCGTCATCGATGGGCACACCGAGGGCGCCTGCAAGCTCATCGCCGACGCGGCCACCCACCAGATCATCGGCGCGCACGTGCTGGGCGAGCAGGCTGTCGAGATCGTGCACGTGATCGCGGCGGGCATGCTCGCGGGCATGACGATCGAGCAGTTGGCCGAGATGGAGATCGCCTACCCGACCTACACCGCGATCCTGGGCCTGGCCGCCCGGCGCATCGCCCGCGATCTGGGCAGCGTCAGCCTGTCGCCCCAGTGGCGGGCGCTCGGCCCGGCCAAGGCGGCCGAGTGGGAGCGGCGCGACGGCGATCGCCGGGACGCCTGAGCCCATTTCACGATCCTGTCACACGCTTGCGCTAAAACCTGGCAGCGGGCAGACTGCCCGGGTTCACAGTGCGGATTCCAGGAGGCGACATGCAGCGGATCAAATTACACGCGGACGCGCCGTTGTTGGCGCGGGGGCTATTCCTGAGCACCGGCCTTGCGCTCGCCTTTGCGCTTTTTCTGGCCACGCCTGCCCCTGCCCGAGCCGCCTCGCCGGACCCGGCCGCTAACGGCGACCGTCCAGCGGCCGGCGGCAAGTGCGACTGGAGCGGATCCACCAACGCGGCCTGGGAGACCGTCTCGAACTGGGGCGGGGCCTGCGTCGGCGTGCTGCCCGGCACCCTCGATGATGTGCGGGTGCCCACCGGTGCCAGCCGCTTTCCGATTCTGAGCAGCGCCCAGACCTTTCGCGGGCTTGAGATCGAATCAGGCGCGGTCATGACGATCGGGGCGGCTGGCTTCGCCACCCTCAGCGGCGACGCCCTGATCAGCGGAACCATCCGCTCGCTGCCGGCGTCCCGGCTCAAGCTGGCGCCCGGATTCGATGGCAGCGCCGCCCGCTTCACGGGGGCCGTGTTGATCGAGGGGAAATTGGACTTGAGCGGGCTGACCGCCGCCACCCCCACCCTGATGCTCGGCAATGACGCCCAACTCACCATCCGGCCGGGCGGGTCGCTGGTCGCCAACGCCGCGCCCCTGTCCGGCAACCCGTGGGTGATCAAGGGCCAGGTCGACAACCAGGGCCTGCTGCATGTGTTGGCCAACCTCAGCATCGAGTCGCCCTCGGGCACTCATACCAGCACCGGGCACATCGCGGTCGAAGGCGAATCGTCCCTGATCTTCAAGGGGAATGGCAGCCAGCAGGTCGTGCTCAGCGGGACGGTGGCCCTGACCCGCAGCTCGGGCCTCAACCCGCCCCCCGCCTTTCTGATGGAAGGCGGCAAGCTGGTCATGCAGGGCGGCCTCCTGACCGGGACCGGGGCGATGGCTCTGCGAAACGGGGCGGAGCTGGCCCTGGCGAGCGACGATATCTTCTTCGGTGGCGATCTGCAACTCGACATGGTCCAGGTGACGGGCCGGGCCCTGGTGAACCGCCATCTATTGCGCCTGTCCAACACCAGCGTGGCCGACGGTGTCGACAATCGCGGGCAGACGACCCTGGTCCTCTCCAACACCATTGGCGGGAAGCTGCTGACGGCGGCCGGGTCGACCCTGCGCTTCGCGCCGGGCGCGGATGGCGAGCTGGTCCGCCTGCGGGTGAACGGCGAGATCTCGAACAGCGGGGCGCTGGTGTTGACCTCGACCTCGGCCCTGTCCAACTGGGAGTGGCTGATCAGCACGCCGATGCTGACAAACCGGCCCGGCGGGCAGATCAATGTGGCGCTAAGCCAGGCCCGAGCGGTCTTTGGCGGGCAGGTCATCAATCAGGGCGTCTTCAATCTGGACGGGGCGACGATCCTGACCACAACGGATGTTGTCCACACCAACACGGGCACCATCAATCTGGCAGGCGGGTTCCTGGATGCCGCCAACAGCGACTTCGTCAACCTCGGCGTTTTCAACTTCAGTGGGACGAGCCCCGCGGAAGTGACCGAGCGTCCTGGGGCGCCATGGGCAGGCCCTGGCGAAGGCGGCCTGTGGGATGCGCGCAGCATCACCAATGGCCCGGGCGGGAACATCAACGCCGGCCCAGGCGTGCTGTCGGCCAAGGCTGGCGCGCCCAGGCCCATGTCGATCAATCGCTACCGGATCAACGGCGAGCTGCGCAACCACGGCACACTCAATGTATCGGCCGAATTGACCGTGACCTATCCCGGGGCCGTGCATAGCAACGCCGGGGTCATTCAGATCAACGACGGCTTTCTGTCCACGCCCGAAAGCCTGAACAACAGCGGGGTGATCAACTTCAACGGTTTGACCGCGACCGCAAGCGCGCAGCAGCCACTTATTCAGGGCCGGGGCATCTGGATTCACTCCGATGCGCTGACGAATACGATGTCAGGCACCCTCAACATCCACGCCAGCGCGATCGACGGCGTCAGGATCGAAGCCCAACTCGCGAACCAGGGCACCCTGAACGTCAACGCCACGATGGTCCTCACCCAGGCCGGCAGCACCCACACCAACACCGGCACGATCAACCTCAACAACGACCTGGAGATCGGAGGCGAGTTCAGCAACAACGGGGTGATGAACTTCGGCAGCGCCACGTTCAACGCCCCCAGCGCCCCGGCCCAGGGCTTCCGCGTTATCGGCCAAAGCGGGTTGCTGGCCAACGGCCCGGGCGGGACGATCAACGCCCTGCAACACGCGGTGGTCGAGGCCCAGTTGCTCAACCAGGGCACGCTCAACGTCAACGCCACGATGGTCCTCACCCAGCCCGGCAGCACCCACACCAACACCGGCACGATCAACCTGCACAACGATCTGGAGATCGGCGGGGAGTTCAGCAACGCCGGGGTGATCAACTTCAACAGCGCGCTCACGCCGACCAGCGCGCTGCAGCCGCTGCCGCGAGGCCAGGCCATCTGGATCCAGGCCGGCGCGCTGAACAATGCGCCGTCGGGGACTTTGAACGTGCTGGCGCCAGGGGGCGGCGCGATGCCGAGCCTTGCCCACATCGCCAACGTTTCGCTTGAGGCAGGGCTCATCAACCAGGGCACCCTCAACGTCGGCGCGAGCCTGGAAGTCAGCGCGACCGGTCTCATCCACCACAACAGCGGCGTGATCAACGTGCTGGCGGATGCCAGCTTCGGGCAGCCCTTGACAAACGCAGGCACCATCTCCATCACCGCCGCCCAGCTCAGCGTTGCCGGCGTCTACACCCAGACCGCCGGGCTGACCACCCTGAATGGCACATTGAGTGTGCCGGAAGCTCGGCTGTTGGGCGGCGCGCTGCGCGGCGCAGGCGCGCTGAATGGCAACCTGACCAACGCCGCGCG
>Ga0209477_1002435_pt1 | contig 10759 bp, 11 predicted proteins | sample KloWWTupernatant_FD_187180 | JGI IMG/M metagenome (GOLD analysis project Ga0209477, IMG submission 187180) | Active sludge microbial communities from Klosterneuburg, Austria, studying microevolution and ecology of nitrifiers - Klosterneuburg... | ecosystem: Engineered > WWTP > Aerobic digester >...
AGAAGGCAGCAGCCGTCAAGCGCCACTACAAGCGCGTGCGCAGCATGCAGCTGCCCAAGAAGCTGTACTGATCGCAGCCCGGCCCGTCCTCGGACAGCCACCGAACCCGCGCTAGGGACGCCAAGCGCGGGTTTTTGTTTTTGCGGGTCTGCCAAAAGGCTTTCTGGCGTCGTTGCAGCGCCTTGCCGTAGCAGCACTACTGCCTGCGGCGTTGCGCGTGGCCAGAAAGCCTTTTGGCAGACCCTTTGTCTCTGACTGAACATAAAAGGAAACCGCCATGAGCCTCAAGGACCAAATCACCGAAGACATGAAGACCGCCATGCGCGCCAAAGACAGCGAGCGCCTGGGCACCATCCGTCTGCTGCTGGCAGCCATGAAGCAAAAAGAAGTGGACGAACGCGTCACGCTGGACGATGTGGCCGTCGTCGCCATCGTGGACAAGCTCATCAAGCAGCGCAAGGACAGCATCACCGCCTTTGAAGGTGCAGGCCGCCAGGACCTGGCCGACAAGGAAAAGGCCGAGCTGACGGTGCTGCAGACCTACCTGCCCGCACGCATGTCGGCCGAAGAGGTGGCTGCGGCCGTGCAGGCCATCGTGACCGAAGTCGGTGCTACGGGCGCGGGCGACATGGGCAAGGTGATGGGCGTGGTGAAAACCCGCCTGGCCGGCAAGGCGGACATGGGCCAGGTGTCCGCCGCAGTGAAGGCCGCACTGGCCAGCTAAAATGCTATTGTTTATATAGCTATAAGCGCTTATTTATAAAGCGCTATAGCCATTTTTTATTGAATTTTTCGACCTGCCGGCACTTTTCCTGCACAGCCACCCATGTCCCGCACCCACCACATCGCCGTGATTGCCGGTGACGGCATCGGCCGAGAAGTCATTCCCGAAGGCCTGCGCGCCGTGCAGGCAGCGGCCCAGCGCTTCGGCCTGCCGCTTGAATTCCACCCCTTCGACTGGGCGCACTGCAATTACTACCTGCAGCACGGAAAAATGATGCCCGACGACTGGAAGGCGCAGCTCTCGGGCATGGAAGCGATCTTCTTCGGCGCCGTGGGCTGGCCCGCCACGGTGCCCGACCACATCTCGCTGTGGGGCTCGCTGCTCAAGTTCCGCCGCGAGTTCGACCAGTACATCAACCTGCGCCCGGTACGCCTGTTCGAGGGCGTGCCCTGCCCGCTGGCGGGCCGCAAGCCCGGCGATATCGACTACCTGGTGGTGCGCGAGAACACCGAGGGCGAGTACACGGCGCTGGGCGGCATCATGTACGAGGGCACGGACCGCGAAATCGTGATCCAGGAATCCGTCTATTCACGCCACGGCGCCAACCGCCTGCTGAAGTTCGCCTTCGACCTGGCGCAGAGCCGCCCGCGCAAGCACGTGACACTGGCCACCAAAAGCAATGGCATCGCCATCAGCATGCCCTGGTGGGACCAGCGCGCCGACGACGTGGCCAAAGGCTATCCCGAGGTCACGCTGGACAAGCAGCACATCGACATTCTCACTGCGCGTTTCGTGCTGCAGCCGGGGCGCTTCGACGTGGTGGCCGCCACCAACCTGTTCGGCGACATCCTGAGTGATCTGGGCCCCGCCACCACGGGCACCATCGGCCTGGCGCCTTCGGCCAACCTGAACCCCGAGCGCCGCTTCCCCAGCCTGTTCGAGCCTGTGCACGGCTCGGCGCCCGATATTTACGGACAGAACATCGCCAACCCGATCGCCATGGTCTGGTCTGGCGCGCTGATGCTGGACTTTTTGACCCATGGCCAGGGCGCAGGCCGCGCCGCGCACGATGCCATCGTGGCGGCCATCGAAGAGGTCCTGCGCAGCGGCCCGCGTACGCCGGACCTGGGCGGCACGGCCAGCACCACGCAGGTGGGTGAGGCCATCGCAGCCCGCATTGTCAACGCACGCTGATGGGCATGGGGATGCATAACGATCTGCTGCAGGCTGTGCCAGCAAGCGACCGGTTGAAACTCCTACCAGCCCCTCAGCTCCCCGCCACCTTCATGCGGTTGACGAGCACCGAACCGACGGTCTTGGCGCCGTAGGCATAGGTGTCTGCGCCCACGGCCACGATGCCTTTGAGCATGGTCTTGAGGTTGCCGGCAATGGTGATCTCTTGCACGGGGAAGGCGATCTGGCCGTTTTCCACCCAAAAGCCGCTGGCGCCGCGCGAGTAGTCGCCGGTCACGTAGTTCACGCCCTGGCCCATGAGCTCGACCACGAACAGGCCGGTGCCCAGTTTCTTCAGCATGGCGTCGAGGTCGTCGCCGTTTCTGGTGCGGCGCGAGGTGAGTACGAGGTTGTGCGATCCGCCCGCATTGCCGGTGGTCTTCATGCCGAGTTTGCGCGCCGAGTAGCTGCTGAGGAAGTAGCCCTGCACGCGCCCGGCGTCCACCACCTTGCGGGGCTGCACGCGCACGCCTTCCTCGTCGAACGGCGAGCTGCCCTTGCCGCGCGGGATGAAGGGGTCCTCAAGGATGTCGATGTGGCTGGGGAGCACCTGCTTGCCCAGCGAATCGAGCAAAAACGTGCTCTTGCGGTACAGCGCACCGCCGCTGGTGGCCTGCACGTAGGCACCCAGCAGGCCTGCGGCCAGCGACGACTCGAACAGCACCGGGCATTCGGTTGTGGCAATCTTGCGGCTGCCCAGGCGGCTCAAGGCGCGCTGCGCGGCATAGCGCCCCACGGCAGCGGGCGAGGACAGCTCGGTCGCGCTGCGCTGCGAGCTGTACCAGGCATCGCGCTGCATTTCGCCGTTGCGGCCGGGCAGCGAGGCGATGGGAGCGACCGACAGGCTGTGGCGCGAGGTGGCGTAGCCGCCCCGGAATCCTCGCGTGTGTGCGCTGAAAAAATGGCTTTGTTGCGCCGAAACGCCCGCGCCTTCGCTGTTGGTGATTCGCTTGTGGGTGGCAAAAGCGGCGGCCTCGCATTCCAGCGCAATGCGCGCGGCCTCTTCGCTGGTCAAGGCCCAAGGGTGGAACAGGTCGAGGTCGCGGTGGGTCTCGGGAGGGGCAATGTCGTCGGCGTCGGGCAGGCCGGCCACGGGGTCTTCCGCGGTGAAACGGGCAATGTCGTAGGCGGCCTGCACCGTGCGTTCGATGGCCGCGCCGGAAAAGTCGGAGGTGCTGGCATTGCCCCGGCGGTGGCCTACGTACACCGTCACGCCCAGCGATTTGTCGCGGTTGCGCTCCACGGTTTCGAGCTCGCCCTTGCGCACGCTGACCGACAGGCCGCAGCCCTCGGACGCCTCGGCACCGGCATCGGTGGCGCCGAGCTTGCGGGCGTGCGCCAGGGCCTGGTCCACGAGTTGTTCGAAAAAGGGGCGCGAGTAGCTGAAGCCCGTGTCGGCGGAGGAATGCGTATGGTTCATGGCGACGGCTATGATACTTGCCGCAGTGGCAACCGCCCGGCGCGGCGCAATCGCCCGCGCCCGCCACCCCATTCCCCCGGATTCCACCATGTCACGCAAACCCAAAAAAGGCTACTTCGTGAAAGGCCAGTTCGTTGCCGAAGGCAGCGAACTGGACCTGCAGCTCAAGGCCGAACTCAAAGGCACACAAGACGCCAGCCGTACCGAGCTCAAGCGCGAAAGCGACGAGTTGCAGGACCTCGGCAAGGAACTGCTGACCCTGCGCAGCGACCTGTTCAACCGCCTGGGCCTGCCCGACAAGCTCTCCGACGCCCTGGCCGAGGCGCGGCGCATCACCAACTTCGAGGGCAAGCGGCGCCAGATGCAGTTTGTCGGCAAGCTCATGCGCAAGCTCGAACCCGAGGTGGTGCAGGCCGTGCGTGACGCGCTGGCCGAACAGCACAGCGGCTCGGCCAAGGAGAAGCTCGCCCTGCACCAGGCAGAGCAGTGGCGTGACCGGCTGATTGCCGAGGACAGCGCCCAGGCCGACTGGATCGACCTCTACCCCGGCACCGACATCCAGCAACTGCGCGCCCTGATCCGCCAGGCACGCAAGGACGCCCCGACTGCGCACGAGGCCACCGTGGCCCAATCCCAAGGCCAGGCACCGCGCAAGGGCCGCGCCTACCGCGACCTGTTCGCGCTGGTGCGCACGCAGATCAGCGGCATCACCACCGAGGCACCCGAGGCCCAAGACGACGTGGAGGACGGCAATGACTGAGACCGGCGCACACGACCCGGTGAAGATCGGCATCGTCTCCATCAGCGACCGGGCCAGCAGCGGCGTGTATGAAGACAAGGGACTGCCCGCACTGCAAGACTGGCTCACCCGTGCGCTGAAGAACCCCATCGGCTTCGAACCCCGCCTGATCCCCGACGAGCAGGACAGCATCAGCGCCACGCTGATGGCGCTGGTGGATGCCGGCTGCAGCCTGGTGCTGACCACCGGCGGCACCGGCCCGGCCCTGCGCGACGTGACGCCCGAGGCCACGCTGGCCGTAGCGCACAAGGAGATGCCGGGCTTTGGCGAGCAGATGCGCCGCATCAGCCAGCACTTTGTACCCACGGCCATCCTCTCGCGCCAGGTGGCGGTGGTGCGCGACCAGTGCCTCATCATCAACCTGCCCGGCCAGCCCAAGGCGATTTCCGAAACGCTGGAGGGGCTCAAGAGTGCCGACGGCCAGTCGCTCGTGCCCGGCATCTTTGCCGCCGTGCCCTACTGCATCGACCTCATCGGCGGGCCCTACCTGGAAACGCACGACGCGGTGTGCCAGGCCTTCCGGCCCAAGAGCGCCCTGCGGCCCGCAAAGGCCTGAAAGGCGCCCTGAAGGCATCGGCCAACCCGTGCCCTGTTTCTCGTCCAACGCAATCACACTTTCACCATGCCCATTTACCGGTGCAACCACTGTGGCTTTGTTTCTGAAGAAGCCACCACGCCCGTCGGCTCCCAGATGCCCTGCGCACGCTGCGGCACACCGACCACGGTTTTTGGCACGGTTTTCTATGTCGAAAAGCTGGTGGAGCGGTACTTTTCAGCCATGCGGGAGATCAAGGCCCTGCAGCAACCCGACACACCGCCCGACACGGGGCCGGACGCCGTGCCTGCAGCCACCCCGGAGCAAGACCACCCTGAGTCCGAAGCCTCACCGCTCCAGGATGTCAACCTGCACAACACCAGCCTGCTGGCCACAGCCGAGCAGCACGCCCCCTTGCAGGCCTGGTTTGCCTCGCGCAAGATCGAGGCACAGTTCGACTATGCGCAGGTCGACACCAGCGGCTTCTTTGACGACGCGGCCCGCATGATTGGCAACGGCTATGCACTGTTTTCCGAGCTGATGGACCGCGTGCGGTTCGCCTACCGCAAAAGCCACAGCTGGGTGAACCTGGAGCTGGCACACCTGCCGCAAAAAGACGCACAGGCCATCAACACCCTGTGCCGCCAGCTCTACAGCCACACCTTTTTTGCCCGCTACCACTACCAGAAGCCTGAAAAAATCGTGCGGCTGACGCTGCAGACGGCACCGGCGGTTCGCCAGTTTTTCGATGGTGGCTGGCTGGAGTGGTATGCCTTCATGGCGCTGATTGACGGCGCGCAGCAGCGCAACCTGAACTTTTCCTGCGCACGCGGCGTGAAGGTGGTGTTCCCCAACGAGGACCTGCACGAACTGGATGTGCTGTGCCTGCCCGCTGGCCAGGCGCCCATTTGCATTGAATGCAAGTCGGGCGAATTCCGGCGTGACATCGACAAATACCTGCGCCTGCGCAAACGGCTGGGCCTTGACCGCAACCGCTTTGTGATCTGCGCAGCCGACCTCACGCAGGAGCAGGCAGCGGGCCTGACCGCCATGTATGAGCTGACGTTTGTCAACCTCGAAACACTGGCGCCGCACCTGTCCAGCCTGGGGTGACCTACGACCCCTTCGGCACCACAGCGCGGCACGGCAGCTATCACGGGGATGGCAAACTTGAAGCAAAATTAGCCTCAAGCGCTTATAAACAAAGCGCCAACAGCTATGTTTTTAATAGCAAAAAGCTACTTCCCCACCAGATCATTGAGCTTGCCGGCCTCGAACTGTTCCTTCAGCGCAGCATCGTCCGGCACGCAATCGCCCGTCTTCACGCACTCCGACAGCTTCTCGATCGCCTGCCAAAGCAGCGCGATCTGGTGCTCCTGCGAGGAGGCGTTGTCGATCAGGCCGCGCATGGCCTGTGACAGCGGGTCGTCTTCCTGGGTGATGCCGTAGGCCGAAAACTTGGGGGCGTGCGGCTCGGTCACGTCGGCGCTCTGGCCTTCCTTGGACGGGATGATGCGCGCCGGAATGCCCACCGCCGTGGCGCCCGCCGGCACGGGCTTGATGACCACGGCGTTGCTGCCGATCTTGGCCCCGTCGCCCACCTCAAAGCCGCCCAGCACCTTGGCACCGGCGCTCACCACCACGTCCTTGCCGAGTGTGGGATGGCGCTTGGTGCCCTTGTAGAGCGAGGTGCCGCCGAGCGTGACACCCTGGTAGATGGTGCAGCCATCGCCGATCTCGGCGGTCTCGCCCACCACCACGCCCATGGCGTGGTCGAAGAACACGCGCTCGCCCACCTTGGCGCCGGGGTGGATTTCGATGCCGGTGAACCAGCGCGCCAGGTGCGAGATGAAGCGGCCCAGCCATTTGAAGCCGTGCGTCCAGCACCAGTGCGCAGGCCGGTGCAGCCAGACAGCGTGCAGACCGGGGTAGCAGGTGACGACCTCCCAGGTGCTGCGGGCCGCCGGGTCGCGGTCGAGGATGCACTGGATGTCGGAGCGCAGGCGGGCAAACATCTTTTGTAGTTATGTGTTGATGGGCCGCACAGTCTATCGCTTTGGCTGCACGGCCTCGATCATGGATTTGGCGACACCGCGCAGGATGTGGATTTCCTCGGCGCCCAGTTGCGCGCGGTTGAAGAGCTGGTTGAGGCGCGGCATGAGCTTCTTGGGCGCGGCCGGGTCGAGAAAGCCGATGGTGGTCAGCGCCTGCTCCCAGTGCGCCAGCATGCCGGCCACCTGACCGGCATCGGCGAGCTGGCGCCCCGGCGTGGCCTCCTGCACGCCAAAGCCCCCCAGTGCCTGGCGCCACTCGTACGCAATGACCTGGATGGCCGCGCCCAGGTTGAGCGAACCGAACTGCGGGTTGGTGGGGATGGAAAGCGCCACATGGCAGCGGTACACGTCCTCGTTGGCCATGCCGAAGCGCTCGGAGCCGAACAGAAAGCCAATGCCGGCTTCGCCCACCGGCGGCACGGTTTCTGAAGCGTTTTTGGCCTCCAGGGCAATAGGGCAGTGCGCAACATGCTCTTTTTTCAATAGCATTTCGAAATGCTCGCGCGGCGCGCGCGTGGGCGGCCCGAAGTCGCGCGGTGTCATGGCCGTCGCGCACAGGTGGCTGATGCCGTCGAGGGCTTCATCGAGCGTGTCCACGATGCGCGCATTCTGTAGCACGTCGAGCGCGCCGCTGGCGCGCTGGATGGTTTCCTCGCGCCGCAGCACGTTCGCCCAGCGCGGCCTGACGAGCACCAGGTCGTCGAAACCCATGGTTTTCATGGCGCGGGCGCAGGCGCCCACATTGCCGGCGTGGCTGGTCTGGATGAGGATGAAACGGGTCTTCATGGGCGCGTGCGACGGGGCCGGTAATGCGTTGGGTGGGCGAGGCGGGTAAAATCCGGTGCTTATTGTCGCCGCCTGCATCGCCCGGCCGCGACTTTCCTGTTCCTGGCCCGCGTTCCACGCCACAAGCCGTGATGCGCACACCTGCACAATCTATGTCGACCAACCTGCACCCCATGCTCAACGTGGCCATCAAGGCCGCCCGCGCCGCCGGCGCCATCATCAACCGCGCGGCCCTCGACGTGGAATCGGTGCGGATCTCGCAAAAGCAGATCAACGACTTCGTCACCGAGGTCGACCACGCGAGCGAAAAGGTCATCATCGAGACACTGCTTACGGCCTACCCCGGCCACGGCATTCTGGCCGAAGAATCGGGCAGCCAGCACGGCGCCAAGGATTCCGAGTTTGTCTGGATCATCGACCCGCTGGACGGCACCACCAACTTCATCCACGGCTTCCCCGTGTACTGCGTGAGCATTGCGCTGTCCGTGCGCGGCAAGATCGAACAGGCCGTGATTTACGACCCCTCGCGCAACGACCTCTTCACCTCCACCAAGGGCCGCGGCGCCTACCTGAACGAGCGCCGCATCCGCGTGAGCAAGCGCACCCAGCTCAAGGAATGTCTGGTCTCCACGGGCTTCCCGTTCCGCCCGGGCGACAACTTCAAGAACTACCTGGCCATGATGGGCGACGTGATGCAGCGCACCGCCGGCCTGCGCCGCCCTGGCGCGGCAGCGCTTGACCTGGCCTATGTGGCTGCGGGCTACACCGACGGCTTCTTCGAGACTGGCCTGTCCATCTGGGACGTGGCCGCCGGCTCGCTGCTGGTGGCCGAGGCTGGTGGCCTGATCGGCAACTTTACCGGCGAAGCCGACTTCCTGGACCAGAAGGAATGCCTGGCGGGCACACCGCGCGTCTACGGTCAGCTGGTGCAGATCCTGGGCAAGTACAGCAAGTTTGCCAGCGCGGGCGACAAGGCCGCACTGCGCCAGTCGGCCGAAGACCCCGGCGCCGGTGCGGCCCCTGACGAAACCGCCAGCGGCGAAGCAGACACAGCGCCCGGCCCGTTGGGAGACGCGCCGTTCTGAGAGCAGCACGCCGGGCGAAGTGCCCGGCGGTTCAGTCGGGGTACTTCAGCGCAATGCTGCGGAAGTCGTCGGCAATGTCGATGAAGGCATCGACAACGTCGGGGTCGAACTGGGTGCCCCGCCCCTTCACCAGGGCGGCGCACGCCTGCTCGTGCGTCTCGGCCGTCTTGTAGACCCGCTCGCTCACGATGGCGTCGTACACATCGGCCAGTGCCATCAGCCGCGCGGCCACCGGAATGGCCTGGCCCGCCAGCCCGTCGGGGTAGCCCGTGCCATCCCAGCGCTCATGGTGGCTGCCCGCCATGTCTTTGGCCACGTTCAAGAAGCGCACGCGCATGCCCAGGCGCCGCTCGGCACTCTCAATGGCCTTGCGGCCCAGCCGGGCATGTGCCTTGACGGCCTCGAATTCAGCCTCCGTCAGCTTGCCGGGCTTGAGCAGGATGTGGTCGGCAATGCCCACCTTGCCGATGTCATGCAGGGGGGCTGACTTGTAGAGCAGGTCAATCATGTGGCTGTTGAGCACCGCCTCGAACGAGGGGTGCCTGCGCAGCCGCTCGGCCAGCGCTTTCACGTAGAGCTGGGTGCGCCGGATATGGTTGCCCGTTTCGGCGTCGCGCGTTTCGGCCAGCGTGGCCATGGCGATCATGGTCACGTCCTGGATGGCCTGCACCTCCAGCGTACGCAGCGCAACCTCGCGCTCCAGATAGTCGCTCTTGTTGCGCAGAAAGTCGGCAGTGGCCTTGAGGGACAGATGCGTCTGCACGCGCGCCATCACAATGGGCGGGCTCACGGGCTTGGTGACGTAGTCCACCGCCCCCAGCTCCAGGCCGTGGCGCTCGTCATCCACATCGGCGCGGGCTGTCAGGAAGATGATGGGGATGTCCCGGGTCGCGGCACTGGCCTTGATGCGGCGGCACACCTCGTAGCCATCCATGCCGGGCATCATGATGTCGAGCAGCACCAGGTCGGGGACCGGGTCGGACTGCATGGCCTTGAGCGCGCGTTCACCGCTGTTGGCCACCTTCACACGGTAGCGTTCGCCCAGCACCTCGGCCATCAGCGCCAGGTTGTCGGGGGTGTCGTCCACGACAAGCACGGTGGGCATCTGGCGGCCACCCCACAGGGCGGATGTTTCGGGGACATTTTCACGCTGCATGGCTGCTCCCTGTGACGCAGGGCCCGGCGGGTTCTCCGGGCTTGTGCGGGAACTGCGCCAGCCACCCGGTCAGGGTCGCCAGCGCAGGCTCATAGTCAAACTGCTCAATGTGGGCCTGCACCCCGGCCATCGCCGGGCCCAGTGCCTGGCGCACCACGGGCGCATTTTGCAGCAGGAACCCGCGCGCAGCCGGGTCGTCGGCCCGCAGCAGCTCCGCCAGCTGGGCTACAGCGGCCTGAGCCTCTGGAGCGCTGACCGGCTGGGCATGCGCCGAATGCCGTGCCAGCAATGGCGACGCCGCACGCTGCGCCTGCAAGGCCTGCAGCGCCTGCCACTGGCGCAAGGGTGCGATCAGGGAGTCAAGCCGCCCCTGCAACTCCTGCAACAAGGCCTGCACTGCGGCGCCAGGTGCTGGCGGGCTGCTGCGCAGCAACTCCTCCAGCCGCCCGGCACAATCCTGCAGTGCCACGGCACCCACCGTGCCCGCCAGCCCGCGCAGGGTATGCGCCTCGCGCAGGGCCTGCTCCACATGCCCCTGGGCCAGCGCCTGCGCCATGTTGTGCGCGCTGTCCTCCTGGTGGCTGATGAAGCGGTGCAGCACATCGGCGTACAGTTCGGCACGCCCCATGGCGTTGCGCAGACCCATATCCTGGTCCAGCCCCGGCACGTGCGCAGGCAAGCCATGGGCGGGCACATCGGCCGCGCCGTCGGCCGGGCGCAAACCGTTTGGCGCACCGCCCTGCCCGGCCCCCGGAATCCAGCGCTGCAGGACCTCCCACAACCGGGCCGGCACAATGGGCTTGGCCAGGTGGTCGTTCATGCCAGCTTCCAGGCAGCGCTGGCGATCGGCGTCCATGGCGTTGGCCGTCATGGCCACGATGGGCAGCCCCGCCAGGTGCGGCTGGGCACGAAGCCGCCGCGCCGCCTCCAGGCCATCCATCACCGGCATCTGCATGTCCATGAGCAC
>Ga0209477_1002436_pt1 | contig 10759 bp, 8 predicted proteins | sample KloWWTupernatant_FD_187180 | JGI IMG/M metagenome (GOLD analysis project Ga0209477, IMG submission 187180) | Active sludge microbial communities from Klosterneuburg, Austria, studying microevolution and ecology of nitrifiers - Klosterneuburg... | ecosystem: Engineered > WWTP > Aerobic digester >...
TCGAGCGCGGCAAAGCCGTGCGCGAGCGGACCGTCGACACCTTCAATTTCTGGCGCAAGGGCGTGCTCGACCCGGAGTCGAATGTCCAATTTGGCGAGGGCGGGGCCGGCACCTTTTCCGACGGCAAGCTGTACACCCGGGTCGGCGACCCGGAATATTACGGGCGCAAGGTGCTGACCGAGTTCGTCAAGGCCGGCGCGCCGCCCGAGATCCTGTATGTCAGCAAGCCGCATATCGGCACGCTTAGGCTGGTGGCCGTTGTGCAGCGCATGCGGACCGAGATTGAGGCTCTGGGCGGCGAGTTCCGCTTCCAATCGCGGGTCGACGACCTCCTCATCGAGGACGGCCGGGCGCGGGGGGTCGTGCTGGCCGGCGGCGAGCGTCTCGCATCCGGGCACATCGTGCTGGCGGTCGGCCACAGCGCCCGGGACACCTTCCAGATGCTGCTCGAGCGAGGCGTCCACATCGAGCCCAAACCCTTCTCGATCGGGTTTCGGATCGAGCACCCCCAATCGCTGATCGATCGGGCCCGTTTCGGCCCGCAGGTGGGGAACGAGATTCTGGGCGCGGCCGACTACAAACTGGTCCATCACTGCGCCAACGGGCGCTCGGTATACAGCTTCTGCATGTGCCCGGGCGGCACGGTGGTCGCGGCGGCCTCGGAGCCGGGGCGGATTGTGACCAACGGGATGAGCCAATACTCACGCCGCGAGCGCAACGCCAACAGCGCGATCGTGGTCGGCCTGACGGTCGATGACTTCCCGGGTGGGCCGCTGGCCGGGATGGACCTGCAGCGGGAGTTGGAGTCGCGCGCCTTTGCGTTGGGCGGCGGAACGTATGAAGCGCCCGGCCAACGGGTCGGGGATTTCCTGGCCGGCCGCCCGTCGACCGAGCTGGGCAGCGTGATCCCGTCCTATACGCCCGGGGTGCATCCGGCCGACCTAAGCGCCTGTCTGCCCGACTATGCCATCGCCGCCATCCGCGAGGCGCTGCCCGTCTTTGATCGGCAGATCGCCGGTTTTGCGATGGATGACGCGCTCTTGACCGGGGTCGAGACCCGTACCTCATCGCCGATTCGGATCACCCGGAAGGACGACGGCCAGAGCGTGAACACGGCCGGACTGTATCCGGGCGGCGAGGGCGCGGGCTACGCCGGGGGCATTCTGTCGGCCGCCATCGACGGGATCAAGATCGCCCAGTTTGTGGCGCTGAGCATGCGGTAGTTGTCGAGAGCGATATCCCCTGGCTTTGCCAGGGGATATCGCTCTCGACAGAATTCCCGGCGCGGAAAAACACCGGAATAGAATAGGTCATTCGGCTTACGCAAAGGAGCTTCCTCATGCTGCATGAACCCGCGACGCCCGCGGCGAAGGATCCTGCGGGACCCTACAAGATGCGCCTCGGCATCCTGATGTTCGTCCTCTATTCCCTCTTCTATGCCGCGTTTGTGGCAATCAATCTGCTCAGCCCGCCGACGATGGCGACGATCGTCTTTGCCGGGCTGAACCTGGCGACCGTGTATGGCTTCACCCTGATCATCGTGGCCCTGCTCGAAGCCCTGCTCTACAACGCGATGTGCCTCAAGAAGGAGGCGGAGTACGCCCAGGCCGACAAAGCCGCGGGCGCCGGATCCGCGTCGACAAAGGCGTAACCTCATGGCAATCATTGTCTTTCTCTTGTTTGTCGTCTTTGTCGTCGGCCTGTCGCTCTATCTGGGCAACAAAGCCAAGACCGCCAGCGGCTACTACGCCGCCGGCGGCAAAATCCACTGGGGCGTGAATGGCATCGCCTTTGCCGGCGACTACCTCTCGGCCGCGTCCTTTCTCGGCATCTGCGGCTTGATCGCCACGGCCGGCTACGACGGCTTCCTTTACTCCATCGGCTATCTTGCGGGTTGGATTGTGGCGTTGTTCGTGGTGGCTGAGCCGCTCAAGCGCCTGGGCAAATACACCTTCACCGATGCGGTGGACGCCAACTACAACTCGCGCGGGATCAAGCTGTTCGCCGCGATCAGCACCCTGGTCGTCTCGATCTGCTATCTCATCCCGCAGATGGTCGGCGCGGGGGTGCTGGTTGAGCCCCTGCTTGGCATCCCGCACGCCTGGGGGGTGGTGATGGTCGGCGCGATCGTCATCACCATCGTCGCCACCGCGGGCATGGCCTCGACGACCTATGTCCAGTTCCTCAAGGGCGGCCTGCTGATCATCTTCTCGGCCATCCTGGTGGGCGCGGTCGTGCTGCGCGGGTTCACCACCCAGCCCGATCAGGGCGGCACCGTGCCGTTCTACAAGTACTCGGAGCTGGCGGCGGCAAAATCCGGCGACAGCATCAGCGTCTCCGATCCGGCCTGGCGGGTTGTGGAACAGAAAACGGTCAAGGGCGCCCCGGTCATGGTCAAGCTCGCCCGGGATGGCAAGGAAAGCTGGTGGTCGGTGGCCGACAACGCCGGGGTCATCACCCTCAAGGAGAACCAATCGGTTGTCACCCGAAAGGACGGCCCATGGATCAACGGCGCGCCGGCCTCGCCGACCAACCAACTGCGCCAGGTGGGCAACCTGGAGAAGATCAAGGGCCAGAGCGATGTCTCGACCGGCAGCTTGCCCTCGCCGCTCGAATTCCTGTCGGTCATCACCGACAAGGACACCGCGGTGCGCACCTGGAAGACCGCCAATTTCACCGACGGCAACGGCGACAAGGTGACCGCCTACTATCCCGAAGTGGTCTCGGGCGACCGGATCATGCGCCCCGGCCTCAAGTTCAAGGTTGAAGGCACGCCGCTGGAGCGCCTGGACTTCCTGTCGCTGATGCTGGCTCTGTTCCTCGGCACAGCCGCATTACCGCATATCCTCATCCGTTACTACACGGTGCCCAACTCGGCCAGCGCGCGCAAGTCCACGATCGTCGCTATCGCCGCGATCGGCGCCTTCTACATCCTCACCCTCTACATGGGTCTGGGCGCCATGACCAGCGGGGTAATCAACCCGGCCGACAGCAATATGTCGGCCCCGCTCCTGGCCCGCTCCTTCGGCGAGCTGCTCTTCGCGGTGATCTCGGCCATCGCCTTTGCGACGATTCTGGGCACGGTCAGCGGGCTGATCGTGGCCGCCTCGGGCGCCATCGCCCACGACCTGTTCGACCGCTTCTTCAAGATCAAGATGGATGATCGCCAGAAGGTTAACGCCGGCAAGATCTCGGCCTTTGTCATCGGCGGGATCGCGATTGTGCTCGGGATCCTGTTCAAGGGCATCAATGTCACCTTCCTGGTCGGGCTGGCCTTTGCGGTGGCGGCCTCGGCCAACCTGCCGGCCATCCTGATGCTGCTGTTTTGGAAGCGGACCACGGCCAAAGGCATCGCCGCCTCGATCATCGTTGGCATCGTCTCGTCGCTCGGGTTGATCGCGTTCTCGCCCGAGCTGTATACGCTGTACGGGTTGAACCCGCTCGACGCGCCGATCCCGCTCAACAACCCGGGCATCATCTCGATTCCGTTGAGCTTTGTCACTTTGATCGTGGTCTCGCTGCTGACGCCAAAGCGCGCGCTGGCCATGGCATAGTCCAGCCGCCGAGGGCCGGGCGGCCACAACTTCGCGCCCGGCCCTGTCAAGAAATATGGGTGACGCCGTCCTGGTCAACTTCCACACCCACACCCTCTTCAGTGATGGTGAACAGACCCCCGAGGCGCTGGCGGCGGGTTTGGATGCGGCGGGCGTGCGTTATGCGGCCCTGACCGACCACGACACGATCGAGGGACTAACCCGCTTTCAGGAGGCGCTCCGGAAGCGCGGGATCGCCAGTCTGACCGGGGTCGAGCTGACCACCCAGCACGTTGGCCGCGAGGCGCACCTGCTGGGCTACGGATTCGACCCCGAGCATCCGGAGATGGCCGCCACCTTGCTTTCATTGCGCCAGGCGCGCAACCTCGAGGTGCACAGCATCGCCGGGTCGCTGCGCCGAGCCGGCAGCAGCCGCCAGGCCGACGGTGCCCCGCCCGCGACCAGCGCCGCCCCGGATGGACGGCTCGAGATCGGCGAGGCCATCGCCCTCGTCCACCGCGCGGGCGGGCGCGCCTTCCTGGCCCATCCGCTGCATTTTGAATCCGACCCGGCCCGGCTCGACGGGCTGGTCGCGGACCTGAAAGCGCAGGGGCTGGATGGGATCGAGGCCCTCTACGCCCAGTTTTCGGAGGCTGAACAAACCGGCCTGCGCGAGCTCGCCCGAAAACACGACCTGCTGGTGTGCGCCGGGACCGATTTTCACAGTGGCAATGGCCAGGCAGGCCAGCCGCTTGGCATCGCCATGCCACGCGAAGACTGGAACCGTTTTCGGGCGGTGATGTTTGGCGGACCTGCGTTTGCGGACAGCCCCTCCGCGGGCGCGCCGGCAGCCGCCGGCGGGCCAGGGTCATCTCGCCCAACGGGAGAGCCCCATCGGTTCCGGCGCCGCTCGTATGTTCTGCGGATCGCGCTCCCGACCCTGGTCGCGATGGGTCTGTTCCTGGCGGCCTTCTGGGGGCTGATCCTGCCTTCCTTCGAACGCACCCTGCTCGAACGCAAGCGCGAGCTCATCCGCGAACTGACCAACTCCGCCTGGAGCATCCTGGCTTCATACGAGCGCGACGCTCAAAACGGTACGCTCACCCGCGAACAGGCCCAGGCCGCCGCGACGGCCGTCGTCCAGGCCCTGCGCTACGGTCCTGCGGGCAAGGACTACTTCTGGATACAGGACACCCAGCCGCGCATGCTGATGCACCCGTATCGCACAGACTTGAATGGCCAGGATCTGTCCAGTTTCAGAGACCCGCGCGGGGTTGCGATCTTTGTCGAGTTTGCCGCACTGGTCCGGCGCGATGGGCAGGGCTACATCGACTACGTCTGGCAGTGGAACGACGACCCCGGGCGCCTCGAGCCGAAGGAGTCGTATGTCAAGGGCTTCGCGCCGTGGGGGTGGATCATCGGGACTGGCCTGTATACCGACGACGTGCGCCAGGAGATCGCCCGCATCGAGCAAAGCCTGATCAACGCGTCTCTGGCGAGCTTTGGCGCGATCGTTCTGCTGCTCCTGTTCGTGCTGCAGCAGAGCCTGCGGGTGGAGAAGGAGCGCCAGGAGGTCGTCGACAGCCTGGGCAAGTCGACCGCGCGGTATCAGGCCCTGATCGAAGCGACCACCGAGGGCACCCTGCTTGTGCTGAACGACCGCTGCCGGTATGCCAATCCCACCTTCCTGGGCATGCTGGGCTACACCGCCCCTCAACTCGAATTTCTGGAGCTGGCGGATGTGCTGCCGCGCGAGGCCGGCAACGCCGGGCTATGGGCGGTCCTGGACGGCAGATTGGGTGATTCTTCCGCGTTGGGCGGGTCGATCGAGGGTTGCCTGACCCGGCGGGACGGCAGTCTGGCCGAGTGCATTCTGACCCTCAACCCGATCGCCTTTGACGGGCAGCCGGGATTCATTCTGCTGGCCAGGGACATCGCCCGGCGCCCAACCGCGGTCGGCGACGAGGGGCTGGCGCCCGCGGCCGAAGCGGCGCCGGTTGGCATATTCCGGGCTCGAGCCGCCCGGCGGGGAGTCTTCATCCGCATCAACCCGGCCGGGCAGGCGCTGCTGCCGCCGCCGCTGGACGGCGAAGGCTCCCAGCCCGCTCTGGCCGACTGCTTTGCCGACCCGGGTGACTACGAGCGCGTGTTTCAGGGGCTGCTCGCCGAGGGCGAGCTGCGCGATCACCTCCTGCGGATCGAGGCTCCCGATGGCAGCGCCCGCTTCCTCTCGCTCTCAGCCGCCGTGGTCCGCAATGCCCTGCGCCACCCAGCCTATATCGACGGGCTGCTGCAGGATGTCACGTCCGCCCGCCGCCAGGCGGCCGGGCGGGATGCGCTGATCGACAAGCTGCAGGCGTCGCTGCTCTTTTTGCACGAGCCCATCGCCGCGCTTGGGCGGGACGCGGTGGTTGTGGGTTTGGACACCTCCGTTGGACAACTCGCCCGGATGATGACTGAGCGCAAGGCGACGGCGGCGCTGGTCGCCAGCGAATCCGGGGCCATGCTCGGGATTGTCACCGACCAGGACCTGCGGGCTCGCGCGCTGGGAAAAAATAGAACGTTGTCCACGCCCGTCCACGCCTTAATGAGCGCGCCGCTCATCCGGATCGCGGAAAACGCCCTGATCTATGAGGCGCTCATGCGGATGGAGGAAAACGGCGTGCGGCACCTGGCCGTGGAGGATCGGGATGGCAGCATCGTCAGCGTCATCGACAGCAATGCCCTGATTCAGTTCCCGCGCTACGGGCCGATGGTGCTGCTGCGCGAGATCGGGCGGGCCACGACGCCCGACGCGGTGGCCGCGGCGTGCGGGCAGGCCGTCCCGCTGGCAGCGAGCCTGCTGGGCAGCAGCGCCCGCCCGCGGCATGTCACGAGCATGTTGACCTCGGTCTGTGACGCCGCGACCGAGCGCCTGGTCCAGTTGGCCATTGACGATCTCGGGCAGCCGCCGGCCGCCTTTGTCTTCATCGCCATGGGCAGCCAGGGGCGTCAGGAGCAAACCCTGCTGACCGATCAGGACAACGGCATCATCTTTGCCCCGGTGGAGGGCGACGATTCGGAAGCAACGGCAGCGTATTTCCTGCGCCTGGGCGGGCGGGTGTGCGACGGCCTGCGCCAGGCCGGATACGCGCCTTGCCGCGGCCAGGTCATGGCCAGCAATCCGCGCTGGTGCCGCTCGCTGGCCGCGTGGCGGGCCGGCTTTGACGCGTGGGCGCGCGCGGCCGAGCCGCAGGAGATCGCCGACTTCAGCATCTTCCTGGACTTCCGCACTGTCGCCGGGGATGCCGAGCTGGCCCAGGCCCTGCGCCGGCACGTTCACGCGGCGCCGCTGGACAATCCGGCCTTCCTGCATCACTTCGCGCAGAACGCCCTGACATTCCGGCCGCCCTTCCGCCTGCTGGGCAACATCTACTTGAGCGGGGGCGCGGCCGAGCACGCCGGGGAGATCGACTTGAAGGACGCGATGATGCCGATCGTCACCTTTGCCCGGCTGTACGCGCTCCGGCATCAGATCAGCCAGACCCACACCCTGGAGCGGATCGCGGCGCTCGCCGAGCGCAACCTGATCGCGGACAGCAGCCGGGATGAGATCGCGGCCGCTTACGATTTCCTGATGCAGATCCGTTTGCAGCATCAGCTCGCGGCGATCCAGGCGGGGCGTCCGCCCCGGAACAGCCTGCACCCGGGCAAGCTCGGCCACACCCAGCAGGAGCTGCTGAAGCAGGCGTTCGCCCAGATCGCGGCGGTGCAAAAGAAGGTCGGCTACGACTACCCGGGGGGTGGCTAGAAACATGTGTCGAGATCACACTGCCCGCGCGAAGCGCGGGCAGTGTGATCTCGACAATCATTTACACTCAGTCCATGACCCCTGAAAATGTCGTCCAACGCCAGTTCGAGGCCTACAACGCCCGCGATCTCGCCCGCTTTCTGGCCCAGTACAGCGACGATATCCACGCCTATCGCCCGCCCATTGTGGAGCCCGTCATCGTCGGCAAGCAAGCCTTCGGCGAGTTCTACGCCACCCAGCGCTTCAACCACGCCAGCCTGCACGCCATCCTCGTCAACCGGATGGTTCTGGGGAATCGGGTGATCGACCACGAGCGCATTTCAGGAGTCCAGGATAAGCCCTTCGATGTGGCGGTGGTTTACGAAGTTGTTAACGGTCTTATCCAACGCACCTGGACGTTCGCGGCATGAGACTGCCGCCGGTTCGGACAGCATCAGCCCGTCTGCGCCTCCTCGGACGTCATGCCGCAATGGCGACGATCACCCTGATCCTGGCCGCCTGCGCCACGCCTGCGACACCCACTGCATCTCCCTCGACGCCAACAACAGCGTCCCCCACCGCAACCATCGCGCCGCCCACACCCGCGCCCACAGCCACAGCGGTTCCTTCGCCTACCTCGACCTCTGCGCCCGCGCCAACAGCAACTGCTATCCCGCCCCCCACACCCATCCGCGACCGAACTGCCATGACCCAGAACCTGATCCAGGCCGCCGAGCGCGGCGACGCCGCCCTCGTCCAGCAGCTCCTGCGCGATGGGGCTGACCTCAATGGCCGCGACGGGCGCGGGCGCACCCCGATCATGGCCGCCACGCACGCCAACAAGCCGGCGATCGTGAAGCTGCTCATCCAGGCCGGGGCCGATATCAACCTGCAGGACGAGATCAAGGACAACCCGTTTCTGTACGCCGGGGCGGAGGGGCGGCTCGAGGTCCTCAAGCTGCTCATCGACGCGGGCGCCGACACGCGCATCACCAATCGTTTTGGCGGGACCGCCCTCATCCCGGCCGCCGAGCGCGGCCACGTTGAGGTTGTCCAGGAGCTGCTCTCCCGCACAAACGTCAAGATCGACCACGTCAACAACCTGGGCTGGACGGCCCTGCTCGAGGCCATCATCCTCGGTGACGGCGGCCCGCGCCGGACCGAGGTCGTGCGCCTGCTCATCGCGGCCGGGGCGAATGTCAATATCCCCGACGGGCGCGGGGTGACGCCGCTCGCCCACGCCCGCCAGCGCGGGTATACCCAGATGATCGGCCTGCTCGAGCGGGCCGGCGCGCGCTAGACCGGGGCCGAATCGCAACCATGAACAAAGACCTCAGGGGTTACCTGGAACAGGTGCTGATCGCGCTGGCCGTCACGGGCGTATTCTTGCTCGTGGCCGGGGTGCTCCTGGCCCTGTTCGGATCGTTTGGCACGCTGGCGGAGCTCGCCCTTGGTTTCGCCGTGCTGTGGGGCTGCGTCCTGGGCGCGGCCGCCATCGCCGCCGCGATCACCCGCCTGTTCCGGCTCAATCCCCACGACACCCTTTTGCGTTTTTTTGGGCTGCACCTGCTGAGCACGGTGCCGATCATGCTGGGCTGGTCGGCCTTCGCCGCGGCCTGGGCGCGCGCAGGCGGCGGTAGTGTCGGGTTGTATGCGTTGGGCCTTCTGTCCTGCTATATCGCCCTGCAAATTGTGACCGCCCTGGCCAGCGGGCAGCTCTATCAGTTGACCTGTATTATCGTGGGGCTGGCGGGCTTTATCGTATTCGCGTTGGTCGGGTGATCGGTGACATTTGGCTGAAACGGCATCCCCGGCTTCGCCGGGGATGCCGTTTCAGCCAATCCGAATCAGGCGTGCTGCGCCGAGCCGTTCTCCATCACAATGAAATCCGCCGACTCCAGACGATAGCCCCGCTCAGTCAGCTCAGCCTGGATGTCCGCTGCGGCAGGCGGGAACAGGCAGCTCACCCGGCTCGCCCCACGTGTGACCCCGAGATGCGCGGCGAAGTCGAGGCAGGCCCGCGTATCGCCCGCATACATGCCGATGTGCAGCGCCTGCTCGGGCATGAAGCGCGCGCCGAGGACGACGACGCTACCACTGGCGCGCTCTTCAAACACCCGCCCGGCCCGGGCGAAGTCGGCGCACAGGATCGGAGTGAGGGCGTAGAAGGTCCGGTTCATCACCACAAATCCCGTCCAGCGCGGCGCATGCGGCATGAGCAGGGCGGTCGCCCGCGCAGGATCGGTGACGGGCACGAAGGCCAGGGCCGGGCCAACAGCCGCCTCGAGCGGCAGCCAGGCGCCGCGAAAGGTCCCCGCCAGCCGGAAGCCAAAGCGCTCGGCCAGACCCTTGCTGACCAGGTTGGTCACCCCGGTGTACATCCGCATCGTCGTCACGCCTTCGCGCCGGGCGACCTCGAAGAAGCGCTCATACAGGCGTTTGCCCGCACCCCGGCCCTGATACGCGGGCAGCACCCGCAGCGTCTCGAGCCAGGCCGAGTGGTCGGGCATCACGGTGAACTTCCCGCACGCGACGACCTGGCCGTCGATCTCGGCCACGCTGAACTCGCCGACCTCGTCCGAGACAAAGTCATCGAAGACCCGCGCCACATAGCGCAGCCCGGGGGTCGAGCCGGCTTCGACAATGTTGATGGCGGCGAGGTCGTCGCGGCGGGCACGGCGGACGGTGATTGCATTTGGAGTCATCGTTATTCCTGCGCGCGATCCCGCGCCGTCCTTTCATTTCCGCGTTTGTAGTTTCCGGTGACGCGGGCCATGATCTGCTGGGCCTGAGAAAAGCTGGCCGCCCGGAGTTTCTTCAGACACGCCTCGGCCTTGGCGCCGCGCAGCTCGCTTGCCACTTGACCGTGGCGCCGGATAAAGACCGCGCCACTCTTCACAGCCAGATACGTGAAGCCAAGATCGCCGTCTACTGGGGACGATGCGCGATCGTTCAACACACCGGCCCTCTCGATTGCGCAGTTTGCTTCAGCATCGTCTCAATCAGATCGAAGTCAATCTTCCTGGGATTGGCGTATCGAATGCACCCCTTGCCCATCGCCGACGGGCTGAACCGGTCGCGATGCGGTCTGCCGTCTTCGGTCCAGCTACGCCCTGCAGCTGTACTCGGCCTCAAACCCGAACAGGCGCTTGGCCGTTGCGTTGCTGATCAAGGACGCATTCCCCTCGAGCGGGGCGCGCAGGGTGGCGTCGGGGAAGAAGCGCCGGGCGATCTCGGCCGAGGGCGTGCTCACCATCGAATCCGGGGCCACGACAAAGGAGACGTGATGGGTGGCCGGCGGCAGATTGGCGGTCGCGGCCAGATAGGCGCAGCGCGCGGCGTCGCGCACGTCGGCGTAGGCGTAGAGCGCCCAATGCGGCGCGGTCGCTTCGGGCCACGGCCAGCCGACCATATCGTCGTGGTGGGTGATCGCCCCAAAGCGCAGATTGACCACCGA
>Ga0209477_1002439_pt1 | contig 10755 bp, 9 predicted proteins | sample KloWWTupernatant_FD_187180 | JGI IMG/M metagenome (GOLD analysis project Ga0209477, IMG submission 187180) | Active sludge microbial communities from Klosterneuburg, Austria, studying microevolution and ecology of nitrifiers - Klosterneuburg... | ecosystem: Engineered > WWTP > Aerobic digester >...
AGCTCTTCTTGCCCATCTTGCGCAGCAGGTTGCGCATGTTCATGGTGACGTCGCCGAAGTCGATCTTCACCGGGCAGGGCGCCAGGCAGCGGTGGCAGACGGTGCAGTGGTCGGCCACGTCCTCGAACTCGGCCCAGTGCTGGATGCTGACGCCGCGGCGCGTCTGCTCCTCGTACAGGAAGGCCTCGATCAGCAGCGAGGTGGCCAGGATCTTGTTGCGCGGGCTGTACAGCAGGTTGGCGCGCGGCACGTGGGTGCTGCACTCGGGCTTGCACTTGCCGCAGCGCAGGCAGTCCTTGATCGAATCGGCGATCGCGCCCAGGTCGCTTTGCTGCAGCAGCAGCGATTCATGCCCCATGAGGCCGAAGCTGGGCGTGAACGCATTGCTCAGATCGGCCCGCAGCCGGCGCCCGGGGTGCGCGGGCAGCTCCTTGTTTCGTAGCAATTTGCCACGATTGAAGCGCCCCTCGGGATCGACGCGCTGCTTGTAGTCGGCAAACGGCGCCAGCTCGGCGTCGCTCAGGTACTGCAGCTTGGTGATGCCGATGCCGTGCTCGCCGCTGATCACCCCATCCAGGCTGCGGGCGAGCCGCATCACGCGGTCCACCGCCTCGTGCGCGGTTTGCAGCATGGCGTAGTTGTCGCTGTGCACCGGAATGTTGGTGTGCACGTTGCCGTCGCCGGCGTGCATGTGCAGGGCGATCCACACCCGGCCCTTGAGCACGCGCTGCTGGATCTCGCCCAGCGCCGCCATCAGCGGCTCGAAGTCGCTGCCGGTGAAGATGGCGCGCAGCGGCTCGCGGATCTGCGTCTTCCAGCTGGCGCGCAGGCGGTGGTCCTGCAACTGGGGGAACAGCCGGTCGATGTCGGCCAGCCAGCCCTGCCACAGGGCGCGCACCTCGCGCACCTGCGCCAGCGCCAGCTCGACCTTCTCGTCCAGCAGCTCGCGCGCCGGCGCGCCGGCGCCCAGCGGCAGCTGGCCGCGCCGCAGGAAGGCCTCCAGTTCGTCCGCCAGTTCGATCTTGTTGCGCAGGGACAGCTCGATGTTGATGCGCTCGATGCCGTCGGTGTATTCGGCCATGCGCGGCAGCGGAATCACCACGTCCTCGTTGATCTTGAAGGCGTTGGTGTGGCGGCTGATGGCGGCCGTCTTCTTGCGGTCGGCCCAGAACTTCTTGCGCGCCTCGGGGCTCACGGCCGTGAAGCCCTCGCCGGCGCGCGAGTTGGCGATGCGCACCACCTCGCTGGCGGCGCGCGCCACGGCGTCCGGATCGTCGCCGGCGATGTCGCCGATCAGCACCATCTTGGGCAGGCCGCCGCGCTTGGACTTGGTGCTGTAGCCGACGGCCCGCAGGTAGCGGTCGTCCAGGTGTTCCAGGCCGGCCAGCAGCACCCCCGAGCGCACGGCCTCGGCAAACATGAAGTCCTTGATCTCGACGATGCTGGGCACGGCGTCCTTGGCGTGGCCGAAAAATTCGAGGCACACGGTGCGCGTGTGCTCGGGCATGCGGTGCAGCACCCAGCGCGCGCTGGTGATGAGGCCGTCGCAGCCCTCCTTCTGCACGCCGGGCAGGCCGGCGAGGAACTTGTCGGTGACGTCCTTGCCCAGGCCTTCCTTGCGGAAGCTGGCGCCGGGAATGTCCAGCCGCTCGCGCCGCAGCTCGCGCTTGCGGCCGGCGTCCAGGTAGACCAGCTCGAAGCTGGCCACCTCGGCATCGTGGATCTTGCCCAGGTTGTGGCCGATGCGGGTGACTTCCAGCCACTCGCCGTCGGGCGTGATCATGCGCCAGCTGGCCAGGTTGTCCAGTGCCGTGCCCCACAGCACGGCCTTCTTGCCGCCGGCGTTCATGGCGATGTTGCCACCGATGCAGCTGGCCTCGGCGCTGGTCGGGTCGACCGCGAACACCAGGCCCGCGCCTTCGGCCGCGTCGGCCACGCGCTGAGTGACGACGCCGGCCTCGGTCCAGATGGTGGGCACCTCGCGCTCCAGCCCGGGCAGGCGCAGCGGCTCGACCCGGCCGATGTCGATCAGCTTCTCGGTGTTGATGACGGCGCTGCGCCAATCCAGCGGGATGGCGCCGCCGGTGTAGCCAGTGCCGCCGCCGCGCGGGATGATGGTCAGGCCCAGCTCGATGCAGCCCCTGACCAGGCCGGCCATCTCCTGTTCGCTGTCCGGCGTCAGCACCACCAGCGGGAACTCGACGCGCCAGTCGGTGGCGTCGGTCACGTGGCTGACGCGCGACAGGCCGTCGAACTTGATGTTGTCCTTGTGGGTGTACTTGCCCAGCGCGCGCGCCGTGCGACGGCGCAGCTCGGCCACCTTGTCGAAGGAGCGGTCGAAGGCATCGACCACGCGGTGTGCCGCGCCCAGCAGCTCGCCCACCAGCGCGTCGCGCGCGGCATCCTGGTCGGGGTGGCGGCGTTTTTCGACCTCGGCCAGGCGATGACGCAGCGCCTCCACCAGCAGGGCGCGGCGGCGCGGGTTGTCCAGCAGGTCGTCCTGCAGGTAGGGGTTGCGCCGCACCACCCAGATGTCGCCCAGCACCTCGTACAGCATGCGCGAGGAGCGGCCGGTGTGGCGTTCGCCGCGCAGGGTCTGCACGATCTCCCACGCACGCTCGCCCAGCAGTCGCAGCACGATCTCGCGGTCGGAGAAGCTGGTGTAGTTGTAGGGAATCTCGCGCAGGCGCGGCGCCGTGTCGTCGGCGGCGGTCAGGTGGTCGAGCGGGGTCGGAGCGTTCATGTGATGGGCCCAGCACGGCGCCAACAATGAACGGCTGGTCGTGCGCCCAAGGCGCGCCCGGCGTCCGGCTGGCCGGCAATTTTACTGCGGTGCAACATTCACACACAGGACCTGAGGTCGGGCCCCGGCTTGCGTACAAACCCGCTTGTCAGCGGGTTGACATGGGCGTGCAATCCGCCTGTCCGACAATCCGCGCACGCACCGGCAGCCGTGGTGCGGCGCTTTTTTCACTTGATCGAGGAGGTTTCATGAAATTCCGTCTTGCCGCCGCCAGCATCGCGGCCGCTCTTGTCTCGTCGCCGGTGCTGGCGCAGACCGAAATCCAGTGGTGGCACTCCATGAGCGGCCCGCTGGGCGAATGGGTGGGCGACCTGGCCAAGCAGTTCAACGCCAGCCAGGGCGCCTACAAGGTGGTGCCCACCTACAAGGGCCAGTACGACGAGTCGATGACCGCCGCCATCGCCGCCTTCCGCGCCGGCAACGCGCCCGACATCCTGCAGGTGTTTGAAGTGGGCACCGCCACCATGATGGCCAGCAAGGGCGCCATCAAGCCGGTGGGCGAGGTCATGACCTCCGGCGGCGCCAAATTCGACCCCAGCGTCTACATCTCGGCCGTGGCCGGCTACTACACGGCGCCCAACGGGCAGATGCTGAGCTTCCCGTTCAACAGCTCGACCACTGTCTTCTACTACAACAAGGACGCCTTCAAGGCCGCCGGTCTGGACCCCGAGAAGGCGCCCACCACCTGGCCGGAAGTGTTCGCCGCCGCCGACAAGCTGAAGGCCAGCGGCCACAAGTGCCCGTTCACCACCAGCTGGGTCAGCTGGACCCAGCTGGAAAGCTTCTCGGCCTGGCACAACACCCTGTTCGCCAGCCAGAACAACGGCTTTGGCGGCACCTCGGCGCGCCTGGCCTTCAACTCGCCGCTGCACGTGCGCCACTTCGAGAACCTGGCCAAGATGGCCAAGAACGGCACCTTCGTCTACAAGGGCCGCAACAACGCCGCCGACGCCGCCTTCCCCTCGGGCGAATGCGCCATGATGACCGGCTCGTCCGGCCTGTACGCGCGCGTGGCCAAGGACGCCAAGTTCAAGTACGGCATCTCCACCCTGCCCTACTACCCCGACGTCAAGGGCGCGCCGCAGAACACCGTGATCGGCGGCGCCAGCCTGTGGGTGATGGCCGGCAAGACGCCCGAGAAGTACAAGGGCGTGGCCCGCTTCTTCGACTTCCTGTCCGACACCAAGGTGCAGTCCGAAAGCCACAAGCGCACCGGCTACCTGCCGATCACCATGGGCGCCTTCAAACTGACCGACGCCTCGGGCTTCTACAAGGACAAGCCCGGCACCGACGTCGCCGTGACGCAGATGATCCGCAAGACCACCGACAAGTCGCGCGGCATCCGCCTGGGCAACTTCGTGCAGATACGCACCATCGTCGACGAGGAGACCGAGCAGATCTGGAACGGCAAGCGCAGCGCCAAGGAGGCGCTGGACGCCGCCGTCAAGCGCGGCAACGAGCAGCTTGCGCGCTTCCAGAAAGCCAACAAGGGCTAAGCCCTGTTCAGGATGGCGAATGGCCCGACCGTCATTCGCCATGCCCGCGCCCGCCGCCGTGATCGCTCATGTGCTGGCGGGCGCCGCCCATGACATGAGCTCGCGTTAGACTCAAGCGCCCGCCGTCATGCCGCGCGGACCCATCCGTATCCCGAGGCCCCATGGAAAAACGCGCGCTGTTTCGCTCCGGCTGGCTGCCCTGGCTGCTGATCGCGCCGCAGATGGCGGTGATCCTGGTGTTCTTCTTCTGGCCCGCCAGCCAGGCCATCGTGCAGTCCATGCAGGCCGAGGACGCCTTCGGCACCAGCACCAGCTTCGTCGGCCTGGACAACTTCGTCACCCTGTTCGAAGACCCGGCCTACATCGAGTCGTTCAAGGTGACGGCGATCTTCTCGGCGCTGGTGGCGGTCTGCGGCATCGCGCTGTCACTGGTGCTGGCCATCTTCGCCGACCGCGTGGTGCGCGGCGCGCTGGTCTACAAGACCTTCCTGATCATCCCCTACGCCGTGGCGCCGGCCATCGCCGGCGTGCTGTGGGTGTTCATGTTCTCGCCCAGCATCGGCGTGGTCAGCCACGGCCTGCGGCAGATGGGCATCGACTGGAACCACTTGCTCAATTCCGGCCAGGCGCTGACACTGATCGTGGTGGCCGCCGTGTGGAAGCAGATTTCCTACAACTTCCTGTTCTTCCTGGCCGGCCTGCAGTCCATCCCCAAGGCGCTGATCGAGGCCGCCGCCATCGACGGCGCCGGCCCGCTGCGGCGCTTTTTCACCATCCAGTTTCCGCTGCTGTCGCCCACCACCTTCTTCCTGCTGGTGATCAACGTGGTGTACGCCTTCTTCGACACCTTCGCCATCGTGCACGCCACCACCGAGGGCGGGCCGGGACGCGACACCGCCATCCTGGTCTACAAGGTCTGGCACGACGGCTTCAAGGCGTTGGACCTGGGCGGCTCGGCGGCGCAGTCGGTGGTGCTGATGGCCATCGTGGTCGGCCTGACGGTGATCCAGTTCCGCTACGTCGAGAAGAAAGTGCAGTATTGATGACCCCCCTGAGTCGCTTCGCGCCTTCCCCCCAGGGGGACAACGCCTGTGTCCGGCGCAGGTCCGAACACGGCGTTTGCCGGGCTGGCCTGCTCCGCGGCCTTGGGACAACGCCGAATCGGCCCCCGTCGCACGGCCACCGGGGTCAGTGGCGCTTGCCCGCAAGGAGTGGCCATGGTTGAACGCCGCCCCGGCCTGACCCTATTCTCGCACGTCGTGCTGCTGCTGGGCATCGCCGTGGTGGCGTTCCCGATCTACCTGGCCTTCGTGGCCTCCACCCACACGCGCGACGCCATCCTGCAGGTGCCGATGCCGCTGCTGCCCGGCGGCCACCTGATCGACAACTACGGCGCCGCGCTGCTGGGCGCCGACACCCAGGGCGCGCGCGTGGTGGTGGGCCGCATGATGTGGATCAGCTTCGTCACCGCCATGGTGATCGCGGTGGGCAAGATCGCCATCTCGCTGCTGTCGGCCTTTGCCATCGTCTACTTCCGCTTTCCGTTCAAGAAGATCGTGTTCTGGATGATCTTCATCACCCTGATGCTGCCGGTGGAGGTGCGCATCCTGCCCACCTACAAGGTGCTGTCGGACCTGAACATGCTCAACACCTACGCCGGGCTGACGGTGCCGCTGATCGCCTCGGCCACCGCCACCTTCCTGTTCCGGCAGTTCTTCCTGTCGGTGCCCGACGAACTGGTCGAAGCCGCGCGCATCGACGGCGCCGGACCGATGCGCTTTTTCAAGGACATCCTGGTGCCGCTGTCGCAGACCTCGATCGCGGCGCTGTTCGTGATCCAGTTCATCTACGGCTGGAACCAGTACCTGTGGCCGCTGCTGGCCACCACCAGCGAGGACATGTACCCGGTGGTCATCGGCATCAAGCGCATGATCGCCTCGGGCGACGCCGCGGTGGACTGGAACCTGGTCATGGCCACCGCCGTGCTGGCCCTGGTGCCACCGGCCATCGTGGTGGTGCTGATGCAGCGCTGGTTCGTCAAGGGCCTGGTCGACACCGAAAAGTGACCTTCGTCGCCTGAACCCTCAACGCTCAACGCTCAACGTTCCCCATGGCAGCCATCTCCTTTCGCAACGTCGTCAAGCGCTACGGCAAGGGCCCCAAGGCCAACCAGGTGATCCACGGCGTGAGCGCCGAGATCCGCGACGGCGAGTTCGTCGTCATCGTCGGCCCCTCGGGCTGCGGCAAGTCCACCCTGCTGCGCATGGTGGCCGGGCTGGAGGAGATCTCCGAAGGCGAGATCGCCATCGGCGAGCGCGTGGTCAACGACGTGGAACCCGCCAGGCGCGACATCGCGATGGTGTTCCAGAACTACGCGCTCTATCCCCACATGACGAACTTCGACAACATGGCCTACGGCCTGCGCATCCAGGGGGTGCCGAAGGACGAAATCCGCGCCCGCGTCGACAAGGCGGCGCAGATCCTGGAGCTGGGCGGCCTGCTGGCGCGCAAGCCGCGCGAGCTGTCGGGCGGCCAGCGCCAGCGCGTGGCCATGGGCCGCGCCATCGTGCGCCAGCCACAGGTGTTTCTGTTCGACGAGCCGCTGTCCAACCTGGACGCCAAGCTGCGCGCGCAAACCCGGCTGGAGATCGAGAAGCTGCACCGCGAGCTGGGCATCACCAGCCTGTTCGTCACCCACGACCAGGTCGAGGCCATGACCCTGGCCCAGCGCATGATCGTCATGAACGCCGGCCGCATGGAGCAGTTCGGCACGCCCGAGGAGGTGTACCACCGCCCGGCCAGCACCTTCGTGGCCAGCTTCATCGGCGCGCCGCCGATGAACCTGCTCGCCGGCATCGAAGGCGTGCGCGAGGGCGTGCTGCTGGGCATCCGCCCCGAGCACCTGCGCGTGGTCGACACCGGCGGCTGGACGCTGCACGTCGAAACCGTCGAGATGCTGGGCGCCGAGCGCCTGGTCTACGGCCGCCTGAACGGCCCCCAGGGCCCATGGACCATCCTGCGCATGAGCGAGACCGAGTTGCCCCCCGCCCCCGGCCAGACCCTGCAGGTGCTGCCGCTGGAAGATCGCCTGCACGGCTTCGACGCCGCCACGGGCCTGCGCATCGAGGCATGACGAAATGACTTCGACGCCGGCCTGCGGCAGCCCGTCATGGCGGCGCAGCCGCCGTCATTGAGGCGCAGCAAAGTCATTTCGTCATTTCGCGCCCTCACGCCGCACACCCGCCGCCGCCATGAGCCCCTGGCCCTACCCCTTCTGGATCGCCCACCGCGGCGCCGGCCGGCTGGCGCCGGAAAACACCCTGGCCGCCTTTCGCCTGGGCGCGCGGCACGGCTACCGCATGTTCGAATGCGACGCCAAACTGTCGGCCGACGGCGTGGTCTTTCTGCTGCACGACGGCACGCTGGAGCGCACCACCAGCGGCCAGGGCACGGCCGGCGACCAGCCCTGGGCCGCGCTGGCGCAGCTGGACGCCGGCGGCTGGCACTCGCGCGCCTGGGCCGGCGAGCCGATCCCGACGCTTGACAACCTGGCCCGCTGGTGCCTGGCCAACCACCACCTGCTGGACATCGAGATCAAGCCCACCCCCGGCACCGAAGCCGCCACCGGCCGCGCCGTGGCCGCGCTGGCGGCCAGCTTGTGGCAAGGCGCCGCCGTCCCGCCGCTGCTCACATCCTTCCAGACCGAGGCCCTGCGCGCGGCGCAGCAGGTGGCGCCGCAACTGCCGCGCGGCCTGCTGCTGGACACCCTGTGGGACGGCTGGCTGGCGGCGGCGCGGCAACTGGACTGCGCCGCCATCGTCTGCAACCACGCGCTGTGGGACGCCGCCACCGTGAGTCAAGTCAAGGCCGCCGGCCTGCGTGCGCTGAGCTACACCGTCAACGACGCCTGGGCGGCCGAGCGGCTGATGGCGCTGGCCACCGACGGCATCGTCACCGACCGGGTGGACCTGTTCAGCCCCGCCAGCCGCTGAACACCGCGCGCGGCCCTATCGCGCCCGCGTCAGCCAGGCCTGGCTGGCGGCGCAGGCCAGCACCAGGGCCGCGTAGGTCAGCATGCGACCGTCCTGCCCGGTCCACGCCAGAGCGGCCACCAGCACCGCCACCCCGACAGCAAAATTGATAGCTACTTGCGCAGGCAGTGCAAGCCTTGGGGTTGAATTTTTTCCCAAAATCCGGCTCGTCAACGCCAAGCCGACCGCCAGCACCAGTGCCGGCGCCACAAAGGCGGCCAGGTGCCAGAAAACGTCGAACAGGCTCATTTCAATCTTGATGCGGATCAAGCCAATGCCCCATGGCCGGGCACAGGCGGGAGGCCAATTTTATAATCGCCGCCATGGCCGTCTGGACCCTGGGGCTGAACCATCACACCGCGCCGCTGGACGTGCGCGGGCGTTTTGCGTTCGCGCTCGACCAGATCGCGCCGGCGCTCAAGGGCCTGCGCGCCTCGCACACGCGCCACCCCGAAGCCGCCATCCTGTCCACCTGCAACCGCACCGAGGTCTACTGCGCCTCGGACAACCTGCAGGTCGACCACACCCTGGGCTGGCTGGCCCAGGCCGGCCAGGTGCCGGCCGAGGCATTGCGCCAGCACACCTACGTGCTGCAGGACGGCCAGGCCGCGCGCCACGCCTTTCGCGTCGCCAGCGGGCTGGACAGCATGGTGCTGGGCGAGCCGCAGATCCTGGGCCAGATGAAAAGCGCCGTGCGCGCCGCCGAGGACGCGGGCGCGCTGGGCAGCACGCTCAACCAGCTGTTCCAGCGCAGCTTCGCCGTCGCCAAGCAGGTGCGCAGCTCGACCGAGATCGGCGCCCACTCCATCAGCATGGCCGCCGCCGCCGTGCGCCTGGCCGGCAACCTGTTCGAGGACCTGCGGCAGATCAAGGTGCTGTTTGTCGGCGCCGGCGAAATGATCGAGCTGGCCGCCACCCACTTCGCGGCCCGCGACCCCAAGCACATCGCCATCGCCAACCGCACGCTGGAGCGTGGCGAGAAGCTGGCCACCCGCTTTGGTGGCGAAGTCATGCGCATGGCCGACCTGGCCGAGCGACTGCACGAATTCGACGCCGTCGTCAGCTGCACCGCCAGCCAGCTGCCCATCATCGGCCTGGGCGCCGTCGAGCGGGCACTGAAAAAGCGCCGCCACCGCCCCATCTTCATGGTCGACCTGGCGGTGCCGCGCGACATCGAACCCGAAGTCAAGGACCTGGACGACGTGTACCTGTACACCGTCGACGACCTGGCCCAGGTGGTGCACACCGGCCAGGCCAACCGCCAGGCGGCGGTGGCCCAGGCCGAGGCCATCATCGACGCCGGCGTGCAGAGCTTTCTGCACTGGATGGACCAGCGCGACCCGGCCGGCGGCGTGGTGCCCCTGATCCAGCAACTGGGCGCCCAGGCCGACGAATGGCGCGCCATCGAACTGGCGCGCGCCCGCAAGCGCCTGGCCAAGGGCGAAGACCTGGACGCCGTGCTGGACGCCCTGTCGCGCGGGCTGACGCAGAAGATGCTGCATGGGGCGATGGCGGAGCTGAACGCCAGCGACCCGGCCCATCGCGAGCAGACCAGCGACGCCATTGCACGGCTGTTCCTGCGCGGCAAGCTGCCGGCCCAGCGCTGAACCCCATCGGCATTTCTACACGAAACCCGCAGTAGCGCGACCGCTGGTCGCTCGCTGTCTGCCGTTCGTCCCGCCGCTGAGGCGACGTGAACCGCCCCCTCCTAGCATGGCGCCATGGAATATTCGCCCATTGCGCCCTACCCACCCCCGCCTGCGACATCGCGCGGCTGGAGCCAAGCGACACGCTGACCCTGCACTTCAGCGTCACCTGCCCGGCGACGGTGCAGGATGGTCATCTGGGCGGCTACTGGCTGCGCGCCGAATACGGTGCCAACCAGGCCTTCTACATCACCGCGCCGCTGTACGTGGATGCGAGCGGCGGCGCGGGGGTGCTGTCGGCCGATCCGAGCGCGGAATTCGGTCCGAGCTACAGCCAGGCGCTGACCCAGGGTGCGCCGCGCGCGCACTGGCATGGCGGCGACTTCAAGGTCGTGCTGCGCGGCGCCGACTTCCCCGAATGCTGCGCCTACCTGCTGCGGCTGTGGGCCTGGAAGCGCACCACCAGCGGCTGCTCGGATCCGAGCGTGACGCACAGCAACCAGTTCGAGCTGTCGTTCACCGTGCTGCGCCCGGATCTGTGCCCCGGCGTGTGCCCGCCACGGCGTGGGGCCGCCGAAACCGATGGAGGCGAGCCAAGATGAAAGAACGGGCAATGAAGCATTCGGTGAACGCGCGGGGTAACGGCCGTGAACAACATCAACCCATGGCTTGCGTTTGCGCTGGCGGCGCTTGGAACCTGGCGGGTGACGCACCTGATCGCGGAGGAAGACGGCCCGGCCGAGCTGGTGCTGAGGCTGCGGCTGAAGCTGGGATCAAGC
>Ga0209477_1002445_pt1 | contig 10742 bp, 10 predicted proteins | sample KloWWTupernatant_FD_187180 | JGI IMG/M metagenome (GOLD analysis project Ga0209477, IMG submission 187180) | Active sludge microbial communities from Klosterneuburg, Austria, studying microevolution and ecology of nitrifiers - Klosterneuburg... | ecosystem: Engineered > WWTP > Aerobic digester >...
CTGCCGCTGTACCACATCTTCGCCTTCACGGTGAACATGATGCTGTCCATGCGCACCGGCGGCAAGACCATCCTGATCCCCAACCCGCGCGATCTGCCGGCCACGCTGAAAGAGCTGTCCAAGCACACCTTCCACAGCTTTCCGGCCGTCAACACGCTGTTCAACGGCCTGGCCAACCACCCCGACTTCAACACCGTCAACTGGAAGAACCTGCGCGCCTCGGTGGGCGGTGGCATGGCGGTGCAAAGCGCGGTGGCCAAGCTGTGGCTGGAAAAGACCGGCTGCCCGATCGTCGAGGGCTATGGCCTGTCTGAAACCAGCCCCTCGGCCAGCTGCAACCCGGTGACGCTGAAGGAATTCACCGGCACCATCGGCCTGCCGCTGCCCAGCACCTACCTGAAGATCCTCGACGACAACGGCGTCGAGGTGCCGCTGGGCCAGCCGGGCGAGATCGCCATCAAGGGCCCGCAGGTGATGGCCGGTTACTGGCAGCGTCCCGACGAGACCGCCAAGGTGATGACCCCCGACGGCTACTTCAAGTCGGGCGACATTGGCATCATGGACGAGCGCGGCTACACCCGCATCGTCGACCGCAAGAAGGACATGATCCTGGTCAGCGGCTTCAACGTCTACCCCAACGAGATCGAGGACGTGGTGGCCGCCATTCCAGGCGTGCTGGAGGTCGGCGCCGTCGGCGTGCCGGACGAGAAGATGGGCGAAGCCATCAAGCTGGTGATCGTCAAGAAGGACCCCGGCCTGACCGAGGAAGCGGTGCGCGCCTACTGCAAGCAGAACCTCACCGGCTACAAGCAGCCGCGTGTGATCGAGTTCCGCGCCGAGTTGCCCAAGACCCCCGTCGGCAAGGTGCTGCGGCGCGAGTTGCGCGACCCGGCGCCCGCCAAGCCGGCCGCCGCTTCGGTGGATTGAGCGCCACCGACGCTCCGCACAGGCATGGCGCTGCCCCCTGGCGCGAATGACGGCGCCCGGCCGCGGCGCATCGGCGTGGTCGCGGCCATGCACCCCGAACTGGCGGCGGTGCTGGGCCGCATGCCCGACGAGCAGCGCCAGCGCGTGGCCGGGCGCGACTTCCGGGTCGGCCACTGGCACGGGCATGAGGTGGTCGCCGTGCTGTCGGGCGTGGGCAAGGTGGCGGCGGCCACCACCGCCACGCTGCTGATCGAGCGCTTTGGCGTCGGCGCCCTGCTGTTCACCGGCACCGCCGGCGGGCTGGGCGAGGGCGTGAAGGTGGGCGACCTGGTGCTGGCCAGCAGCTTCGTGCAGCACGACATGGACGCGTCGCCACTGTTTCCGCGCTTCGAGGTGCCCCTGTACGGCCGCGCGCGCTTCGACACCGATGGCCCGCTGTCGGCGCGCGTGGCGCAGGCGGCGCGCCAGGTGCTGGCCGATGCCAGCGCCACCCTGGGCGTCGACGCCGTGGCCGAGTTCGCGCTGCACGCGCCCACCCTGCATGCCGGCCTGATTCTCAGCGGCGACCGCTTCGTCGCCACCAGCGCCGAAAGCGCGGCGCTGCGCCAGGCGCTGCCCGAGGCGCTGGCGGTGGAGATGGAAGGCGCGGCGGTGGCGCAGGTGTGCCACGACTGGGCGCTGCCCTTTGCCGCCTTGCGCACCGTCAGCGACCGCGCCGACGACAGTGCGCACGTCGACTTCATGCGTTTCATCGACCAGGTGGCCAGCCGCTACAGCGCCGCCGTGCTGGAAGCGTATTTCAGTTCGCTATGATTTTGGTAGCTGCTGGCGCGCATCAGAAAAGCGCCAGCAGCGAATTTGACCCCAAGGGCAACCCGGGTGACCGCCGACCGCGGCGGGCAGCGCTACTTCAGCCAGCCGCGCCGCCGGAAGTACCACATCGGCACCAGCGCGCTGGCGATCATCAGCGCGATCGCGTACGGGTAGCCGAGCTGCCAGTCCAGCTCGGGCATGGCCTTGAAGTTCATGCCGTAGATGCTGGCCACCAGGGTGGGCGGCAGCAGCGCCACGCTGGCCACCGAGAACAGCTTGATGATCTTGTTCTGGTTGATGTTGATGAAACCGACCGTGGCGTCCATCAGGAAGTTGATCTTGTCGAACAGGAAGGTGGTGTGACCGTCCAGCGAGTCCAGATCGCGCTGGATCTGGCGCGCCTCCTCGAACTGCTCGGCGTCCAGCATGCGGCTGCGCATCAGAAAGCTGACCGCGCGCCGCGTGTCCATGACGTTGCGGCGGATGCGCCCGTTCATGTCTTCCTGCCGCGCGATGGTGGCCAGCACCTCGCTGGCGATCTCGTCGGTCACGTTGTCGTCCAGCACCATCTTGCCGGCGGCCTCCAGCTCGTCGTAGATCGCCTCCAGCGCGTCGGCCGAATACTCCGCGTCGCCGTCGAACAGCGCCAGCAGCACGTCCTTGGCGTCTTCCAGCAGGCCCGGCATGCGGCGCGCGCGCATGCGCAGCAGGCGAAACGCCGGCACCGACTCGTCGTGGATCGAAAACAGCACGCCGTGGCTGCGCAATTGCTCGTTCGACTGGTTCAGGATGAAGGCCACGCGCAGCTGGCGCGGCGCGTCCGAGTCGGCCAGCAGGAAGTCGCTGCGGATGTGCAGCTCGCCGTTGTCTTCTTCGTAGAAGCGGGCCGACTCCTCCAGGTCGTCGTCGATGGCGTCCTCGGGGATCGACAGGCCGTAGTACTGCTTGACCCAGCGCTTTTCCTCGGGCGTCGGGTCTTCCAGGTCGACCCAGATCGGCCGGTAGCGCGACAGGCTTTCGAGCGACTCGATCTCTTCCTGGAACAGCCGCCCGTTGGACAGCGTGAACACGTTGAGCATTGACAGGACTCCCTGGTCGTGAAGGGGCGGCGTGGCGGTGGGTTGGCGGCTTTCGGCCCCCCGTGCCAGCACATGCCAGGGAGACGAAAGCTAGCGACTCGGGGCGGGTTCCAAGGCGGGCTTTCGTGCTTGATGATGGAAACGCGCAATTATCGCACCGGGTGGGCGCGGCGCGGCCCGCCCGCCAAGGGCGATCGCCCCGCCGGCGGACGTGGGCAAACCGGCGCGGACTGGTTTAGCATGGCACAGTATGGGGCGTTCGATGTCGCTGCATCGAATGCCGCCCCGGCGGGTCACGGGCCACGTCCCGGATCCATTTGTCAGTGCTAGAAGGAGGCTCTTCATGAATTTGACCATCAGCGGCCACCACCTGGAAATCACGCCCGCGCTGCGCAGCTACGTGAGCACCAAGCTGGATCGGGTGATCCGGCACTTTGACCAGGTGGTGGATGTCCGGGTGCTTCTGACGGTGGAAAACCAGAAGGAAAAGGACAAGCGCCAACGCGCCGAATGCCGCATCGGCGTCAAGGGCAACGACCTGTTTGCCGAAAGCAGCCACGAGGACCTGTACGCCGCCGTCGACGAGCTGGTCGACAAGCTGGACCGCCAGGTCGCCAAGTACAAGGAAAAGCAGCAGTCGCACGACAAGAACACCGCGGTCAAGCATTTGATGTAGGATGCTGTTACAACAAGAAGTGGATACGGTAGACTCCAACCTGCAAAGCCGTCCTGACACCGTCAGGCGGCTTTCTTTTTCGGCGCCGTGCCCCGTGACCTGGCCAGGCGCCGGGACCGTGACCACGGACAACGAGAGCAATGGCGTTTCGCGTGCATTTTTCGCGCCGACACCGATTTCGGGCCGTGATGGTCGCCCCCCGCAATCCGGCGGCGCATAATTCGCGTCCAGACCCATGAACCGTCTCGCATCCATCCTCCCTGAGACCCAGGTCCTCGTCGGCGTTGAGGCCACCAGCAAGAAACGCGCGTTCGAAGAGGCCGGCCTGCTGTTCGAGAGCCTGCATGGCCTGTCGCGTGCGCTGATCACCGACAGCCTGTTCGCGCGTGAACGGCTGGGCTCCACCGGCCTGGGCCATGGCGTGGCCATTCCGCATGGCCGCATCAAGGGTCTGAAGGCGCCGATGGCCGCCGTGCTGCGCCTGGCGCAGCCGATCGGCTTCGATGCCCCGGACGAACAGCCGGTCAGCCTGCTGATCTTCCTGCTGGTGCCCGAGGCCGCCACGCAAAAGCACCTGGAAATCCTCTCCGAGATCGCCGAGCTGCTGAGCGACGCCGGCCTGCGCGAGCGCATCAAGGGCGCCACCGCGGCCGCCGAGCTGCATGGCCTGATCGCCCGCTGGCAATCGGGCCAGCCAGCGGCCTGAACCCCGGCGCGCCACCCGAGCGCGCTGCCCGAGACCGAGCGCGGCCCCCGCCATGAAGCCTTCCGCCATCAGTGCCGACGTCCTGTTCGAGGAGCACCGCGCCGCGCTGCGCTGGCAGTGGGTGGCGGGACTGGAAGCGTCGGAGCGCCGGTTCGACGAGGTCGCCGTGCGCGCCGCCCGCTCGGGCGCCGACCTGGTCGGCTACCTCAACTACATCCACCCCTACCGCGTGCAGGTGCTGGGCGAGCGCGAGGTGGCCTATCTGGTCAACGCCTCGCCCGAGGACTGCGCGCGCCGCATCGCCCGCATCGTCACCCTGGAGCCGCCGGCGCTGGTGCTGAGCGACGGCCAGGGCGCCCCCGAAGCGCTGACCGCGATGTGCGAGCGAGCGCACATTCCGCTGTTCGCCACTCAGGAGTCGGCGGCCTTCGTCGTCGACGTGCTGCGCGCCTACCTGTCGCGCCACTTCGCCGACCGCACCACCATGCACGGCGTGTTCATGGACATCCTGGGCCTGGGCGTGCTGATCACCGGCGAATCGGGCCTGGGCAAGAGCGAGCTCGGGCTGGAGCTGATCTCGCGCGGCCACGGCCTGGTGGCCGACGACGCGGTCGACCTGTTTCGCATCAACCAGACCACCGTCGAAGGCCGCTGCCCGGAGCTGCTGCGCAACCTGCTGGAAGTGCGCGGCATCGGCCTGTTGGACATCCGCGCCATCTTCGGCGAAACCGCCGTGCGCCGTCACATGCGGCTGCGCCTGATCGTGCACCTGGTGCGCCGCGAGACCCTGGAACGCGACTACGAGCGCCTGCCCTACGAACCGCTGACGCAGGAGGTGCTGGGCGTGCCGATCCAAAAAGTGGTGATCCAGGTGGTGGCCGGGCGCAACATCGCCGTGCTGGTGGAGGCGGCGGTGCGCAACTACATCCTGCAGCTGCGCGGCATCGACACCTACCAGGAATTCGTCGAGCGCCACCGGCGCGCGATGGAGCAGGGCAGCAACCACTGAGAACCTGCGGCGACAGACCGCCAGCCGCGAAGGCGCGGACACGCAGCACTACTGGCGCCGTGTGCTATGTTATTTATAGCTGTTTGCGCGGGCTGGACGCCTGCCGACGCCGAAAAACACCAGGAATCAGCGGCGCGGCGCCGGCGAGCCGCTGCCGCGGTGCGGACAGGCGGCCTTGGTGCAATGGGCGTACAGGCTCAGCGCGTGGTCGACGATGGTGAAGCCGCGCGCCTTGGCCACCGCCGTCTGGCGCTTTTCGATCTCGGGGTCGTGGAATTCCTCCACGTGGCCGCAGTCCAGGCACACCAGGTGGTCGTGGTGCTCGTCCTCGCGCAGCTCGTACACCGCCTTGCCGACCTCGAAGTGGTTGCGGCTGAGCAGGCCGGCCTGCTCGAACTGCGTCAGCACGCGGTACACGGTGGCCAGGCCGATGTCCGACTGCTCGGCCAGCAGCAGGCGGTAGACGTCCTCGGCCGTCATGTGGCGCTGCTCGGCCTTCTGAAAGATCTCCAGGATTTTCAGGCGCGGCAGCGTGGCCTTCAGGCCGGTGCTCTTGAGTTCGTCGATGTTGTCCATGCTCGATCGCGCTGTCTCGGCGCCGCGCGGGGGCGCCGCTACAATGACCGGCCGTATTGTGCATGAGCTGGCACGCATGTCCGTCTTCCTCCACCCCCATGTCCGCATGCTCGCCCGGGTCATGCCGGCCGTGCTGGCGGCAGCCCTGAGCGCCTGCAGCAGCTTCGAGCAGGGCACGCGCAACCTGGCCGACGCCCTGACCCTGTACCGCCCCGAGGTGGTGCAGGGCAACTTCGTCTCGCGCGAGCAGGTGGCCGCGCTGCAACCGGGCATGACGCGGCTGCAGGTGCGCGACACCCTGGGCACGCCGCTGATCGCCAGCGTGTTCCATGCGCAGCGCTGGGACTACGTGTTCACCATGCAGCGCCAGGGCGTGCAGCCGCAGCGCTATCGCCTGACCGTGTTCTTCAACGGCGACGTGCTGGAGCGCTTCGACGGCGACGAGATGCCGAGCGAAAACGAATTCGTGCAGCGCATCGGCCGCGAGCGCAAGCTCAAGGTGCCGGCGCTCGAAGCCACCGAAGAGCAGCTCGCCAAATTCCCCGTCGCCAGCAGCCCGGCCGACGACGCCGCGCCGCCCGTCGCCGAGACGGCGCAACCGACCGGCAGCTACCCGCCGCTGGAGCCCGCGCGTTGATGCGTCCGCCCGGCGCGGCGCCGGTGCGCGGCGCCCACCTGTCCTGATCTCCCGATGAACGCTTCCACTTTCCCGCTGCGCGTGGCCATCGCCGGCGCCACCGGCCGCATGGGCCAGATGCTGATCGAGGCCGTGCGCGCCGCCGACGACTGCGCGCTGGCCGGCGCGCTCGACCGGGCCGACAGCCCGGCGCTGGGCCAGGACGCCGGCGCCTTTGCCGGCTGGGCCTCGGGCGTGCCCGTCACGGCCGATCTGGACGCCGGCCTGCGCGGCGCGCGGGTGCTGATCGACTTCACCCGCCCCGAGGCCACCCTGGCCCACCTGGCCGCCTGCCGCCGCCTGGGCGTGGCCATGGTGATCGGCACCACCGGCTTTTCCGACGCGCAGAAGGCCGCCATCGCCGACGCCGCGCGCGACATCGCCATCGTGATGGCGCCCAACATGAGCGTGGGCGTCAACGTCACCCTCAAGCTGCTGGAGATGGCCGCGCGCGCGCTGTCCACCGGCTACGACATCGAGGTGATCGAGGCGCACCATCGCCACAAGGTCGACGCGCCCAGCGGCACGGCGCTGCGCATGGGCGAGGTGATCGCCGCCGCCCTGGGGCGCGACCTCAACGACTGCGCGGTGTACGAGCGCCACGGCCACACCGGCGAGCGCGACCCCTCCAGCATCGGCTTTGCCACCATCCGCGGCGGCGACATCGTCGGCGACCACACCGTGCTGTTCGCCGGCACCGGCGAGCGCATCGAGATCAGCCACAAGTCCAGCAACCGCGCCGGCTATGCCCAGGGCAGCCTGCGCGCGGCGCGCTTCCTGGCCGGCCGGGCCAGCGGCCTGTACGACATGGCCGACGTGCTGGGCCTGTGACCGTCGCATTTTTCGCGAACCATGAACCTGCAATCCGTTTTCTCGCAGAGCGACGCCATCGGCAAGGCCGTGGCCATCCTGCTGCTGCTGATGTCCATCGCCAGCTGGGTGGTGATCCTGTGGAAGACCTGGATGCTGCGGCGCGCCGGCGGCGACGTGATGCGCGGCGTGGCCGCGTTCTGGCAGGCGCCCACGCTGGACGAGGCGGCCACGCGCGTGGCCGGCTTCGACCGCGGCCAGCTGGTGACGCCGCTGATCCAGGCCACGCAGTTGCCGGCCGGCGACACCCTGGCCGCCGCGGGCGAGCGCGCGCAGCAGCTCACGCGCACGCTGCGCGACGCGCTGCACGCCGTCATGGGGCGCTTGCAGTTCGGCCAGGTGCTGCTGGCCACCATCGGCTCGACGGCGCCCTTCGTCGGCCTGCTGGGCACGGTGTGGGGCATCTACCATGCGCTGATCGGCATCGCCGGCTCGGGCCAGATCAGCATCGAGCGCGTGGCCGGCCCGGTGGGCGAGGCGCTGATCATGACCGCCGCCGGCCTGGCGGTGGCGATCCCGGCGGTGCTGGCCTACAACTGGTTCGGCCGCGTCATCGGCCGCATCGAAGCCGAGCTGGAAGGCTTTGCGCGCGATCTGCGCGAAATGCTGAAGTGACCCCCCTGAGTCGCTTCGCGCCTTCCCCCCAAGGGGGGACAACGCCAGTGGCCGGTGCAAGCCCGGCCACGGCGTTTCCGACCTGGCCTGCTCCGCGGCCATCTGGCGCATTCCGCTGCGCGAATGCTTGAGGCTCCCACATGGCTTTCGGACGACTCGAACGCACCAAGGGCAGCGAGCCCATGAGCGACATCAACGTCACGCCCCTGGTGGACGTGATGCTGGTGCTGGTGGTGATCTTCATCATCACGGCGCCGCTGCTGGCCAGCTCGATCCGGCTCGACCTGCCCAAGACCGACGGCGCCAAGCCGGGCGATCCGCCCAAGTTCGTCACCGTGGCGGTGGACAAGAGCGGGCAGGCCTTCTTCGAGGACAAGCCGGTGACGCAGGCCGAGCTGTCGGTGGCGCTGCAGCAGGCGCGCATGGACAACCCCGACACCGAGGTGCAGCTGCGCGCCGACCAGGGCGTGCCCTACGGCCGCGTGGTCGAGGTCATGGGCGAGGCGCAGAAGGCCGGCCTGAACCGCATCGGCTTCGTGGCCGAGGCCCCCGGCGGCGCCGAATCGCCCATGCCGGCCGCCTCGCGCTGAGCGTTCATTGAACAAATTCCGGCCCTGGCGCTTGTCTGGCGTGCGCCAGCAGCTATAAAAAATGCAGTAACCTGGCGGCGTCCGACGGCCCGACGGCGGGCGCGGCGCCGCCTACAATTTGGCCCCATGCAAGAAAAATTCGACCACCTGGCCGTCGAGCGCGCCGCCCACGCCCACTGGCAGGCCACCGACGCCTACCGCGTCACCGAGGACGCGGCCAAGCCCAAGTACTACGCCTGCTCCATGCTGCCCTACCCCAGCGGCAAGCTGCACATGGGCCACGTGCGCAACTACACCATCAACGACATGCTGACGCGCCAGCTGCGCATGAAGGGCTACAACGTCCTCATGCCCATGGGCTGGGACGCCTTCGGCCTGCCGGCCGAGAACGCCGCGCTGAAGAACGGCGTGCCGCCGGCGCGCTGGACCTACGACAACATCGCCCACATGAAGGGCCAGATGCAGGCCATGGGCCTGGCCATCGACTGGAGCCGCGAGGTCGCCACCTGCGACGCCAGCTACTACCGGTGGAACCAGTGGCTGTTCCTGAAGATGCTGGAAAAGGGCATCGCCTACCGCAAGACCCAGGTCGTCAACTGGGACCCGGTGGACCAGACCGTGCTGGCCAACGAACAGGTGATCGACGGCAAGGGCTGGCGCACCGGCGCCGTGGTGGAAAAGCGCGAGATCCCGGGCTACTACCTGAAGATCACCGACTACGCCCAGGAGCTGCTCGACCACGTGCAGATCGGCAACCCCAGGGCCACGCTCGATGGCTGGCCCGACCGCGTGCGCCTGATGCAGGAAAACTGGATCGGCAAGAGCGAGGGCGTGCGCTTTGCCTTCACGCACGACATCCGCGGCGACGATGGCCAGCCGATCCAGGGCGGGCGCATGCACGTGTTCACCACGCGCGCCGACACCATCATGGGCGTGACCTTCTGCGCCGTCGCGCCCGAGCACCCGCTGGCCACGCACGCCGCGCGCGCCAACCCGCAGCTCGCCGCCTTCATCGACAAGTGCAGGCAGGGCGGCACCACCGAGGCCGAGCTGGCCGCCAAGGACAAGGAGGGCATGCCCACCGGCCTGATGGTCACGCACCCGCTGACCGGCGAGCAGGTGCCGCTGTGGGTGGGCAACTACGTGCTGATGGGCTACGGCGACGGCGCCGTGATGGGCGTGCCGGCGCACGACGAGCGCGACTTTGCCTTCGCGCTCAAGTACGGCCTGCCGATCCAGCAGGTGATCCACGTCGACGGCCAGGGCTATGACGACACCCGCTGGCACGACTGGTACGCCGACAAGCAGCAGGGCGTGACCATCAACTCCGACAACCTCAGCGGCCTGTCGCACCAGGACGCGGTCGACGCCGTGGCGCAGGCGTTGGCCGCCAAGGGCCTGGGCGAGAAGAAGACCACCTGGCGCCTGCGCGACTGGGGCATCTCGCGCCAGCGCTACTGGGGCACGCCGATCCCGATCATCCACTGCCCCTCGTGCGGTGTGGTGCCGGTGCCGGAAAAGGACCTGCCGGTGGTGCTGCCGCAGGACCTGGTGCCCGACGGCAGCGGCAACCCGCTGGCCAAGTGCGAAGCCTTCCTGAAGGTCGACTGCCCCTGCTGCGGCCAGGCCGCGCGGCGCGAGACCGACACCATGGACACCTTCGTCGACTCGTCCTGGTACTTCATGCGCTACTGCGACCCGACCAACGAACAAGCGATGGTGGCCGGCGGCACGCAGTACTGGATGCCGATGGACCAGTACATCGGCGGCATCGAGCACGCCATCCTGCACCTGCTGTACGCGCGCTTCTGGACCAAGGTGATGCGCGATCTGGGACTGGTCAAGGTCGACGAACCCTTCACCCGCCTGCTGACCCAGGGCATGGTGCTCAACCACATCTATTCGCGCCGCAACGACAAGGGCGGCATCGAATACTTTTGGCCGGCCGACGTCGAACCGGTGCTGGACGCCGACGGCCACCAGGTCGGTGCCCGGTTGAACAAGGCGGTGGGCAACCTGCCGGCCGGCACCCTGATCGACTACGAGGGCGTGGGCACCATGTCCAAGTCCAAGAACAACGGCGTCGACCCACAGGAGCTGATCGATCGCTACGGCGCCGACACCGCGCGCCTGTACACCATGTTCACCGCCCCGCCCGAGGCCACGCTGGAGTGGAACGACGCGGCGGTGGAGGGCAGCTACCGC
>Ga0209477_1002448_pt1 | contig 10733 bp, 8 predicted proteins | sample KloWWTupernatant_FD_187180 | JGI IMG/M metagenome (GOLD analysis project Ga0209477, IMG submission 187180) | Active sludge microbial communities from Klosterneuburg, Austria, studying microevolution and ecology of nitrifiers - Klosterneuburg... | ecosystem: Engineered > WWTP > Aerobic digester >...
CGCGGCTACCTCTCCCCGTACTTCATCAACAACCCCGACCGCCAGATCGCCATCCTCGACGATCCCTTCGTGCTCCTGCACGACAAGAAGATCTCGAACATCCGCGACCTGCTGCCGGTGCTCGAGCAGGTGGCCAAGGCCGGCCGTCCGCTCCTCATCGTCGCCGAAGACGTCGACGGCGAGGCGCTCGCCACCCTGGTGGTGAACAACCTGCGCGGCATCCTCAAGACCTGCGCCGTGAAGGCCCCGGGCTTCGGCGACCGCCGCAAGGCCATGCTCGAAGACATCGCCATCCTCACGGGCGGCACGGTCATCGCGGAAGAGCTCGGCCTCAAGCTCGAGAACGTCCAGCTGAAGGACCTCGGCAAGGCGAAGCGCATCGAAGTGGGCAAGGAAGACACCACGATCATCGACGGCGCCGGCAAGGAAGACCAGATCAAGGCGCGCGTGACGACCATCCGCGCCCAGATCGAGGAAGCCACCAGCGACTACGACAAGGAAAAGCTCCAGGAGCGCGTGGCGAAGCTCGCCGGCGGCGTGGCCGTCATCAAGGTGGGTGCCGCGACCGAAGTCGAGATGAAGGAAAAGAAGGCCCGCGTGGAAGACGCGCTGCACGCCACCCGCGCTGCCGTGGAAGAAGGCATCGTCCCGGGCGGCGGCGTCGCGCTGATCCGCGCCAAGGGCGCCGTCGCCAAGGTGAAGGGCGACAACCCCGACCAGGACGCCGGCATCAAGATCGTCCTGCGCGCCATCGAGCAGCCCCTGCGCGAGATCGCCCGCAACGCCGGTGACGAGCCGAGCGTGGTGGTGAACAAGGTCCTCGAAGGCAAGGGCAACTTCGGCTACAACGCCCAGACGGGCGAGTACGGCGACATGGTGGCGATGGGCGTTCTCGATCCCACCAAGGTCACGCGCTGCGCGCTGCAGAACGCGGCCTCGGTCGCGGCCCTGATGCTCACCACCGACGCGATGGTCGCGGAGCTGCCCAAGGAAGACAAGGGCATGGCCGGCGGCATGGGCGGCGGCATGGGCGGCATGGGCGGCATGGGCGACATGGACATGTAAGGATCGTCACCCCCGCGCAGGCGGGAAGTTGTCGTCACCCCCGCGCAGGCGGGGGCCCAGTGTCTGGATCCCCGCCTGCGCGGGGATGACGGCTCGACGGGCTGGATCCCCGCCTTCGCGGGGATGACGGCGTACCGGAAAGGCCCGCTTCGGCGGGCCTTTTCCTTTTTGCGGCTACAGCCGGCGGGTCTGCACGTCCGGCGCATGCATCTCGCGGCGCAGGAAGCCCAGCTTGCGGCTGCGTTCCAGCCGCGCCGCGAGCCGCGGGAAGTCGAGCCCGTGGCGCGCCTTGAGGGACCGGGCCTCGCCCGCCATCCAGCGCCAGCGCGGCTCGAAAGCCGGGTCGCGGAAGGCGAAGGCCACGTAATTGCCGTCGTCGGCGATGGGCAGCAGGATCACGTTGCCCTCGAACACCGTGCGCAGCATCTCCAGGTGTGCCACGCGCTCGGCCTTGGGGCCCACGAGGTTCGCGGCCACGACGCCGCTTCGCGAGAGCGTCGCGCGCACGTCGCGGTAGAACTCGCGCGTGCACAGCGCCGGCGCCACGCCGTCGCGGTCGAAGGCGTCGATGATCACCACGTCGGCCTTGTCCTCGCACTGCGCCACGTACTGCGCCGCATCGCCCTGCACGACGCAAAAGCGCTCGCCGTCCGGGGGCACGAGGAACTGGTCGCGGAAGGCGATCACGTCCGGGTCGATCTCCACCGCGGTGACGCGCGCCCTGGGCAGGTGGCGGTGGCACCACTTCGCGAGCGAGCCCCCGCCCAGCCCGAGCATGAGGATCGCGCGCGGCTCCGGCAGGAAGAGCAGGAACGCCATCATCTTGCGCGTGTAGGCGAAGGCGAGCTCGAACGGGTCGGCGAGCCGCATCTCGCTCTGGATGAAGTCGCGCGTGAAGTAGAGGCAGCGCGCGCCGTCGTCCTCGATCACGAAGGGGCGCGGGTAGCGCTTGGCGAGCACGCTGTCGACGAGCGCCTCGGTGTCGCCGCCCGGCGGCTCGAGCAGGCGGATCACGCCGCCCTCGTTGGCGAAGGGGTTCGGCAGCTCCAGCATGCGCCGCTAGCGAGCCTGGCCCATGGCCGCGAACACGCGGTCGCGGCGCCCGGCGTCGCGGCCCGCGATCACGCCGGGCTGCGCGCACCACGCAATCAGCCGGTCGCCCGTGCTCGCGGCCTGCGCGGCGCCGCCCCCGAAGCGCTCCTTGAGGAGCCTCACCTGAAGCTGCAGGCGTTGCGGCTGCAGCTCCGCGGGGCTATCGATCCCGAGCGCCATCTCCAGCTCCAGCAACGCCTCGCCGCGCGCGGCCGACCCGGCCTCGATCCGCGCGCGATGGGCGGCGGGGTCGGCGAGCGCGGCGAGTGCGGCATCGCGCCGCGCGGCCATCTTCTTCTCCCAGGCGCCCGCAAGATCCGGAAGCGCGCCCCACTTCTCCGCGACGCCTTCCGCCGAGACCGCGCCGTCGCCGGCGAGCGCAGCCGCCTCGATCTCCTCGCACAGCCGGTCCTTCTCGGCGAGCGTCTTCCACACGACGGCCTCGCGGGCGCGCACGCGCGCGGCGAGCGCGGTCTCCACCGCCTTCGACGCGCCGCGGAAGCGGCCCTCCAGCGCGCGCACGGCCGGGTCGGAGCCGCGCGCGCCGGCCCGCCAGCGGTCCTGCAGCTCGCGGAAGGCGGCGCGCACTTCCTTCTCGTCCTTCTCTGTCGCCCGGGCGAGGGCGTCCAGCTGGGCGCAGATCTCCTCGAGCGAGCGGCGGCCCTCGACCTTCCGGCCGTCCTCCTCCTTGCGCTTGGCGTGCCGCGCCTCGAACACGGCGTCGCAGGCGGCGCGGAAGCGCTCCCACAGCGCGCGCTCGTCGCGCTGCCCGAGCGGGTGCGCCTTGGAGTGCTCCTGCCAGCGCGCCTGGATGGCCTTCACGAGGGAGGGCATCTCGCGCTCCTGCGCGCGCGGGAGCAGCGCCTCGACTTCCGCGATGAGGGCCTGGCGGCCCGTCTTGCCTTCCTCGCGCGCGCCGGCGACGAGGGCGCGAAGGGGTGCCAGCGTCTCCTTGAGGCGCGCGTCCAGCTTCTTCCACGCGGCGGGGTCGACGCTGCCGAGGCCGCCCTCGCGCCACGCGCGGTCGGTCTCGCGCAGGTACTTCTCGACCGCGCGCAGGTCCGGGGTCTCGCCCTGCAGCGTGGGCACGTGGGCCGCGGCGGCCTCGATGAACTCCTCGCGCTGCTTGCGCGCGGCCTTGCGCTGCGCCGCGAGCTCCTTGAAGTGCGCGGCGGCCGGCGCGTAGGCCCGCTCGCAGGCGCCATCGAAGCGCTCCCACAGCGCCTTGGGCACGCCCGCGTGCTGCGCGTCGAGCGCCTTCCATTCCTCGCGCAGCTTCTTCACCTCGGCGGCCACCTTGGCGGCCTCGTTCCCGGGCCCCGAGAGCGCCTCGGCCCGCTCGCAGAGCTGCACGCGCGCCGTCTGCTGGCCGAAGGATTCCCAGCGCTCGAGGTCGCCCAGCTGCTGCCCCACCCGGCCCATGCGGCTCATCGTGGGCTTGGGGAGCGCCCCCGCCTCGGCCTTGAGGGCCTTCATCTCGTTCACGGCGGCGCGCGCCTCGTGCAGGTGCCCGGCGGCGAGCGCCTGCTCGGCGGCGTGCAGCAGCGCGTGGACGCGGTTGCGCGCGGCGCCGGCTTCCTCGCGGGCGGCCTGCGCCTGCGCGAGGCGGCGCTGCTCGATCACCATGAGCGCGGCCTCGAAGCGTCGCGACAGCGCGGGCGTGCGGATGGCGCGGTCGAGCGCCTGCCAGCGTTCGGGAAGCTGCGCGTTGTCCACGGAGGTGTCGGCGGCGAGGCGCTCGGCCTCGACCACCAGCGCTTCGGCGCCGGCGAGCGCCTGCAGGTCGCGGTCCCACGCGTCGAGACGGGCCGCCGCCGCGTCGAAGGTCTCGCGCGCGGAGTCGTCGCCGAGCGTCGCGCCTTCCGCGCGCAGCGCATCCAGCGCCTCGCGCAGGCCCTTGAGCGCCTCGGGCCCGTCGGGGGGCGCGAGCGCGGCCAGCCAGTCGCCCACGCGACGCTCGAACCGCGCGCGCGCCGCCTGCTCGGCCTGCTCGCGGTCGAAGCGCGCCTGCAGGGCGCGCCGCGCCGCGTCGCAGCGCTCCAGCCGCGCCGTGTCGTCCTTCAGGTCCAGCGCCTGCCAGCGGCGGTTCAGTTCCACCACGGCGGTGAGGATGGGCCCGGGCGTGCCCGCGAGCGCCTCGAGCTGCTCGAGGATGGCGTCGGCCTCGCTCGCGCGGCCCTCGCGGTTGCGCATGGCCTCCAGCCGCTGCTTGGCGAGCCTCGCCACGCCGCGGTCCTTGTTCCTCGCGCGCTCGTGCAGCGCCTCGAGGCCTTCGGGGGAACGAACGCACTCGGCGGCGGCGAGCCGCGTCTCCGCGTGCCCGCCCGCCAGCGCGAGCTCGATGAGCGTGGGCTCGTCGCGCAGCCCGGCGATGGCGGCGAGGCGCCGGTCGGCTTCCTTCGCCTGCCGCGCCACGTCGGCGCGGATGGCGTCGGTGCAGGCGGCGGACTCGAGGAAGGCGCGCGCGGCGGCGGCGTCCTCGGCCGTCGCGGCGACGCGCCCCAGCGCGCTCGCGAGCGGTTCGCGGACGGCGGGGTCGGCCTCGGCCCCCCACGCCGCGACGAGCGCGGCGAGATCGGCGCAGCGCGCGGCGGCGGCGGCCCGGACCTCGGGGGCGGGGTCCGCCTTCACGAGCGCGGCGAGCTCGGCGGATTCGGGCGCGAGGGCCGCGACCCCCAGCACGCGCTGGGCGGCCTCGGGGTGCTCGTGGAGGGGCGTGCGGGAGAAGAGGCGGGTGACCATGGCGGGATGCGGGTGGCTGGGCGGGGACGGCGCCGGGCGGGGCGCCTACCCGAATGATAATCCCTCGCCGGGCGCGCGCCGCCCCGGGCCGGCGATGTGGCCATCCTTTGATCTGCGTCAGCCGCGGGCATTGCACGCACCCCCACCAAGGGCGTAGCGTGCGAGGCACCGTTATCGAATCCCGATAACGCGACCCGATAACGATTTTCGAGCGTGAACGAGAAGGACCTTTATGGCGGGCTCGTGCGGCTGCACGTGCTGCACCACGCGTGCCACGAGGCGATCTACGGCCAGGGGATCATCGACGAGCTGGCGCACCACGGCTACAGGCTGAGCCCGGGGACGCTCTACCCCATCCTGCACGGGCTGGAGCGGGGCGGCTACCTCAAGTCCTCGGTCGAGAAGGACGGGCGCACCAGCCGGCGCACCTACGTCGCCACGGCGGCGGGCCGGAAGGCGCTGCGCGCCGCGAAGGGCAGGGTGTGGGAGCTGTTCAGGGAGCTGTTCGAGGAGGAGTTGACGCGCGGGCTGCCGGAGGCGGCGGCACGCAAACGAAGCATCGCTACCCAAAGGGGGGAAGGGCAATGAGAACGAACGCAAGATGGGGCATGACGGGATTGGCCGCTTCGGCGATCCTCGCGCTGGCGCCGCTGGGGGCCTGGGCGCAGGCGATCTCGGGGACGGTCACGGACGGCGGCAAGCGGGCGGTGTCGGGGGCGACGGTCTACCTCGTTCCCGCGGCCGACGTCGCGAAGCTCAAGAAGGCGCCGTCCTTCAACATCCGGCGCAACGTCGACGACGACGAGCCGATGGAGGACAACATCGTCGCCAACGGCGACAAGTACACGCAGGCCGTCACCGACTCGGGCGGCGCGTTCAGCATCCCTGCCGCCGCGGCCGGCAAGTATTTCGTCTACGTGGCCCCCGAGGGCGAGCAGTACCTGCCGGGCGGAAGCCTCACCAACAAGTCGATGACGGTGGCGGACCTCGCCGCGAAGCCCCTGGCCATCCAGGTCTCCGGGCGCACGCCGCAGGACGCGACCTTCGTCGGCAGCACGCGCTGCATGAAGTGCCACGATGATTACGCCGACGTGGGCAAGACGCTGCACAAGCTGGGCATCCAGGTCGTCGGCAAACCCGGCAAGATGCAGGACCTGTCGCGCTTCCCCGGCTTCAACGACGGGCTGAAGAAGCTGCAGGCGGGCGCGAAGTTCTGGTTCCACGGCTACGACAAGGGCCGCGGGTTCGACAAGTACCTCGTGTCGACGAGCGCGCCGGCCGACAAGGCCTCCGTGAGCATGACGGCGACCTTCTACACGGACAAGGACGGCACGCTCAAGGTGCGCACCGAGAACGCGCGCGACCCGTCCGACAAGGCCCGCGTCTACCCGGTCGAGATGACCTATGGCGGCGGCATCTACAAGCAGCGCTACCTGCTGCGCGTGGGCAACCAGACCTTCCCGTTCCTGCAGTACAACACCGAGGGCAAGGCCGCGTACGCCGACCGCACGCGCAAGGAATGGCGCGACTACCACGCCGACTGGCTCTACGACGAGGCGAAGAAGAAGCTCATCGACCCGCCCAAGGGCAAGTCCTTCGAGATCCAGTGCGCTTCCTGCCACTACAGCGGCTACACGCTCACCCCGACGGTCGAGGGCGGCTTCGTGGCCGGCGCGGCCAACGACCCCAACGGTGAAGCCGACATCGACGGCGACGGCACGCCCAACGAGTTGAACATCGGCTGCGAGGTCTGCCACGGGCCGGGCTCGGCGCACTCCAAGGCGCCGCGTCGCAGCAAGGCGTCCCTCATCGTGAACCCCGCGAAGCTCGCCTCCGAGCGCTCCATCGTGATCTGCAACCAGTGCCACAGCCGCCCGCAGGGCACGATGAAGAACGACCAGCCCATCAACAAGGAAGGGCGCATGCTCACCCCGGGCATGAGCCGCAACCAGTACCTCGTGAACCACACCACGCGCGAGGACGCGGCGCAGAGCGACTTCTGGCCCGACGGCGTGCACTCGAAGTCGCACCACCAGCAGGGCACCGACCTCCTGCGCTCGAAGCACTACATCAACGAGAACCAGGTGCTCAACTGCGCCAGCTGCCACGACCCGCACGGCAAGACCGGGCTCAAGTACCAGGTCAAGGCGGCGGTGAGGGACGGCAAGGACACGCTGTGCGCCACCTGCCACAAGGTGGACATGAAGGAGCACACGGCCAAGACCGTCGGCGAGCCGCACACCCGCAAGATCGCCTGCGTCGACTGCCACATGACCAAGACCATGCAGACGGGCGCGGGCTTCGGCGAGGGCATCGAGGGCAAGGGCGGCAAGAAGTACTGGATGAACGACATCACCTCGCACCTCTTCGACGTGCCGCGCATCACCAACAAGGGCGTGAAGGGCGTCGATCCGGGCAAGGCCATGCCGACCCCGTACACCAACGTCTGCGGCACGTGCCACGAACCGGCCGACAAGCTGTAGCGCGCGCGGTGGATCCGACCGCGTGAACCCGGGAGCCCGCTTCGGCGGGCTCCTTCCTTCCAGGCGCCCGAAGCCATGGCGATCGCCGCGATCGCGCTCGTCGCGTTCCTCGCTTCCTGCATCACCTTCCTCTCGGGCTTCGGCCTGGGCACGGTACTGCTGCCGGCCTTCGCGCTCTTCCTGCCGCTGCCCGCGGCCATCGCCGCCACGGCGGTGGTGCACCTCGCCAACAACCTGTTCAAGCTGCTCCTCGTCGGGCGCCACGCCGACCGGGGCCTCGTCCTGCGCTTCGGCGTGCCGGCGTGCGCGGCGGCCCTCGCCGGCGCCTGGGCGCTCGGCGCCCTCGGGCGGCTTCCCGCCATCGGCACCTGGTGCGCGGCCGGGGCCTGCCACGACGTCCGGCCGGTGAAGCTCGCGGTGGGCGGCCTCGTGATGGCGCTCGCGATCCTCGAGCCCTGGCCGCGGTTCCGCGACCTGTCCATCCCGGCCCGCTACGCGCCGCTGGGCGGGATCGCCTCGGGATTCCTCGGCGGGCTCGCAGGCCTGCAGGGGGCGCTGCGGGCGGCCTTCCTGCTGCGGGCGGGGCTCGGCAAGGAGGCCTTCGTCGCCACGGGCGTGACGATCGCCGTGCTCGTGGACGCCGCGCGCCTGCCCGTCTATGCGGCCTCGCTGCTCGGGGACGCGACGCGGCTCGGCGCCGAGGCCGGCGGGCTCGCGCTGGCGGGAATCGGCGGGGCCTTCGCGGGCGCGCTGGCCGGGCGGCGGCTCCTGCACGCTGCCACGCTTCCCGCGGTGCGCGCCTTCGTGGCGGCCGCGATGTTCGGGGTGGGCGCGCTCCTCGCGGCGGGGATCCTGTAGCGAACGGGGCGTCGCCGCGACGCCGTCAGAACCAGACTTCGGGGTAGCGCCGCGAGGCCGGCAGGTTGTTCACGAGCAGGGCCACGGCGACGAGGACCGCGGGCCCCGCGAGCGCCGGCACGAAGGCGTAGGCGAAGCCCATCTCGTGGACGTCGCGCGAGCCGATCACGGCGATGAGCGCCGTGGCGCCGCCGGGCGGGTGCAGCGTGCGCGTGGCGTGCATGACGGCGATGGCGGTGGAAACCGCGAGCGCCCCGGCGAGCCACGGCACCTGGTGCGCGAGCTTCCAGCACGCCACGCCCACCAGCGCCGAGAGGAGGTGGCCGCCGATCACGTTCCTCGGCTGCGCGAGCGGGCTGCGCGGCGCGCCATAGACGAGGACGGCGGAGGCCCCGAGCGAGCCGATCATGAGCGTGAGGTCGTGGCCCTCGAGGAACTCGCGGCTGAGCCACCCCGCCGTCGCGATGCCGAGGAAGGCGCCCAGCCACGACCAGGCGATCTCCGCGTTGCTCACGCGGGGCGGGCTGCCGCGCGTGGTGCCGCCCATCTTGCGCAGGTAGTCGGCGAGGCTCACCGGTGCGCCTCCCGGTCCAGCGCCTCGAGGAAGTCCTTGCGGAAGAGGAGCCCGCGCAGGCGACCCTCTGCGTCCGCCACGGGCATGCTTCGCCCGGCGTGGGCGCGGAAGGCCGCCATCATCTCGCGGAAGCCCGCCTCCGGCCGCACCGTGATCGCGGGCGCGGTCATCGCCTGGTGCACGGGCGTCTCGTGGCAGCGGTGGCTCACCTCGCAGGAGTCCTCGATCATGCGCAGCAACAGCTCGAGGAAGGTGCTCGCCTTGAGCCGGCAGAGGAAATCGGTCTCGGTGAGCACGCCCACGACGCGCGCCTCGCCGTCGACCACGGGCAGCGCCTTGTGGCCGCTCGCCACGAGCGTGCGCGCGGCCTCGTCGAGCATCATGTCCGGCAGCAGCGGCCTCGCCACGGGCCGCATGAGGCCCTCCGCGCGCAGGCCCGCCAGGAGGCGCCCGACCGCGTGCCGGTGGGCGAGGTGGTAGACCTGCCGGAAGTCCTCCGTGGTGATGTCGAGGTAGCCCGGGATGTGCTGCATCGCCTCGAGGATGTCCTCGTCGGTGAGCCCCACCTCGGGCACGGCGTCGCCCGCCGCGTGGTCGTTCATGGTTTTACCCGTTCGTTTCGCGTGGATCGTCCCCCAGCATAGGCCGGGGCGCTGCGCCCGCTCAAGCGCTTGCTACACTGGGCGCACCATGGCCCGCGAAGCGCCCGCGCAGTTCGACGTCGTCGTCATCGGGGCGGGCGCGGCCGGGATGATGTGCGCGGCCACGGCCGGCGCGCGCGGGCGCCGCGTGCTCCTCGTGGACCACTACCCCAGGCTGGGCGAGAAGATCCGCATCTCGGGCGGCGGGCGCTGCAACTTCACCAACCTCGGCGCCTCGCAGGCGAACTACCTTTCCGCCAACCCGCACTTCTGCCGCTCTGCGCTGGCGCGATACACGCCGCGGCACTTCGTCTCCCTCGTCGAGAAGCACCGCATCGCCTTCCACGAGAAGACGCTGGGCCAGCTCTTCTGCGACGGGTCCGCCACGCAGGTGATCGCGATGCTGAAGGCCGAGTGCGACGCCGCGCGGGTCGAGTGGCGCATGCCCTGCGAGGTGCGCGGCGTGGCGCACGGCGACGGGCGCTTTCGCGTGGACTCCGCGGCCGGCCCGGTCGCGGCGCCCTCGCTCGTCGTCGCCACGGGCGGGCTCACGGTGCCGAAGATCGGGGCCACCCCCTTCGGCTACCGGCTCGCGGAGCAGTTCGGGCTCGCGGTGGTGCCGCCGAAGCCGGCGCTGGTGCCGCTGGGCCTCGCGCCGGAGGCGCTCGCGCGCTACGGCGACCTCTCGGGTGTCTCGGCCGAGGTGGCGGCCTCGTGCCGCGGCGCGAGCTTCCGCGAGGCCGCGCTCTTCACGCACCGCGGCCTCTCGGGCCCGGCCATCCTGCAGGTCTCCTCCTACTGGCAGGACGGCCCCGCGGCCGACCCCATCCACCTGGACCTCCTTCCCGGCACCGACGCGCGCGCCTTCCTCGCCGGGCACCGGCGCGCGAAGGCGCAGCTCGCGACGATCCTCTCCGAACGCCTGCCCAGGCGCCTGGCCCAGGCCTGGTGCGAGGCGCACGGGCTCGCGAAGCCCATGGCGGAGCTCTCCGACCGCGCCATCGACGAAGCCGCCCGCGCCCTCGCCGACTGGCGCATCCACCCCGCCGGCACGCTCGGCTGGAACAAGGCCGAAGTGACCCTCGGCGGCGTCGACACGCGCGGGCTTTCGTCGAAGACGATGGAAGCGGCAGCGGTGCCCGGGCTCTTCTTCGTGGGCGAGGTGGTCGACGTCACCGGCTGGCTTGGCGGTTACAACTTCCAGTGGGCCTGGGCCTCCGGCCACGCCGCCGGCGAGGCGGCCTAGCGCGCCGCATCCATGTCACGGTGGTCATTGCT
>Ga0209477_1002450_pt1 | contig 10732 bp, 10 predicted proteins | sample KloWWTupernatant_FD_187180 | JGI IMG/M metagenome (GOLD analysis project Ga0209477, IMG submission 187180) | Active sludge microbial communities from Klosterneuburg, Austria, studying microevolution and ecology of nitrifiers - Klosterneuburg... | ecosystem: Engineered > WWTP > Aerobic digester >...
CCCGCGGCACCACGGCGTCACCGCCGCGGTCCTCGCCCGGGGCGGCGTCGGCGGTGCGGATGGTCCTGGCGAACCGCGCGGTGCCGCGCGTGAGGTCGTGACCCAGCGCGGATGCCTCCAGCACCAGGGTGGTGCGCGGGCCCTGCTCGCCGGCCCACTCCTCGCTGCGCATCCGGCCGTGCACCACCAGCGGGTCGCCCTTGCGCACGGAGGCCGCGACGTTGAAGGCGACGTCGCGGAACGCCTTGACGGTGAACCACTCGGTCCGGCCGTCCGCCCAGGTGCCCAGCCGGGCGTCGAAGTACCGCGACGTCGTCGCCAGCCGGAAGCTCGTGTACGGGGCGCGGTCGCCGCCGACCACCTCGCGCGGCGTGCTCGCCGCCCAGCCGACCACGGTGACCATCAGGGCGTTGTTCATCGTTCCTCCTCGCGCACGGGCCGGCTCGTCCGGCCTCCCCGATCGTGCGCCGCGACGGCGCTCGCCGGGTGGGAGGGACGGTCAGGCTGTGGGCGCCGGCTCCGCGGGGGGGACCGGTGGATGGACGTCGCCCGGCCGTGCCACGGCGAGCCGCACCGCGCGGTGCTCCGCCAGCAGGGCCCGGCTGGGCGCGGCCAGCACCGCCTCGACGGACTCCGCCACCGCGGCCCGTCCCGCAGCGTCCAGCGCGGCGGCCCTGCGGCGCGCCGCGGCCCTGCCCAGCGCACGCCCCACCACGAGCGTCCCGGCGGCCAGCGCGGCGAGCGCCCCCGCGGCGACGGTCGGGGCGACGGCGCCGTCGGCCCAGCCACCCGCGCCCACCGACGCCACGACCGCGAACGCGGCGGCGGCCAGCGCGAGCACCCCGAGCGCGAGGCCGCCGGCGCGCACCACGCGCGCGGCACGGACGCCCCCCCGGGGCAGCGGCACGGCGGCGAGGCGCTCGTCGAGGGCCGCGACCAGCGCGTCGTCGTCGCCGACGGCCGCGGCCAGTGCGACGGCCCAGCGCTCCGGGAGGTCGGTGGCGACCTGCTCGAGCCAGGCGGCTCGCACCAGGGCGGCACGGTCACCCTGCACGGGCCCGAGGCCCGTCACGGCGCCGGCCTCCCCACCCGTCCCTGCGGCGGCCGCCACGGCCGCGACCATGCCCGGCAGCCCGGCGGCCTCGGCGAGCGCATCGACCGCGAGCGCGACCGGCAGCTCCGGCTCGGCCGGTCCGACGGCCGCGGCCAGCGCCCGGGCCGCGTCGTCGAGCTCCGCCGTCGCCCGGACCTCGGCCAGACCCCTCCCGGCGACGGCGCCCGCCAGCACGTGGCGCACGTCGAGCACGCCCTCGCCCGTGCGGGCCGAGATCGCATGCGTCCCGACGTCCACGAGGCCGTCCTCGCGCAGCAGGCGCGCGACGTCCTCGAGCAGGCCGGTCCGCGCGCCGTCCGGCACGGTGTCCACCTGGTTGAGCAGCACGAGCATCGCCCCCTCGTGACCCACGAGGTGGCGCAGGTACCCGCTGTGCAGGGCGTCGTCGGCGTACTTCTGGGGGTCGACCACCCACACGAGCAGGTCCACCAGCGGGAGGAGCCGATCCACGACCTCGCGGTGCTCGGGCTCCACGGAGTCGTGGTCCGGCAGGTCGAGCAGCACCAGGCCGCGCAGGTCGGCCTGCGACTCGCCGTCCAGCGCGCTCTCGCGCTCGATGCGGCGGTCGTGCGCGACGTCGAGCCAGTCCAGGAGGGCGGAGGCGTCGTGCGCCCAGACGCACGCCGTGACGCGCGAGGTCGTCGGCCTGCGTACGCCGACGTCGGCGAAGTCCAGTCCGGTCAGCGCGTTGAACACGCTCGACTTGCCCGAGCCCGTGCCGCCGACCAGCGCGACGACCGTGTGGTCCACCCCGAGCGTCAGCCGCTCGCGCACCCCGGCGAGCACCGTCCGGGCGGACGCGGCCACCTCGGGCGGCACGCGCGCGCCACCCGTCCCCAGGGCGCCCTCGAGCGCGCGCGCCCGGCGGACCAGCGCCTGGGTCAGCACACCGGGTGCCGCGGTGTCGGTCATGTGAGCCCCTTGAGGACGGCGAGCCGCAGCCGCAGCCGGGACGCTGCGTCGGCGGCGAGATGGTCGGAGGCCAGCGTCGCGCGCACGGGCTGCGCACCTGCCGCCGCCTGCTCGTGCGCCCGGTGGGCGAGGTCCTGCGCGACGGTCGCCGCGAGCGCCTGCGCACCGGGACCCCCCAGTGCCTGCTCGAGGAGCACCCGCGCCGAGCCGAGCCCTACGGCGGCCGCGGCGACCACCGTCCCGGCACCCGCGGTCCCGGCGGCGCGGACCAGGCGTGCGGCCTGCCGCGCCAGCGCACGATCCTCCGCGGCGGCTCCCCGCCCCGCGGCGAGCTCCTCGACGTGCTGCTCCGCCGCGGCGAGCCATGCGGCGGAGCTGGCGTCCGGCGTCGTGGCGCCCGCTGCGCCGGCCTGCTCGACCGCGCCCCGCAGACCTGCGGCACCCGGCGCGTCGGACTCGTCCAGGGCGCGCCGCACCGCGAGCTCACCGGCACGCCGCGCGGCGGACAGCGCCACGCGCGACGCCTGACCCAGCTCCTCGGCGACCGTGGCCAGCGCGGCGACCCGCTCGGTCTGCCCGCGCCGCCCGGACCAGCCGCCACCCAGCGCACCCGAGCGGCCGGACAATGCCGTCCACCGGGTCCGCACGGGGCCGTCCGCGACGGCGCCCGCGAGCACGGCGGCACGCGCGCGCTCTGCCGGGCCCGCCACGGCGCGCTCCACGTCGGCCGCCAGGGCGATGCGGGCGTCCACCTGAGCCTGCACGACCTCGGCGAGCTCGTCGACCCAGGGCCGCAGTGCCGCGAGCGACCCGCGCTGCGTGCGCGCGATGACGGAACGCGCGCGGTCCGGCCCGGCGACCATGGTCAGCCAGCGCAGGATCGGTGCGACGGCCCTCGCCTCGAGCAGGCCCTCGTGCGGTCCCGCGTCCGGCACGAGGAAGAGCGGGACGGCCGACATGCCCTTGCCCCGCAGCCGGCCCAGCAGATCGGTCCGGACCTCGATGAGGGCCTCGGCCGGCGCCCGGTTGAGCACCATCGCCATCGAGGTGCCGCGGGCCGTCGCCCGGTCGAGCACCTCCCACGGCAGCGCGTCGCCGTACCGGGCGGCCGTCGTGACGAACACCCACAGGTCGGCCGCCTCGAGCAGGCGGTGGGCGGTGCTCCGGTTGGTCGCGAGCAGGGAGTCGAGGTCCGGCGCGTCGATCACCGCGATGCCGCGCGGCACGCCGGGCCGGGCGACGACGTCGACGATCGCCAGCAGCGGGTGCTCGGCGAGCAGCTCGGCGTCGTCGGGGTGGTGCACGAGCACGGGCCGCCGCGTGGTGGGCCGCAGCACCCCGGCAGCGGACACCTCCTCGCCGAGCAGCGAGTTGACGATGGTGGACTTGCCCGCGCCGGTCGAGCCGGCGACGACCACCATCGCGGGGGCGGACAGCTCGCGCAGCCGTGGCAGCAGGTGGTCGTCGAGCTGGTCGAGCAGCTGGCGCCGCCGCCCACGGGCCGCCTCCACACCGTCCAGCGCCAGCGGGAAGCGCGTGGCCTCGACGTCGCGGCGGAGATCGGCGACGGCGTCGAGCAGGGAGGCCTTGGCCGTGGGCCGGTCCGCCGCCCGTGCGGTGCCGCCGACCCCGGTCGGGGCGGTCGAGGGCGCGGGGGTCACCGGGTCATCCTCCCGTGCGCGCGGGCCCGATCCAAACACGCGCGCCGCACAGGCCACCACGCTGGTCCGGCCCTGCCCCCGTCGGACGTCCAGGAAGCGGCTCAGCCCGGGGAGATCATCCTGACCTGCAACTTTGCCTCGTCGGATCAAGGGACTGCGGTCGGCGCACGAAGCCCTGCTCCCACTCCTCGCGGCGGTGACGGTTGGGCAGCCCTTCGACGGTCCCGTACGGGGCCCGGGCGATCGCGACGCCGCCGTCGAGCACGAGCGCCGCGGGGTGCGGCCCTGCTCGACGAGCCGGTGCTTGAACTCGCGGTGCCCGAGGGCCCTGCGCTCGTCCTTGCGGTCCGGGCACAGGTGGAACCACGTGCACCAGCATCCGCCCCACACGCCGTTGTGCCGCTCCGCCAGGTCCGCGAACGCGTCCCAGGTCCCAGCACCGAGCGGTTCGACCCGGTAGCCGTCCACCGTGACTCGGCGTCCATGACGACGACCGCGGTACGTCGGCCGGACCGAGCCAGCACGGCCGCGCTCCGTGCGGCTCAACGCAGACGAGCCAGGTCCCGTCGGATGTAGCGCAGGTGCGCCCACTCCTCCTCCAGGATCACGCGCAGGCAGTCACCGACGCTGGGACGCCAGTCACCGCCACCCCACGGGTCCTCACGCTCCTGCGCGAGCAGCTCCGCCGTGGCCGTGGCCAGGACGTCGGTCACCAGCCGCTGTCGCTCGGCACGCACCGCAAGGATCTCCTCGTAGACCGGCGGGTCCACGCGGAAGATCGACATGTCGAAGCCCATCTCCTCGGCACCGGTGAAGATCTGGCCGATCTCGTGGAACGGCTGCTCCATCCGCCAGATCCCGCCGCGGAGCCAGGCGTCGGTCGCCAGGATGAGGTGCCGCAGGGTCTGGGCCAAGGACCACTCGCCCTCGACGTGGGCGTCGACCAGGTCCCGCGGCGTGCCCGCCACCGTCGTCTGCCACGCGGCCTGCACAGCGACCCAGCCCTCGCGCAGGCCTTCGGGCGTCTGCGCCCTCTGCAGCTCGCGGCCCGGGAACTGCCGGTTGAGCTCGGCATCCACGAGCGGCACCACGTCGACCCCGTTGACGACGAGGCTGCCGAAGAACAGGTCGTGGCTGTCGATGTCGAGCCCGTCCACATCGACGCCGCGCATCGTCACCCCGCTGACGTCGGAGAACCGGAGGGTGGCGCCCTTGAAGCTCGCCTTGACGAAGGTGGCGCCTTCGAACTCCTTCGTGTGGGAGAAGGTCGACATCGCCCCATCATCACACCGCTCTCGGGGACCGTCCTGGCCGACAGGATCGCGAGCCGGCGTCACGACGTGCCGGGCGGCTGTGTCCCGAAGGTCGTCCAGTGCCCTTCGGAGATCACCTCGACGGAGCCGTCGACGACACTGATGGCCGTCTGCTCGTCGATGGCGTAGGCCGGGACCCCGATGTCGGCGGCCCACCGCTCTGCGTCGGCCAGGGTGTTCTGCGGGAAGGCGTCGAGGTGCGGGAAGATCGAGAAGTCGACGACTCCCAGCGTGCGGTCGTCCGGCGCGGACGCCCACTCGACGAAGGACGTCCCGATCCGGGGCGTCATGACCATGCTTCCGGCGCTCACTCCCACCCAGACCGTCTCGGGCAGCGACGGCAGCAGGTCGACCAGCCCGGACGCTCGCATCCAGTGGCACAGGTACGTCGCGTCGCCGCCGTCGACCAGGAGCACGTCGGCCTCCCGGACCCAGGGGACCCATCGCTCCGCGCCGATGGTGGGCAGCGCGGTGAGCTCGAGGACGCCGAGCGATGCCCAACCCAGGCCGGACAGGTGCTGCCACCCGGGCTCGGCGGCGACGAGGCCTCGCACCGATGTCGGGCCGCACATCGGGTGGCCCCACTGTGCTGTCGGGACGCAGAGGGCGTGGCACTCGGCGATCGGTTTGCCGAGAAGCTGCACGAGCGCCGCGTGGATGCTCGGGTTCGTGACGCCGCCGGACGTGAGGAGGAGCTTCACGGTGCCTCCTGGTGCGGGCTGGAGCAGGAGCTCATGGCTGTGGCGACTTCTTCGGACGTCCGCAGGTCGCCGGGCGCGGACTGCGACCATCCTCCACCCAGTGTGCCGTCGCGGCACGGGCACCCTCCTTGACGTCAAGCCTGCTGCCACCACGATCACCGACGGCGTAGCCTTTCCCCGGCGTGCGGACCGTCGGAGAGTCTCCCTACCGTTGTCCCTGGGGAAGTCCCGACACAGACCCTCACGACCCGCCCCCGTAGCTCAGTGGATAGAGCATCGGACTTCTAATCCGCAGGTCGCAGGTTCGAATCCTGCCGGGGGCGCCGTGGTGGTCGGGGCCGACCACCCCAGCCGTCAGCCGTCAGCCGTCGTGACAGCCCGCGCCGCCCGCGCGGCCCGCCGCCGGTCCAGCACCACGACCACCCCGAGCACCGCGAGCGCGAGCGCCATCGACGCCACGACGTCCGTGACGAAGTGGTACCCGAGGTACAGCCTGCTCAGGGCCACGAGCCCCACGCCCGTCGCGACCGTGAGACCCCAGCCGAGCAGCGAGGGCACCGTCGGCCGACGCACCCACAGCAGGTAGCCGAGGACGAGCAGGAAGGTCGCGGCGCCGATGGTGTGACCGGAGGGGAAGGAGTACGTGGTCTCCAGCCCCGGCACCACCATGGAGTCCGCCGGGGGCCGGGGGCGCGCGACGACGGCCTTGGCCGCGACGGAGACGAGCGAGGCGGCCACCATCGAGATCGCCAGCACGGCGGCCTGCCACCAGTCCCGGCGCCACAGCCCCCAGGCCAGCGAGCCGAGGAGCACCAGCACCGGCAGCACCACCGGGCCGGCCACCGTGGTGACCACGGTGAGGAACGCCGTCATCCCCGGGCTGCGCAGGCCGACCAGCCAGGCAAGGACCGGGTCGTCGAGCACGGCGAGGTCGTCCGCCTCGCGGACCGCGTCGAGCACGCCGACGAACCCGGCGACGCCGAGCACCACGAGCGCCAGGCCGACGGCGACCGCGCCGTGCTCCGCCGCCCGGATCCGCAGCGCGTCCCGCCACGGGGCGCTGTCCCCGGGCTGCGCGGGGCGGGGCGAGGGCATCGCTCGATGATCGCAGGCGGACCACCGGCCCGCAGCCCAGGGCCACCTGCTCTGTCACCATGGGCCCATGAGCGAGCGGGAGGACGGGCGCTGATGGGCCGGCACGCCGCGCCACCGCCGGAGGATGCCGGGCAGACCCGCGGCGCGCCGACCGACCCTGCGCCGACCGCCCGCACCTGGTGGGAGCACGCCGTGCTCGCGACCGTCGCCGCGCTGGCCGTCGGCGGCGTCATGGCCTGGGCCGGCGGTCCCTCGTGGGCCGCGGCGCTCGGCGGCCTGGCGTCCGCCGTCGTCGTCCTGGCGGCCGGGTGGCTCGCCGGACGGCTGCCGCGCCACGGGGCCGGACCGGGCTGACCCCGTAGCATGACCGCGTGAGCCCAGCCCCTAGCCCGACCGACCGGATCGTCTGGATCGACTGCGAGATGACCGGCCTCGACCTGGCCCGCGACGCCCTCATCGAGGTCGCCGCCGTGGTCACCGACTCGGAGCTCACGGTGCTCGACGACGGCATCGACGTCATCATCACCCCGCCGGACGAGGCGCTCGAGCAGATGGACCCCTTCGTGCGCACCATGCACACGACGTCGGGCCTGCTCGAGGAGCTGCCCGGCGGGATGTCGATGGACGACGCCCAGGAGCTCGTCCTGGCGCACCTGCAGGAGTGGGTTCCCGAGGTCGGTCGCGCGCCGCTGGCCGGCAACTCGGTCGGCACGGACAAGGCGTTCCTCGAGCGGGACATGCCGGGGCTCGTCGGCCACCTGCACTACCGGATCATCGACGTCTCCTCGATCAAGGAGCTCGCCCGCCGGTGGTACCCGCGGGCCTACTTCGCCTCGCCGGAGAAGGGCGGCGGCCACCGCGCGCTGGCCGACATCCTGGAGAGCATCGACGAGCTGCGGTACTACCGCCAGGCCGTCATGGTCGGCCAGCCCGGACCGGACTCGGCCACGGCCAAGAAGATCGCCGCGCAGGTCCTGTCGACCTCGGCGCGGGTGCGCCTCGCGCGCTGAGCCCGCACGGCCAGCGAGCCGTCGGACCGGGGCTCGCACGGCCCGCACCAGCACTGGGGTGGCTAACGGGACTTGAACCCGCGACCCCCTGGACCACAACCAGGTGCTCTACCAACTGAGCTATAGCCACCACGGTCCGGGGCATGCCCTGGACCGGCGAGAAGTCTACCCGGTCCTGACGGGCGGTCCGGACCGGAGCCCCCCCCGCCTACCGCGCGCGGGCGACGATCGCGTCCGCGAACCGGTCGAGCGCTCCGGAGCCCAGGGACGTGAAGAGCGACGGCTCGACCATCTCGAGCTCCATGAGCACCGGGTTGTCGTGCTCGTCGCTGACGAGGTCCACGCGGGCGTAGAGGAAGGGCTCGGGGGCCACCTCGCCACCGCCGGCCGAGTCCGTGAGCAGCGTGCGCGCGGTGCGGATGACCTGGCGGGCCGTGTCCAGCTCCGCCTCCGACGCGGTGATCGCGCTCATCCGCTCCTCCTTGTAGACGCCGTCGACGCCCACGTCGGGACCGTCGAGCATGGCGCCCTTGAGCACGCTGTGCGAGTACTCGCCCGCGATGAAGATGTGCGCGCGCTCACCGACCGTGTCGACGCTGGTGAGGTAGCGCTGCACCATGACGGTGCGCTCGGCCCCGAGCAGGCGCTTGGCGTGGCCGATGGCCAGGCCGCGCGAGTTCGCGTCGATGGCCGTGTACCGACCGGTGTCCACGGACCCGGCGGAGACGGCCGGCTTGATGACGAACTCGCCGCCGGCGGGGAACCGTGTGTGCAGCGCGCGCGAGGACAGGTGACGCTCGGGCTCGAGCCAGATGGTCGGGACCACCGGGACGCCGGCCTGCTCGAGCTCGCGCAGGTAGTGCTTGTCCGTGTTCCACCGGATGACGGGCAGCGGGTTGACCAGCCGGGTCACCTCGCTGACAGCCGCGGCCCACGCCAGGAACTCCGGGCGCCGCTGGGCGTAGTCCCAGGTGGAGCGGACCACGACGAGGTCGAAGGACGACCAGTCGACGGATGCGTCGTCCCACACGACGGCCGCGACGTCGGCGCCACGCTCGGCGAGGGCGGCGAGGAGCGGGGTGTCGTCGGCGTCGAGCTCGGGCAGGGCGGCGCAGGTGGCCAGGGCGATTCTCACCTGCTCAGACTAGACGCCACCGGCTCGGCGGGTGGCGCCCGGCCCCGCGACTCGGGACGATCGCTGACGTGAGACTCGACCGCTACGAGGCGCGCACCTCCGCCCTGATGACCACCCTCGCCGTCGCCTTCTTCGTCGTGTACGGCGTACCCGTCGTGTGGGCCGACCTGCCGGCGGAGACCGCGGCGCGGCTACGGCTCGCGAACCTCGTCATCTGGTTGCTCTTCGCCCTCGACATGACCGTGCGGATCGCGCTCGCCGAGCACCGCTGGCGCTACGTCGTCCGCAACCCGATCGACGTGCTGACCGTGCTCCTGCCGATGCTGCGCCCGCTGCGGGTGCTGCGCATCTTCACCGCCGGCCACGCCCTGCTGACGCGCCGGGGCGGCCTGGTGCGCACCGGGCAGGCCGTGCTGCTCAGCGTGGTGGTGCTCATCACCATCGGGTCGTTGGCCGTGCTCGACGCCGAGCAGGACGCACCCGGGGCGCTCATCGCCTCGTTCCCCGACGCCCTGTGGTGGGCGATGACGACCGTGACGACCGTGGGCTACGGCGACCTCTACCCCGTCACGGGCCCGGGTCGCACGGTCGCCGCGGGGCTCATGCTCGTCGGGATCAGCGTGGTCGGCGCCCTGACGGCCGGGGTCACGGCGTGGTACGTCACCCCGCGCTCCGTGGCGGGCGCGTCCTCCGGCGGGCCGACGGACGCACCTGCGGGCTCCGCCACGGCACCCGACGGCAACGCCCTGGCCGCCCTGACGGCGCTGACGGCGCTGCAGCGCGACGGCGTGCTCACCGAGGCCGAGGTCGCCGCGGCGGTGGCCCGGCTCGCCGCGAGCCCGGACGGTCCGCTCGGTCAGCGCAGGTAGCTCCGCGCGACGATCGCGTCGACGACGCGGTCCGGGAGCAGCCGCACCGCCACCATGAGCGTCGCGGCGCCGCGCCCCGACGGGTAGCGCGTACGGGGCCGGGCGGCGGTCGCGGCCCGCACGATGGTGCGGGCGACCACCTCCGGTGGTGAGCCGGCGCCCGGCCGGTCCGCCGACGCCATCATCCGGGCGACGCTCGCGGCCTGGGAGGCGTAGGCCGTGCCGGCCGAGCGTCGCACGAGGTTGTCCCGCGCGATGGCGTTCCACTCGGTGCGGATGGGCCCCGGCTGGACGAGGACGACGTCGATCCCGAACGGCGCGAGCTCGACCCGCAGGCTGTCGCTCAGGCCCTCGACCGCGAACTTCGTGGCGTGGTACCACGCGCCCAGCGGCTCCCAGAAGGTCGCGCCGATCGACGAGATGTTGATGACCCGGCCCGCGCCGCGCGCCCGCATCGAGGGCAGCAGCAGCTGGGTGAGCCGGGCGAGGCCGATGACGTTGACCTCGAGCTGCGCCCTGGCCTCGTCCATCGGCACGTCCTCGAGCGCCCCGTAGGAGCCGTAGCCGGCGTTGTTGACGAGCACGTCGACGTGGCCGGAGCGCTCCAGCACGCGCGCGACCCCGGCGACCATCGACGCGTCGTCGGTCACGTCCATGGCGAACGCGTCGATGCCCCGCTCGGCGAGCGGAGCCATCCGCTCGACGCGGCGCGCGACGGCGTGCACGGTCCAGCCGCGCTCGGCGAGCAGCAGCGCGGTGTGCAGGCCGATCCCGGAGGACGCTCCGGTGACGAGGGCGACGGGCACGGTGGGCCTCTCAGAGGACGTCGGCTGAGGCGGTGGTCCGGCGCAGCGCGGCGAGGAGCGCGTCGGCCGTGAGGTGCCCGACGACGGCGCGGTCCGGCCCCGTGACGGGGACGGGT
>Ga0209477_1002452_pt1 | contig 10729 bp, 8 predicted proteins | sample KloWWTupernatant_FD_187180 | JGI IMG/M metagenome (GOLD analysis project Ga0209477, IMG submission 187180) | Active sludge microbial communities from Klosterneuburg, Austria, studying microevolution and ecology of nitrifiers - Klosterneuburg... | ecosystem: Engineered > WWTP > Aerobic digester >...
CGAAGCCATCGAAAACGCCGAAACCAAACAGCGCCTCGAAGACCTCTACCTGCCCTTCAAGCAGAAGCGCCGCACCAAGGCCCAGATCGCCCGCGAAGCCGGCATCGAGCCCCTGGCCAACGCCCTGCTGGCCAACCCCAGCCTGGTCCCCGAGACCGAAGCGGGCGCCTATCTCAACGTCGAGGCGGGCTTTGCCGACACCCGGGCGGTGCTCGACGGCGCCCGCCAGATCCTGATGGAGCGCTTTGCCGAGGATGCCGAACTGATCGGCAAGCTGCGGGAATACCTGGCCGACCACGGCGTCGTCGCCTCCACCGTGATCGCCGAGAAGGAGAACGATCCGGCTGCGGCCAAGTTCCGCGACTGGTTCGACTTCCGCGAATCCATCGAAACCGTTCCCTCCCACCGGGCCCTGGCCCTGTTCCGCGGCCGCAACGAAGGTTTCCTGCGCCTGCAGCTGGGGCTGGATTCCGACCCCACCGACGGCAGCGCCCCCGGCGCCAACCCCTGCGAGGGGCGCATCGCCGGCCACTTCGGCATCCGTGACGAAGGCCGCGGCGCCGACACGTGGCTGCGCGAAACCGTGCGCTGGGCGTGGAGCGTCAAGATCTCCCTGCACCTGGAACTGGAACTGCTCGGCCAACTGCGCGAGAAGGCCGAGGAAGAGGCCATCCGCGTCTTCGGGCGCAACCTCAAGGACCTGCTCCTCGCCGCCCCCGCAGGCCCCCGCGCCACCCTGGGCCTCGACCCCGGCCTGCGCACCGGCGTCAAGGTTGCGGTGGTGGACCAGACCGGCAAGCTCCTCGACACCGGCGTGATCTACCCCCACGAGCCCCGCCGCGACTGGGACGGCAGCCTGCACGCGCTGGCGAAGATGTGCGAGAAGCACAAGGTGTCGCTGATCGCCATCGGCAACGGCACCGCCAGCCGCGAAACCGACAAGCTCGCCGCCGACCTGATCAAGCTGCGCCCCGAGCTGCACATGACCAAGATCGTCGTCTCCGAGGCCGGCGCCTCGGTGTATTCGGCCTCGGAGCTGGCCGCGAAGGAGTTCCCGAATCTGGACGTGAGCCTGCGCGGTGCTGTGTCCATCGCCCGCCGCCTGCAGGACCCGCTGGCAGAACTGGTCAAGATCGATCCCAAGTCCATTGGCGTCGGCCAGTACCAGCACGACGTTAACCAGACGCGCCTGGCCCGGGCCCTGGATTCGGTGGTGGAAGACTGTGTAAACGCCGTCGGCGTGGATGTGAACATGGCCTCTGCCGCCCTGCTCACCCGCATCTCCGGCCTCAACCCCACCCTGGCCGCCAACATCGTCGCCCACCGGGACGCCAACGGCCCCTTCCCGAGCCGCGAAGCGCTGCTCGACGTTCCCCGCCTCGGCCCCAAGACCTTCGAACAGGCCGCCGGCTTCCTGCGCATCAGCAATGGCAACAACCCGCTGGACGCATCGGCCGTGCACCCGGAGGCCTATCCGCTGGTGGAGCGCATCCTCGCCGACATCCGCAAGGACGCCCGCGAGGTGATGGGCGACTCCCGCACCATCAGCCAGCTCAAGCCCGAGCGCTACACCGACGAACGCTTCGGTCTGCCCACCGTGCAGGACATTTTCAAGGAACTGGAAAAGCCCGGCCGCGACCCGCGCCCCGAGTTCAAGACTGCCACCTTCACCGATGGCGTCGAAAAGGTCGGCGATCTGCGCCCAGGCATGATTTTGGAGGGTGTCGTCACCAACGTCGCCGCCTTTGGTGCTTTCGTCGACATCGGCGTCCATCAGGACGGGCTGGTGCACGTTTCGGCGCTCTCCAACACCTTCGTCAAAGATCCGCACACCATCGTCAAGGCCGGCCAGATCGTCAAGGTCAAGGTGCTGGAAGTCGACCTGCAGCGCCAGCGCATTGCGCTAACCATGCGCATGGGCGATGAGCCGACGCAAGGCAAGCGCCCGGATAACGCCCCGGCCAATCGCGGCAGCCAGAACCAGAGCCGGCCGCGCCCCGCAGGAACTCCCCTTGGCGGGCAACAACGCTCTGCGGGGCCGGCCCCGGCGGGCGGCAGCATGGCAAATGCCTTTGCCAAACTGAAGCGCTGAGGCATTGCTGATTTGATCCATGGGTCATTCCACGAAGGCAGGAATGACCCATGAAATCACCTCCCCAAGCCCGAAACCCGCCCCGCGGCATTGCCGGGCGGTTTCATTTGCTTACATCTGGCAACAGCCCATCTACGGTTTTATGACGCTGCCAAGCGTAGACTTCAGCTACTCAATCGCTGAACAGTAAATCACCATGAAACGGCCGCTCTTTTTTCTCGCCCTGATTCCGCTCGGGCTCTGGGGCATTTTTGCCCTTCCCGAAATTCTCGCCGCCAACCCCGGCTTTTGGGAAATTCGTCGTGCCCTGATCATTCTCTCGGGCATCCTCGCCTTGTGGTGGATGAGCGCCGGCATAGTGCTTGCCGCCCGCCCAGCCTGGCTGGAGAAGCGCTTCGGCGGTCTCGATAAACTCTACCGCCTGCACAAATACATCGGTATTGGTAGCGGCACGCTGGTACTGACTCACTGGATGATGGAATGGCTACCCAAAAATCTGGCCAAGATGGGCTGGATTCCGTCTCGTCCGCGCGGCCCGAAAGGTGAGCCGAATTTCTGGGTCGATCTGGCCAAGGATGTCGGCGAATGGGCCGGTTACATCCTGCTCGCCCTGGTGGTCATCGCCTTGATCCGGCGTATTCCCTATCGCTATTTTCGGCTGGTGCACAAGGCCTTCGGCGCGATCTTCCTGGCCGGCGTCTTCCATGGCCTGATGATGTTGCCGACCAGTTTCTGGCTGCACCCGCTCGGTTGGCTGACCGCCGCGGTCGCCGCTACCGGCGTCATCCCGGCGCTGCTGTCATTGAGCAACCGGATTGGCCGCAAGCGCCAGCACCCGGCACGTATCGAAGCGATCCGCCAACATGCAGGCCAGGTGATCGAAATCGTCTGTCGGCCGCAAACCGGCTGGCCCGGCCACCGGGCAGGCCAGTTCCTGTTTGCCGACTTCGGCCGAACCGGCGAAGGTGCCCATCCGTTCACTATTGCCTCGGACTGGAACGCCAAGGACGGCACCCTGACGCTCGCCATCAAGGCGCTGGGCGATTTCACCAACCAGCTTTCGTCCCAGCTTGAAACCGGCCAGCGACTCATCCTTGAAGGCCCCTACGGCTCCTTTGATTTTTTGCCGAAAAACGGCGTTGACCGCAGTAATGGCAGCGGACACCAGATATGGGTCGCTGGCGGCATTGGCATCACCCCCTTCCTCGCCCGCCTCGGCGAACTGGCCCGAACAAACAAGGCACAACAAACGAACGGTGATCTTTTCTACTGCACCCCGAGTCGTAAACCCGGTGATTTTCCGAGCCAGCTTGAGCCACTCTGCCAGGCCGCCGGCATCAAGCTGCACTGTCGCCAGACCGATCAGGACGGCCCGCTCAGCGCCCAGGAAGTAAAAGCCTGCCTGCAACCCTCAAGTAGCGTCTGGTTCTGCGGCCCGGCAGCCTGGGGTACGGCGCTGGGCAAAAGCCTGATTGCCCACGGCCTCCCTGAGACCGCTTTCCATCGGGAAGCCTTCGAGTTCCGTTAAACCAGCGACTTCGACTGAGCACTTCAGCTGAAGTCACCGGCGCTGCTATTATTTGTTCCTTGACGGCGAAATGACTGCAATCATCAAGCGCTTCAGCTTGAGGAGACTGATCCGCAGTTTTGATCGCAAAAAAGATGACAACCCAGCATACGGATACCCAATCAAGCATGTCCAAGGTAATTTTGTTTGGCATTAAAAATTGCGACACCATGAAAAAAGCCTTCAACTGGCTGAGCGAAAACGGTGTCGACTATGAATTCACGGATTACAAGAAGGCCGGTGTCGCCGCGGCGCACCTGGCCGACTGGAGCCAGCGGGCCGGCTGGGAAACACTGCTCAACAAGCGCGGCCTGACCTGGAAAAAGCTGACGGACGCGGAACGTACTGACGTCAATGAAACCAAAGCCATTGAACTAATGACGCAGCACCCCAGCCTGATCAAGCGGCCCGTGCTCGACACCGGCCGCCAGCTCATCATCGGCTTTACCCCGGAAAATTACGCGGAACAACTTAAATGAGCGAAAGCACGATTCGCCGCTTCCTGTTTGAAAACCTGAATATTCGCGGCGCCCTGGTTCATCTCGGCGATGTTTGGCAACAAATGCAGGTTGACCGCAACTATCAACCGACCGTCGCCCAGTTGCTCGGCGAAACGGCGGCCGTCACCGCGCTGATTGCCGGCCAGCTCAAGCAGCCCGGTCGCCTGACCCTGCAATTGCGCGGCAACGGCCCGATTCAGCTACTGGTGATGGATTGCAACGAGCAGTTGCAAATGCGCGGCATGGCGCGCAGTAACCCGGTGGTGCTCCCCGCCCCGGTCGGCGATTTGCTCGGTGCCCATCAAGGCGGCCAGTTGATGATGAGCCTCGACATGCCCGATGCCCGGCAGCCTTACCAAAGCTTCGTGCCAATGGTCGGCGACAGCATCGCCGCCATTTTTGAGCATTACCTGGAGCAATCGGAACAGCAGGCATCGCGCCTGTTTGCCACGGCCAATTCGCAAGCCGCCGTCTGCCTCTTCCTGCAGAAAATGCCGGATGCCGATCTGCGCGACCCGGATGCCTGGAACCGGATCAGCCACTTGGCTTCCACCGTCAAACCGGCCGAACTACTGGAGCTTGACGCCGTTACGCTGCTCACCCGCCTCTTTCATGACGAAATGGCCAGTCATGGCGTGCGACTTTATGACCCGACTACGGTGGTTTATCACTGCCCGCAAGACCGGGAAAAGGTCAGCGACATGATTCGCAGCCTGGGTCGGGCCGATGCCGAAACCATGCTGGCCGAACACGGTGAAATTCTGATCCGCGACGATATCTGCAACCATGTTTACCGTTTCAGCCCTGCCGAAGTCGCCGCGCTGTTCGAGCAAACCGCTAGCCAGAAACTACATTGAAACCAGTAGCCAGCCCATTCATCCTCGGCCGGCAGGTCGAACTGCTCTACCGCAATCTGCGGCTGGGGCTGATCATGTCGATCCTCAACGCCACTTTTTTGCTCTGGGTTGCCAGTTCGCTGGTCGCCCCAGTCAGCCTCGGCATCTGGTGGCTTTTGGCAACCGTCGTGGCGGGTTTGCGGATGGCTTTGGCGGCTCGCTACTACGGGCAAAGTGAAGCCGAACGCTTGTCTTCAAGTGTTTTCTGGCGCCAGCGGGCACTCTTAGGTGCGGCCGCCAGTGGTCTTATCTGGGCCGGCGGAGCGCTGTTGCTGATGACCTCGGGCGACACCATCCTCAAATTATTTACCGCCTTCGTCATGGCCGGCATGGTGGCCGGTGCAGTGCCGGTACTGGCCGCTGACCGGCTGGTTTTCCGCTGTTATGCCTGGCCAATCGTGCTGGCCGTGGTGATCGGCGCCCTCGGCAACGATCCGTTGCACATTGCTTTCAGCACCATGTCACTTCTTTTTGTGCTGATTGCCACACGCAGTGCCGACTATTTTCACGACACCTTGCAGGACACCTTCCGGCTCGAAGAGGAAAAGAAACAACTGGTTGAGCACCTGGAACATGCCCGCGAAGTTGCTGAACAATCAAACCGGGCCAAAAGTGCATTTCTGGCCAACATGAGCCACGAGCTGCGCACGCCCATGAATGGCATCATCGGCCTGAGCGAGTTGCTGGATCTGGAAGACCTCAGCGAAGACCAGCGCAACCTGCTAACCCCCATGCGCGAATCATCGGAAACGCTACTGCGCCTGATCAATCATCTGATCGAGCTCTCCGCCCTGGAAGCGGGACAGATCAAACTGGCCCCCTCGCCTTTCGCCGTCAGCGAACTGCTGCAGACACTTGTCTCGAGTCAGCGCAAGGCCGCTGCCGCCAAAGGCCTAGCCATGATCGAAGAGGAAGACCCGGCGCTACCCGGCCTTCTCGTCGGTGACATCGATCGCCTGCGTCAGGTCTTCAAGCACCTGCTGGACAATGCCATTAAATTTACCGAGCACGGCACGGTCAGTATTTCTGTTCGCGTTGCCGAGACCCTGCCCACGCAGGTCAATCTTGAATTCACCGTTGCCGATACTGGTCCCGGCATTCCGCCTGAGGTACTACCGCAACTCACCGGCTTGTTCATGCAAGGCGACGGCTCCAGCATCCGCCGCCACGGTGGCATCGGCGTTGGCCTGCCGATCGCCCGCAAGTTGGTCGAATTGATGGGTGGCGAGATCAAACTGGAAAGCGAAATGGGGGTCGGCAGTCGTATTAGCTTCACGCTGCCCTTCGCTTTGCCTGACGCCAGCCTCTAATTGACCCGGCGCTTAATCGGCATAAACGAACTGGACTCGCCGCATTTTTTTGCGGCATTCAGTCGACCGACAAGCGGGCGACAACTGCTCCGGCCCTGCCACATGGCGGCGAATCTGGTTTGAACGAACCCCGTTACTACGCAGTTCTTTGTGAATGGCGTTGACCCGTTGTTCGGCAATGGCGAGGTTGTACGACAGGCTACCTAAATCATCGGTGTAACCGACCAGCGTCACCTCCAGCTTGGGATCAGCCTTCAGCCGCCTGGCGTGATCTTGCACTTTCTTGCGCCCGACGGCATTGATTCCAGATGAACCCAAGACGAAAAACACGTTGTTTTCGTTGTCGACCGCAGCCATCACCTGCACTTCACTCGGCGAGTGCACGGGCTCTGCAGCGGCGGCCACGGGGCGTTGGCGTTCCTCTACGGCCGGACTTGCCGGCACCGGTGCCGGCGGCGCCACGGCACAGCCTGCAATCATCACGGTCAAGAGCAGTCCGCCCAGTCGATGAATGGGCATCATGTCGATTTCCCCGTGGCATCCGGCGCAGCAACCAACTCGGATAGCGGCGTTCCGGCACAGGATTCATCCTTGCCGGGCAAATGCAGAATCAATTCTTCTAGATTGATATGCAATGTTTTTAAAGAGACTACCGGCAATTTTGACAAGGCTTCCGGGAGAATTCCTTCGGCCGGCCCGGGCAAGGCAGCCAGCGCGGCCAGGCCGCTGGCATCCAGACACAGCCCGACCCGGCGCTGATCGGCTGTTTGCCGTTTTTTGATCAGACAACCCGAGGCCACCAGTTTATCGACCAGCAAACTGCAGGTCGATTGATGCACGCCCAGGCGGGTTGCCAACTCGCCAATGCCAATTTCAGGCGTACGTTGAACTTCCTGCAACACCCACATCTGCGATCCGGACATCCCGCAGCGCTCCTCGACCAAACGAAAATACTGGCGCATGGAGCCGAAAATCAGCCGAAATTGTTGCAACACATCCATCGGCAGCAAGTCGGCGGTGGAGTTCGCGGGGGGGAGTGAAGGGGTCTTCAAGAGGTAGCCTGACAATCTGATTGCGTCAATCCAAGCCGTCAATTATATTGGTTAGCAATGTATTTGTGAGTTGTTTTTAGACGCACCTGCTGCCAAAAGGAGTTCGGAGGCTCAAGCCTCCATTTTTTTCATGTTCAACTCGGTCCAACTTTTCGGCTTTGTTTTACTCGGCGGCCTTGCCGCCGGCGAGCTGTCGCGGCGGACCATGGCCCTGCCAAGAACCACCGGCTACGTGCTTTTCGGGCTACTGGTCGGGCAAAGCGGCCTGAGCTGGATTACCCCTTTGCATATCGAATCGGCCCAGCTGTTTATCGATCTGGCGCTCGGCCTGATTCTCTTCGAGCTGGGTTACCTGGTACCCCGCACCAGCATCCGCGAAGGGCTCGATCGCCTGCTGGCCGGCCTGGGCATATCCCTGACTTCCGGCTTGCTGATGCTTGCCCTGTTTATCTACTGGGGTTTTACGCCGCTGGCTGCCCTCTTCGCCGCCGCGCTTTGCCTGGCCACTTCCGCCGCCATCACGATCGCCACCTGCAGCGATGTCGGTGCCAAGGGGGAACGTACCGGTCTGCTCTACACGATGGTGGCGATCAACGGCTGCGTTGCCTTTTTGGCCGTCATTCTGCTGCAACCTTTCTTCGACGATACCGTGAGCACCAGCCTGCTGGTCAATCTGGGGGGTTCATTGGGCAGCATTTTGGGTTCCGTCATTCTTGGCGGCGCTTGCGCCGGCCTCGTCCTGCTCGGTGCAGAAAAGCTGGAAAGGCAGCCTGAACACCAGCATCTGCTGATTCTCGGCAGTATCGTGCTCGGTGTCGGTACGGCACTCTATCTTGAGGTTTCAGTGCTGCTACCCATGCTGATTTTCGGCTTTCTGGTCCGCACCATCGACGGTGAGCGAAAGGTCATCGCCATCCGTATTGCGAGCGATGCCCGAGTCTTTCTGGTCATCACCTTTGTCCTCGCCGGCGCTGCACTCGACATCGCTCATCTTGCCGAATACTGGCCGGAGGCGCTGACTATTGCCTTGGTCAGGCTGGGTGGCCAACTGCTGGCAGCGCTGGCCGCGCGTCGGCGCCTCGGCCTTTCAAGCCGCGAAAGCCTGCTGCTCAGCATCGGCCTGCAACCGATGTCGAGCGTTACGCTGGTCCTGCTGGTCAACACGCAAGCGCTTTATAGCGGCATCGACCCCAAACTGGTCGGCATTCTGCTGGCGACCATCCTGCTCATGCAACTGTTCGGCCCACTGGCTACACAAACAGCCATCAAGGGCTTCGGCGAAGCAGGTCGCCTGATCGACCGGCGCCCGAAGCCCTCGGCAAGCGCCACGCCAGAATCCTCAGGAGGAATTTCTTCATGACCAAACGCCCCTTACGCATCGGCCTGTCCGCCCGCATTTACCACCCGCAACCCGGCGCCATCGGCCTGCAGTCGAAATCGCTGCAATACCTCGAGCAATCGGTCGCCCACTGGGTCATGTCGCGCGAGGTGATGGTGTTCATGATCCCCTCGGTCAGTGGCGATGGCGTGGTCCACCGCAGCAGGATTCGCCTTTCGGACTATCCGCAATATCTCGACGGTCTGGTCTTGCAGGGTGGCGCCGATATCAGCCCGCAATCCTACGGCGAGGAGCCCCAGCATCCGGACTGGGCCGGCGACCGCCTGCGCGACGCCTACGAAATGGAGTTGCTGCATGAATTCATGGAGGCTGGCAAACCGGTGCTCGGCATCTGCCGCGGCGCGCAACTGATCAATGTCGCCATGGGCGGCACCCTGTATCAGGACATTGCCACGCAATACGACAACCCCGCCGTGCATTTGCACACCGACTACGACAAGCACATCCACAGCATCGAATGGGATACCAGCTCGGGGCTGACCAAGCTCTATCCGGACACCACCAGCGGCGGTGTCGTGTCCATTCACCACCAGGCGATCAAGGCGATCGGCCGGGGATTGCGAGTCGAGGCCCGCAGCAGCGGCGACGGCCTGATCGAAGCGGTCAGACTGGAAGGCAAGCCCTACGTGCTCGGCCTGCAATGGCACCCGGAATTTCACCCACCGGGCAGTACGCAATTACTCGACTGCACGCCGATTCTGGATGAGTTCCTGAGTGCAGCCCGAGGTCGCCGATGGTAATTTTGGCCTTTTGCTACGGTCGACCGCAGAAATTGGCCAAAAATCGGGCCAAAAATGATTGACCGCCTGCTATCCCCGCTGCGCAGCGCCTGGGAATCCCTGCTTGAGCGCCTGATTTTCCTGCCCCCCTTCCCTGAAAGCATCGATACCCTGGCGCTCTTCAGCCTCTTGCTCGTCGTCGGCCTGCTCATCGGCGAATGGTTGCACGCCCACGCCGGCTGGCCGAAGGTAATCGGCTACGTGCTGGCCGGCACCGTCTTTGGCCCGGCACTGTTAGGCTGGATCAGCATCGAAGCCCTGGCCCAGGCACGGCCGATGGCCGACGCCGCGCTCGGCCTGCTGATGATGGAAGTCGGCCGGCGACTTGATCTCTCCTGGCTGGTCCGCAACCCGGAATTGCTGCGCAGCACCTTGAGCGACATCGTCCTTTCCTTCGCGCTGATCTTCTCCTTTGCCCTGCTGCTGGTTGGCCTCAGCCCGGCCTGGGCGGCCGCCACCGCCGCGGTAACGATGGCCTCGGCACCGGCGGTCGTCCTGCTGACCATTGAAGAATCGAAGGCCCAGGGCCAGGTGACCGAACGCATTATCCTTCACACCGCGTTGGGCTCGGCTGCCTCCTTTATCGCCTTTGCCATCGTCCTCGGCATCATCCATGCCGAACACAGTGAAGACTGGTTGAACGCACTTGCCCACCCGCTCTGGGTCGCCATCGGCGCCCTGCTCATCGCCTGGGGCGCGGCCCAACTGGCACTCCTGATTGCCCACCTGCTCCCCAAGCGTTCGCTGGCACAGGTCTTTGTTCTGGTCGCCAGCGCGCTACTCGCCGTCGGCATCGCTCGCATGCTGGCGGTGCCGGTTTTCCTCACCTTGTTCCTGATGGGCATCCTGCTGGCCGTTCGCGACAAGCACCAAACCTTGCGCTACACGCAACTGCCGGAAGGCCACTGGCTGCTCGCCATCATCCTTTTCGTGATCGTTGGTGCCTCGCTGCCCTGGCAGGATTTCACTTGGCTGACTGGTCTGCAGGCGCTCGGTTTGCTGGTGGTGCGGGCGATTGCCAAAATCGGCGCGCTCGCCTGGTCCGGCGGCAACCTGCCCTTGCCCAAGCGGATTCTGGTCGGGGTCGGCATTCAGCCACTGTCCGCCACCGCCGTTTTCATGGCCTACGAAATC
>Ga0209477_1002453_pt1 | contig 10725 bp, 10 predicted proteins | sample KloWWTupernatant_FD_187180 | JGI IMG/M metagenome (GOLD analysis project Ga0209477, IMG submission 187180) | Active sludge microbial communities from Klosterneuburg, Austria, studying microevolution and ecology of nitrifiers - Klosterneuburg... | ecosystem: Engineered > WWTP > Aerobic digester >...
CGATCATCAACACCCGCGACGAACCCCACGCGGACTCCGACCGGTACCGGCGTCTGCACGTGATCGTGGGCGACTCCAACATGAGCGAGTACGCCACCTACCTGAAGGTGGGGGCCACCGCGCTGCTGCTGCGGATGCTCGAGGACCCGACGGTCGTGCTGCGCGACATGACGCTCGAGAACCCGATCCGCGCCATCCGCGAGATCTCCCACGACATCACCTGCACCCGCCGGGTCCGCCTGGCCAACGGCCGCGAGGCCTCCGCGCTCGAGATCCAGACCGAGTACCTGAACCGGGCGCTGCGCTACGCCGACAACCACGACCTGTCCCCCGAGGAGAAGCAGTCGCTCGACATGTGGGAGCACGTCGTCACCGGCCTCGAGCGCGACCCCCTCAGCCTGGACCGCGAGGTCGACTGGGTGACCAAGCACAACCTGATCGAGGCGTTCCGGGAACGTCACGACCTTCCGCTGTCGCATCCGCGCGTCGCCCTGCTCGACCTGCAGTACCACGACATCAGCCGGAACCGCTCGGTGTTCTACAAGCTCCAGAACGCGGGTCGGGTCGAGCGCATCGTGACCGACGCCGACATCGAGGAGGCGGTCGACACCCCGCCGCAGACCACGCGGGCCCGGCTGCGGGGCGAGTTCATCCGCACCGCCAAGGAGCGCAAGCGCGACTACACCGTCGACTGGGTGCACCTGAAGCTCAACGACCAGGCCCAGCGCACCGTGCTGTGCAAGGACCCGTTCAAGGCCCACGACGAGCGGGTCGAGCGCCTCATCGAATCGCTCTGACCCCACGGGCCGATGCCGACGTTCCGCACCGCGACGGTCACCGAGGTGCTCTCGGCGCGCCCCGGCCTGCAGCGCGTCGCGGTCGCCATGGCCGACGGGAGCCCGGCGCGGGCGTACGCCCTGGTCGAGTTGGTCGGGGAGTGCGCCGTCGGTGACGAGGTGGTCCTGAACACGACCGCGGTCGAGCTCGGGCTGGGAACCGGCGGCTGGCACGTGGTGCACTGGAACCTGGCCCGCCGCGAGCTGGTGGCCCCCGGCCCCGACCACGTGATGAAGATGCGCTACACGTCGCTGCAGGCCGACGTCGGCACCTCCGAGCTCGTGCATCCCGAGTGCGACCGCCCGATCGTCGGGGTGCCGGTCGTGGCCTGCACCGTGCACAGCCAGGTGCCGCTGGTTGCGCTCGCCGTGGCCGAGCGTCGGCCGGGAACCCGGGTCGCGTACGTCATGACCGACGGAGCCGCCCTGCCGCTCGCCCTGTCGGACCTGGTGGCGCGGCTCCGCACCGACGGGACGCTGGTCGGCACCGTCACCGCGGGCCACGCCTTCGGCGGAGATCTCGAGGCGGTCACGGTGGCCTCGGCGTTGGGTTTGGCGGTCCACACCCTCGGAGCCGAGGTGGTCGTCGTCGGGATGGGACCGGGGGTGGTGGGCACCGGGACGGCCCTCGGCACCACGGCGATCGAGGCCGCGTCGGTGATCGACACGGCTGCCGCCCTGGGGGGTGACACGGTGCTGTGCGTCCGGGCATCGGCCGGCGACGGCAGGGAACGCCACCGGGGCGTGTCGCACCACACCGAGACGGTCGCCCGGTTGAGCCGCACCTCGCCCCGGGTCGCCTCGTCCCCGCCGGAGCTGGTCGAGGAGCTGTCGGAGCTGACGGGGGTGCAGCCGCTCGTCGTCAACGACACCCCCGACCCGGCCGACCTGCTGGGGAGCGCCGGGCTCCGGGTGACCACGATGGGTCGAGACGTGTCCGAGGACCCGCTCTTCTTCGCCGCCGCGGTCGCGGCGGGTGCGTTGGCCGCGGACCTGGCGGCCGATCGCTCCACGACCCCGGTCACGCCGCGATCCGCGGATCGGCCCGTACACTGACCCGCCGTGGCCAAGGTCGACCGCCTCCTCAACATCGTCGCCGCGCTGCAGGCCTCCAGCGTGCCGCTCACCGCCGAGGAGATCCGCGAACGGGTTCCCGGCTACGAGTCGCACTCCGACGACACGTTCCGGCGGACCTTCGAGCGCGACAAGGACGAGCTGCGCCAGGCCGGCGTCCCCGTCGAGACGGTCATGGTCGCCCACACCGAGCAACCGCGGGCGGCCTACCGGATCCGCCGGGACCGCTACGAGCTGGCCGACCCGGGCTTGAGCCCCGAGGAGCTGGCGGCCCTCCACCTGGCCGCGACCTCGGTCCGCCTGGTCGGCATCCCCGTCGACGAGGTCGAGGACGCCCTGCGCAAGCTCGGCGGCACCGGCGGGGGAGCGGCAGCGGCGCCGGTCGGCTCGCTCGACGCACCCGACGCCCTGGCCGTGGTGTTCGCTGCCGTGCTCGACCACGCGGTCATCACGTTCGGCTATTCCGGCGACGAGCGGCACCTCGAGCCCCACCGGCTGCAGTACGAGCAGGGGCAGTGGTACGTGAGCGGCCACGACCTGGACCGCGACGCCACCCGCAGCTTCCGACTGGACCGGGTCGCGGGTCCCGTCACCGCCGGCGACGCCGGTGCGTTCACCCCACCCGACGACCTCCCCGGGGTGCGCCTGCGGCCGTGGGAGCTCGGCCCGGGACCGGCCGAGACCGCACACGTGCTGCTCGAGCCCACGGTGGCCGCCTCGGTCCTGGCCGAGGATCCCGAGCTGACGGTCAGCGGCACCCACGCCGACGGATCGGTCGTGATCGAGCTCGAGGTACGCAACCCCGCCGGTCTGCGCAGCTTCGTGCTGTCCCACCTGGACCACGCCGAACTGCTCGACCCACCCGGGCATCGACGCGACCTCATCGACTGGCTGGGCGGGTTCGAGAGGCTGTCGTCATGAGTCCCGCCACCGCGTCCGAGCGCGTCGAGCGGATCCTGTCGGTCCTCCCGTGGATCGTCGAGGAGCCCGGAACCACGGTCCAGCAGGTCTGCGACCGCTTCGGCATGACCGAGCGGGACCTGCGGGCCGACCTCGACCTGCTCATGTACGAGGTCGGCATCCACCCGTTCACCCCCGACGCCCGCGTCGACGCCTACGTCGAGGACGACGGGCGGATCCAGATCCACCTCGGCGACTACTTCCGGCGCCCGCTGCGGCTCACACCAGACGAGGCCCTGGTCCTGTACGCGGCGGGTCAAGCGCTGCTCGACAGACCCGACCCGGACCCGGTGCTGACGCGGGCCGTGACCAAGCTCGCCACCGTCCTCGGCGACGGGGCGGACGACTCCGTCGACGTGCGCCTCGGCGATGCCGATCCCGACGTGCTCGACGCCGTGCGCCGAGCCACCGACGCCGGGCAGCGCCTGCGGATCGACTACTACTCGTTCGGACGCGACGAGCGCACCGAACGCGAGGTGGACCCGCTGCGCCTGTCGGCCCGCGACGGCCACTGGTACCTGCGGGCCTGGTGCCACCGCGCCGGAGGGGTTCGGGAGTTCCGGGTCGACCGCATCGACACCGCGGTGCCGACCGGCGACGCGGTCGACGACCACCCGAACGTCGAGCTGGCCGACGTGCTCGACCTGAGCGACGGCCGACCGGTGGCGCTGGTCGTCGGCGCCGAGGACGAGTGGATCGTCGACGCAGTGCCGACCGAATCGGTGACCACCGACGCGGACGGCCGGATCCGAGTGGTGCTGCGGGTCACCGCCGAGCCCTGGCTGCAGCGGTTGCTGCTGCGCCTGGGCCCGACGGTCGAAGCGCGCGACGTCGACACCGGCGAGGACCTGCGACCGCTGGGCGCCAACGCGGCTCGACGGGTGCTGCGGCGGTACCTCTGAGCGCCGATAGCCTCGCATCGATGTCCGAGCCGACCGTCGATCAGCCCGCAGCGTCGGGCCGGCCCGCCGCCCGGACCCGCACACGCTCCTCGACCCGGAACATGGTCGAGTGGGCGGTGGTCATCGTGGGCGCCATCCTGGTCGCCTTCCTGGTGAAGACCTTCCTGGTCCAGGCCTTCGAGATCCCGTCGCCATCCATGGAGATGACGTTGGTCAAGGGGGACCGGGTGCTGGTCAACAAGCTGAGCTACGACCTCCACGACGTCAACCGGGGCGACGTCATCGTGTTCACCCGTCCCGCCGCCCTCTCCGGCGGGCCAGATGACCCCAAGGACCTGATCAAGCGTGTGATCGGACGACCCGGCGACACGGTGCAGTCCCGCGACGGCAAGGTCTACGTCAACGGTCGTCAGCTCGAAGAGCCGTATCTCCAGAAGGGCGTCGTCACCGACGGCATGGAGGAGCCGGTCACGGTGCCCAAGGGCCACGTCTGGGTGATGGGCGACAACCGCGGCGACTCGGCCGACAGCCGGGTCTTCGGACCCGTGGCCGAGGACACGATCGTCGGTCGTGCGTTCATGCGCATGTGGCCACCCGCGCGCATCGGGTCTCTCTAGCTGCCGGGGTCGACGGGGATCACCGCGTCCGTGCGGGGTCGTCGGGTGCCTCGCCGGCCGCGTCCACCAGGCGGTCGACGTGATCGGAGAACACGCCGTCGATGCCGGTGCCCAGCAGCGACCGGATCACCCTCTCGTGCTGGGCATCCCATCCGAGCGCCATCCTCCGGAAGCGGTGGTAGAGGGCGACCATCCCCCCGGACCACTCCGAGTGGTGGAGGTTCACCGCGTCGATGCCGAACTCGCGCAGCCGCGCCGCATGAGGTTCCGGCTTCCCCCCGAGAGCCCCCAGCCGCGTGGAGTGGACCAGTCGCACCGCCCCGCATCGCTGCTTCCAGTCGGCCAGCAGGTCGAGGTCCGGGTGGCACAGCCACAGCCTCTCCGATGCCCCGGCCCGGCGGGCGGTGGCCAGGACCTCGTCGAGCACGTCGGGGTCCTTGACGTCGAGAGAGACCTGGACGTCGGGCCCGATCGCCTCGTACAGCTCGTCGAGGGTCGGGATGTCCGCGGGGAGATCCGTCCGGGCCAACCCGCCGATGGCGGTGCGGCGCAGGCCCCGTCGCACCAGACCGTCGTGGTCCAGCACCGCGGCGCCGTCCGCAGTCACCCACACGTCGCTCTCCACGCCGGTGGCGCCCAGCCGCAGCGCGAGGGTGAACGCCTCGATGGTGTTCTCGGGAGCATGCGCGCGGGCCCCACGGTGTGCGAAGAGGATCGGCGGGTCCACGAGGGAGGGGAGTCGCTCGGTCATGCAGCGGCCATCGTGGCACGCCCGGAGCCCGTTCCGGCCGATCGCCACCGTCGCTGACCATCGGTCAGGTCGCCAGATTCCTGAGCCGGAGTTTTCAACCTGAACGGGGTCCGGACCGAAGAGATGTGGAGCACCTCAGCGAGGAGACACCCGACGATGGCACTCATCCGAGCGACATGCAGCGACTGCGGCGACGTGGAGCTCCGTTCCCGGGACCTGCGGGTCCGCCAGTGCCGCGACGACGAGTCGGCGACGTACCTGTTCCGCTGTCCGGTGTGCCGGATGATCGAGGTGCGTCCCGCCGAGCAGCACGTCGTCGACGTCCTCCTCGCCGCCGGGGTGCACAGCACCGAGTGGCACCTGCCCGCCGAGTTGGGGGAGCGCCGCGGAGGCGCACCGATCACCCACGACGACGTGCTCGACTTCCACGACCTGCTCTCCACCCCGGACTGGTTCACCACCCTCACCGCGATCAACGACCGCTGAGCGGGCCGCGACGGTGGTGGCCGGCACCCCGGCCCCGACCGGTACGCTGAGCGCCATGTCGTCACGGGCCGCGGAGCCCCGGTTCCGCCCGGGCCGATGATCCAGAACTTCGGCGGCGGTGAGCTGCTCGTCATCCTGATCCTGGCCCTGGTCGTGCTCGGACCCGAGCGCATCCCCGAGATGGCCAAGAGCGCCGGGAAGATGATCGCCAAGCTCAAGACCATGTCCTCGGGCCTCCAGGGCCAGGTCCAGGGCGTCATGGACGACCCCGCCATGCAGCCGCTGCGCGAGCTCGGGGACCTGGCGGCCCGACCCCGCCAGAAGCTCGCCGAGTACGCACTCGAGGCCGAGGCCGACGAGCGGGCCCGGAGCGAGCGCGCCTCGATCGACGCGGCCGATACCGGCACAGGCGCGGGCAACGCGGCAGGCAGCGCAGCGCCGGCGACAGAACCTGGAGCCTCGGTCGAGCCGACGGGGACCGACCCGGGTGAGGATGGTTCCGCCGGGGACGACACCGAGGAGCGGGAGACCGCCTGACCGTGGCCGTCCTGAAGGGAGCCGAACGCGAGGGCGCCTCGATGGCGCTGGGCGACCACCTGCGCGAGCTGCGTCGACGCCTGCTCATCTGCGTGGGCACGGTCGCGGTCATGCTCATCCCGGCGTGGTTCCTGTACCCCTGGATGATCGACATCCTCAACGCGCCGTACTGCGACGCGCTGACCAACCTCGACCCCGACGCCAGCTGCAAGTTCCTCGAGACCAACCTGCTCGACCCGTTCACGCTGCGTCTGCGCATCGCCGGCTACGGGGCGCTCTTCCTGGCGATGCCGGTGATCCTGTGGCAGCTGTGGCGCTTCATCGCCCCCGGGCTCTACAAGAAGGAACGGCGCTACGCGCTGGTCTTCACCGTGTCGGCCACGGTGCTGTTCGTCGCCGGCGCCGTCACCGCCTATCTGACCCTCACCCAGGCGGTGAACTTCCTGGTGAGCATCGGTGGTCCCGATGTCGAGATCCGCTCGGGGATCGGGAACTTCGTCAAGCTGGCGTTGTTCATGATGTTGGCGTTCGGGGTGGGGTTCCAGTTCCCGGTGGTGGTCGTCGCCCTGCAGATGATCGGCGTCGTCACCCCTGAGCGGCTGTCGTCGTGGCGACGCCAGGCGATCGTGCTGATCACGATCATCGCTGCGGGGATCACCCCGAGCGGCGATCCGATCTCGATGTTCGCCCTGGCCATCCCGATGTACCTCTTCTTCGAGATCAGCATCGTGATCGGGCGTCTCTGGAACCGCCGCAAACGCAAGGCCGCCAGCCGCGAGGCCGAGGCGGAGAAGGAGCGACGGGCCGCCCGGGCCGCCCGTCGCGCCGAGGCCGCCACGACCGAGCCCGACACGACCGAGCCCGACACGACCGAGCCCGACACGACCGACGGAGATGGGTCCTGACCGATCCCTTCGCCCACGACTTCCCCCTCGACCGCTTCCAGCGCGAGGCGATCGAGGGCATCGACGCCGGACGCAACGTCCTGGTGTCGGCCCCGACCGGGTCGGGCAAGACCGTCGTCGGTGAGCACGCCGTCGCCCGGGCTCTTTCCGCTGGCGCAAAGGCCTTCTACACCGCCCCGATCAAGGCGCTCTCCAACCAGAAGTACGCGGATCTGGTCGCCGTGCTCGGCCCGGGACGCGTGGGCCTCCTCACCGGCGACCACACCGTCAACGCGGACGCTCCGGTGGTGGTCATGACCACCGAGGTGCTGCGCAACATGGTCTACGCCGGTTCGCCGGCACTGGAGGGCCTGCAGTGGGTCGTGCTCGACGAGGTGCACTTCCTCCAGGACGCGTACCGGGGGCCGGTCTGGGAGGAGGTCCTGGTCCACACGCCGGCGGCGGTCCGCTTCGTGTGCCTGTCCGCGACGGTGTCCAACGCGGCGGAGCTGGGTGAGTGGATCGAGGCCCTCCGCGGACCCACCGACACCGTGATCGAGCATGTCCGGCCGATCCGACTCGACAACCTCTACATGGTCGGCGACCGCTCGGCGGAGCGCGACCACCTGCTCCCGGTCCTCGTCGACGGCCGACCCAACCCCGAGGCCGACCGCTTCGACGCGGAGCGCTCGGGTGCCGGACACCACCGAGGCGGGTCCGGCCGGCCACGGGGTGGCCGCCCCCGGGGCGGCCGTCGCTTCCGCACGCCCCGCCGGCTCGAGGTGGCCGAACGCCTCGACGACGAGGGTCTCCTGCCGACGATCTACTTCATCTTCAGCCGGGCCGCCTGCACCGACGCGGCCCAGCACTGCCGGGACGCGGGGCTGCGCCTGACCGACGCGGCCGAACGCTCCCGGATCCGGGCCCTGGTCGAGGGGCGTGTCGCGACGCTGAGCGACTCCGATCTCGACGCGCTCGACTACGAACAGTGGCTCGACACCCTCGAGGCGGGGGTGGCCGCCCACCACGCAGGGATGGTGCCGGCGTTCCGGGAGGCCGTCGAGGACTGCTTCAACGAGGGGCTCATCAAGGTCGTCTTCTCCACCGAGACGCTGGCCCTCGGCATCAACATGCCGGCCCGGTCGGTGGTGATCGAGAAGCTGACCAAGTACAACGGCGACACCCACGAGTTCCTGACCCCGGCGCAGTTCACCCAGCTGACCGGCCGCGCCGGCCGCCGGGGGATCGACGACGAGGGCACCGCAGTGGTCCTGTGGTCGCCGTTCGTCACCTTCGCCCAGATCGCACGGCTCGTCGCCAGTCGGGAGTTCCCACTCACCTCTGCGTTCCGCCCGACCTACAACATGGCGGCCAACCTGGTGCACCGCTACGACCGCGACGACGCCCACGCCGTGCTCGCCCGCTCCTTCGCCCAGTTCCAGGCCGACCGTGCCGCGGTGACGCTCCAGACCCGGCTCGACCGCATCCGCTCCGAGCTCGACCTGCTCGGCGGCCCACCCGAGGGCGACGCCGACCGAGCTGTGGCCGAGTACATCACGGCCCTCGACACCCTGGCGGCCACGACCCCTCGACCCCAGGACCGGCGGGAGCGCATCGGCGCCTCGCTCGCGGCGCTGAGCCCCGGCGACGTCGTGTCGCTGCCACATCGGGATCCGGGTCGGCCGGAACAACCCCTGCTCGTCCTGTCCGTGGCGTTCCGCAAGGGTGGGGCCGTGCGGGTGCGGACGGTGACAGCCAGCGGGTCCGACATCGAGCTCACCGCCAGGGACCTGGCCTCGCCGGTGTGGCCCATCGCCCGGGTGGACCTCCCGGTGCCGTTCGAGCCGGGACGGTCGGCCTACCGACGTGACGCCGCGGCCGCCCTGCGTCGCACCAACCTGCGCGGCGCCCGGGGAAGGGCAGCCAAGGGACGACGCCGCCACGACGACCACCTCGACGACGTCGAGCCCGCCGTGCTCGAGGCGCACCTGGCGGCGCGGGCTGCGCTCGAGTCACATCCTCTGCACCACGACGAGGACCGCGACGCCGTGGTCGCCCGACACAGGGAACGGGCCCGCCTCGCCCACGACCTGGAGGTGGCACGCCGTCGGCTCGCCCGGCGTGGTTCGGGGCTCGTCAACCGCTTCGACGCCGTGCTCGAGGTGCTGGCGCGCTCGGGTCGCACGAGCGGATGGTCGCTCACCGACTCCGGGGAGCGCCTGCGACGGATCTACCACGAGTGCGACCTGCTCATCTCGCTCGCTCTCGACGAAGGCCTGCTCGCCGACCTCGACGCCCCGGCGATGGCCGCCATGGTCAGCTGCTTCACCTACGAGCACCGCAGCCCCGACGCCCCGCCGCCTCCGACATATCCCACCCCGGAGCTGCGGCGTCGCTTCGAGCGGCTCGAGCAGATCCACTCACGCCTGAACGGTTGGGAGCGGGCCGCCAGGGTCCCCGAGACCCGCGCCCCCGACGCGGGCTTCGCTGCCACCGCCCACCGTTGGGCCGCCGGGCGACCCCTCGCCGCAGTGCTCGACGACGACCTGACCGGAGGCGACTTCGTCCGCAACACCAAGCAGCTGATCGACCTGATGCGGCAGCTCGGCGAGGTCGCCGCCGACCCGCGGACCGCGGCGGTGTGCCGCCGAGCCGCCGACAGCCTCTTCCGCGGCGTGGTCGAGGCCGGAAGCACCGTCAGCTCGGGCGGTTCCGTCGTGGCCCCGGAGGGCGGGTCGTGACGATCCGTCGGGGAGAGCCGTGGGGGGCACCCGGGGTGCTGGCAGCCGACGCGCCCGTCGCTGGCGCCGACGGCGAGCTCGCCGACCTGGTCGCCGCCGGGCTGGCGGCGGGACGCCCCGTCACCGAGGTCGGCCTGTTGGGAGGCGACCTCCACGCTGCGCTCGGCGCGCCGGACCACACCGAGACCGACCTGCGCTCCGGGGCGGGGATGCGCCTGCCGATCGACCTGGGTGAGGTGGTCGTCGACCGCGGCGACGGCCTGATCTCCCGGCACGTGTTCGTGGCCCATGCCACCGCCGGCCGGGGTCGAAGACGGTGGTCGTCGCGCACGGTGGTCGCCATGAACGGAACGCACCTCGCCGGTGCGGACCTCGGCCCCCGCGCCCATCCGAACGACGGGCTGCTCGACATCAGCGACGGGCGGGTGCCCGCCAACCAGGTTCGAGCAGCCGGCCGACGGGAGCGCACCGGCAGCCATGTCCCGCATCCAGGGATCCTCGAACGGCGCACCGCCGCCTACGAGGTCCTCGACGAGCGCGAGCTGCCGATCCGGGTCGACGGTCGGCTCATCGGCGCCGCCACGCATTTCGAGCTGCGCTGCCTGCCCGACGCCCTGGTCATCGTGGTCTGAGCAGCGCCCCCGACCCACTGCTTCCGATGCGCGGTACCGTGGGGGCTCGCTCGAGGGAGGGGACCATCGGGATGGCACATCACCGTCGCGATCGAGCTTCGACGACCCGATCCGCACTCCTTGTCGTGGTCGCGCTCGTCGCGTCGGCCGTTGCGATCTCGGCGCAGACCGCGGAAGCGGCCGGAGCGGCCGGATCCTTCGTCGGGGTGTCGCCGACACGGTTGCTCGACACCCGCGACAACGGCGGCTGCATCCCCGCGGGCAGCACCCGCAACCTCACCGTCACCGGCACCGGCGGCGTCGCC
>Ga0209477_1002455_pt1 | contig 10722 bp, 9 predicted proteins | sample KloWWTupernatant_FD_187180 | JGI IMG/M metagenome (GOLD analysis project Ga0209477, IMG submission 187180) | Active sludge microbial communities from Klosterneuburg, Austria, studying microevolution and ecology of nitrifiers - Klosterneuburg... | ecosystem: Engineered > WWTP > Aerobic digester >...
GATATTTTGCCCGCGCAAGTTCAGCCCGCCTTGCTCAACATTCAAAACCCGGCGCAGGTGATGAGCGATTTTGCCCGCCCAAACAGCCTCGCGCTCACCCAAACCGCGCCCGGCGTCATCACCTCAACCGCCGCGGCCCCATCTGCCCAACTGCGCCAAACCGCCCCCGACGCGCAAATTTTGCTCAGCGCGGCATCGGCCAGCGGCGAGTGGCCGCTTATCATTCGCCGCGCCATTGGGCGAGGCGTGATTGACCAACTGGCGTTTGACCCCACCCTGGGCGGCTGGGCCGATGACCGCGCCGCGCGGCTGGCGCTGTTTGATGCGCTGGGCGGCGGGCGGGTGGATGTGGCTCTGGCTGGCCCAACCCTCATCAAAAACGAGACCTCGGCCAACAACGCCGCCCGCGCCATGCAGGTCTCGGCGTTGCCCAGCGTGCTGCTCATTGCGGTGTTCCTTGCGCTGTTTGTGATGGCGATTGGGCCGGGCAACTACCTGATTTTGCGGCGCGTGAACCGGCTGTCTTGGGCGTGGGTGACCGTGCCCGCGCTGGTGCTGGCGTTCACGCTGGGGGCCGCGCTGCTGGGCGCGGGCGCGCAAGGCGGTGGGCCAACGCTCAACCGGCTCACGGTGTGGATGGGAGATGCGCGGCTGGCCGATGGCCGCGCGAGCGTCATTTTGGGCGTGTTTAGCCCGCGCCGCGCAGATTTGGCGCTGGAGCTGGGCGATGGCCTCGCGATGGAGACACACTCCGACCGCCCGGATGTGTTTGCGCCGGTGAGCGAAGACATTGCCCAACCCAACCGCATTGCGCCGCTCATCATTGAAAGCGGCGCGGCGCGGGCGTTTTATGCGCGTGGGCAGGCCGCTCTCGCGCAGGGGGCGGGCGCCATTCAAGCGGCGCTCACCCTCACGCCATCCATTGGCGGCGAACCGGCCCGGCTGGGCGGGCTGATTCGCAACTTTGGCGCAACCCCGCTGACCGATTGCGTTTTGATCGTTGGGCGAGATTATCAGGCGGTCGGGGGCATCGCGCCCGGCGCGGGCATATTTGCCGAGGTCGTGTTGTGGCAAAACGAGGCGCAATCGCATTTTGGCGCGCATGAGTTGAGCTACCCGTATGGCGGGTTTCAGCGGTTTCGCAGCGCGTTCAACTCTGCCCCGCGCTCCAGCCAAGCCTCTTCAAGCAATAATTTGTATCGCAACTCCAACTTTGACTTAAAAGGGCCGCCCGTGTCCGCGCCTTTCATCCAGTGGCGAGCCGCCTCTAACAAATACGCCGACCAAGCTCAGCAGGAACTGGTGACGGCGTTGTTTGACACGGTGAACCGCGCGGGCGATGGCGCGAATTTGGCCTGCTGGGGCGCGGCCAACCCATTGGGCGCGGGCATTCAAAGCGGGGCGGGCCGCGTGATAGACACAACATTGTTTGTGTGGCGGCTGCCCGTGCAAAACGTGTTGCTGGGCGCGGGTCAAACATTGCCGCCCGATGCGTTTGAATGGCGCATCACCGGCGGCGGGGCGGGGTATGGCGATAACGGGTTGTCGTTTGAGCCGGGCAGTTCGGTGGTTGCCTTCACGCCCTGGCTAAACGCGCGGACAAGCTCAATCACAAACACCATCATTTTGCAGATGGATGCCGCGCTAAACGCGATGAGCGACCAACTGGCGCACACCAGCTTGCAAATTTACGACTGGCGGGCGCAAGGGTATGTTTGGGCTGGGGAGAGCGTCTCGCAAACGAACGCGCTCACGCTCACGGGGGCGTATGCCTCGCCCGCGGGCGAGGTGCGCCTGCGCCTAAACACCGGCGCAGATGGCCTAGCCATCAATGCCTTGCGGGTGAGCCTGACCGGCGGGCGTTGAATTTGCGCGTTCACAAGGAGTGCGATTGAAATCGCGCCTAACGAGCATGTTGTCGAGTGTCGGCCTGCGCCGACACGATTTGCGTCCGCGCAGGCGGACGCTCAGCCGCAGGCTCACCAGGCGCGATTTCAATCGCACGGCTTTTATTCAAACCCGCCCAACGCCTGTGCCAGTTGAGCGTTCATTGTGCTGGCGGGCAAGAGCGAAAACACGGCGTCTCGCGCGGCGCGCAGCAGCGGGTTTTCTATTTGGCCGACCTGCCCCAATTGCCACGACTGGCGGGTGACCCACGCCGTGCGCGGCTGGCGGATGCGCTCGTATTCGCGCAAGGCCGCCTCAACCGAGGCCCCATCTGCCAGACAACGCGCCAAAACCACCGCGCTCTCAATGGCCATGCACGCGCCCTGACCCATATTTGGCGTGGTGGCATGGGCGGCATCGCCCAGCAGGGTTACCCGCCCTGCGCTCCAGCTTTTCATCGGCGGGATGTCGTAAATGTCGTTTTGCAAAAAGGCTTCGTCTGGGGTGGCGGCCAGCAGTTGGGGGATGGGGCTGTGCCAGCCGCCAAACAGCGCAAGCAATGTGGTTTTGCGCTGGGCTTGCGGCACAAGGCTGCCCGCCGGGGCGTTGGCGGTGGCAAACCAATACACCCGCTCGGCATCCATCCGCACAATGCCAAACCGCGCCCCGCGCCCCCATGTCTCGGATGTAATGCCCAGCGCGGATTCATCCTTTGTTTGCACCACGCCGCGCCACGCGGTGTAGCCAGAGTAGCGCAACGCCACATTTGGGAAGAACTGCCCGCGCACCGCGGAACGGATGCCATCCGCGCCAATGAGCAGATCGGCGCGGGTGGAGCTTCCATCGGCAAAGTGGGCGGTTGCGCCGCCTGCGTCCTGCTCCACGCGCTCGCATTTTTGGTTCAGGTGGATGGCGTTTGCAGGCAAGCGCGCCAGCAAAACCCGGCTCAGCGCCGCGCGGTGGATGGCCGCCGTTGGCTCGCTATACAACCGCTGATGCGAAGCGAGGTCGGTGCGCTTCATCACGCGCCCGGTTGCGGTAGAAATTTCTCCGCGCTGGAGCGTTGCGCCGGCGTGAAGCGCGTCATCGGCCAGCCCCAGCATTCGCAACGCGCGGATGGCGTTTGACCAAATGACCAACCCGGCGCCAACATCGCCCAGCAGGTCGGCTTTTTCGTAAACGTGAGCGTCAATGCCCGCTTGGCGCAGGGCGATTGCGGCGCACAATCCGCCCACACCGCTGCCAATGATGGTGGCTGTTTTGATGTTTGTCATGCCGATGAAGTTTGTTGTTTTGCCATCAAATGTTCCAGCGCCCAGCGGGCGTGTTCGCTCACCAGCGGGTCTTCGCTTTGGCTGAGATGGCTTAGGGTGGGCGCAAGGGTTCCATCACCAGAATTGCCCGCCGCCACGCACAAGTTGCGCATAAACCCGCGCCATTTTGCGCGCTTCACCGGGCTGCCCTTAAAGATGCGGGCAAATTCCTCCGGCGACCAACTCAGCGCATCGGCCAGTTTGGGCGCAGCGCGGTTCACATCCAGCGGGTAAAACTCTGCGTGGGTTGATGGCGCGCTGAACCGCCGCACATACGGGCACACATCCTGGCACGCATCGCAGCCAAAAACCCAGTTGCCCATGCGCGGGCGCAGGTTGATGGGGATCGCGCCTTTCAACTCGATGCTGAGATACGAAATGCACAGCCGCGCATCCAACACGTGCGGCGCAACCAGCGCCCCGGTTGGGCAGGCGGCAAGGCAGCGGGCGCAGTTGCCGCAACCCAAGACGGGGGACGGCGGACGGGAAACTGGTTCTTGCTCGTCCTCAATTTCCTCGCCCACCAGAACCGCGCCCAAAAACAAATAGCTGCCGCGCTTGCGGTGAATAAGACAGGTGTTTTTGCCAATAAACCCCAACCCGCATGCCTGTGCCCAGGCGCGTTCCATCACCGGGCCAGTGTCCACATAGGCGCGGTTTTCGCGGGTCATCCACTCGCCAAATGCGCGCAGTTTTGGCGTAATCACGTCGTGGTAGTCCGCGCCCCAGGCGTAGCGGGCGATGCGCCCGCGAGCGGGGTCTTGCAAAACATCCGGCACGGCCAGCGTGTCGTAGCTCACGCCCACCGTCACCACCGTTTTTGTGTTGGGCATCACGTTGCGCGGGTCGGCGCGTTTGGATGGCTCGCGGGCCAGCCAGGCCATCTCGCCGTGCATGTCGGCCTCCAGCCAGCGCGTAAACGCCTGCGCGTGGGGCGTTTGGCCCACCGGCGCAAAGCCAATCAAGTCAAAGCCCAGTTCGTGCGCTTTTTGGCGGATGGCGCTTGTGGCGAGCATGGGGGTAATGGTAACCGCATTGCGGCTGGCGGCGCAAAAAACTTACCATTCGCGGGCGTAAAACTGCAAATACTCCAGCGCCCGCGCCGCCCAAAGCGCATCGGCGTGGCCGCCTTTTGCGGTAGAAAATTCATACGGGATGTTCCTGGTTTTTAGCTCGTTGGCCAGACGTTTGGCATCGGCCAGCGCCCAATCGCTCTCACCCGCATCCAGCCAAATGCGCAGGCTGCGAATATCATCCGTAGATTTGGCGTATTGCAACACGCTAAAGCTTTTGGGCAGCCCCACCAATTGCGAATAGGTGGATGGCGAGTGCCCGCCCACCGCGCCAAACATATCGGGGTTGGCAAAAGCAATCTCCAGCGCCCAATACCCCCCGCGAGAAATTCCGCCAATGGCGCGGCCCTCGCGCGTTTGCGCCACGCTGTATTTGCTTTCAACAAACGGCAAAAGCTCTTTGATGATCACGTCCTCATACGAATCCACGCCGCCATCCGTCCACACGTAAGCGCTGCGCGCGCCAAAATTTACATCGCTGGATGGCATGGCGATGATGAACGGCGGCAGCTTGCCTTCGCGCATGGCTGCGCCAGCCACCGCGTCAATCTTTTGCTTGCTCACCCATCCGCCAAACGGATACGATGTGCCATGAATAAGCACAAGCAGCGGGTAGCGTTTGGCGCGGTCGTAACAAGGCGGCAAAAACACCTGCGTTTTGAACGCCGAGGCCAGCAAACGATCTGGCACGGTTTCTGTGACCAGCGAGCCGTTTGGGTTGGCGCAAACCGGCGTGGCGGTTGGCGGCTGGGGGCTGGGCGTTGGGGTGCGCGGCACGGCCGTTGGGGTGATGGGTTTCGCGGTTGGCGTGGGCGATGGCGGCACAAAGGTGGCCGTGGCGGTGGCCAGGGCGGCCATCTGCGGCGTGGGTGTGGGCTGGGGGCTGGGGGCTGGCGAGGTCGAGAGCGCCATCACCCCAAAGATGCTGAACGCCAGCAACGCCCCCAGCAAAAAGCGAACCGCGTTCATAAACGAACAAACGAGGTGGACAGCGCGATGAGGGCAATGGCGCTGAAATATGTGCCCAGCACCATCCAGTTTGCGCGGGGCAGCTCGCCGTCAAACGCAAAACGATCCACCGCCAGCACAAAATCTGAAACGTAGAACAGCAGCGCGCCCGCCATCGCCAAAAGCGGCTGAAGCGGCACGCTTGCGCCCACGTAAAACCCGCCCACCGCGCGGTGCACCATCAGCGAGATAACCGCCATGTAAATCATCACCGGAATTTGCATTTTGCCCAGACCCGGGCGCAGATAAAAGAACACGACGCCCGCCAGCACAAACAAAGCCAGCCCTGCGCCAACCTCGCGCGCGGGGTTGATGGGCAGGCCGATGGTGTTTTGCGCGGCGATAAACGCCGCAATAAAAATGATGTGGCCGATGAGAAATGACACCAGCCCATACATGAATTTTTTGGGGTCCTCGCGGGGTATCAGCAGCACATCTCCCATCAAACAAAACACCAGTCCAATGAAAATGAGCGCGGTGTAAAGCGGGTCGCGCCCGGGCTGCGTGAGCGAGAGGCCGCACATCAAGATGCACAGGATGGTGCAGGCTGGTTTCCAAACGCGCACGGCGGCCACATCGCGCGGGGCGCGCCCCTCTGCCCGCATGAGCAGAAAGAAACAGACCAGCAGTGCAGGGATGAGCAGTAATGGCAGCATGGTTTTGCGACTTGGCGCTTGTTTGTGAACGCCGCCGCAACATTTTACAAGACCGCCGCCTTCCGTTCGTTTTCCAACCATTTCGAGTAAAGTTAAGGCCAGATGAATGACACAGACAACACGCAGGCCATCCGGGTGCTGGTGGTAGATGACGAAGAGACGCTGGTGGACCTGCTCAGCACCGGCCTTGCCTACGAGGGGTTTGAGGTGGGTGTTGCGCAAGATGGGCCATCGGCGTTAAAAACCGCCAAAGAATTGCAGCCGCATGTGGCAATTTTGGATTGGATGCTGCCCGGTTTGGATGGCGTGAGCGTGTGCAAACAGCTCCGCGCATCCAGCGATGTGTCTATTCTCATGCTCACCGCCCGCGGCGAGCTGAGCGACCGCGTGGCCGGGCTGGACGCCGGAGCGGACGACTACATGGTCAAGCCGTTCAAGTTTCAAGAATTGCTGGCGCGGGTGAACGCCATGCTGCGCCGGCGCAATTTGCAGGCTCGCAAGCGGCTGGCGCTGGGTGATGTGGCCCTTGACCGCGATACGCGCGAAGTGTGGCGCAGTGATGCGCCGGTGGAGCTGACCCCGCGCGAATTTGGGCTTTTGGAACTGATGATGAGCCACCCGCGCCAGGTGTTTACCCGCGAGCAAATGCTCAACCGCGTGTGGGGGTACGACTGGGTGGGCGATACCAACGTTGTTGAAGTGCATATCTCCTCGCTGCGAGACAAACTGGGCGATGCCGAGCGCCAAATCATCCGCACCGTGCGCGGGGTGGGGTACACTATTAAAGGGTGAAGAGTGAAAGGTGAAGTGTGAAATTCACCAGCAACCAACAACCAGCGACCAAAATGCCTTTGCGATGGAAAATTCCCCTGCTCTACGCCATCATCATGTTTGCGGTGCTGGCCGGTGGTGGCTTGCTGCTTTACAACCAGCAGCGCGAATTGGCCTACGCTAATGCGGCGGCGCGGTTGCGCGATCAGGCGCGGAACGTGATTGACCAATTTTTGCCGGGCGATGGCCCCGGCGGGCGCAACGGGCCGCAGGGGAACAACCGGGTCAAAACGCTGGAAGACCTTGCGGATGCGCTGGCCTCGCGTGATGTCGGGGCGGCCATCTACCGGCTGGATGGGACGCTGGTGGTCACTGGCACGCGCGGGTTCAATTTGCCCGCGCCGAGCATTCCCCAACTTGCCCGCGATCAAAACGATAACGCCCCGCCCAGCCTGTCCGACTCGGACACGGGGCGGGTGTTATCGTTAATTTTGGCTCCCCGCCCTGGCCGCCCCGAAGATGCAAATGTGGCGGTTCAAGTGGGCATTCGCACCGCCGCCCTTGAAGAATCGCTGAACGGGCTGGCCCTGGGTTTGGGGGTGGGGATTGCGCTTGTGCTGACCGCCGCCACTGCGCTGGGCGTGTTCGCCACGCGCAGGGCCTTGCACCCGCTGCAAAAAGTGGTGAACACCAGCCTGGCCATCGCCGCGGGCGACCTGACCCAGCGGGTGGGCCTTTCTGGGGCGGATGAGGTTGGGCAATTGGGCGGCGCGTTTGATGGCATGGTCGCTCAAATTGAGGATTCCTTCGCCGCGCAAAAACGTTTTGTGGCCGATGCCGCCCACGAGCTGCGCACGCCACTCACCGCGCTCAGCGGGTCGGTGGAGTTGTTGCGCATGGGCGCGACCCAGGATGACCCCGCAAAATCTGACCGGATGCTGCGCCATTTGGATGTGGAACTCACGCGGGTGATCCGCCTGACCAACGATTTGCTCACGCTGAGCGCATTGGATGCCCAGCCCAAACCAACGCTGAAGCCCACCGATTTGAGCGCGTTGCTGCGCGAGACCGCCGAGCAGTACGCGCCCATCATGGCGGCGCACGCATTCTCGGTTAACGTGGCCGATGGGTTGCGCGCGCAAGCCGATGGCGACCGCCTGCGCCAGGTATTCATCAACCTGCTGGACAACGCCCGCAAACACACGCCCGCCGGAAAAGCCATCACCCTGAGAGCGTGGAAAGAAGGCAACCGCGCCTGCGTGGAGGTGCGCGATGAAGGCGAGGGCATCCCGGCGGAGGCGCTGCCTAAATTGTTTGACCGTTTTTATCGCGTGGATGACGCCCGCTCGCGCAGCACGGGCGGCAGCGGGTTGGGTCTTGCCATCGCCAAAGCCATCGTGGATGCGCACGGCGGCCAGCTTGCGGTGACAAGCGAGACGGGGAAAGGCACGATGGTGAGGTGTTGGTTGCCGGCTATTGCCTGATGAACGCGGGTGTTAGCGGTCAAAAATAGGTTTGCGCGGCTCTGTGCCAGCCCGCAACCGGGCCAAATTTGGCCGCAGGGCGATGAGCACGATGCCGAGTATGGCAAAGCCAAAGAAGGCATACGAGACCGGCACAAGACCCATCAGCGCCCCCAGCAAAAAGCCCGCCGCTACGCACACGCCAACGGTGAGCGTGCCCAGCGAGGCGTAGCCAATGATGAGCCACACAAACGCGCCCAGCAGCATGGCTGGCACGCCGCCGGTGGCCCACATGGCGATGGATGTTCCGGTGGCGGTTGCGCCGCCCGCCCCGCCGCGAAAATTGAGAAACAGCGAGGCGCAATGCCCCAGCACCGCGCCAGCGCCTGCCAGCGCCTCTGGCCAGCCCGCGCTGCCCGGCACGCTTTTGCCCAGCTCGCGGCACAGCCACGCCATTGCCATGCCCTTGAGCACATCCAGAATGGCGGTGGCAAAACCAGCCGGTTTGCCCGCGGCGCGCATCACGTTTGTGCCGCCGCTGCGCCCGCTTCCGTATGTGCGAATATCCTCGCCCTTGAGCAGCTTGACGATGACCCAGCCAAACGGGATTGACCCGACGACATACCCGGCCACGCCGCAGGCCAAGCTGAACAAAATTACTTCCAATGACATGATGATTTGTAAGGTGTAATGTGTAACACCAGCATAAACCGCTGGTTACCCGTTACGCCTTACATCTTACACGTTAGTTCACTCTAACCAACTCGCCATACGTGTGCGGCTGGCGCTGTTTGAGGAGCGGGAACATATCGCGCCACATCTCCAGCGTGTCTTTGCGCAGTTCGGCTATCACCACGGCTGGCTCGCCGCGCGGGGCTTGGGCCAACACTTCGCCGGTGGGGTCGCACACAAACGATGAGCCGTAAAAATTGATGAGGCCCTCGTTGCCGGTGCGGTTTATGGCCGCCACAAATACGCCGTTGCCGATGGCGTGGGCGCGCATCACGGTTTGCCAGCGCGGCATGGAGTCGAACGCGCCAAAATTTGGCTCGCTGCCAATGGCGGTGGGGTAAACGATCAACTCTGCGCCCTTGAGCGCGCAAATGCGGGCCATTTCCGGGAACCACTGGTCGTAGCAGGTGGGCACGGCAATTTTGACAAACCCCAAATCATGCACCGGATAGTTGGAGTCGCCCGGCTCAAAGTAATAAATTTCCTCGTAGCCTGTGCCTTGCGGGATGTGCTGTTTGCGGGTAAAGGCGCACAGCTTGCCTTGCGGGTCGTAAATCACGGCGGTGTTGTAATAATGTTTGCGCCCCAGGCCATAGGCATCTTCTTTGCCTTTGCGAGCCGAGGTCACCTCGAACAAAGAGCCAACCAAATACACGCCAAATTCTTTTGCCAGTTTTGCAAACACTTTGCCCGATGGCCCTTTTTCCAACGGCTCGGCCAGATCAAAATTTTCAGCGCGAAGATCATCGCCAAAATAACGGTGCAGGGTCAGCTCTTGCAGGCAGACCAGTTTTGCGCCGTGCGCGGCGGCGCGCTTCACGCCCGCGCGTAAGGCTTGCGCGGGCGCCTTCGGGTCGGCGTTCCATTTTTCCTGAATCAGGGCGATGGTGAAATTTTGCATGGTTGTATGGCGCGAATGTTATACCAATTTGGGCAAGATGGCATTTGTTTTTATCATATTCACGTCACGAGGAATCAAGGTAAGCCAATCACAGACCCATCCACCGCGATGCTGACAGGGCCATACTCTTTCACCGTTCCATCCAGCGCAAGTTCTTGCAGCCAGTATTGGTAGGTCGCGCCGGGCAACGTGCCGCTGTCTTGCCAGGCGTATAGCCCGCCGCCAGCCCCATCTGCCTGAACAAACAGCGCAATGACACTGGCGGCCTCTCGCCCGGCGATGGAGCGCAGCAGCGTGTAGCCCGCCGTGTCTATCTCGCTGGTGGTCTGCCACCACACGCTCACGCAATCTGCGCCGCTGGGGTTGCCGCATTTGGCCGCAGAAACCGGCGCAAGGCCAAACCCAGCCAATTCAATCGCCGTTTGCCCGCAGGCGTTGGCGCGGTTGGGCGTGGGCGGAAACTGGGCAAACTGGTCTGTGTTGCGGAATGGCGAGGCGCTGCCCAGACAACGCTGGTTCGAGTTCACCTCGCTCTTGCCACCCGTATCCTCGTTGATTTGCGGTTGACCCGGATTGAGCAGGCGCAACAAAATAACAAACAATTGTTTATTGGTGGAGAAATGGGGATTGGCAACACCACCAGTGCCACCGCGTTGGCTTGTATCCTGCTCAATGAGCCGCCCATGTTGCTGACAGGCTCCGGCACTGGTCTTGATAGTCATGGCATTACTCACAAAATTAATGTGATTTCACGGGCTTTGGCCGCGCATCATGCGCATATCCATTCCCCTTTGGATGCGCTACGCCGTATGGGCGGGTTTGAAATCGCTGCGCTGACAGGCGCTTATATTCATGGGGCGCAAGTAGGGCTGCCGATGCTGATCGATGGATTTATTAGTAGCGTTGCAGCGCTGGCCG
>Ga0209477_1002459_pt1 | contig 10713 bp, 8 predicted proteins | sample KloWWTupernatant_FD_187180 | JGI IMG/M metagenome (GOLD analysis project Ga0209477, IMG submission 187180) | Active sludge microbial communities from Klosterneuburg, Austria, studying microevolution and ecology of nitrifiers - Klosterneuburg... | ecosystem: Engineered > WWTP > Aerobic digester >...
CGCCATGCAGACCGGCCATCTCCATCGCCAGGAGGTTGTGGCACGCGGTGACGCCCGACCCGCACTGGTGGATCAGCGTCGCCGGATCGCGCCCGCCGAGCAGCGCCAGGTACTCCTCGCGCAGTGCTTCGGCCGGCTTGAAGCGGCCGTCGGGTCGCAGGTTGCGCTGCAACGGACGGTTGATCGCGCCGGGGATGCGGCCCGCGACCGGGTCGAAGGGCTCGACCTCGCCGCGGAAGCGCTCGGGCGTGCGCGCGTCGACGATCAGCCGATCGCGGTTCTGCATGGCTGCCAGCACGGCTTCGGTGTCGACCTGCGAAACCAGTGGCGCGCGCGTGGTCAGCTTGCCGGCGTACGTCGGCTCCGGGGTCTCGCGGTCGACCGGATAGCCGGCCTTGCGCCAGGCCTGGATGCCGCCGTCGAGCACGGCTGCCTCGGGATGACCGAGCCAGCGCGCCAGCCACCACAGGCGAACCGCGAAGGCGCCGCCACTGTCGTCGTAGGCGACCAATTGGCGGCCGTCGGCGAGGCCGATCGACTCGAGCTTGCGCCGCAGCGTCTCGCGGTCGGGGAGCGGATGCCGGCCATTGCGGCCGTTCTTCGGGCCGGCGAGGTCGAAGTCCTGGTGCAGGAAGAAGGCACCGGGCAGGTGGCCGACCGACCAGGCTGCCGGCCCGCTGTCGGGGTCGGTGAGGTCGTGACGGCAGTCGACCACGACGCAGTCGTCGAGGCGGGCGGCAAGCTCGTCGGCACTGATCAGCGTGGTCCAGCGCATGGTCGGATCTCCGCGGCGGTCGCCGGCGACCGCCGCCGGTCGCCGCAGGGTTCGTCGGTCGGTCAGATCGGCCCCAACCGGCGGCGCAGGAACTCGTGGAAGTGCTGCATGCCGTCTTCCATGGGGCTCTGGTACGGCCCGGCATCGTCGTCGCCGCGATCGAGCAGCGCCCGCCGGCCGGCGTCCATGCGCAGCGCGATCTCGTCGTCCTCGATGGCCGTCTCCATGTAGGCGGCGCGCTCGGCTTCGACGAACTCGCGCTCGAACAGCACGATCTCCTCCGGGTAATAGAACTCGACGATGTTGGTCGTCTTCTGCGGCCCGCGCGGCACGAGCGTCGACACGACCAGCACGTACGGGTACCACTCGACCATCACGTTCGGATAGTAGGTCAGCCAGATCGCGCCATGCCTGGGCAGCTCGCCGTTGCCGAAGTGCAGCACCTGCTCGTGCCAGCGCTTGTAGACCGGCGTGCCGGGCTTGCGCAGGCCCTGGTGGGTGCCGACCGTCTGCACCGAGTGCCACTCGCCGAACTCCCAGCGCAGGTCGTCGCAGGACACGAAGTGGCCGAGCCCCGGATGGAAGGGCACGACGTGGTAGTCCTCGAGGTAGACCTCGATGAAGGTCTTCCAGTTGTACTCGCACTCGTGGATCTCGACGTGGTCGAGCAGGTAGCCGGAGAAGTCCAGCTCGCCGGGGATGCCCGCTGAGGCGAGATCGCGCGCGACGTCGCGCGGGCCCTCGAAAAGAAGGCCGCGCCAGTTCTGCAGTGGCGTGCTGCCGAGCGCCACGCACGGCTGCCGTTCGAAGTGCGGCGCGCCGAGCAGGTTTCCCGACAGGTCGTAAGTCCACCGGTGCAGCGGGCAGACGATGTTGTCGGCGTGGCCGCGGCCGTTGAGCATGATCGCCTGGCGATGGCGGCAGACGTTCGAGAGCAGCTCGATGCCGCCGGGGTTGCGCACCAGCACCCGGCCTTCCTTCTCGGCGGGCAACGCGTAGAAGTCGCCGGTCTCGGGCGTCATCAGCTCGTGGCCGACGTAGCCGGGGCCCTGTCGGAAGAGCGTGTCGATCTCGCGCCGGTACAGCGCTTCGTCGAAGTAGGCGGAGACGGGGAGTTGCGTGCGTGCGGGTGCGAGAAAATCGCGTCGACCCAGATCCGACATCCTGACCCTCCATGCCAGTCGAAGGACGGAACCAAGCCCGGCCTCGGGAGTGCCCCGGGACGGCCAAAACCAGGGCAGGTGCGCTCTGGGAGGGCGAAGGATACCCTGATTGGCGGGCAAGGCAAGCGTCGGCATGGGAGGCGGTCCCGAAAACCGCGCTCGTCGGCAGACCGACCCAAACGCAAGTAAAATCAAGACTTTGACCTGCGCGGGCAGGTTCAGGATCCCGATCGATGGTCAAGTCTTCCAGTAGCCAGGCCGGCGGCGTCGCCGCCGGGGGCCAGGCCGGCGGCCTCATCGCCGGCGGCCAGGCCGGCGACCCTGTCGTCGAGGCGCCGGGCGCGGTCGGTGCGTCGGCATCGACGGCGGTGCCGATGGCCGGTCCGGTGCCCGAGTCGTTCGAGCTCGCGCTGGGCGAGCTCGAGCAGATCGTGCAGCGCATGGAGAGCGGCGCGCTTTCGCTCGAGCAGTCGCTCGCCGATTACCGTCGCGGCGCCGCGCTCGTCGGCTGGTGCCGCAAGTCGCTCGCCGACGTCCAGCAGCAGGTGCGCATCCTCGAAGCCGACCTGCTCCGCCCGTTCGAGGCCGACGCCGCGGACGACGCCTGATGAGCGAGACGATCACGGTTGCGGCGCCGGCGGCGCTGCCGTTCGCGGAGTGGCTCGCCGTCCGCGGCCAGCGGGCCGGTCAAGCGCTCGAGCGCGCCTTGCCCCCGGCGTCGACGAAACCGCCGCGGCTGCACGAGGCGATGCGCTACGCGGTGCTCGGCGGCGGCAAGCGCGTGCGTCCGATGCTGGTCTACGCCGCCGGCGAGGCGTTCGACGCGCCCGGCGCTGCGCTCGACTGCGCAGCCTGCGCGGTCGAACTCGTCCACGCGTATTCGCTGGTGCACGACGACCTGCCGTGCATGGACGACGACGTGCTGCGTCGCGGACGACCGACGGTGCATGTGCAGTACGGCGAGGCGCTCGCGATGCTGGTCGGCGACGCGTTGCAGGCGCTCGCCTTCGAAGTGCTGGCTGGTGCGTGCGGCCATGGCGCCGGCGCGGCCCCGACCGCGGCGATGGTCGCCGAGCTGGCGCGCGCCGCGGGTTCGACCGGCATGGCCGGCGGCCAGGCGATCGACCTCGCCTCGGTGGGCGCGTCGCTCGACCGCGATGCGCTCGAGGACATGCACCTGCGCAAGACCGGGGCCCTGCTTCGCGCGTCGGTGCGCCTGGGTGGCCTGTGCGCGTCCGGCGCGGGCCGGCCAGGCGCCGAAGTGGTCGCATCGCAAGTGTGCGCACTCGATCGCTATGCCGACGCGGTCGGGTTGGCGTTCCAGGTCGTCGACGACATCCTCGACGTCGAGGGCGACGCGGCGACGCTCGGCAAGACCGCAGGCAAGGATGCCGAGCAGAACAAGCCGACCTACGTTTCGGTGCTCGGGCTGCAGTCCGCGCGGGCGCTCGCGGCGCGCTTGCGCGAGCGGGCCCACGAGGCGATTGCGCCGCTCGGCGCCGCCGGCCGCAGGCTGGGCGAACTCGCCGAACTGATCGTGTCGAGGAAGTCGTGACCGGGTCGCAGCCCGAGAGCGCCGAACGCGCCGGGTATCCGCTGCTCGAGTCGATCGATTCGCCGACGGACCTGCGGCGGCTCGATCGCAGCGCGCTCGGGCAGCTGGCCGCCGAACTGCGCGGCTTCGTGCTCGAATCGGTCTCGCGCACCGGTGGGCACCTGTCTTCGAACCTGGGCACGGTCGAACTGGCCATCGCGCTGCACTATGTGTTCGAGACGCCGCGCGACCGGCTGATCTGGGACGTCGGACACCAGAGCTATCCGCACAAGATCCTGACCGGACGGCGTGCGCAGATGGCGGGCCTGCGCCAGTACGGCGGCATTTCGGGCTTCCCGAAGCGCAGCGAGAGCGAGTACGACGCCTTCGGCACGGCGCATTCGTCGACGTCGATTTCCGCGGCGCTCGGCATGGCGGTGGCGTCGCGCAACAAGGGCGAAAACCAGGGGCCGGACCGGCGCCGCCACGTCGCGGTGATCGGCGACGGTGCGATGAGCGCCGGCATGGCTTTCGAAGCGATGAACAACGCCGGCGTCACGCCGGACATCGACCTGCTGGTCGTGCTCAACGACAACGACATGTCGATCTCGCCGCCGGTCGGCGCGCTCAACCGGTATCTTGCGCGGCTGCTGTCGGGGCGTTTCTACACCAAGGCGCGCGACGTGGGCCGCGCGATGCTGTCGAACGTGCCGCCGTTGTTCGAGCTCGCGCGCCGCCTCGAGGAACACGCAAAGGGAATCGTCGTGCCGGGCGGCACGATGTTCGAGGAGTTCGGCTTCAACTACGTGGGTCCGATCGACGGCCACGACCTCGAAAGCCTGGTCCCGACGCTGCAGAACCTGCGAGAGCTGCGCGGCGCACAGTTCCTTCACATCGTCACGCGCAAGGGGCAGGGGTACAAGCTCGCCGAAGCCGATCCGGTCCTCTACCACGGGCCGGGTCGCTTCGATCCGCAGGAAGGCATCAGGAAGCCGGCCACGCCGCCGCGGCCCACCTACACGCAGGTGTTCGCCGACTGGGTCTGCGACATGGCGGCGCTCGACGAGCGGCTGGTGGCGATCACGCCGGCGATGCGCGAAGGCTCCGGGCTGGTCGAGTTCGAGAAGCGCTTTCCGCAGCGCTATTTCGACGTCGGCATCGCCGAGCAGCACGCGGTCACGTTCGCCGCGGGCCTCGCCTGCGAGGGGCTCAAGCCGGTCGTCGCGATCTACAGCACCTTCCTGCAGCGCGGCTACGACCAGCTGATCCACGACGTCGCGCTGCAGGACCTGCCGGTGATGTTCGCCCTCGACCGGGCCGGCGTCGTCGGCGCCGACGGCGCGACGCACGCCGGCGCCTACGACTATGCCTTCCTGCGCTGCATCCCGAACCTGGTGGTGATGGCGCCGTCCGACGAGAACGAGTGCCGGCAGATGCTGTACACGGCCTTCCGGCACGACGGGCCGTCGGCGGTACGCTACCCGCGCGGCGCGGGCACCGGCGTCGAGGTGTCGAAGGACCTGACCGCACTGCCGATCGGCCGCGCGCACACCTGCCGGCAGGGACGGCGCGTAGCGCTGCTGGCCTTCGGGACGATGCTCGCGCCGGCGCTGGTCGCAGGCGAGGCACTCGACGCCACGGTGGTCAACATGCGCTTCGTCAAGCCGCTCGACGCTGAGTTGCTGCGCGAACTGGCGCGTTCGCACGAGGCCTTCGTCACGATCGAGGAGCACGTCGTGATGGGCGGAGCCGGCAGCGCGGTCGGCGAGGCGCTCGCCCAGGCGGCGATCGTGCGCCCGCTGCTCCAGCTGGGATTGCCCGATCGCTGCATCGACCACGGCGACCAGTCGCAGCTGCTGCGCCTCGAGGGTCTCGACGCCGCCGGCATCGAGCGCGCGGTGCGCGAGCGCTTCGGCGACCTGCTCGCGGGCGAGGGCGGGCCCAGGCTGGTGGTCAGCCGGGCAGGCTGAACGAATTGGATACCGACGGAGAAACGACGATGAACATCCGCGACACCAGCGTGCTGCTGGCTGGCGTCATGGTCGACGTGCAGGGCAGCCCGGATCGACGCGAGTTGCCGATCCAGCGCGTCGGCGTCAAGGGGCTGCGCTACCCGCTGCGCTGGCGCAGCGCCGGCGGCGAGCAGCCGAGCGTGGGCCAGTTCGGCCTGTACGTCGCGCTGCCGGCCGACCAGAAGGGCACGCACATGTCGCGCTTCCTGGCGCTGCTCGAGGCGCGCCTGGCCGCGGACCGCCCGGCGCTCGACGTGGCCGGCATGCGGGCCATGTTCGCGGAGATGCTGGCGTTGCTCGAGGCCGACCGGGGGCGCGTCGAGTTGTCGATGCCGCTGTTCGTGCGCAAGACCGCCCCGGTGTCGCAGGTTCAGAGCCTGATGGATTACGACCTGTCGGTCATCGTCGAGGGCGGGTCAGACGACCCGGTCACTACGCTGACCGTGGTCGTTCCGTGCACCAGCCTGTGCCCGTGCTCGAAGACGATCTCGGAGTACGGCGCGCACAACCAGCGCTCGCACGTGACCGTGTCGGTCGAGACCGGCCTCGCCGTCGAACCCGAGGAGATCATCGCGATCGCGGAAGCGCAGGCGTCGAGCGAGCTCTACGGGCTGTTGAAGCGCGTCGACGAGAAGCACGTCACCGAGCGCGCGTACGACAACCCGAAATTCGTCGAGGACCTGGTCCGCGACGTGGCGATGGCGCTGCGCGCCGACGCGCGCGTGCGGCGCTTCGTGGTCGAGGCCGAGAACTTCGAGTCGATCCACAACCACTCGGCGTTCGCACGCATCGAGGGCTGAGGGCCGGGCCGGGTCAGCGCGTGCGTCGCAGATTGCGCGCGTAGATCGCCTTGCCGCGGCTGCCGGCTACCGCCTGTTCGTCGATCTCGAAGTGCTCGGGCAGCGACTTGACCAGGTCGCTGAACTTGCGGTGCCCGTACAGCCGCGAGTCGAAGTCCGGTCGCAGCTTGGTGATGTTGCTGCCGACCGCGCCGAGCTGCGCCCAGCCGTTTTCGTCCGAGATCGCGTCGATGGCGTCGGCGATCAGTCCGACCAGCGCCGCGCGGTCGCCGGTGAGTTTCGCCGTGGCGGACTGCCCGGGCTGCGGCGACGGCTTGTCCACTGCGGCGCGCAGCACCTCGGTGTAGATGAACTTGTCGCAAGCCGCGACGAACGGCTCGGGCGTCTTGCGCTCGCCGAAGCCGTAGACGGTCAGCCCCTGCTCGCGCAGGCGCGAAGCCAGCCGCGTGAAGTCGCTGTCGCTCGACACCAGGCAGAACCCGTCGAAGCGACCGGTGTAGAGCAGGTCCATCGCGTCGATGATCAGCGCGCTGTCGGTGGCGTTCTTCCCCTTCGTGTAACCGAATTGCTGCACCGGCACGATCGAGTGTTCGAGCAGCAGCTTCTTCCAGCTGCCGAGCTGCGGCTGGGTCCAGTCGCCGTAGATGCGCTTTACGCTGGCGATGCCGAACTTGGCGATCTCGGCCAGCAGGCCGTCGATCGTCGACGCCTGCGCGTTGTCGGCGTCGATCAGCACCGCGAGGCGGTCCTGCGATGCCTCCGAAGCGACCGACGCGGTCGGGCCGAGCAGGGCGGGTTTGCCGGGTGCTGGCATGAGCGGGTCACTCCCGGAAGTTGGTGAAGGACAGCGGCACGTCGGTGATCTCCTTCTTGAGCAGCGCGATCGCCGACTGCAGGTCGTCGCGCTTGGCGCCGCTGACGCGCACGGCGTCGCCCTGGATGCTCGCCTGGACCTTCGATTTGCCGTCCTTGATCAGCCGCACGATCTTCTTCGCGTGATCGGATGACACGCCGTGGCGCACGGTGATCGACTGCTTGACCTTGTCGCCGCCGATCTTCTGTACCGCACCGAAATCGAGGAAGCGCACGTCGACGTTGCGCTTGGCGCACTTGGCCACCAGCACGTCGCGCACCTGCCCGAGCTTGAAGTCGTCGTCGGCGTAGGCGGTCAGCTCGCGTTCCTTCTGTTCGATGCGCGCGTCGGAGCCCTTGAAGTCGAAGCGGTTGGCGATTTCCTTGTTGGCCTGGTCGACGGCGTTGCGCACTTCGATCGCATCGCTTTCGGAGACCACGTCGAACGATGGCATGTCGATTCCTTCCGGTGGGGCGACGGGACGGCTGCCGGCGGTCCGCCGGCGAGCGTGGTCGGGCCATTGTAGGCCCTCGCGTCGACGACGAGGGGCCGATGGCCGCCGGCTCAACGGCGCGACTCGAGCGCCTCCCAGCGCTCGAGCGCGGCGAGCAGTTCGGCCTCGATCGCCGCGAAGCGTTCGTTGATCGCGCGCACTTCTGCGGCCTCTCCCCGCCACGCCGCCGGGTCGGCCAGCCGCTCGCCGAGCGCCTTCTGCTCGGCCTCGAGGGCCTCGACGCGCGCCGGCAGGGCGTCGAGCTCGCGCTGTTCCTTGTAGCTGAGCTTGGCGCCCGGGCGCGCGTCGGCCGCACCGGACGCGGCGCGCGACCGGGTCGTGCGCACCGGCGTCTCGCCAGGCGTGCCGGCCGCGGCCTCGGAGGCCTCGCGGGCCCGCGCCGCCTCGTAGTCCGCGTAGCCGCCTGCGTACTCGCGCCAGACGCCTTCGCCGAGCGCCGCGATCGTCTGGGTCACGACGTTGTCGAGGAAGGCGCGGTCGTGGCTGACGACCAGCACCGTGCCGGGGTATTCCGAGAGCAGGTCCTCGAGCAGTTCGAGCGTGTCGATGTCCAGGTCGTTGGTCGGCTCGTCGAGCGCCAGCATGTTGGCGGGTCGTGCGAAGAGCCGGGCGAGCAGCAACCGGTTGCGCTCGCCGCCCGACAGCGAGCCGACCGGCGAGCGCGCGCGCCCGGGCGCGAACAGGAAGCGCTCGAGGTAGCCCATCACGTGCGTCCGGCGGCCGCCGATCTCGATCCAGTCGGAGCCCGGGCTGATCGTCTCGACCAGCGTGGCCGAGTCGTCGAGCTGCTCACGCAGCTGGTCGAAATACGCGACCTGCAGCTGCGTGCCGAGCCGGACCGTGCCGTGATCGGGGGCGATCTCGCCGAGCATCAGCTTCAGCAGCGTCGTCTTGCCGGCACCGTTGGGCCCGACGAGGCCGACGCGGTCGCCGCGCTGCACGATCGCGTCGAGGTCGCGGACGACGATGCGCTCGCCCCAGGCCTTGGTGACGCCCACCAGCTCGACCACCCGCTTGCCCGAACGGTCGCCGGTGTCGACGGCCAGCGCGACGCGCCCGAGCCGCTCGCGGCGCTCGGCGCGCTGGCGTCGCAGCGCTTCGAGCCGGCGCACGCGGCCTTCGTTGCGCGTGCGGCGCGCTTCGACCCCCTTGCGGATCCAGGCCTCCTCCTGCGCCAGCAGCTTGTCGAACTTGGCGTCGAGGACCGCCTCGCCGGCAAGCTCGTCGGCCTTGCGCACCTGGTACTGCGCGAAACTGCCCGGGTACGAGCGCAGGCGCCCGCGATCGAGCTCGACGATGCGGGTCGCCACGCGATCGAGGAAGCGCCGGTCGTGCGTGACCACGACCAGCGCGCCGCGCAGGCCGCGCAGCAGCTCCTCGAGCCAGGCGATCGAGTCGATGTCGAGGTGGTTGGTCGGCTCGTCGAGCAGCAGCAGGTCCGGATCGGCGACCAGTGCCCGCGCCAGCGCGACCCGCTTGCGCGTGCCGCCCGACAGCGAGGCGACCGCCTCGCCGCCGTCGAGCGACAGGCGCGACAGCACCCCGTCGATGCGGTGCGCCAGCGCCCAGCCGCCGTCGGCGTCGAGCCGGGCCTGAAGCGCCGACAGCCGCTCGAGCGCCTGCGCCGACGGGTGGGCGTCGCGTCCGATCGACGCGGCGAGCGCCTGGTATTCGGCGATCGTGCCCGACTGCGCTGCGAGCCCGGCGGCGACGGCCTCGAACACGCTATTCGCGGGGTCGAGCTGGGGTTCCTGCGGAACGAACGCCACGTTCACGCCGCTTTGCCGGACCACCCGCCCGTCGTCGAAGGCGAGGGTGCCGGCGATGCCGCGCAGCAGAGAGGACTTGCCGGTACCGTTGCGCCCGATCAGCGCGATCCGTTCGCCGGTATCGATCGACAGGTCGACGCCATCGAGCAGCGCGACGTGGCCGTACGCGAGATGGACGTCCTGCAGCGAGATCAGCGGCATCAGGCCGCGCGTCTCCCGCGCGTGCGCGCACCCGCCTTGCCGCTCGCAGCCTTGCCGGCGGATGCCTTGCCGGCCAATGCCTTGTTCGCTGCAATGCGCAGCCGCAGCGCATTGAGCTTGATGAAGCCACCGGCGTCGGCCTGGTCGTAGGCGCCCTGGTCGTCCTCGAAGGTCGAAATGCGCGCGTCGAACAGCGAATCGGGCGACTTGCGCGACACGACGATCACGTTGCCCTTGTAAAGGCGCAGCGTGACCGTGCCGTTGACGCTCTGCTGCGTGTGGTCGATCAGCACCTGCAGCGCACGCCGCTCGGGCGACCACCAGTAGCCGTTGTAGATCAGGCTCGCGTAGCGGGGCATCAGGTCGTCCTTCAGGTGCGCCACCTCGCGGTCGAGCGTCAGCGATTCGATCGCGCGATGGGCGCGCAGCAGCACGGTGCCGCCCGGCGTCTCGTAGCAGCCGCGCGACTTCATGCCGACGTAGCGGTTCTCGACCAGGTCGAGGCGACCGACGCCGTGCCTGCCGCCGAGGCGATTGAGTTCGGCGAGCAGTTCGTGCGCCTTCATCTTCCTGCCGTTGATCGCGACCAGGTCGCCGCCGCGGAACTCGAGTTCGACATCCTCGGGCTTCGCCGGCGCCTTCTCGACCGGCACGGTCAGGCGCCACATCCCTTTCGACGGCGGCTCGGCGGCTGGATCCTCGAGCACGCCGCCTTCGTACGAGATGTGCAGCAGGTTGGCGTCCATCGAGAACGGCGCGCCGCCCTTGCGTTTCTTGAAATCGACCGGGATGCCGTGCGTGTCGGCATAGGCGAGCAGCTTGTCGCGCGACAGCAGGTCCCATTCGCGCCACGGCGCGATGATCTTCACGTTCGGCATCAGCGCGTAGGCGCCGAGCTCGAAGCGCACCTGGTCGTTGCCCTTGCCGGTGGCGCCGTGGGAGATGGCATCGGCGCCGCAATCGCGGGCGATCTCCACCAGTCGCTTGGCGATCAGCGGGCGCGCGATCGAGGTGCCGAGCAGGTACTCGCCCTCGTAGATCGCGTTGGCGCGGAACATCGGGAACACGTAATCGCGCGCGAATTCCTCGCGC
>Ga0209477_1002461_pt1 | contig 10710 bp, 5 predicted proteins | sample KloWWTupernatant_FD_187180 | JGI IMG/M metagenome (GOLD analysis project Ga0209477, IMG submission 187180) | Active sludge microbial communities from Klosterneuburg, Austria, studying microevolution and ecology of nitrifiers - Klosterneuburg... | ecosystem: Engineered > WWTP > Aerobic digester >...
GAGGTCAAGGAGCTCGCGCAGGAGACCGCGCGCGCCACCGAGGACATCGCCCGCAAGGTCGAGGCCATCCAGGCCGACACCACCGGCGCCGTGGCGGCCATCGGCCAGATCTCCGCCATCATCGCCTCGATCAACGACTACCAGACCACCATCGCCTCGGCCGTCGAGGAGCAGACCGCCACGACCTCGGAGATGTCCCGCGGGGTCGCCGAGGCCGCCACCGGCTCCGGGGAGATCGCCGTGAACATCACGGGCGTCGCCGACGCTGCCGCAGGGTCGAGCCACACGGTGGCCCAGATGCAGGAGTCCATCGGCGAGCTGGCCCGGCTCTCGGCGGACCTCAAGGACCGGATCGGGGCCTTCAGCTACTGACGGGCAGGGCGCGACCGCGCGTCGACCACCACACCGACCACCGCCCCGGCGAGCAGCCCCACGAGGCCCAGCGCGCCGGTGAGGGTCAGCAGCGTCACCAGGTCGGCGCCGCCGGGTGCCGCGACGACGAGGACGAGCCCGACCAGCGCGCCGAGCAGCGCGCCGGTGGTGAGGAACGCACGGAACCGCGGGGCGCGTCGGACGGTCGCGCGGACGACGTCGGGCCGGGTGGCCGCCGGCTCGGCCGGCTGCGGGGTCTGGGTCACGGCACGACGATACGTGCCCGGGACGACGACCGCCCCTGCCCCGCCGCAGGGGACGGCAGGACAGGGGCGGAGGTTCGGGGCGGGTCAGCTCACGGCGTGACCGCGCACGGCAGGCCGTCGAGCGCGAAGCCCGTCGGCGTGCCGATCCCGTTCGGGGCCTTGCCGATGACGGCGAACGACACCGTACGGCCGGGACGGATGGTCGAGGTGAGCCCCGTGCTCCGTGCCGTGACGAGCGTGCCCGACTGGCGCACGGTCGCGCCGATCCCGGCGTTGGCCTTCTCCCCCTGGGCGTAGGTCCAGGTCAGCGTCCACCCCCGCACGGTCGTCGCGGTGTCGTTGGACACCCTGACGCCCGCGAGGAAGTTCCGGCCCAGGCGCACGGCGCTGTAGTCCACCGTGCACGTCGGGACGGCGACCTCGGCCAACGGGATCGCGAAGCTCGACGTGGTCCCCGACGCCGTGCTGACCTCGACGACGAGGGACTCGCCGGCCAGACCCTGCGGCACGGCGAACGTCACCGCGGCGCGCCCCACCTCATCGGTCGCGTCGACGATCGTCGGGTCGATCGGGAAGGTCCCGAGCGTCGACCCGCCGGCGGTCAGCGTGACCTCGGTCGCCTGCGCCTCGCCGCCGGAGAAGAGCAGCGATGACAGGTTCACGGTCACGGTGTCACCGGGCAGGTACCCGTCGGTCGGCACGTCGACCAGCTGCACGCCCACAGCACGCTGGGCGAGGTCCGGGCCGATGGGCGTGTGCGCGTCGACGTAGTCGACGAACGCCTGGAGGTCGACCCGGCCCGAGTCGGCCCGGTCCGTCCCCGCCGCGAAGGTGACGAAGTTGTCGCCGCCGGAGGACAGGAACGAGTTGACGACCACCGTGTACGAGGCCGCGAGGTCGAGCGGGGTGTCGCCCACCATGACCTCGGTGATCCGGCCACCTGCGGCGCCCGTCGGGTCGTAGGTGTACGTCAGGCCGGCGACGCCGAGCTTGAGGAACGGCCGCTGGGCCCCGGCGGGCTGCCACTGCTCCTCGAGGACGGAGACCACCTGCGCACCCGTCAGCGACATCGTCACCAGGGTGTTGGCGAACGGCTGGACCGTCGCCGCCTCCTTGTAGGTGAGGTTGCCGTCGGGGTCCGTGGCGCCAGAGGACGCGTAGGTGAGGTTGGCGCGCAGGCCGCCCGGGTTCATGAAGGCGATCTGCGTGCCGAGCGCCGACGTCGCCCACAGCTGGGCGTCGGCGACGACGTTGCCCAGGGTGGACTCTCCGCCCCGGTTCTCCGAGCCGGCGACGGTGCGCGCCCGGTTGAGGTCGGCGGCGATCTGCCCGAGGGAGACCGAGCCGAGGACGTCGGCAACGGCAGTGGCGTCGGCGACGATCGCCGCGACCTCGGGGTCCGGCGTCGCGGAGCCGGCCAGCGACGTCACGACGGCGGCGTTGGACAGCACCTCGCCGGACTCCCGGTCGACCGTCAGCGTGACGCGACCGATGGCCTCGCCGTACTGACCGGCCTGCACGACCGGCCGGCTCAGGCCGGCGGTCCACCCGTCGACCGGCACCAGGTGGGCGTACCGCTGGTGGGTGTGGCCGGAGTAGATGACGTCGATCTCGGGGCTCGCGCCCGTGACGATCTGGCCGAAGCCCGAGCCGTCGGTCGCCGTCGCGGGGTCCGCGGTCGCGGCACCCTCGTGGACGAGCAGGACGATGACGTCCGCCTCGCCGTTGGCCGCGTCACCGTCCGTGAGGTCGGCCGCGACGCGGTTGACCTCCGGGAGCACCGGCTTGACCTCGAGCGAGGCGATGCCAGCAGGGGTGACGAGCGAGGGCAGCTCTGCGGTGACCGCGCCGATGAACCCGACGCTCACCCCGTCGACCTCGGTGACGAACGAGTCGTCGTAGGCCGGCAGCCCGGTGACCCGGTCGTAGACGTTCGCGCCGAGGTACGGGAAGTCGGACGCCGGGAGCACACGGTCGTCCAGGTCCACGCGGCCCTGGTCGAACTCGTGGTTGCCGAGCGCGGTGACCTCCAGGCCCATGGCGTTGAGCGCCGCGATGGTCGGGTCGTCCTGCTGGATGAACGAGGTGAACGTCGACGCGCCGATCGAGTCGCCCGCGGAGAAGAACACCGTGTTCGGGTTGGCGGCCCGCGCGGCGTCGACGTAGCCCGCGAGCACGGCGGCACCCGCGACGACGCCGCCGGCCTCGAGCCGGCCGTGGAAGTCGTTGATCCCCAGCAGGTCGATGGTGACCGGCGGGGTGCTGGCGGTGATGCCGACCCGGATCGGGTCGTGGTCCGAGGCCCGGTACACCGACGTCGCCTCGACGGCGGCGGCCGCACCCCAGTACTCGTAGCCCGACCACTCGTCGGCGTTGATGTCCCACACCTCTGCGCCGGTCATGCGCTCGACAAACGAGGCGCTGAGCAGCGCGTGGTCCAGCGAGCCGAGCTCGCCGTTGAAGGTGTAGCTGTGCTCCGCCGGCGCGGCGGCCATGACGTCGGTGTACCCGGCGGCGGTGATCGTCGCGATCGGGTCCTCCTGGGCGTAGGCGTTGAAGTCGCCCAGCAGGGCCACGTCCGTGGTCCCGGCCGCGGTGGCGACCTCGTCGGCGAAGGCGACCAGCGCGGTGGCCTGCTCGACGCGCTCCGGGTTGAAGAAGCCCTGCCCGTCCGCGGGCTCCGTGCCCGTGCCGCTCTTGGACTTGAAGTGGTTGGCGATGACGACGAACGGGTCGCCGACCGCCGTGGTGAAAGCCTGGGCGATCGGCTCGCGCGCGATGTCCCAGACGGTCTCGTCGACGTCCGCGACGGACTCACCGACCCGCGTGACGACGTCGGAGCGGTAGATGATCGCGCTCATGATCTCGTCTGTCGCGGGGGCACCGGCGCCGTACAGCGAGGTCGGTGTCGGCACGTAGCCCCAGACGCTCGATCCGGCGGCGGCGTTGAGGCCGTCGACGAGGTCGGCCAGTGCGACATCCGGGGTCGCCCCGCCGAACATGATCGCGTTCTCGATCTCCTGGAGGGCGACGACGTCAGCGTCGAGCGCGGTGATCGCGGCCACGATCTTGGCCTTCTGGATCGCGAACTCCTCTGGCGTCTCGGCGCCACGGGCCGCGAGCGTCGTGAAGTAGTTGAGGACGTTGAACGCCGCGACGGTGAGGTCGCCGCCGACGGCCGCGACGGCGGGCCGCGCGTTGCGCTCGACGAAGGACACCTTGGCGTCCGCCGGCGTGGCGCCGCTGACCGGGGTCTGCGGCTGGAAGCGCCACAGGCCGAAGCCCTCCGACAGCACCACGGGGACGTCGAACGCGGCGACGTCGCCCGTCCGGACCTCGTCCGCGGGGTCGACGTAGGGCTGCGGGATCGGGTTCTGGCTGCTGACGCCGTCGTCCAGGACGATGCGGCGCGCGGCGTTGGACGCGGCGATCGCGTCGGCAGCAGGGCCGGGGCGCTCGACGGCCGTGGCCTTGACCAGTGGCGCGGTGCCGGCGCTGAGCCAGACGCTGCCGAACCGGTCGAGCTCGTGGAAGGACGCGACGAGGTAGTCGCCGGTCGGGGCGACCAGCATGTTCTCGAACGGCTCGCGCGCGGTGCCGACGACCGTGTCGGGCAGCGCGGTGGGGACCGGCGGGTCGGCCGGTGCGCCGAGCACCTCGACGGCGCCGGTCGCCGTGGCACTCACCTGCGTGACGAACGACTGGCCCATGGCTGCCGTGGACGTGAGGAAGTCACCGACCGGGCCGGTCACCCGGACGAGGTCGCCGACGGCCATGGGGATCGCAGCGGGGACGGAGTTCGCGGTGCCGAGGAAGACGAAGATCCCGTCGGACGCGCCGGGGGTGGCGTCGGTCGCGCCGCCCGAGCCCTCGGCCTGGATCGAGATGCCGCGGAAGCCGCCGGTGCGGTAGTCGCCGACGACGACGCCCTCGACGGTCACCGTCGCGCCGATCATCGTCGACTGCGACGCGGTGCCCTGCACCTCGGCGATCGTGTGGGTGACGTCGGCCGCGGCGGCGGACGGGACGACGGCGGCGGTCAGCACCAGTGCTGCCGTCGCCGTGAGGGGGATCAGGCGCCGGGAACGGCGCCGGGTGGTGGGCATCGCGTAGACCTCCAGGGTCACGAGGGCACAGGCCGGGTACGGACGGGCGATCGTGCGTCGGTGCCCGGCTTGTAGCAGGGCACCTCTCGGCACGCTAGACCCGTTCCGGTGCCACCCGCCAGGGGAGGCATGACATCCGTCACACGATGGCTCACCGGCGTTCACCGCACGGCCAGACGCCGCCCGGCGCGCGGCCGGACGACGTCAGCCCCCCGCCCCGCACCGGGCGGGCCGGGGGCGGGTCGGGGGGCTGACGGTCGGAGCGGTCGGTGCGGCCTCAGCTCACGGGAGGATGAGGCACGGCTGCCCGTTGAGCGCGAAGCCCGCCGGGTTGCCGATCCCGTTCGGTGCCTTGCCGATCAGCGCGAAGGAGACCGCGCCGTCGGGCCGGATCGTCGAGGTGACCCGCGTGCTGGTCGCCGTCGCGAGCGTCCCGCTCTGGCGTGCCTTGACGCCGATCCCAGCGGTGAGCTTCTCGGCCTGGGTGTAGGTCCAGGTGAGGGTCCAGCCGCGCACCGCCGTCGCTGTCTCGTTGTGCACGGTCACGCCGGCGAGGAAGTTCCGCCCCAGGCGCAGCGCGTCGTACTCGACCGAGCACGTCAGGACGGCGAGCGGGACGGTGAAGGCCGAGACCGTGCCCGACGCCGTCGTGACGTCGACCGTGAGGGTGGTGCCCACCAGCCGCTCCGGGACGGCGAACGTCGCCGTCGCCCGGCCGACCTCGTCGGTGGTGTCGACGATCGTCGGGTCGATCGGGAAGGTGCCGAGCGTGGTGCCGCCCGCGGCGAGCGTCACCTCGGTGGGCTGGACCTCCCCGGCCGAGAAGGCCAGCGATGACAGGTTGACCGTGACCGTCTGGCCGGGCACGTACCCGCCGGCCGGGACGCCCACCAGCTGCACGCCGACGGCGCGCTGGGCCAGGTCCGGGCTCAGCGGGGAGACGGCGGCCATGTAGTCGACGAACGCCTGGAGGTCGATCCGGCCCGAGTCCGCCTTGTTCGTCCCGGCGGCGAGCGTGAAGAAGCTGTCGCCGCCCGAGGCGAGGAACGAGTTCGCGACGACGGTGTACGTCGCCGCGAGGTCCAGCGGCACCCCGGCCACGAGCACCTGGGTGACCCGGTGGCCGGCGGCGGCCGTCGGGTCGTAGGTGTACGTCAGGCCCGCGACACCGAGCTTGAGGAACGGCCGCGCGGACCCGGCCGGCTGCCACTGCTCCTCGAGCACCTGGACCACCTGGGCCCCCGTGAGGCCCTGCGTCACGAGGGTGTTGGCGAACGGCTGGACCGTCGCGGCCTCCTTGAACGTGACGTTGCCGGCCGGGTCGGCATCGCCCGTGGCGGCGTAGGCGATGTTGGCGCGCAGGCCGCCCGGGTTCATGAAGGCGATCTGGGTGCCCAGCTCGCGCGTGGCCCACAGCTGCGCGTCCGCGACGGCGTTGCTCAGCGTGGACTCGCCACCGCGGTTCTCGGCACCGGCGACGGTGCGCGCCCGGTTGAGGTCGGCCGTGATCTGGCCGAGCGAGACGGCGCCGGGTGCCGCGGCGGCGGCGACAGCGGAGGCGACGATCGCCGCGACCTCCGGGTCGGCAGGGTAGGCGGCGACGCCGCCGGGGGCGAGCGGGAGGATCGCCGACGCGTTGGCGACGACGTCGCCCGTGGCGCGGTCCACCGTCAGGGTGACCTTGTCGAGGTTGGTCCCGTAGGAGCCGGACTGCACGACGGGCCGCGTGAGGCCGGCCGGCCAGCCCGCCACGGGGACCTGGTGCGCGAACGTCTGGTGGGTGTGACCCGAGAAGATCGCGTCCACCTGCGCGCCGACGCCGGCGACGATCTGGCCGAAGACGGAGGCGTCGGTCGAGGACGACAGCACACCGGTGTCCGGGCCCTCGTGCACGAGGAGGACGACGACGTCGGCCTCGCCGTTGGCGGGCTCGCCGTCGGACAGGTTCGCCGCGACGCGGTTGACCTCGGTGACGACGGGACGCACCTGCAGGGTCGAGATCCCGGCGGGCGAGACCAGGGACGGCAACCCTGCCGTGACGGCCCCGATGAAGCCGACGGTCACCCCGTCGACGTCGGTGACCCAGGACTCGGCGTAGGCCGGGGTGTTGGTCACCGTGTCGTAGAGGTTGGCTGCCAGGTGCGGGAACGTCGCGCGGGCGAGCACGCGGTCGTCGACGTCGGTGCGGCCCTGGTCGAACTCGTGGTTGCCGAGCGCCGAGACCTGCAGGCCCATGGCGTTGAGCGCGTCGATGGTGGGGTTGTCCTGCTGGATGAACGACGTGAACGTCGAGGCGCCGATGTTGTCGCCGGCCGAGACGAACACCGTGCTGGGGTTGGCCGCGCGCAGGGCGTCCACCGCCCCGGCGAGCACCGCTGCCCCGGCCACCGTGCCGCTGGCCTCGAGCCGGCCGTGGAAGTCGTTGATCCCGACGATGTCGATCGTCACCGGGTCGACCGCCTCGGCTGCCGAGGCGGACGGCACGACGGCGGCGGACAGCACGAGCGCTGCCGCGGCCGACAGGGGGATCAGGCGCCGGGTGGGGCGCCGGGTGGTGAGCATCGCGTGGACCTCCAGGGTCGACGAGGGCACAGGCCGGTGGACGGGGTGAGCCGCACGCTAGACCTTGATCGGGTCGAACCGCCAGATACCGGGCGAAACCGCACGTCGCCCGTGCTCACGACGGGTCAAGTCCGGGGGCGGTGTGCCGATGACACCGGTGAGGACTCGTGCCGGCCGGCGGCACCGTCGGCGCGGTGCGCCACCGGGCCGCGCGGTGCGCACCCAGGAGAGCTAGGTGGTGCCGTGAGCAGAGACCGCGCCGTGCGGACGCTCGCGCTCGCCCTGACCTGGCTCACGGTGGCCGTCTGCGCCACCTATGTCGTGCTCGTCCTCGCCGCCGTCCGTCCCGCCGAGGGGCAGGCGTTGCGGCTCGCCGCGGTGTTCCTGCTGCTCGCCGCGGTCGCCTGGGCGCGGGCCGCGCAGGCCGGCTGGCAGCCGCCCGACGTGCTGCTCGCCACCGGTCAGTCGCTGGCAGCGGCAGGCTGGACCTACTGGGCGGTCGCGCTCACACCGTTGACCGACCCGCCCTACCCGAGCGCCGCCGACGCCCTGTGGGTCGCCCGCTTCCCGATCCTCTACCTCGCGCTGGCGTGGCACGTCGGCCGCTTCGGCGCCGCACGACGCGCCCTGAGCCTCGATGTCCTGATCGGCGCCCTCGGGGTCACCGCAGCGGTCGCCGGAATGATCGTCCCGGCCCTGGCCAGCACGCCTCACGACACGCTCGTCGTCGGCGTGAACGCCGTCTACCTCGGCGCGGCCGTCGCCTACCTCCTCACCCTCGTGAGCGTCGTCACCGCACGCGGGCTGCGCGTCCCGGTCGGACTCTGGCGGCAGGTCGCGGGAGCCGTGCTGCTGGTTGCCACCAACTCGGTGTTCCTCGTCGAGGTGGCCGACACCGGGGTGATCCCGTTCGGCACGGTGCTGAGCTTCGGCTGGCTCGCCTCGTACGCGCTGCTGACCTCCGGTGTCGGCACGCCGATCCCGACAGAGCGCCGGGCGACCTCGCGGGGCGCCCTGGTCGTGGTGCCGCTGACCGGTTCGGTGCTGGCGCTGGCGGTCCTCCTCACCGCGTACGAGGACCCGGCAGCCCGCTGGATCGCCTCGGCCGCCATCGCGCTCGCCATGGGCCGGATGGTGCTCGCGTTCGTCGAGGCCGAAGAGCTGGCCGGCAGCCACCGGCTCGCGCACACCGACGAGCTCACCGGGCTGGTCAACCGGCGAGGGTTCGGTGAGGCCCTGCAGCGCACGCTCGCCTCCGGCGACAGCGCCGTCCTCGTGCTGGCCGACCTCAACCGGTTCAAGGAGGTCAACGACGCGCTGGGCCACCAGACCGGTGACGAGCTGCTTGAGCGCATCGGGCAACGACTGACCGCCGAGACCCGGTCCGACCCGCCGTGCTCCGACGTCGTCGCCCGGGTGGGGGGCGACGAGTTCGCACTGCTGCTGCGCCGGACGAGCGCGTCCGACGCCGAGGAGGCTGCGCGGCGGCTGGTGGACGGGCTGGCCGCGGTGTACGAGGTCGGGGGTGTGACCGTGCGGGCCTCGGCCTCGGCCGGCGTGGTCCACCTGCCGGGTCAGGGTCGCGACCCGGTCGAGCTCATGCGGCGAGCGGACGTCGCGATGTACGCGGCCAAGGCGCTGGGCGCACCGGTCGTGGTCTACCGGGCCGATCTGGACACCCGCAACGCGGCCTCCCTCGAACGGGTCGAGCAGGTGCGCGCGTCGCTCGCCGACGGCGGCCTGGTGCTGCACTACCAGCCGAAGGTCGACCTTCGCACCGACGCTGTCACCGGTGTGGAGGCGCTGGCGAGGCTGCGCGACCCGGCTGGCGAGCTCATGCTCCCCGGGCACTTCCTGCCACTGCTCGACCACGCGGCACAGCTCGTCTCACTGACCACCCAGGTGCTCGACGCCGCCGTCGCCCAGGCCGCGGCCTGGCGGGCGGTCGGGGTGCCGCTCTCGGTCGCGGTCAACGTGCCCGCGGCTGCCCTGGTCGAGCCTCGCTTCGCCGACCGGGTCGAGGCGACCCTGCAGCGCCACGGGGTGGCGGGCCGGCTCCTCTCGCTCGAGGTCACCGAGGAGTCCCTGCTGCACGACCGGGCGGCCGGGCGTGCCGCTCTGGACGAGGTACGGACGTTGGGCGTCCGGGTCTCGATCGACGACTACGGGACGGGCTGGTCCTCGCTCACCTACCTGCGTGAGCTGCCGCTCGACGAGCTCAAGCTGGACCGCTCGTTCATCCGCGGCATGGCGATGTCGGCCAGGATCAGGTCCACATGCTCGCGCTCCATCAGGTCCAGCGCCGTCAGGCCGTCGCCGGCGCTCAGCACATGGTAGCCCGCGGATTCCAAGGCGATGCCGATGCTCTCCACCAGGTCTCGCTGGTCATCGACGATCAGGATGGCGGCATCGGTCGCGACAGTGTCGGTCAACATGGCTGGGTATCCCTCTATGCTAAAACGGGCAGGCAAACGGGCAAGTAGACGGCAAAAACGCTGCCCTTCCCAGGCGTGGAGGCCAAGGCCACCCGACCGGATTGCAGCTGGACAAGCTCCCGGGTGATGGCCAGGCCGAGGCCTGTCCCGGGGATGTTGCTCTGGCTGTTGACGCGGTAGAACCGCTCGAAGATGCGCTCCTGGTCCGCCGCATCGATGCCGATGCCATCGTCGGTGACGCTCATGGCCGCCCAGGGACCCGGCGCCAGACGCTCGACACCCGGCCAACGCTGGTCGGGTGCCGGGTCAGGATGCAGGTCCAGGCGCTGCCAGCGACAGTCGATGTGGCCACCCTCGGGGCTGTACTTCACCGCGTTGTTGATCAGGTTGCGCACCACCCGCCGCAGCTGGCGGCCGTCGGCGCGCACCATCAGCGATGCGTCGCCGCCGGCGGTCAACTGCTGTTGCCGCCGCTCGGCCAAGGGCGCCAGACGCTGCATCTCGTCGCGCAGCAACGGCGCCAGGTCGAGGATCTGCAGCTCTGGGCTCAGGCGGCCGCTGTCGATGCTGGACATCTCCAGCACATCGGTGATCAGTTCGTCCAACACCTGGGCATGGCGTCGGATGTCCTTGATCATCGCCGAGCGCTTCTCAGGGCTCAGCCGCTCCCCCAGGGCATCGAGGTTGCCGCTGAGCAAGGTGATCACCGAAAGCGGTGTGCGCAGCTCATGGGAGACGTTGGACGCAAAGCGGTGCTTCATGCGCTCGGCTTCCTTCAGCGGCGTGATGTCGCGCTGGACGCCGACGAAGCCGATGGCGCGGTCCGGCTGCAGCGGCGCCGGCAGGGGAGCGATGGTCAACATGGCGTCGAAGTAGCTGCCGTCCTTGCGCCGGCCCACCAGTTCGCCCTCCCACCACAGGTCCTTGAGTGGGCTGCCGGGGTCCTGCGCCAGGCGATCGAAGACCTGC
>Ga0209477_1002465_pt1 | contig 10700 bp, 11 predicted proteins | sample KloWWTupernatant_FD_187180 | JGI IMG/M metagenome (GOLD analysis project Ga0209477, IMG submission 187180) | Active sludge microbial communities from Klosterneuburg, Austria, studying microevolution and ecology of nitrifiers - Klosterneuburg... | ecosystem: Engineered > WWTP > Aerobic digester >...
GAGAAGCAGCAGGTCATCAAGGCCTCCGAGGCCGCCCGTCAGCGCCAGATCAACGAGGCCGAGGGTCAGGCGCAGGCGATCCTCGCGGTCGCCAGCGCCACCGCCGAGGGCCTGCGCCGGGTCGCCGAGACCATCCAGAACCCGGGCGGCCGCGAGGCGGTGCAGCTGCGCGTCGCCGAACAGTGGGTCACCCAGTTCGGGCACCTCGCCAAGGCGACCAACACCGTCATCGTCCCGGCGCCGGTCGGCGACGTCGCCGCCATGATCGCCACCGCGATGAACGTCTTCAGCGAGACCAAGCCGCGCGGCTGAGGCTTCCGCCGGCTCTGCTCGCTACTCTCCCAGCGCGGCGTAGCGGACGAGGTTGTAGCGCGTCGTCTGGGCGTCGCGCATGCGTTTGGCGATCGCCTCGTGCAGGTCGGGCTTCCAGTCGGTCCAGCGGGCGAAGAGAGCTTCGGCCGCTGCCGGGTCGCCGGCGAGCTGCAGGGCGATCGTCTCCTGCAGCAGGCTCGCGACGGTGGCGGCGTACTTCGCGTCGTGGACCTGCAACAGCCCGTCGGGGTCCACCGTCAGCAGACCCTTGTCGAGGAACCAGTTGAACTGCACCAGTTGCATCAGCTGGTAGGGCTGGTCCCGGCGCGGCCGATTGTCGTTGAGGACGCGCAGGATGCCGGAGGCGCGCACCGCAGCCAGGCGCTCCGGTGTCGCGACCCCGGCATCGGCGAGGCGCTGCATCGCGAAGAGCGACACCAGGTCCGACTTCATCTCTTCGACGGTATCGGCCCAGCCCTTGAGCGCCTGATCGAGCGGGCGGCCGTCGCGCGTCTGCTCGGGCCCGAGGTAGTGCCCGATCTCGTGCCAGAGCGTGCGCTGGAATCCGCCCGAGCCGCCGTCCGCCGCGAGCGTGGAGCGCGAATCCGGTGCGATCGCCGCGTTCCAGCGCCGAAGGGCGGAGGAGAAGAGATCCGGGTTCTTCATGATGTTCTTGCGCATCAGGATGATGCGGCCGTAGCGGCGCGAATGGAGCGGGTCGTTCGGCAGGTTGGTGGCGGTGTTGGTGCCGCGCGCCTGGCCGAAGTCGGCGATGATCTCGTAGACGCCGATCGGAATCTCGCTCTTCACCCGCTTGTGCGGCGTGTAAGGGAGCGCGTCCTCGATCGTCTGCAGGCTGCCGAGCGACTTGGCGAGCTCGGCGGTCGCCGCTTCGTCGCGCAGCAGCAGACTCATCGACGGGAACGCCTTCACGCCGAAGAGCGCGTCGTCGTAAGTCTCGTACGTGCCGATCTGCGCGTTCAGGCGGCCGAAGCGGCCGGTCACCCAGGCGGCGTCGCCGCTCTCGTAGTCGTTCGACAGCAGGTCGCGGCCGCGGTTGCGCAGGTAGCCCGCGAACTCCGCGTCGTCCGCCTCGACGGCATCGGCGGCATGGAGGAGCGCGAGGTAGGCGGTCACCATCGGCCGCGCCCAGGCCACCGACTGCGGGACCGCATAGAGCCGCTGCGGATCCGGGCTCTCTGCGAGATTCGCGAGCTTGCCTGCCAGGAACGGGTGGAGGCCGGAGACCAGCGGCACGCGTTGCAGCGTGTCGAGATCGGCCGCCAGCGCTTCGGCAGTGGCGCGGCGGACGACGGTGCGGTCGTCGAGAATCGATGCGCGCTCTTCCGGGTGCGCGGTGAGAAAGGACTCGACCTCGGCGGCGGTGATCCCCTCGGGGTAGACGTTCTTGCCCGGTGTCTCCGCGGCGACGGGAAGAAACGGCACGCGCCGGTTGTCGAGGGTCGTCGCGATCGGCCCCTGGAAGAGGCGGAAGAGGCGGGCGGCATCTGACTCTTCGCCGCCGGGTGCTCGCGGCTCGTTGAGCAGCCGGTTGCGCTCGATCTCCGCCGCCGGATGGCGCGCGTCTTCGTAAAGCCGCTGGAAGATGCCGCCGACCTGCAGCAGTTGCTCGACCGCCGCCCGCTCCCCCGGCGTGAGGTGCGAGAGGTCGGGAGCGAGACGCAGGGTGGACGTCTTCTGCAAGATCGCGGTGGCGTCGGCCGGCGAGACAACGGCCGGCGGCTCGGCGGCGCCGAGCATCGCCGCGCCGGCGAGAGGAAGAAGGGCGAGGAGCGGAACTCTCATTCAGTGTCCTTTCGCTTTCGCATGCGCGAAGAGGTAGTCGGCGGCGACCTGGGCGTAGGCGCGAACTCCGGTCGGCAGCGCCGCTTCGTCGACGTAGAAGAGCGGCGAGTGGTTGCTCGCTGCCGTCGCGAGGTCGGCCTTGGGGGTCACGCCGAGGAAGAGGAACACTCCGGGCACCTGATTGGCAAAGAGCGAGAAGTCCTCCGAGGCGGTGATCTTGGGTACCTCGCGGACGCGGCCGGGGGCGACGCGCTCGAGGGTGGGAAGCAGCTCGTCGACGAAGGCGGCGTTGCTCGAAGTCACCGGATAGCCGGGGTTGAAGGTCACCTTGGCCGTGGCGCCGTAACCCGCCGCGACGTGCTCGACCATCCGCTGCATGCGCTGCTGGAGGTCGGCGCGCATCGCCTCGTCGAAGGTGCGCATCGTGCCGACCAGCCGCGCGCGGTCGGGGATGATGTTGTTGCGCACGCCGGCTTCGAACTGGCCGACGGTGACGACCACCGGCTCGTGGGTGAGGTCGGATTCGCGCGAAACCAGCGTCTGCAGGGCGGTGACGATGGCGCTGCCGGCGACGATCGGGTCGACGCCGGCCCAGGGCTTCGAGCCGTGCGCCTGCTTGCCCTGCACCTGGATCTCGAAGCGGTCGCCCGCCGCGAGCAGCGAGCCGTGGCGATAGCCGAGGGTGCCGCTCTCGATGCCGGCGAAAGCGTGGATACCGAAGACGGCATCGACCTTCGGGTTCGAGAGCGCCCCTTCGGCGATCATGCGCTCGGCGCCGGCGATCCCCTCGGCGGCCGGGACGCCTTCCTCGGCCGGCTGGAAGAGCAGCACGACTCTTCCCGGCAGGCGGTCGCGGAGGCCCGCGAGCACCCCGGCCGCGGCGAGCAGCATCGCCGTGTGGGTGTCGTGGCCACAGGCGTGCATCACCGGCACGCTCTTGCCTTCGTAGGTGCCGGTGGCCGTGCTCCTGAAAGACAGGTCGACCTGCTCGGCGACCGGCAGGGCGTCCATGTCGGCGCGCAGGCCGATCGTCGCTCCCGGGAGCTTGCCCTCGATGACCGCGGTGACGCCGGTGCCGGCGATCGTCCGCGGCTCGAGGCCGAACTCACGCAGCCGCGCAGCGACGAACTTCGCCGTCTCGACCTCGCGCCCCGAAAGCTCGGGGTTCTGGTGGAAGTGGCGCCGCCATTCGATCAGGCGGCCTTCGGCCGCCGTCGCGCGGCGGTCGATCTCGGCGGCCAGCGGGTTGGCGGCACCCGCGTGGGCGGCCGGCGCGCTCGCGAGGTGGAGCGCGAAAAGACCAGTAAGGGAAAAGAGGAGAGCGGGGCGGTGGCGGGTCAGGCTGGGCATTGTCCAAGGCTATGACAGGTGCGCGTGGCTCGCATCTCGAGGGGCGAGCGTTGCCGGGCGTGAAACCGTCGTCGCCGACGCGCATCCAAGCCACTGCGAGGAGACCCGAACATGACACGCTGGCGACCTGGTTTTTCCCTTGTTTGCGCTTTTGCTCTGCTCTTGGCGCTGGCCGGCGACGCCGCGGCTGCGCTCGAGCCGATCAACCAGACGACCTTCGGCGGGGTGGCGATCGATGGCTGGGATCCGGTCGCCTACTTCACCGACGGCAAGCCGGTCGAAGGCAGCAAGGCCTACTCCTTCGAGTGGAACGGTGCCACCTGGCGCTTCGCCTCGGCCGCTCACCGCGATCTCTTCGCGCAGGCGCCGGAGAAGTACGCTCCGCAGTACGGCGGCTACTGTGCCTGGGCGGTTTCTCAGGGCTATACCGCCGACATCGATCCGGAGGCCTGGAAGATCGAAGACGGGCGGCTGTTTCTGAACTACAGTCTCGAGGTGCAGAAGAAGTGGGCGGCGGATCTTCCGGGCAACGTCGCCAAGGGCGACGCCAACTGGCCGAAGCTCCTCGCCGGCAACTAGGAGAGCGCGTGGTCGAAGACGGGGCGGCCCGGGCCGCCACCTTGGAGGGCGACGACGAGGAGCGCGCGTTGCTCGCTGCGCTCCGCGGCGGCGACGACCGCGCCTACGAGCGGCTGGTGAGCGAGCACGGCGGGCGAATGCTCGCCGTCGCGCGGCGCCTGCTGCGCAACGACGAGGAGGCGCGCGACGCGGTGCAGGAGGCCTTCGTGCTCGCTTTCCGCGGCCTGTCGCGCTTCGCAGGGCAGAGCCGCCTCGCGACCTGGCTACACCGGATCACCGTGAATGCCGCACTGATGAAGCTGCGCAGCCGGCGGGCCCATCCCGAGGAGTCGATCGAACCGCTGCTGCCGACATTCCTGGCGGACGGCCACTCGGCGGTGGAATTCGGCGACTGGCCGGAGAGCGGGGATCGCCTGCTCGAGCGTGCTCAAGTCCGCGAGCGGGTGCGCGCATCCATCGACCGGTTGCCCGTCACCTATCGCACCGTCCTCTTGCTGCGCGACATCGAGGAGCTGGATACGGCAGAAGCGGCGGAGGCTCTGGGCATCTCGTCGAACGCGGTGAAGATCCGCCTCCACCGCGCGCGCCAGGCGTTGCGCGCGCTGCTCGACCCGCAGTTGCGACAGGGGGCCGCATGAGATCCCGCATCGGCAAGACCGTCCGTTCCCGCGGCGAGGAGTTCATCACCTGCGAGGAGGTCATCACTTTCCTCCTCGACTACCTGTCGCACGAGCTCGCTGCCGACGAGGTGCAGAGCTTCGAGCGCCACCTCGCCATCTGTCCCTCGTGCACGGCTTACCTCGCGACCTACGAGGCGACGGTCCGACTCGGCCGGGAGACGCTGCGCCGGGAACTGGAGACCCGCCCGCCAGAGCTCGACAGCGAGCTCGTGCGGGCGATCCTCCAGGCGCGCCCCTAGCGCGCCTACCAGCGCACTTCGAAGACGGCGCGGCAGCCGTTGTCGACCCAGATCTCGCGCCGGTTGTAGCCCCATGAGCGGCCGAAGGAGCAGGGGGCATCGCTCATCCGGTCGATCAGGCGGACGGCGGCGCCGTAGGGAATCTCGCACTCGCGGCGGCGATCGCGATCCGATTCGCAGCGCAGCGTGCGCACCGAGTCGCCGGAGCCGGAGCCCGGCCAGACGTCGATGTCGCTCGAGACCGATCCCCAGCGCTCGACCCGCACCGCATAGACCCGGCCGCGCCCGTCGACCGAGCAGCTGCCGTAGGTGCCGTCAGCGGCGCGCCAGTTGAGCGTGCCGCTCACGCCGCGGGCGCCACTCCTCTGGTCGTCCCAGCGTGCATCCTGGTTCACCAGGATGCTGGCGGCGCGGCGGCAGGCCTCGCGCGAGTCCGGCCCGTATTGGGCATCGATCGGCGCGAGCGGCAGCACGGAGAGAGCGAGAGCGGAGAGCAGGGAGAACGAGGCGAGAGTTCGGCGCTGCATGGCAAACCTCCTCTGGACCCGTTCATTCTGCCGCGATCGATGGCGGACGGAAAGGGCTCCCGTCGAACAGGAGGGTTCCCCGGAGCGTGGCTCCGTCTCGTTCCCTTGCTAGGCTTGCCCGAATGGCGAAGCAGGCTTCGAGGCGGGCAAAGCGCCAGCACAAGAGGGAGGCTCCCGAGCTCTTCCTCGCCTACCTGGCTCGCCGACCCGAGGCGGATCCGAAGGTCCTCCTGCCGCGCAGCGCGGCGCCGATTCTGCGCGGTGGGTTTCTCCTCCACGGAGTCCTCGTCCTCGACTGGTCGCTCGCCTGGCTCACCGGTTTCTTCGCCGCCGAGTTCCTGCTCGGCGTGCGCCTCGGCGTCCTCGGAGACCGCTGGACCCCGGGGCGGCAGTTCGACCCGGAGCTCCACCGCCGGACCTCCCTGTTTTTTCAGCTCGCCTGGCTCGTGGTCACGATGGCCGCCCTGGTCTTCGCCGGCCGGGGGCTCGAGCGCGCGAGCGGCGGCGACGCCTTTGGTCCCGGCGCCGGGTCGCTGCTCGGCTGGCCGGGCCTCGGCACCCTGCTCTACATGCTGCTGCTCCTGGTCGAGTTCGTCTTCGACCTGCTCGCGGCGCGCCGCGAGGGCCGGACCTTCGTCTCGGCCGGGACGGTTCAGGCGTCGATCTTCTTCGTTCTCTTCCTCCTCCTTGCTTTCGTGGGCGTTTTCCTCGCCGGCTTCGTCGGCGAGATCCTGGGCGACGCCGGAGCGCGTGGCGTCGCGGCCATTCTCCTCGTTCTGGCCCGCGCCGGCAGCGACCTCGCCGTGCTTTGGATGCCGGTCTGGTTGCCGCGAGTAACGGCTCCACCGTCGCAGGGCGCCGACGGAGCCGCGCAGCATTGATAGAGTCGCCGGCTCCGGCGGCGTGAAACCGCCGCTCCACCGCAGGCATCCAACCCAGGAGACCACAAGATGACCCGACGAAATCGATTCCTCTTCGCCGCCGTTGCTGTCGCTGCCGCCGTCGCGGCCATCGCGCCGAGCTTCGTCGCCGCTCAGGACCTTCATCCGTCACGACGCAAGAGCCCGCTCGGCATGTCGCGGACGACGATCGGCGACGCCTACGTCAAGATCACCTATGGTCAGCCGTACAAGCGTGAGCGCGACAACATCTTCGGCACCAAGGAGAGCGGCGCGGTCGTGCCGTACGGCGAGATCTGGCGCACCGGCGCCAACGAGGCGACCGAGATCACGCTGACGAAGGACGTCACCTTCGCCGGCAAGAAGCTCGCCGCCGGCACCTATTCGCTGTTCACGACTCCCGGCGCCGAGAGCTGGAAGTTCCACTTCAACTCGCTCCTCGAGCTCGACGGCACCGGCTACTACGACCGGGTGGCGGAGAAATTCACTCCCGCCGACCTGCCGAAGCACGACGTGCTGGTGGTCGAAGCCAAGCCCACCCAGCTCGCTGCCGCGAGCGAGGTCGATCAGCTGACGATCGAGTTCGAAAAGACCGCGAGCGGTGCCGATATGGTGCTGCGCTGGATCCGCACCGAGGTGCGGCTGCCGGTGGCCGCCGCCAAGTAGGCGGTCGGCACCGACGGCGATCGACCGAACGCCCGGTCTGACCCGGGCAGAAGGGAGCAGATCGATGTTCGATTTCTCCGACCGGGTGGCCGTGGTCACCGGGGCGTCCGGAGCTTTGGGCGGTATCGTCGCCCGCCGCCTATTCGCGGCGGGCGCGAGCCTGGCGCTCCTCGATCGTGACATCGACCGGTTGCCGGCGCTCTGGCCGGAGATCGACTCCGCGTCCGACCGGTTGTCGTTTCATGCCTGTGACCTCGCCGATGCCGCGGCGGTGGCACGCAGCGCGGCCGAGATCGCCGGGCGTTTCGGTCGCATCGACATGCTGTTCAACATCGCCGGCGCCTATCGCGGCGGCGAGACCGTCGAGGAAGCGCCGGACGCGACCTGGACCTTGCTCTGGGAGGCGAACTTCCTCTCCGCCCTCCATCTCTGCCGCGCGGTCGCACCGGGCATGCGGCGCCGCGGTACGGGAGCGATCGTCAACGTCGGGTCGAAGGCCTCGCTCGGCGGCGATGCCGGTGCGGCGGCCTACAGCGTCGCCAAGACCGCCGTCGTGCGGCTCACCGAGAGTCTGGCTGCCGAGCTCAAGGGAGACGGAGTGCGGGTGAATGCCGTGCTGCCCGGAACGCTCGACACGCCGGCCAATCGCCACGCCATGCCGGACGCCGACCCGCATTCCTGGGTCGAGCCGCAGGCGCTCGCCGACGCGATGCTCTTCCTGGCTTCGCCGCTGGCGCGCGCCGTCACCGGCGTGGCGCTGCCGGTCTTCGGTCTCGGCGGCTGATCGACGGCGCCGCAGCGGCGGCTCCGGCGACCGGCGAGGGACTCAGGGGGCGAGTGTCAGGGTCAGGCCGGCGGCCTCGGGGGCGAGGCTCACGACCTTGACGCCGCCGCGGGCGAGATCCACCACGACGTGGATCTCGTTGCCGCTCGCGGTGACATGGAATCCGGTGCGCACCCCGCGCACCAACGCGCCACCGACCTGCGGAGCGCGCGGTGCCGGCCCGCGATAGGGGCTCTCCATCCCTTTCAGCTTGATCAGCACGCGCGGATTCTCGCCGCCGATCTCCGAGTAGCTGAAGGCGCCGGTGGCAAAGACGCCGTCACCGGCCAGCACGAGAACCGTCCCGCCCGCGGCATCGCCGGCGGCGCGCCAGTCGATGGCCGTCAGGCGTGCCGCTCGGGCGGCGCTCGCGGCGACGGGTGCCGGGGCCGGTTCGGCGGTTGCCGGCGGGCGGGGCGCCTCGGCTGCGGCGGGCGCGGGAGCTTCGATCGCCGGCGCATCGCCGGTCGCTTCGGCAGTCTCCTGCTGCGCTGCTGCGACGTCGGAGGGCTCCTCGAGTGGGGCGGCCGGCGGCGCCGAATGCGGCGGCGCGGCGGCCGGCGAGATGCCGTTCGGGTCGACCCCGACCGTCTCCGCGAGCGTCGTGTCCGGGCCTGGCGCAGCGTTCAGCGGCTCGGGCCGGCGCACCGGCGCCGGTTCGGTTGCCGGGGCGGCGGCGGTCACGGGGCTCGCGCCGCGACCGGCTAGCCAGTCGGCTCCCCACTGCCTCCAGGCGAGATAGCCACCGCCGGCGACCAGAACCAGCGCCAACAGGATCCCGAGCCAGGCTCGCGACCCCTCGCGCTCGCTCGACGCCGCTGCCGCCGCCATCATCGACAGCGGCGCCTCGTCGCGCATCGCCTCACGGACGATGTCGGCGGTCTGCGAGTCGGCCTCGGCGAGCGGCGAGAAGACCGAGAAGGTCCGCTTGCTCTCGGACGGCGCGGCGAAGGGTGAGGCTGCAGGCGCGGGCCCGCCGGGAGCGGCCGGGGCGGGTGGCGCGGTCACCGCCGGGCGCGAGGGCAGACGCTCGAGGGCGGCGAAATCGAACGGCTCGGAGGGCGCCGCGCTGTCGACCGTCGCCGCCGTGTTCGCGTCGCCGTAGATGTCGCCATAGTCGGCGAGCTCGTCGCGCACCGCCGGCGCCACCGGCGGCGCAGCGAAGGGGTCGGCGGCTGCGGCTGGAGCGGGCGCGGCTTCCGTGGCGAAGGAGTAGCCGCTCGAGTCGAGCAACGAGTCCTCGGTGAGCGACTGCTCGAGAAACTCGAACAGTGCCTCGGCGATGTGATCGCGGCTCTGGCTGTCGAGCTGAAGGAAGCGGATGCCTACGCCCGCAGGCTGGCCGGGTCCGAGGTACTTGTCGCGCACCCAGACCACTTCGCCGGCCCCCTGGACGGGCTTTCGCTCCGCGCCGAGGTTGAACTCGAACACCAGCTGGGTGCCGAGCGGCGGCGGCGCCGGGTGCTTGACGAACATGCCGGTCGCCGAGACGTTGGCGGCGAAGCCGTTCTGATAGGCCACCGTGCCTTGAAAATGCAGGCGCACGACCGCGTCGAGCGGCATGCGGGTCGAGCGTTGGAACTCGCCAGAGACGTTGTCGTCGGACTCCATGGGCACGCTCTAGTTTATGCCGAAAGCTTTTCCCAGTCCGCTTCGTCGGCGTCGAGAGCGATCGCCAGTCCGCCGTTCGATCCGGCGAAGACCGGATCCTCGACGATCGTGACCTTGCCGCCGCCGACTTCGGCGAGGCTTTTCTCGAGTGCGCCGGCGAGCCCGCGGATGCGCGAGCCGCGGCCGGAGAGGATGACGTTCTTGCGCACCCGCTCCTGGTACTCCGGTTCGACCGCCGCCAGCAAGTCGAGCATCGTCTCGGAGAACGGGGCCACCAGACTTTCGCAGGCCAGGCGCATCTCGTCGGTGATGTCCACCTTCTGTGCCTTGCCCTGCGACGGGGCGGAGACCACCACTTTCTCCTTCTGCTCGCCGACGAAGCCGAACTCCTCTTTCCAGCTGCGCACCATGTGCTGCGAGAACTGGATGCCCGGGTGGCGTTCGGCGATGAGCTTCGACAGCAGATCGTCGACCGAGTCGCCGGCGCGGGTCAGCGTGCGCTGGTCCTCCTCGGTCGGATAGTGCCCCTTCATGACGCAGAAATCGGTGGTGCCCGCACCGATGTCGATGATCAGGGTGTGCAGCAGCGCTTCGAGCCCGTAGGCGACCGCGAACGGTTCGGAAACGATGATCAGGCCTTCGACCATCCCTTTCATCACCTGGCGCAACTGCTGCTTGTTGACCCGCAGCGTCTCCGCCGGCACGCCGACGACGGCGCGCACCCGGGCGCCCTTCTCTTCGCCGTTGCCGCCTTCCGAGGTCGCGAGACCGATGAGGTGGCCGAGGATCTCCTTCACCGCGGCGATGTCCTTCTCCGAGCCCTCCTTGATGAGGCCCTGCTCGAGCGGGCGATGGAGGTCGAGAAGACTGCGGTTCTCGATCGCTTCGGCGCCGATCAGCACCGGCTTCTTGACCACCTTGCGCGCCACCATGTCGCGCAGCTAGGCCGGGCACCGGTGGCTGGGCTATCGTGGGGCCATGGCAGAAGGCATGTTTGACTACCTCATCATCGGCGCGGGTTCGGCGGGCTGCGTTCTGGCCGCGCGCCTGAGCGAAGACCCGGACGTCACGGTGGCCTTGCTGGAAGCCGGGCCACCGGACAGCAGTGTGCTGATCCATTGTCCGGCGGGGCTCGCGGTGCTGGCCAAAAACGGCCAGGCCAACTGGCAGTTCGAGACCACGGCGCAACCGGGTCTGAATGGACGCAA
>Ga0209477_1002466_pt1 | contig 10700 bp, 8 predicted proteins | sample KloWWTupernatant_FD_187180 | JGI IMG/M metagenome (GOLD analysis project Ga0209477, IMG submission 187180) | Active sludge microbial communities from Klosterneuburg, Austria, studying microevolution and ecology of nitrifiers - Klosterneuburg... | ecosystem: Engineered > WWTP > Aerobic digester >...
GGATGGGCATCTGCAGCGAGGCCTCCAGGCAGGGGCGCAGCATGAAGCGGACGATGCGGTAGCTTTCGTCGCCGGTCACCTGCCGGTCGGCGAAGATGGCGCCGAGGTTGGCCAGGTTCTGGCTGGCAAGGGGCACCACAAGGTTGGCGTCGGGGCCGTCGAAGCCCTCGGCTACCCGCACGTCGTCGCCCTCCTGGTGGATGGTGAAGCGCTCGCCGGTGTCGGTCAGCTCCAGGCGCGCCCGGGCAAACAGGCCCTTGAAAAAGGCTCGGGCGGCAGGCTGCTGGACGAGGGACTGCAGCTGGCTGAGGTTGGTGCTCATGGTGGGGGCTCCTGGCGGCACGGCGAGGGCGGCGGGGCGACGACATGAATTATGGGCGGGGGCGGAGGCTGGGGGCAATTGCCGCGGGCGGAATCGCCACCTTCCGATTATAATGACCGGCCGCGGAGAACCCGGGGCTGCCGCCCCACCACCTTCGGAGGACGAGACGATGTCGCATGACAGCCGCAGCTGCTGGCGCAACCTGATGGCCCTGACCCTGGTCGGACTCCTGGGCGCCTGCCAGAGCGCACCGCCCACCATCACGCCCGGCACCGGCGACCCGGCGGCTCCCACGGCGCAGGGCGCAGCCGCCCAGGGGACACCCCATCCGCTGTCCATCCAGGTGCTCAACAGCGGTCTGGCCCTGGGCTTGGAGCGCTTCGCCTTCCTGTTGAAGGATGAGAACGGCTCGCCCGTCCGCGACGGCGCCGCCACCGTCAAGTTCTCGCGCATCGTCGCCACCACCGGGCAGGAGGTCAAGGCTGCCGACGGCGAGGCCATCTACTTCGGCCAGGGGATGCCCGACGGCGGCTCCTGGGTGGCCTACACCGAGTTCGATTCCTCCGGGACCTGGGCTCTGGACGTCAGCCTGCTGCGCAGCGACGGCTGGAGCGGCGCGCTGAAGACCCAGGTGGAGGTGCAGGGCAAATCGGACGCCCCGCGGGCCGGCATGCTGGCCCCCGCCGCCGACCTGCCACATGTCGCGCCGGGCGGAGACCTGAAGGCCCTGACCAGCGACGAGAAGCCGGTAGAGGCCCTCTACACCAGCAGCCTGGCGGACGCCAAAGCCGCCAAGCAGCCGGCGGTCGTCCTCTTCGCCTCGCCCGCCCATTGCCCTTCGCCCATGTGCAAGGCCGCCCTGGATGGCATGAAGGCCGTCCAGGCCCAACTGGGCAGCCGCGCCAGGTTCATCCACGTGGAATCCCGCGACGCGCAGGACCCCACCCAGATGTCGGCCGCGGCCAAGGCCTGGGGCCTGGCCTCCGATCCCTGGGTCTTCATCCTGGACGCCCGCGGCAACGTGGTGGCCCGGGCCGAGGGCGGCATCGACAACACCGAGTTGGACCTGCTCACGCGCATGGCCCTGGGCGAACAGGTGACCAAGCCGCAGCAGTAGCCGAGGCATGCCCTTCGCCTGAAGGGGCGGACTTCGGCCGGACATCCAGCCCGCGCAGGCGGGCTTTGTCCAGGGAGCCGCGGTGTCAACCGCCGGGTCCACGGCCGGCGCGAGAATCCGCCTCACCCGTGACCCTTTGCCCCCTTGGACGACTTGGGGGCGATGACCATTGCCTGCCCTGTCGATCCACGACTCCCCGGCCTGGCCGCCGCCCTTGACGCCGACCACGTGGCCGCCTTGCTGGCGGCCCGCCTGCGCGCGCAGGGTAACAACGGGATCTGCGTCGCGGATGTGCATCCTGTCTACATCCGCTACAAGCCGCTGACCAACGCGGTCATCCTGCATCGGGCGCTGCTGCGCGACGCGACGGGCAGCAGCGTCGAGCAGCCCGTCGCCCTGACCTTGTATCCCGGCGACCACGCCACCGCGATCGCCGGACGACGGCGCTCGCGCGAGCTCTGCGCCCGGTTACCGCGAGGCGGCTGGCCCCTGACCGGCGCCTGGTCGGAGCCCTCCCTGGGCGCCCTGGCCCAGGGCTTCCCCTTCGATCGCGGCCTCCCCGGGCTGGCGACCGTCATCGATCCGCGGCTGCTCGCCGCAGTCATCGCCCACGGCCGGCCGGGCGACCCGCCGCCGCGAGGGCTGGCGATCACCCTCTTGCGGTACAAGCCCGGCCGCCGCGCCGTCCTCCGTGCCGCGGCCGCGGACGGCCGCCGCTGGTACGTGAAGGTGGGCGCCGAGCTGCGGCCCGCGCTGCTGGAGTGTCTGGCCCGTGGCCTGACGGAGCTGGGCATCCGCACGCCGGCCATCGTCGCCGCCTGTCCGGACGAGGACATCGTGGTCCAGGCAGGATTGGACGGGACCAGCCTGATGGCCCTACCGGCGAGCCGGCGTTCCGATAGCCCGGACGGCGTCGACCGGGCCGCAGCCCCATCGGCCGATCAGGTCTGCGCCCTGTTGCGTCGGGTCCAGCGTCTGGAGCCCGCGGTTGTGCCTGGCCTCGCCGCCCGGGATCCCATCGCGGTACTTGCCCGGGCCGTGGCGGCCCTGGACCCGCTGCTGCCGGCGCGGGCCGCCGACCTGGCCCGCCTGGCGGCGGGCATCGAGAAAGCGTGGCGCCGCTTACCGCCATCGCCGATGGTCCTGGTCCATGGCGACTTCTACGAGGACCAGATCCTGGTGGACGACCACAAGGGCATCGCCCTTCTGGACTGGGACGAGGCGGGCTTGGGACCAGCCGCCCTCGATGCCGCCTGCTGGCTGGCCCATGCCCAGGCTGCCGCGCTGGAAGGCGAGCCGGCCCCGGTGGCGGCCGAGGCGATCCGCGCGGCCTGGCTGGCGGCCCGTCCCGAAGACGCGCAGCGCCTGGACCTCTTGGCCGCCATCCAGCTGCTGGCCTTGGCCCCCGGCCCCTTCCGGCGACTGGAGCCGGGATGGCCGCAGGCGGTCGAGCGACGATGGCGGCAGGTGGAAGACCACATGTACCACCTGACCGACGCGGAGGCCGTGACTTCCGGCTCCCCGCGGCGACTTCCTTCGCAAACCACCCCCTTCTTGGAAGGTTGAACCATGAACCCCAGCCGCGTGGCCTACCTGCTGAAGATGTATCCCCGCTTTTCCGAGACCTTCATCCTGAGCGAGATCCTGGAACTGGAGCGTCAGGGCCTGGACCTGCGCATCTACTCCCTGCGCAAACCGGACGATGGGCGCTTTCACGGCGATCTGGCGCGGGTCAAGGCCCCGGTCAGCTATGTTCCCGAATCGCTCCTCGGCCAGCCTAGGGCCATGGCCATGGCCCAGCGGCAAGCCCTGCGCCTGGATCCGGCGCGCTACCTCCGCGTGGCCTCCGAGGCTCTGGCGCGCGGCAACAAGGTCGCCATCCGGCGCTTCCTGCAGGCCGGCTACCTGCTGCCGCGTCTGCGCGAGGCGGGCATCGACCATGTCCACGTGCACTTCGCCAGCGCGGCGGCTTCCGTGGCCTACTACCTGCGCCGTCTCGGCGGACCCAGCTACTCCATCACGGCCCATGCCAAGGACATCTACCACCAGTCCGTCAGCCCCGTCGCCCTGCGGCGCAAGCTGCGCGCGGCGGCGTTCACCGTAACGGTCAGCGACTTCAACCTGCGCCATCTGGAAGGACTCCTGGCCGCGGACGGCGGGCCGTCAGCACGCCTGGTCCGCCTGTACAACGGCTTGGACCTGGAGCGTTTCCGGCTCCGCCCGGTCGCGCCGCCGACGCGCCTCGCCGACGCGCCGCCCCTGATTCTGGGCGTGGGCCGGCTGGTGGAAAAGAAGGGCTTCGACGACCTGATCCGCGCCTGCGCCCTGCTGCGCGACCAAGGCCAGGGCTTCCGCTGCGCCATCGTGGGCAAGGGCGAGGACCTGGGCGCCTTGCGCGGCCTCATCGCCCAGCTGGGCTTGGAGGACCTCGTCCGGCTGCCCGGCCCCCTGCCCCGCGAGGCCCTGTTGGAGCTGTATCCCCAGGCCGCCCTCCTGGCCGCCCCCTGCGTCATCGGCGACGACGGCAACCGCGACGGATTGCCGACCGTGCTCCTGGAGGCCGCCGCCCTGGGCGTGCCGCTGGTCTCGACGCCGGTCACCGGCATTCCCGAACTGGTGCGGGACGGCGAAACCGGATGGCTGGTCCCGCCGCGAGACCCCGCCGCCCTGGCCCAGGCGATGGCCCAGGTCCTGTCCGCGCCGGTGGAGACCAGCCGGCGGGCGCTGCTGGCCCGACAGCGGATGGCGCAGGCATTCGACCTGCGCCGCAACGTGACCATCCTGAAGGGCCTCTTGACCAGCCCCCCCACGCCGTCCGCGGCGCCGGACGGGGTCTCGGCGCAGCGCCCCGGTCTCTTGCGGCCGGAGGCCGACCATGTCCAGGCCTGAGCGGCGCACTGCTCCGTGGGCGCCCTGGCGGGACGCCTTGCAGCGCTTCGGCGGCGAGCTCCGGCCGCAGGCCGGCCGTCTGGCGCTGGCGGCGCTCTGCGCCCTGGGGTACACCGCCACCCGCCTGGCCGAGCCCTTGCCGATCAAGTTCGTCTTCGACCGGATCCTGGCGCCCGCCGGGAGCAACGCGGCCGCGATGTCCCCCGCGCTGCTCTTCGGCCTGGCCCTGGCGGTCATGGTCGGCCTCGCCGGCCTCCGCGGCGCCTTCTACTACGCCCAGAGCGTCCTGGCGGCGCAGGTGGGCCAGGGCGTGGTCCTGGCGGTGCGGGCAAGGGCCTTCGCCCATCTGCAGCGCCTGTCGATGAGCTACCACGTGCGCGCCAGCACGGGGGATCTGCTCACCCGGCTCATGGGCGACATCCAGATGCTGCGCGAGCTGCTGGTGGCCACCTTGTTGACCATGGTCTCGGAGGTCACCGTGCTGCTGGGCTTTCTGGTGGCCCTGATCCTCGTCGACTGGCGGATGGCGGCCCTGGCCCTGACGGTGGTGCCCCTCCTGGCCCTGCCCATCCACCGCTACGGCCGGCCCCTGCGCAGCCTCACGCGCGATCAGCGACGACGCGAGGGCCAGCTGGCCGCGCGCCTGCAGGAGGTCATCTCCGGCATCCACCTGGTGCAGCTCTTCGGCGCCGAGGACCAGGAGGACCAGGCGCTGCGGGACCACGGCAACCGCAGCGTGTCGGACGGCCAGAAGGCGGCGCGCCTGGAGGCCCGGATGTACCGCAGCACGGAACTGACCTTGTCCGCCGGCACGGCGCTGGCCCTGTGGTACGGGGCCTTAGAGGTGCATGCCGGGCGGCTGAGCGTGGGCGACCTGGTGCTGGTGATGAGCTACTTGTCCAGCCTCTACCGCCCGCTCAGGCGCATCTCCCGCTCCGTGGAGCGCGCCGGCAAGGCCGCCAGCTGCCTGGACCGCATCACCGACCTCCTGGACACGAAACCAGAGGTCCAGGACGGACCGCGCCTGGCGCCCCCGTTGCGCGGCGCGATCCGCCTGGAAGGGGTCAGCCTGGCCTATCGACCGGGCGAAAGCGCCCTCAGCGAGGTGTCGCTGGCCATCGCCGCGGGTGAGACGGTGGCCCTGGTGGGCGCGACCGGCGCCGGCAAGACCAGCCTGCTCTCGCTGATCTCCCGGCTCTACGACCCCACGGCGGGGCGGGTGCTGGTGGACGGGCATGACCTGCGCAGCCTGGACCTGCGCAGCCTGCGCCGCCAGATCGCGGTGGTGCCGCAGGATGGCATGCTCTTCAGCGGCAGCGTCTGGGACAACCTCACCTACGGCAGCCCCGACGCCGACCGGCGCCAGGTGGAAGACGCCGTGCGAGCCGCCCTGCTGGAGGACGTGATCGCCGGCCTGCCGGGAGGCTACGAGGCCCCCATCGGCGAGCGCGGCGTCACCTTGTCCGGGGGGCAACGACAGCGACTGGCCATCGCCCGCGCCCTGGTGCGCGACACGCCCATCGTCCTTCTGGACGAGCCCACCACCGGTCTGGACCTGCAGTCCGAACGGCTGGTCACGGATGCCCTGCGGCGACTTCTGGCCGGACGCACGGCCCTGGTCATCGCCCATCGGCTGGCGACCGTGCGCCAGGCGGACCGCATCGTGGTCCTGCACGAGGGCCGGATCGTGGAGATGGGCAGCCACGAGGCGCTCGTGGCGCAGGGCGGGCGCTACGCCCAGCTCCTGGCCGCCGCGGAGCCCGGGGCGCTGATCGCGGTCGGCTCGGCGGCGGAGCCCTTTCGCGAGCGGCCGTCCGAAGGTCAGCCCGGTCTCCAGCCCGGTCTCCAGCCCGGTCTCCAGCCCAGTCTCCTATCCGATCCGTCCGACTCTCAGACAAGCCCGTCGGTTCTGCTCCCCCGGCGCGCCACCGCGCTGGGTCCGTCTTGAAAGGCATCTGCATCATGAACCAGGAATCCTTGTCCGGGCGCCGGATCCTGTATTACGCCCACGACAGCTTCGGCCTGGGCCATCTGCGCCGCACCCTGGCCATCGCCCATGACATGAGCCGCGAGCCGGGGGTGGAGAGTCAGCTGGTGGTGACCGGTTCGCCAGCGACAGCGTCCTTCCCCTGGCCGGCGCGCACGGACTTCGTCAAGCTGCCGGTGATCACCAAGGACGCCCAGGGCGCCTACACCAGCCGCGATCTGCCCCTGCCCTTGCGCGAGGCCTGCCGCTTGCGCGGCTCATTGCTGCTGGCTGCCGGGCGCCATTACGCCCCGGATCTGCTGCTGGTGGACCACAGCCCGCTCGGCCTGGGCGGCGAGGCCTTGCCGCTGCTGCGCTTCCTCAAGGCTCACCGCCCGCGCTGCCGCATCGTCCTGGGCCTGCGCGACGTCATCGACGAGCCGGAGAAGGTGCGCCGGGCCTGGCGCGCCGAAGGCGTCTACGACGCCATGAGCGAGATCTACGATCAGATCCTGGTCTACGGGGACCCGTCCATGGTGGACGTAGCGCGGGCTTACGGACTGCCGGAGCAGGCCGCCCGGAAGCTCCATTACGTGGGCTACCTACGGCGCCAGGCCGCCGTAGATCCGGAGCCCTGGCCGGCGGCGCCCGGTCGGCAGCGGATCCTGGTGACTGCCGGCGGCGGTGGCGATGCCTCAGACTTCTTCCGTCTGACCGGCGATACCCTGGCCCTCCTGGCCGCCGGGCGGCGGATCTCCGCCCGGATCATCACCGGTCCCTTCCTGCCCCCCGTCGCGCGCATGACCCTGGATACGATCGCCGCCGCACGCCCCGAGATTCGCGTCGAGCCTTTCTGCCCGGACCTGGTGGGCGCCATGAACCAGGCTGATCTGGTGATCAGCATGGGCGGCTACAACACTGCCTGCGAGATCCTCTCCGTACCCAGCCGGGCGTTGATCCTGCCGCGGACGAGCCCGCGTCGCGAGCAGGCCATCCGCGCTGATCGCCTTTCGCAGCTGGGCCTGGTGGAGACCGCCCTGCCGGAGCGGACCAGCCCGGCGCAGCTGGCAGCCCGCATCGGCGTCCTGCTGGACGCGGGGCCGGGCCACCGTGAGCCGCTGCTGCCCATGGACGGCCTGGAAAGGACCAGCGCCGCCCTTCGCCGGCTGCTGGTCGACGACCGGCTCGCGCCGCGACCGCGCGCGGCCGCTGATCCGGGCCGGATTCAGCCGCGACTGGTCTGGGAGGGGGTCCGGTGATGCGCTGGGGTTACCTCTGCGGCGATCCCGGAATCCCGGCCCTGGGCGACAAGGGTGCCTCCATCCACGTCCGGCAGGTGGTGGCCGCGCTGCGCGAGGCTGGTGACGAGGTGCTGCTGCTAGCGCGGGGCCGCTCCGGAGCGGTCGGCGCCACGGGAACGCCCTCGGAAGCCTCACCCGGCCTGTGGCTGAGCGCGGAGCCTTCGTCCGCGCCGCGATGGCGCGCCGTACCCCCCGATCAGGACGGCCTGGCGCGCGACCTGACCGCCCTGGCGGGCATGCGCCGCTTCGGCCGCGCTGCCGCACCGGTGCTGCGGGCTCACGCCCCCGACCTGCTCTACGAGCGGCTGTCGCTCTTCGGGGCGGCGGGCCTGGGCCTGGCCCGCCGCCAGGGCCTGCCGCTGCTCCTGGAGGTGAACGCCCCCCTGGTGGAGGAGCAGGCACGCTGGCGCGGCCTCCACCTGCGCCCGGCGGCCGCGCGCGTCGAGGACGAGGTACTCAGGGGCGCGGACCGGGTGCTGGTAGTATCCCAGTCCTTGGCCGACTGGGCTCAGACCCGCGGCGTCCCCGCCGGCCGGATCGTGGTCCTGCCCAACGGTGTGGACCCCCGCCCCTTCGCCGTGGATCCGGCGGCGGTGACCGCCCAGCGCCAGACCATCGGGCTGCGGCCGGGTCCGGTGCTCGGCTTTGTCGGCGGGCTGCGGCCCTGGCACGGGGTGGCCGGCCTGCTGGAGGCTTCCGCCCGGCTACGGGACCAGGGCCACGCCTTCCAGCTGCTCATCGTGGGTGACGGGCCCCTCCGCGCCGAGCTGGCGGCCTTGTCCCAGTCCCTGGGGCTGGCGGAATGGGTGCGCTTCACCGGGGCGGTGCCGCATGAAGCCGTTCCCGCGCTCCTCGCGCTGATGGACGTGACGGTGGCTCCCTACGCCTCCGGAGGCGATGGCGGCTTCTACTTCTCCCCCCTGAAGGTCTTCGAGTACATGGCGGCGGCGCGCCCGGTGGTCGCCGCCGACATCGGCCAGTTGCGCGCCATCGTCAAGACGGAGCATACGGGCCTGCTGTACCGGGCGGGAGACGCCGCCGCCCTGGCCGAGGCCATCGGCCGCCTGCTGGACGACCCCCAGCAGGCGCAGCGGATGGGCCGGCAGGCGCTGGAAACGGTGTGGGCCGAGCATACCTGGGCCAGCCGGGCGCAGACCATCCGCGAGCTGGGCTCAGACCTGCTCCGCGAGCGCGCCGTTGGCCATCGGAGGGCGGCATGAGCCCAGCCGCCTTCCCGGCCGCGACTCTGGACCCCGGCCTGCCGCAGCTGGCCGGTCTGACGACCTCCTCCGGCGCGTCAGACCTTTTGGGGCGTCTGCTCGGTCGGTCGCTGCGGGTCCTGGCTGTCACCGCGGTCAAGCACCGCCCCGGAAGACGCTGCATCCTGCGCGTGGCGCTGGATCCGGACGGCATCCGACCGGCTCCGGCGGATGCGGTGGTCTACCTGAAAGTCTACGGCACGGACCGTGCGGCCTCCGTGGGCCGGCGGACGGCCACCTGCGCCGCATTGCAGGTCGGCGGCCCGCAGGTCCAGCTGCCGCCGGTCCTGGCCGTGGCGCCGGAGTTGGGCCTGGTGGTCATCGGCGGCCTGCGGGGCGAGCCTTTCCTGAACCGCCTGGCAGCGGGGCAGCCCGGCCTGACAGGGCGGATGGCGGAGGCCATGGCCCATCTGCATGCCATCACCGCCGCACAGCTGCCGGGCGACACCTTCCCGCGCCACGATGCCCGGCGGGAACTGGCGCCCCTGGCGGCGCGGCTGCGGGACCTGGAGGCCACCTGCCCCCCGCTGGCCGGCCATGCCCGCGCGGCGCGCCAGTCCGTCGAGCGGGTCCATGACCGAGCGGAGCGGCTGCCCTGGCGCTGGCGGCTGTTGCACCGCGACCTGCATCCTGGCCAGGTGCTGGTGGACGGGTCCCGTCTGGCCATCGTGGACTGGGACGATGCCGCCCTGGGCGAGCCGGCGGTGGACCTGGCCAATTTCGCCGCCCATCTGCGGCTGGCGGCCATGACAACCGCCGATACGGCCCTGGCCGCGCGCTTCCGGCGGGCCGCCGTCTCCATGGTCGCCTGGGGACGGCGCCTGGACCCCCAGCTGTCACCCGACCTCCTGCGCCTTCTGGAGGCAACCACCCTGTTTCGTCTGATCTGCATCCACCGGGGCCGCAGCCTGAGTCTGGCTGCCGCCGGCCGGCTGCTCCGCCGCGAGGGTCGAATGCTCAACGGCGCATGGGAGCGCTTGACCGATGACCGCCCCCGCGGCTAATCTCGATCGAGGAGTCATGGCACCACCGGCACCGGCCGCTTGGGCGCCATGGACCACCTTATCCATGCTTCCACCTATCGATACCGACGACGGAGACCGGGAACTGCTGGGGCGGGCCCTGCGCTTCGAGTCAGCGGCCCTGGCCACCATCCACGACCGCTACTTCCGGCAGGTCTTCCGCTACCTGCTGCTCCGCTCGGGCGACACGCACCTGGCCGAAGACCTGGCGGGAGAGGTATTCGTCCGCTTCCTGGAGGCGATGGGCAAGGCCGCGCGGCCGCCGGACTCGCTGCGCGGCTGGCTCTTCGGCGTGGCGGCCCACGTCTGGGCCGACCAACAGCGGCGCGCCTTCCGCCATGGCCGTTTGGCCCCGCGGGTGGATACGCGGCCGGCCGAGGCAGCGCAGCCCGAGCAGGCGGCCGAGCAGGCGGACATGGCCGACCGGCTGGTCACAGCCATGGCGGGGCTGACCGAGGAGCAGCGCGAGGTGCTGTCGCTACGCTTCGTAGGCGAGCTGCCGATCCGCGATGTAGCCCTGTCCCTGGGCAAGACCGAAGGGGCTGTCAAGCAATTGCAGGCGCGCGCGGTGGCCGCTTTAGGCCGCCTGTTGTCGGGTGAAGGGTGAGGAACATGGAACAAGAACGGCATGACGAGGACGCTCTGATGACCGCCCTGGAATTCTGGGGCCGGGGCGAGAACTGGGAGGCAGGCATGGCTGACGCATCGCCCGCGGTCAAGGAGGGGCTCCGCCGCCACCTGGCGGCGGCCTTGGCCTTGCGCCAGGACCTGCCCGAACCCAGTCCCGCCGTCGAATCGCGTTCGCGGGCGGCCTGGCTGGCAGC
>Ga0209477_1002470_pt1 | contig 10692 bp, 16 predicted proteins | sample KloWWTupernatant_FD_187180 | JGI IMG/M metagenome (GOLD analysis project Ga0209477, IMG submission 187180) | Active sludge microbial communities from Klosterneuburg, Austria, studying microevolution and ecology of nitrifiers - Klosterneuburg... | ecosystem: Engineered > WWTP > Aerobic digester >...
GATCTCAAGGATCGTGCAGGCTGAATTCCTGCAGCGTGCGCCACGGCGCCGAGTCCACTTGCTCGATGAGCCGCACGCTGCGGAACGTGATCGTCAATCCTTCGGATGGTACTGCCGCATTCGACATCCGGTTGCCGGGCGCTATCGGGTTGCGCGGATGCGCGAGCGTGATGTGGGGCGCGAGGCGCCGGGATGCGGCTTCACCGAGCAGCTGCCAGCGCAGCGCGTGGAAGTCGTGCGCGCCTTCGACGCAGGGCAGGAGCACGCCGTGCGCCTGGAACGCCTCGGGTCCTCCGAAGCGCAAGGTGAGCGGACGCGCCGCGCGGCCGTCGAATGCAGTGCCGAGATCCGCAAGTCCAATTCCCGCAAGCTCGTCCTCGCGGCACAGGGTGACATGCGCGGGGATCAGGCGTCGCTGCAGCGGATCGAACAATTCGCGCATCGCCTCCAGCAGTGCGTCGTCCGGAGACGGCACGTAGAGGCTCAACTGGACGCGCCTCATCAGGCCGCCCACGCGCTGCCCGCGCGCTCAGACATGCTGGTCGACGAGGATCGGGATGAGGCGGTTCTGCGCGGCATTCCCCCCGAAGGTCCTGACGCCGGACCTCTCGTAGAACTGCCGGGATGCCTCGAGGTCCTTGACCGCGAGGCTGATGGAGAACGCGCCGAGTTCCATGCCCTGCTCCTCCGGTTAGTGAGGGTTTGGCCAGCAGGCGTCGCGCGCGCCGGGACCACGACCCCAGTATAGGAAGAACGACAGGTTCGGGGTCGCCCGTGATCCGTCAGTCGGCGGCGGGCGCCACCTGCGGCACCGGCTGCAACGCGGAAGTGTCCACGCCGCGCGCGGCCAGCTTCGCCACCAGCGCATCGAAGCGCGCGGGTTCCATCGTCGGCTCGCGGCCGAACACCCAGGCGAGCTTGCGATCCGGGGTGGCCAGTGCCGCGCCCCGGTAGTCGTCGTCGACGTGCACCACGACCAGTTCGGTGGAAATCGGCCACACGAACTGCACCTTCCAGCGCGCCCCGTTGCTGCCCGGCACCACGCTCGAAACGCCGTTCCAGCGCCGGTCTTCCTCGCCGAAGCGCTTCTTGAACACGAAATCGTTGTCGATGCGGCCGTCGGGGCGCAGCCGGTACTCGTCGCGGGTTGCGACCTTGCCGTTCTCGAAGAAGTACGGCACGTTCGCGATCACGTACCAGGTGCCCATGAAGCGCGGCAGGTCCACGGTCGGTGCCGCTTCGAGCGGCGGGCGCTCGCGCGCACCCGGGCTGGCGCAGGCGGCCAGCAGGACGGCGGCGAACAGGGTCGGCAGGCGGATCATCATCGGCAATTCCTTCAACGGGTGACCGCCGCGGCCTGCGCGGCGAGGAAATCGCACAGTTGCGCGGCGTTCACCGCGGTCTTGCGCGTCATCGAGAACTCGTGCTCCGGATCGAGCACGCGATCGAGCCAGATGCCGCCGTCAGCGGCGATCTCCGGCCGCGTGCTGCCGAGCCAGAGCGCGGTGTCGGCGCCCTCCTGCGGGGTTCTCAGGTGCCGCCGCAAGGTGGCACGGAACGCCGGCAGGGCGGTCTGCACGCCGGCCGTATCCACCCATCCGGGATGCATCACGTAGACCCGCGGTTGCCCTTGCCAGCGCTGGTTCCAGGCCCGCGTCAGCTCGACCTGGGCGCGCTTGTGCATGGCGTAGGCGGCCATGCCGTCATGGTCGCCGGCGCTGGTCGCCGCCATCTCGGCAAGGCGCAGCGGCGCGCCATACATGCCGCCGGAGCTCATGTTGACCACCGCGGCGCCGTCGGCGAATCGCCCGGCAGCGCGCAAGCCTTCGGTGAGCACGTAGTGGCTCAGCAGGTTGGTGACGAACGAGGTCTCGAGGCCTTCCGGGGTGAGTTCGAAGCGATCGAGCAGCAAGCCGACGTTGTTGACCAGCACGTCGATGCGCTCGCCGCGTGCCGTCAAGTCCTGCACGAGGCGGCGGGTATCGGCCACGCTGGCGAAGTCCACGCGCAACGGCACCATCCGGCCCGGAGCCCCGGCATCACGCACCAGCGCGGCGAGCTTGTCCTCGCTGCGCGCTGCCGCCAGCACGCGCGCGCCGCGTGCATGGGCCAGGCCCGCGATCGCCGCGCCGATGCCGCCGCTGGCGCCGGTGACCAGCCAGGCCTGGCCGTCGAGGCGCTCCGGGTATGGGTGCCAGTCGCGCTGGCGGCGCAACAGGCCAACGCGGCTGAACCGCGTGAAGAAGCGCGAGTAGAAAATCAGGCTGCCGAGCGCTCTTAGCATGTGGGGATTGCGCCGTACCGTTCATCGAAGACGCGAGGGTACGCCGGGCGATGTGTGCAATCCGCAATGACGGAGGCACGGGGTTCGGGAGTGCTGGACGGGAGTGCCGGACACCCAGTCCGTGCCGGGCAACGCCTGCCAGGACCAGCGGCATTCCAGGTGTCCCGATTGCGGTTGCCTGTCCCGGCTACAGGTGCCGAAACCACTCCGGCGCGCTCTGCCAGCGGTCGTTGCGACCGTCGACATAGGTGACGGGCGCGTTGGCCAGTTCCTCGTCCGAGGCGTCGTCGAGGCAACCCAGGTTGACGCCGATCATCTTGCCGATCGGCGTCTCGTTGCCGACGCCGAAGGCGCGCACGCCGCAGTGCCGGCAGAAGTAGTGGTGGTTCTTGCGCGTGTTGAACTCGTAGCGGACCAGCTCCGGCTCACCCGCAAGCAGGCGAAAGTCTTCCGGACGAGCCACCGCCGGCCAGAACCGCGTGCGCCGGCAGATCGAGCAGTTGCAGCGGTAGGTGGGCAGCGTCAGGTCGAGGTCGGCCTCGAATTTCACCGCGCCGCAGTGGCAACTGCCATGGTAGATCCTGCGCATGGGCGAATCCTGCCCGAGGCGTGGGTCGCAGTCGACTGGCGGATACCCGGCGGCGCGCTCAGCCCGGCGCGGGCCGGACGCGCCGGTACGCCTGGATCGCGTGCGCCAGCAGCGAGAAGGCGACGATCAGTCCCATCAGGCTCTTGGCGGTCCCATCGCTGGTCGGCGTCATCAGGACCGGTCCATCCACGATGGTCCAGACCATCGCCGCGCAGGTGGCCAGGCTCAGTCCGGTGGCGAGGCGACGCATGCCAGCCGACCAGCGGCCCTGCACGACCACGGTCGCGAAGATCGGAATGTTGAGCAGCAGCAGCGCGAGCAACCACGGCGCCTGGCGCTGGCGGAAGGATTCGGTATAGGTGAGCGCCTCGTACGCCGCGGGCGCGGCGCCGCCGCTCCAGACCACGTCCAGCAACCAGCGTGGCTCGATGAGCACGTAGATGCCGCACACGATGCCGATGAGTCCGAACACCAGCCCGGTGCGGCCGCCCTCGATGCGATCGCCGGCGCGCGGCTTCCAGGCCCCGCGCTGCGGCCAGCGGTGCCGCACCCAGCCGGCCAGCCCGTAGCCGACGACCAGCATGCCCGGCCACCACAGCGAGGGAATGAAGGCGCTACCCCACCAATGGGCGACTACGTGCAGCAGGTCCCATGCGGAGTCGATGGCGATCGGCTGCCGCAGGCTGCCCACGAGCCCCAGGATCCAGATGACCGCCATGCCGATCACCGTCGCGCGCAGGAAGCTGCGCCCGTCGGCGGGATCGATGATGGTCAGCGTCGGACGATAGCGCGCGGCGACTTCCGCCGGCCGGCCGAAGGCGCCCAGGAATTCGGTCGCCATCGCGGCATCGACGCCGCGCCCGGCCGCCTCGGCCCGGGCCTGCAGTTCCTCGTTGAGCAGCGCGCGCAGCTCGAAGGCCACGTCGTTGCGCTGCCGGCGCGGCAGCTGCAGCGCCACGTCGGTCACGTAGGACTCGATCACGTCGTTCGCATTCATCCTCAATCCTCTTGCAATAGCCGATCCATGGCGCCGTTCAGGCCGCGCCACGCGTCGGTGAGTCGTTTGAGCAGTTTCCGGCCATCGCCGTTGAGCGCGTAGTAGCGCCGCGGCGGGCCGTCCTCGATCTTCCACTCGCTCTTGAGCAGGCCCTGGGTCTCGAGGCGGCGCAGCAGCGGATACAGCGTGCCCTCCTCGATCGGCATGCCGTGGTCCGCCAGGGCCTGGCGCAGCTCGTAGCCGTAGCGCGCGCCACGCAACTGCGACAGCGTGGCCAGCACCACCACGCCGCGGCGCAGCTCGAGTTCCAGTTTGCCGAAAGCGTCTGCGTCACCCATGGGCCGCACAGTACTGTGTGTTGCACAGTATGTCAACGGCCGGGCCAGCACGGGGTTCCGGGTGGCGCTGATGGACTAGGCCGGGAGCCCCAGCGACGCAAGTGCGGATCGGATGAACGGACCCTTGCCCGCCGAATACGCGGACTTGTCGTACGCGAACCGGGTCGCCAGTTCCAACTTGAGCGATTGATAGCCAGCGCGGAGGGACTCGTCGGCGCGAAGCGCATCACGGAACGCGATGTGCTCCCGCCAGATCGGCGAACCGCGCGCGACCCCATGCAGGTGCACACGCAGCGACCCGGATCCTGCGGGCTTGACGAAGTAACGCCGCATCGGGATTTCCCGCTCGTATCTGGGCACGTACTGGTAGCCCGCGCCCTCCACGGCCCCGATCCGCGATTCGATGGCGGCGAGCGAGTCGGCGCCGAGCAGCACGTCGATGACCGGCTTGGCCGCGAGGTCGGGAACCGACGTGCTGCCGATGTGCTCCACTTCGACCCCCATGCCGGCGAAGGCCTCGAGCAGCGCCGCGCGCAGGGCCTTGAACTGCAGCGGCCAGTCGTCGGAATGCGGCACGATCGAGACGGACGACATGCGCGATGACCTACGGATCAGCCCACGGCCGCAAGCATGGCCGGCGCGCTGGCATCGTCAGATCCCGGCCGCGGCATGGCCGAGCAGGGACTTGAGCGACGGCACCGGGATGAACGGCATGTAGTCGTGCCAGTCGAACAGGAACGAGAAGGCGACATGGATTGCCGGTGACGAAAGAAATGCGAGGACCAGGTACTGCAGCAGTTCCTTGCCGTAGAGCTTGAAGGCAACGGGCGGCACGACGAGCGTGGCGACTGCCGGGACCGGATAGTAGATCCACCACGGCAGTCCGGCGTTGTTTCCGTACTTGGCGAAGACCATGCCGCCGACCACGACCACGGCCGCGACCGCCATCACGGCCGCTGCGTGCGGCCGCCGCGGTCGATGGCGCGTGACGAAGCGCAGGATCGCGATGAACACGACCAGAGAAACCAGCACGAAGACCGGGAAACGGCTCGCCGCGGAAGTGACCTGATCCTGCATCGCATTCGACGCCCGGCGCAGCGGTTCGCCCGCCGGCTACTGGCCGGCCGGCGGTTGCCAGAGTTCGAGCTTGTTGCCCTCGGGATCTATGACCCAGCCGAACTTGCCGTATTCGGATTCGTCGACCTTGTCGACGACCTCGACGCCTTCCGCGCGCAGGGCCGCCAGCACGGCGTGGAGGTCGTCCACGCGGTAGTTGATCATGAACGGTGCGGAGCTCGGCGCGAAGTAGCTCGTGTCCGCGGCGAAGGGGCTCCAGACAGTCGTTCCGACACCGTCCGGATTATCCGGCCCCTTCCAGCGGAACGCCGCACCGCCCCAGTCCTCGACGCCGATGCCCAGATGGGTCCGGTACCAGGCGCCGAGCGCCTTCGGGTCCCTGGCCTTGAAGAAGACGCCTCCGATGCCGGTTACACGCTTCATCGTCTCTCCCCTGCGCAGTGTAGGTCTGCCTAGTCCTCGACGCACCACACGCGGCTGGTGGTCCCGCATGCCTGGACGGTCGCGTCCCACGGCGTGACGAATTCGGCCGCCAGCGCCCATTGCGGCTGCAGGTTGACCCGCGTGCCGTTCTGCGCCGCGCTGTTCGAAGTCCAGGACGTGCAGTTGGCATTGCCTGGAACGGTATTGCTGAAGCTCGGGACGCCGGTGCGGATCCACCCGGCGATCGAAGCCGGCGGACCGCTGCCGCTGTCGGTAGCGGTATACCCGAGGCTCGTGTCGTACTGCAGCGTGGAGACGTCGTAGATCTCCCAGAGCGACGCCATGTGGAAGCCGGCAGCGCATGCGGTCGTCGCCGCGTTGCCGGCTACCGACGACGTGGTGAGGTAGAAACTGCGCGGCGTGACCCGGCCCGCGGTCAGGGCATGCACGGCGTAGGGCGCCGCGGCGATCGCCTGGCGCGGGCTCAGGACCGTGAACGCGACGGCGCTGCCGCCCGGGCGCACCGCGATCTCCAGGAAACGCGCATCGCCGCCGAAGGCATCGGTGCCGTAATCCAGCACGAGGTTGAACAAACCACCGACGACCGCGAAGTTGGTGAAGGTGAGCGTGTCGGGTGTCCCCACGAGCGTGCCGCCGGCCACGGCATCGAACAACCGGAAACGCAGGTCATAGTTGCCGTTGGCGAGCACGCCAAGATCGAGCAACTGGCCCTGGTAGCTGATGCCGGTGCCCTGCGCGGCGCGTACCTCGCCGCTTACTTCGGCAGTCTGCGACCATGCCGGTGACGTGCCGAGAACCGCGGCCAGCAGCATCACGACGCGAATCGCCGCGCACAACGAAACCCGTTGCGACGGTTGCGAGTAGTCATTCATGACTGCGCTCCCTTTCGATCATTCAAAGCCGTTCGCGAACAGGCCATCGGGCGGCGCTGCCTTGGTCGGCAGGAATCCGGCCAGCAACTGGTAGGAACCGGCGGCGGACCTTGCCGCATCGGCCTGTCCGATCAAGCCTTGCACGGCATAGCTACCAGCACTGCTGCGAGTGCCGCCGGCGTCGATGCTGTTCCAGAAAACCTGGTAGTTGCCGCCACTGGAGACGATGACGGCCGGGCGCTCGACCGCCGCGGAATGCGCGAGCAGCGGCAGCAGCACGGCCGCGAGGAAGGCCCCGGCGCGGACTGCGCCCTGGAGCGGCTGGCCGCCGCATTGGACCGTCATTGGCATGGCGCGAGTCCACTCCAGCCGTTCCCGCCCGGAGCGTACTGGGGTTCCGGAACGGGGACAATGATCGACCGCGTCCAGGCAGCGGGCCACACGCTGGTCGCGCCGTCCTGGATCGTCCGCAACTCAGCCGCGGCGCGCCGCCTCGATCGCGGCGATGTCGATCTTTCGCATCGTCATCATCGCATCGAAGGCGCGCTTGGCGGCAGCCGGGTCGGGATCGACGATCGCTTCCGTCAGCGCCACCGGCGTGATCTGCCAGGACAATCCCCATTTGTCCTTGCACCAGCCGCAGGCGCTCTCCTGGCCGCCGTTGCCGACGACCGCGTTCCAGTAGCGATCGGTCTCGGCCTGGTCGGCGGTCGCGACCTGGAACGAGAACGCTTCGGTGTGCTTGAACGCCGGGCCGCCATTGAGGCCCAGGCACGGGATGCCCAGCACCGTGAACAGCACGGTCAGGACATCGCCTTGCTTGCCGGAAGGATAGTCACCGGGTGCGCGGTACACGGCGCCGACGGAAGAATCCGGGAAGGTGGCGGCATAGAAGCGTGCCGCCTCCTCCGCGTTGCTGTCGTACCAGATGCAAACCGTGTTCTTCGCGGGCTTCGACATGGAATCCTCCGTGGCGATCAGAAGCGTCACCGGGTAACCGGGAACCGAAGTGGAAAGCGGCTTCCCGGCCTAGCAAGGCAGCCGGTTCAGGCCTGCTCCTCGACCAGCGGGAGCAAGCGTGAATCCTCCAGTGCAGCGAGGCGATGCCCGATGCCGGCGAGGTAGTCCTGGTTGGACGCGAACTGCAGGAATGATGCAACGCTGGACTGTCGGACGAGCATGGCTGCATCCCAGCGCTCGTTGCCCGGGCCGATCAGGAAGTTGCCGCCCCGCCCATGGAACAGGACTTCCCCTCCGGACGCCTTCAGGTACGGAAGCGTGTGCTCCATGTAGAGGCGGTAGGCGGCCTCGCCGCTGATCGGCGACGCTGGCGCGAGACCAGGCGTGCCCGAGTAATCGGCGACGGCGCGAAAGCGGAGCAGGTTCAGCATCACGACGCTGCCGGGAATTGCTCGCGTGAAGAAGGCGCGACCCGATTCCTGCGTGGGTTCCAGATAGGTCTGTGTGTCGGTCATGGGTGGCTACTATCGAGATGTCGTGGCGGGAGGCGCCATGAGTCGACTTGAAGTGGCACTCTGGCGGCCGCGCCGCCTCAAGGCAAGCGGCAGGCAACGGAGCAAGACCATGAACATGCTCGCAGCAACGGTCCTCATCGGCGCCGGCGCGACGGCGCTGATCGACCTCTGGGCGGTCGCCCGCAGGCAGGTGTTCGGCGTGCCCATGCCCAACTACGGCCTGGTCGGCCGCTGGCTCGCCCACATGCCGCGCGGACGCTTCCGCCACGATTCCATCGCGAGCGCGCGGCCGGTGCAAGGCGAGCGGCTGCTCGGGTGGACGGCCCACTACCTGATCGGCATTTCCTATGCGGCGATCCTGCCAGCGATCTGGGGCGCAGGATGGATTGCGCATCCCACGATCGGGCCGGCGCTGCTCGTGGGCATCGGCACCGTGGCCGCGCCCTTCCTGCTGATGCAGCCGGGCATGGGCGCCGGCATCGCCGCCAGCCGCACGCCGAACCCGGCTGCGGCGCGATTCCACAGCATCGTCATGCACGCGGTGTTCGGCCTCGGCCTCTATGCAAGCGCACTCGCGCTCGCGTCCGCAATCTGATGTGGAGTCCTGGGTCAGCGGGCACTTTCCGGGACTGCACTCTGACGCCGGTTTCCGCCCCCTGTTTCAGTCGGCCCTTGCCGTCGATCGCGATTCCGCTTCGCTGGGCGGGAAACGACGTCGGTCGTGATCGCGACTACAACGCCAGCACCACCCGCGCGCTGCCGGCCGCAGGCACGGCACAGCAGACCAGCGCCGTGCCCTCGACCCGGCTCGCCGAGGGCGCCGTCGGGTAGGCCACTTCGCCTTCGACCAGCTTCGTTCGGCAGGTGCCGCAGGTGCCGCCACGGCAGCTGTACTCGGGCGCGAGGCCCCTGGACTCGGCCAGTTCCAGCAGCGTGCCGCCACCGGGTTCCCAGCGTGCCTCCTTGGCCGACTCGGCGAAGATCACCGGCACCGGCTCGGTGGCGGGCTGCGCGACCGGTACCGCGGCAGTGGCCGCGTCGGGCCGGCGTCGCAGCGACGAGGGGCCGAAGGCCTCGGCGTGGATGCGATCGTCGGCAATGCGCAGCGCGCGCAGGCCGTCGTAGAGCGACTGCATGAACGGCGCCGGCCCGCAGAGGAAGAAGTCGTAGTCGTCCAGCGGCAGGAACGACTTCAGCAGCGCCACATCGACCCGGCCTTCGACCTCGTAGTCCACGCCACGGGTAGCGTCCGGTCCGGGCTGGCTCAGCGCGCGCATGATGCCCAGCGAACGGCCGGCGCGGCCTGCCAGCTCGGCCAGCTCGCGATCGAAGGGGCGCTCGGCGAGATTGCGCGCGCCATGCACGAACCAGGTCGGGCGCATGCGGCGGGTGCGCTGGCCCTCGTACACGAGCTGGCGCAGCATGGCCAGCATCGGCGTGATGCCGATGCCGGCCGAGAGCAGTACGGCCGGGCGCCTGATCGTGGGGTCGATGCCGAAGTCCCCTTCCGGCGCGCGCGCCTCGATCGCGGTGCCTTCCGTGCCGTGCGCATGCAACCAGGACGAGACCAGGCCCTCGCGCTTGACGCTGATCCGCAGCAGGTCGTCGGATGGCGCCGCCGAGATCGTGTAGTTGCGCAACAGCGGCCGCTCGTGGCCCGGCAGGCCGATCCGCAGGGGCAGGTGCTGGCCGGCGGCGAACAGCGGCAGGCCGGCACCATCGGCCGGCTCGAGGTGGAAGCTGCGCACCACCGCGCTCTCCTCGACCACCCTGGCGATGCGGAACGGGCGCCAGCGGCTGCGCAAGGACTCGGCCGCGCGGCGCGCCGATGCCTGATCCCACGAACCGGTCAGCAGCGAGTTCGGCGACCACTCGCCGAAGGCGAAGCGCAGGGCCAGCGCGCCGCGTCGACGCACCCAGGCTCGGACCGTGAAGCGCCACAGGCGCTCTGCGCCCTGGAAGCTCCGCACCTCATCGCCGTCGAACACGATCTCGGTGCTGCCGGTCAACTGCAGCAGGTCGCCGCTGGCGAAGTCGATGAACAGCAGCCCGGCACGCGGATTGAGCAGCAGGTTGCCCAGCGTGTTGAAGTGCAGGTTGCCGGCGAAATCCGGGATGGTCAGCGTGTCGCCGTCGATGCGCACGAAGCCGGCCTTGCCGCCGCGGTGCGACACATCCACGCCACGCCGCGCACGTTCGCCCTCGGAATCGAGGTAACTGGCGATGAAGAAGGTGTCGGCCGCGGCGATCGCCGCGCGCCCGGCCGCGTCGAGCGAGGTGCCGGACTCGATCGCCGTGGGCGCTGCCGACGCGGGATCGCGCGCGAAGGAGTAGTCGCGGGTCTGGATGTACTGCGGACAGTTGCCGAAGGCGTGTCCCACCGCGACCGAGTAGCCGTGCGCGTCGGTCGCGGCCACCGTGCCGTTGAGGCGATTGCGCCGGCGCGTATGCAATTCGATGCCGAGCAGGCCGACCGCAGCCCCGGCTTCGAGCGCGTTCGCGAGCGGATCGCCCGCGGTGGGCCGGGCGCGTATCGCCAGCAGCCTGGGGTCGGGCGAGTCGATGAATCCGGGCTGGCCTTCCAGCACGCTGGCCCATGGATCGCCCGCGGGATCG
>Ga0209477_1002471_pt1 | contig 10691 bp, 14 predicted proteins | sample KloWWTupernatant_FD_187180 | JGI IMG/M metagenome (GOLD analysis project Ga0209477, IMG submission 187180) | Active sludge microbial communities from Klosterneuburg, Austria, studying microevolution and ecology of nitrifiers - Klosterneuburg... | ecosystem: Engineered > WWTP > Aerobic digester >...
CGAGGAAAGCGACACGATCGCCGGGTTCATCTACGATCAACTCGGCGTCATTCCGGATGAGGGCGCGACGGTCCGCTACGACGGCGTGCTATTGGAGGTGCTGACGGTCAGTGACCGCCGCATCGTCAAGGTAAAAGCAAAGCATGTCGGAGAAGAAGCCCCAGCCCACGAGCCCGAGAACGAAAAAGAAGCGCGCGGCTAGCGTCGCCCTGGAGACCGAGACGATTCTCGTTCTCATTCAGATCGCCAACCTGGCCCGCGCTAAGGCGTATGCCCCCTACTCACAGTACACGGTTGGCGCAGCGTTATTGGCGGCGGACGGTTCAGTATTCGCCGGCTGCAACATCGAGAACGCCTCATTCGGGTTGACCAACTGCGCGGAGCGGGTGGCCATTGGCAAAGCAGTCAGCGAGGGCGTGCGCGACTACATTGCGATTGCGGTCGTGACCGAGGATGGAGGCACGCCATGCGGGGGTTGCCGGCAGGTCATGCACGAATTCGCGACGACGCGCGACCTGGCGGTGATCATCGCCAATGCAAAGGGCAAGTATCAAGTCACCAGCAGTGATGCGCTGCTCCCCGGCGCATTTCGACTGCGGCCCTGAATGAAAACCACTCACGTCCGCGAAAACGAAAAGCGCGAACTATCCACAGATTACGCAATTTTGCCGATTGCTTTTCTTTACTCGCGCGGCGCACGTCCAACTCCGCAAAAATCGGTTTCACTTAAGTGAGTGACCGGCGCAAGGGACCATTGCTCATGCGACGACTCGCGTATGTCTGCGTACTCTGCGTACGTTGGGCCCGTATCGCAGCCGCGGTGCTGCTCTTCGCCGCCTGGATCGCCCTGCCCGTGCGCCTTGCGATGGTTGCGAGCGCCGCCCCGCAAATCGCCAATGAGGCGCGGGCGGTGCGCCCCACCCGCGTCGCCATCGTCTTTGGCGCGGCCGTGCGCGGCGAAACCGTGTCGGCTATTTTGTATGATCGGGTCGCGGCTGCGGCGGAGCTTTACCGGGCCGGCACCGTCAAGAAACTGCTCCTGAGCGGCGACAACCGGACGCTGGACTACAACGAGCCCGGCGCCATGCGCCGCACGGCGCTTGCGCTGGGCGTCGCCGACGCCGACATCGCCCTGGACTTTGCCGGGCGGAGTACTTACGACACCTGCTACCGGGCGCATGCCATATTTGGGCTGAGTGAAGCCGTGCTGGTAACCCAGAGGTTTCATCTGTCGCGGGCAATTACCTCGTGCAATGCGCTGGGCGTGCGCGCAACCGGCTATGCGTCGGATCGGCGCGCTTACCTCGGCCAGTGGGGCAATGAGATTCGTGAAGTCGCGGCGTCGGCCAACGCCCTCTTTGAGCTGTATGTGACCCGGCCGCTGCCGGTTCTCGGCGCGCCGGAGCCGATACCTTAGACCCCTCTGGTCACGACACTCGTCATCCGCCTGAGAGCCAAGCCAAGTCAGGAGCGCTACGGCTGCCCAACGCGCAACATGAGCTCGGCCGCGGAAAACGTCCCAAATGCGGCCGGGTTGTCGATGGGGTTGTGGCCGCCGCTGCGTTTTCGATGGGCATCAACCGCCCGGCGCTCATCGTCTGGAAGCATCCGCCAATCCCTTCGGATTTCGGTCGCATGCCAGCGCAGGAGCATTCGACCATCATCCAGATCGTGGACGCGGCGCCAATCCGCGGGGCTGTGCGTCCAACGCACAACATACTCAAATGCGGCATACGGCTCATAAAGTGAGGCGCACCAGAGCGCGCCACATGTCACGCATCGACACAGGCTGATCCAGGTGCCGACATCGAGGTCCGAGAGCGCGGGCCGACGGCCTGGTCCGTAAAGATCGCGATCGGGAGCGTGACAGTGCTCGCATGAGGTCATCCCTAGATTATGGCCGGTTCGACGTTTGACTCGATCGCATTGGCGGCGCCGCTCACGACACGCCATAGTCCGTAGGCGATCGGGATGAGTGAGAGCGCCCACAAGAGGTAGGCTGCGCCAAACAACGCTGACTGATAGGCCGGGATGAAGATGCTCGCCCACAACGAGATGCCGCCAAGATGGACGGTGATCAGGCTGAACCAGTTCCCGCCAAGCTCGGCGGGCTGCCCGGGCCGGAACGCCCGCGAGAAGAGATAAGGGATGAACGCATAGCTGAACTGCAACACCCAGCCATAGATCAGGGCTTGCGGCGCGCTCTGCTCAACCCCAGCGCCGGGAAATCCAGGGACCTTGAGCAGGATCAGGGGCGCTACAAGCACTGGGGCAAGAATCCATGCGTATGAGGTGATGAGATGCCACATCCCCGGACGGCGCCAAATGCCAGAATCGCGGACAAGCGGTTTGATCACATTCAACAGCAGCCAAACCGTCGCTGGCAGATGCAGCGCGATGCCCGCCACGGTAAAGAATTCCGAATTGAACCACGGACCAAGCACCAATCCAAACGCCCCCACACTCATCATCCAGAAAATGGGACTGATCGAGCGCGCCCAGGCCAGCGGACGCTGGGTCCACGCGGGATACAGCGCGACGATCAGGCCGGCGAAGGTCAGGGACATGAAACCCCAACTGTTGGCATGGATGTGGACCTCGAGCGGCGTCTGGATCCGAAACGCTTCCGGCCAGCCCAGCCAGAGTCCAGTGCCGACAAAGATGCCCAAAAGCAGAAAACTGAGCCCCGTCATGAAAAACCGGCGCCCGGACAGCGTGGGCTTGCTTGCCGACCCCGATTGTCTGAGCCCGCTAAGTTGGTGAAGCAGCAGGCACGCTGCCACAAAAATGAGTGAGCCTCCGATGAGGATCAAGGCCTGATTGATCAGCGGAATCCCAACCATCAGGGTCAGCAGTCCGCCATTCAACAGTATCCAGATGTCCCAGCGTGTCTTTGGGCGCGCCAGGGTCGACCGGGCGGCTACAAGCGCTGCCGTGAGGCCAAACACCGTCTCGGTGACGACGCCGAGCGTAATGAAGTGCACCCGGAGCCAGCGCAAGCCGCTCAGAAACGGCAGCAGATTTATCGACACGATCGACGCGTCCAACGCTGTCAGCGCCGCAAGACCCGCAAATATCACGACCATCAGGAGATACGGATTGAACATGTTTAACACCTTCCCAAGAGCCAGCGTAGTGGGTCTGTAGCCGGTTGTCTCCGACATTAGTCGGGTATTGCGGTCTCTCCAGGTGTCTATGGAGCTTCTAGCCGCCGAGCTTCTCGAGGGTGTCCCGATCGCGGATCAAGATTTGGCGCGGCAGGATCTCAATTGCGCCATCGTTCTCTAGGCCGCGCAATGCCCGCTGGACAACGTCTGGAACGGTGCCCAGGCGCGAGGCCAATTCGGCCTGCGTGCGCCATCGGGGCCGGTGATGGACATCGCCGTCCGCCTCATCGAGAAGCAATCGTGCCAGACGACCCGTCACGGACCGAAGGGAGAGATCCGCAACCAGATTGACAAGTTCGATTACCCGGTCGGCCATCGTCTCGATGATGCGCTGGGCCAGTTCGGGCTGCTCACGCACGAGACGCGCGATCGCCTCACGTTGAAGCAGCCACACGCCGGCCGGCTCAAGGGCGATCGCCGTCGCCGGGTTGGCCCGGCAAGCGAAAGCGCCAATCTCATTGAATGTCTCACCTGGCCCGAGGTAGCGCAACACCTGTTCGCGCCCGCCCAATGAGGACCTGGCGACCTTCAGCCAGCCTGACGCAAGATAGTAGAGGCCCGGCGCAGTGTCACCTTCGAGGAAGACGGTCTCGCCCGTTGCGTATTCGCGCCAGACCGCGCCATGAGCAAGGCGCGCCAGCATCGGTGGGTCGAGCGCCTTGAAGTAGGGCAGGCCAGCCAGTTGCTTCATCAGGCCGTCCGTGTCGAAACGAACGGTCATAGTTCCGAGTTCTCCTGATGCTGCAAGCCCAACTCCGCCGCCATTTTGTAGTATCGGCGGGCCTCAGACAGATTCCCCATCATTTCATGGGAGTGGCCCAGATTCACATACAGCGACGGATAGAACGACTGGACGCGATCATCGGCCACGGCGTTTGCGCGGGCGAGCGCGACCTCGTTCCAACGCATGGTCTCGGCCGGATTATCCTGGCGGCGCGCGACATAGTGGGCGGCGACGCAGGCCTCAAAATCGTCACGGGCAGATTCCCATGCCCGCGCATATAGCGCCTTGGCGTCGTCGATTCGCCCGTCGAACTCGGCCTGCGTTCCTTGCGCGCAAAGCTGGACGACGGGATTGCGGAGATCCATCCCCGCAGTCTATTCGATTTGGCAAATCGAAGCGCCACCCGCCAGCTTCGCCGGCGGGTGGCGCTTCCAGACCTGAGTCGCGTGAAGGATCACTAACCAAACGAATCCTTCATCAGGTTGGTAAACCACTTGCCCATCATCTCGAAACCATCGCCGCTGGGCGATTCGGCCTCCATCGGGCCGGGCGTTTTCATGGTCTGGCTGATCGGGTCGTAGTGGTAAATCGCGGTGAGCCAGGAGGCCGTCGTCGCCGTAATGGGCGAATAGCAGGCCGAGTTCGTGACGGGCGCGCCGTTGACCGGCTCGCCGGCCATCATATGCAGGATGGCGTCCGCGCACACCTTGGCTTCGGCATTGGCGATGTGTCCGGCTTTGGGCTGGGTCGTGCTGCTCGCGTCGCCAATGACATGCACAAACGGCTGCGCGGTCGATTCATAGGTGAGCACGTTCACCCCGGCCCAGCGACCGCCAACGTTCGCGAGTCCGTTGTCGCGCACGAGCCGTCCGGCCCTGTGGGGCGGAATTGGATTGAGCACAGCCCCCGCAATTGCGCCAATGCTGGTGTCTATCGTGCGCGTCGCCGCATCAATACTGTTGATCGTGACGCCGGTGTGGTACTCGATCGTGTTGGCGAAGATGCCGTTGAAGGCCGTCTCAAAGGTATGACGCTCGGCCATGACATTCGGATTGGCGTCAAGCACAATCACCTTTGAGCCCGGCTTTTGTCGCTGCACGTAGTCGGCCACCACACAGGCGCGCTCATAGGGCCCGGGCGGGCAGCGGAAAGGGGCTGCCGGAATCGTCATGACAAAGGCACCGCCCGCGGGCATGGCCTGTAGCTGTTGGGCCAGGCGGATCGTCTGCGGGCCGGCCTGCCACGCGTGGACGATATCGTCGTAGTTCGTCAGACCCGGCAAGAGATCGAAGTCGATCCCGGGTGAGAGAACCAGCCGATCATACGAAACCAACTGGCCCCCGGCCAACGTCAAAGTGCGCGGACCCGCGTTGATCGAAAGCACCTCACCTTGCATCACGGTGACGCCAATCGCCTGCAATTGGGCGTACGTGTATTGCAGGCCTGGAATGGTCTTTTGCCCAGTGAGCACAAGGTTGCTCAGAATGTTGGAGGTGTAACTCAGATTCTTTTCAATGAGGATGACCTGGAGTTGCGCGCCGCCCCAGAGTTTGAGGAACCTGGCCGCAGTTGCGCCCCCCATCCCGCCACCCACAACAACGACCCGCCCGGCCAGGGCGGGTGCCGCACCTGCGCGATCCCGGGTCGAGATACGCGTAGGCGCGTGCGCGTCTGAAACCGCAAGGGCGCGTTGCGCCGCAATTCCAAGCGCGCCAGCGCCGGCCACCGTCAGAAACTGTCTGCGTGAAATCATCTGGTCTCCCTGAACTCCCAACAGAACCTGGATTTCGAGACGATGTCCCGGAATCCAGGTGTTGTTCGTGCTTAATGGATATCTACTGGCGCGAGAAATAGTCGGCGATGAGAAGGAGTTCCGCGTCGGTATAGCCGCGGGCATGGGCCTTCATGATGTCGTTGCCGATCGGTTCGACCCGCATGCTCTGCATCTCATCGATGATTTCCGATGCGCTCATTCCGGCCAGGCGGTCAATGCCGCTGCTGGATTTTCCGTCGGTCCCGTGGCACTGAAAGCAATTTGACGCAAGTAGCCGGCTCGCGGTCGACGACTGAAGCGTCCGCTGCAGCGCGGTCGTCACGGCCGGCATGTATGCGGTCGCAGTCGATTCAGATGCGGACGGCGTCCCGCGCTTTGAAGGTGCGATGGCCCCAACAGGCGATAGGCGCAGGCCGGCCAACAGGGCGAACGCCCCAACCACGACCAGGCTGGCGGCCATCGTTTTGTTGAGATGGATGGGATCGTGTCTCATTTGATCTGATCATCACCCTCGTTCAAGCGAATGGCCATGAATCGAAAATGAGAAATCTCTCACGGGAGGACCGGCACTGGACAGCCCGCCCGCGTTCGCCTGCATGCTAAACTCTCCGTTCATGACTGCCGAAGAACACACCCATGACCGCGCTGCCGCGTGGGCGCTTGTGACTGAATGGACGACGGACCCGGCGCTCATCCGTCACATGCTTTCCGTTGAGACCGCAATGCGCGCTTATGCGCCGCGTTATGGCGGCGATCCGGAGATGTGGGGCCTGCTTGGCCTGATCCACGACTTCGACTACCAGCGCTATCCGGTTCTGACCGGAGATGAGTGCCATCCAGTCATGGGTGTCAAGGTCCTGCGCGAGCGGGGTTGGCCTGATGAGATTCTGCAGGGAATCCTCGCCCATGCCACCGAGCGGACCGGCGTTCACCCCACGACCGACATGGAGAAAACGCTCGTCGCCGTCGACGAGTTGACTGGATTGGTCGCCGCCGTCGCGTTTGTGCGGCCCTCGAAAAACATCGCAGATGTGCAGCTCTCGTCCATCAAGAAGAAGTGGAAGGAGAAGGGCTTCGCCGCGGGTGTGCATCGGGAGGAAATCGAAGCGGCAACTCGTGCGCTCGGCGTGGCGCTAGATGAGCACATTGGAATCGTGCTTGCCGCCATGCAGGCCAATGCGGCCGGCCTGGGTCTGGACGGCGTCAAGCCCGCCTGACGCAGCGTATGCAGACGAACGCGGGCAAGACAACACGTCGATGCCCTTCCTGCAGTTCGAAGTTGGCCGCCGAGCTGGCCATCTGCCCGATCTGCGGACACGAATCTGAGCCGGTCATCGTCGATATCGCCCCGTCCGATGAGGGTCGGGCGCCCGTTCCGGCGCTTGGCGCGCCGCGCCCGACGGTGGGTCGGCTCATTCTTGGCGTTATGCGCGGCCTGCCCTGGGGCGTGATTGGGGTGGTCATTGTCATCGGCGGGCTGGCGCTCGGCGCCCGGGCCGTGCTCGAACAGGATCCAGCCGCCATCGGTATCGCGCCGACGAGCGCGCCCACTCGGACCGCCACTTCGACCCGGGCGCCGACAAACACACCGGCGCCTACCGCGACGTCGCCACCGACGCCTGTGCCGGTGGCACCCACCCCCACGGTCTCACCCCGCGCCACGTATGTGGTTCGTTTCGGGGACACGTGCGGCGATATTGCGGAGCGGTTCAGCCTGTCGGTGCGAGAACTGGCGGCGTATAACGACATCAGCCTGCTTGGCGGTGGATGCTTTATCGTCGAAGGCGCCTCGTTGCGCATCCCGGCACCCACCCCAACGGCCGGCCCTTCCCCCACCTTGCGCCCGGGCGAAACACCCAGGCCAACGGATGTGGCCATCCCAACCGCCACACTCCCACCCCAACTCATCTATGAGGTGCGCCCCGGCGATGTCTGCGGGGTAATTGCCGAGCGGTTTCCCATCACGGTGCGCCAGATCATTGCCCAGAACAAGCTCGATGAGGACTGCAGCATCTCGATTGGCCAGAAGCTGACCCTGAATTTCGCGACGCCTACACCCGCAAGCACTGCGACGCCGGTGGTTGCCCGAACCCCGACCCCGCGGGGCGGGTATTCCGCGCCAAGCCTGATCGGACCGCGCGACGGCGAGATTATCACGGGGACGACCGACACAGTGGCCCTGTTGTGGCTGTCGGCGGGGATTCTGCGCGAGCGCGAATGGTATGTGGTGCAGGTTCAGCCGGCGGGGGCAATTACCGTCCCGATCTTTGAGACGAAAGCCACGTCGCTCAAGCTCAGCAGCGACATTCTGGGCGGCTTGGATGAGCGCTCTTTCGCCTGGTGGGTGCAGGTCAAGGAACTGGTTTCGATCAACCCGGTCACCGGCGCGCGCCAATACTCGGATTTGAGCCCGCCAAGCGTCGCGCGGCGATTTGTGTGGCGCCGAACGTTCACGCCGGTAGGCACCCCGAGACCCTGAACTCTTGAAATCACAATCCCCGCGCTTCGCGCGGGGATTGTGATTTCACCACCCATTTTCGGGATGACTTCTAGGGACTCAGCAACGCCAACACATCTATCTCAGAAATGACCTTACTCCGTTGGACCGTCCGCCGGCGGCGCAACATTTTGGGCACGCCAAGCAGTCCGGCCAATTGTCCCCTCAGGCGATTTCGGGCGGCCTGGCCGCGCCAGGCGCGCATGGCGTCATAAGTAATCCGCAACTGCTCGCGAAGAATCTTGCCGGCGTGGGCGCGCAGCACCACGCCAGGCACGTCTTTGGCCAGGAGCCAAATCGCGTTGCGGCCGTCGTAATAGCTGTTCAACACGCCGCCGCCAGTGGCGCTGACTTTGTGGTAGACCACAGCGTCGTGGGCGAAGGCGCACTTATATCCCGCGAGCTGGGCGCGCCAAGACAGGTCGACGTCTTCGCACGAAAACTGGAACTCTTCGTCGAGCAAGCCCACTTTATCGAGCATTGAACGGCGATAGACCGACGCCGCGCCACACGCGCCAAACACGTATTCGTCGTCAAATTGGCCGGCGTCAACCTGCCAAACGCCGCGGTTCTGGGGCACGCCTCGAGCGGTATAGCCGTCCCCGGCCGAGTGGAGCTTTTCGCGCTGATCAAAGAGGCGAAGCTTGCTGGCGACAAAGCCCGCTTCGGGATGGAGGTCAAATGCGGCCTGGATCCGCTCAAGCCAGCGCGGATCCGCCTCGGTGTCGTTGTTCAACAACGCGATCAATTCGCCGGAGGCGGCTCGGAAACCGATGTTGCACGCGCCGGCGAAGAGAAGATTGCGGGGCAGCACAATATGGCGCACTTCCGGGAAATCGGCGACGACGAGCGCGCGCGTCCCATCCGTGGACGCGTTGTCGACGAGGATGACCTCGAGCGGAGGATGCGTTTGGGCGCGCAGGGCGGACAAGCAGACCGGGAGATGAGGCGCCCCGTTCCACGTTGGGATGACGACCGAGATCACTGAAATGCATTATAGAATGACGCACGCCCGCGATCGAGGGCGTGTTCAATATGTTGCAAGACGCTCAGGGCGATTCGTCGCTTTCTTCGCCCGCCTCAATTGGCGACCCGCGTGACGACAAGGCTCTGGCGCGGGCCACGCGCGACGAGCCGGCCCTGTTCGGGACGCTCTATGAGCGACATGTCGCAACGATCTACCGGTATGTCTACTATCGCGTGGGGAACCATGATGATACAGAAGACCTTACAGCGCGGGTGTTTATGCGCGCACTGAAGCATATTGGCTCGTATGACGATCGGGGGGTGCCATTCACCGCCTGGCTGTATCGGATCGCCCACAATGTCGTCGCGAACTTCCATCGCGACAATGGCCGTCACCCAATGGTCAGCCTCGACGACATCGAGCCGCGCGAGACCCATCATCACGATGACGCGGACACGCGCATCGATGCGCGGGCAGATCGGGAGCGACTCACCCGGGCGTATCACAAACTGCCCGAAGAGAGGCAACAACTGTTGGCTCTGAAATTCTCGCAGCAACTTCAGAACGCAGAAGTCGGCCAAATCATGCGCAGGAGCGAGGGCGCCATCAAATCGCTCTATCACCGGACTCTGGAGCAGCTACGCGAGTTGATGGAGGCTGACCGATGAGCCGATCGGCAATGACGCCCGAAGATATCGCCTGGCTCGAGGCGCGCCTGGGTGAGGCTGCAGGGCGGGTAGCGCCCCGAGGTGAATTCATCGCCCGAACCAAGGCGGCAGTGCTCGATGGCGAAATCGACGACCCCGAAGCAAGCACCCTCGCCGCGGCTTTCGTGGTCACCGCCATTGCCGCGGGCACCGCAGCATTCGCGGCGTCGGTTCTCTTTCTCCTGACTCGACGGCGTCGAGGTTGAAGGCCAGCCCGATAACACCGCTGGGGAATTGCACCATCTCCCCAGCCATGACGCCGGAGAGTCCGTACACGCGAGCGATACCGTCGCTAACCTCGAGGACCGTGCCGACTTCGCGGACGTCCATTTGATTCTCGAACGTCTCGATTTCTTTTTGAATCACCGAAGCGATTTCGTCCGAGTTGAACTTCATTGCGCCGACCTCGAATACTGTGGGTTTTAAGTTTTGAATGTGGTGCTCGTCGCACGACTCTCCGAGTCGCGTTAGACATCAATTTCGTCGCACGACTCTCCGAGTCGTGTTAAGTGTCTATTGTCGCACGACTCTCCGAGTCGTGTTAAATATCTTGCTCTGCGGAGCCCAGACCATCTCAAGTCCGGTAGTTTCCGCCAGTTAGTTCGCTTGTTTATGCCTCTGAGGACATCAATGATTCATAGCGGTCCCGGATCGCCTTCTGAACACCGCTGGCCACCGCCGAGCGAATCGATCGCAGCTTACCCAGCACACTACCGTCAAGCACTTTATCACCAATGCGAATGACGATACCACCCAGCAAAGCCGGGTCGAGCTTTTCAATTAGAATCGCTTCGATTCCAGATGTTTGCCGAAGGCCGTGCTTGATCTGTTCACGCTGCTGGTCATCTAAGGGCT
>Ga0209477_1002472_pt1 | contig 10684 bp, 6 predicted proteins | sample KloWWTupernatant_FD_187180 | JGI IMG/M metagenome (GOLD analysis project Ga0209477, IMG submission 187180) | Active sludge microbial communities from Klosterneuburg, Austria, studying microevolution and ecology of nitrifiers - Klosterneuburg... | ecosystem: Engineered > WWTP > Aerobic digester >...
TGTAAAATACAAATTTAAACATTTAAAGAAAAGTAAATCCTGATTGTATGTCAACCCAAAGAAAACCAGGCTGAATAAAGACATTTTCAGAAGTAATTAAAAAATCATTAATTATAATAATATAATATTCTTGATACTGTGATAATTTTTTAAATAGTGAGAGTATTAAAAAATCAAACTAAAATCCCAAATGAATTCAAAAAAAACAAATCCATTTACATCACAGAAAATATGTTCAGAATATCATTTATTTTGGGACATTTGTCACTATTTCAGCATTATCATTTTCATAGTATTTGAAATTCCATTAGTACTCAGTGTATAAAGATAAATTCCGCTGGAAAAATTACTGCCGTCAAACTCAACCGAATAACTACCGGCATTCTGTTTTTCATTTACTAATACTGCAACTTCATTCCCAAGCACATCAAATACTTTTAGATTTACCAAATCTTCACCCGTAACCTGTAACTCATAATTTATTATTGTCTTCGGATTAAATGGATTTGGATAATTTTGATATAATTTAAATTCATCAGGTATTAAATTAGAATTTACATTTATATTTGTCTTTGTTGATATACTCATAGTAAGTGCACTGTATGAAGTATTGCCAGTCTGAACATTACCGGCTAAAATCAATTCACCATTTGATGAAATAATTCCTTCATAAATATTTTCATTCAAGTTATTAACTGAATTAAAATTCAGGAGATCATTTTGATTACCTGCTGAATCATATTTTATAATTACAATATCTTTCAGCGTTCCTTGTCCGGAAGTGATGCCTGTTACAAAAACATTTTCATTTTCATCAATCAGAATTTTATTTCCTATATCAGTATTATTTCCGGCTCCATTGTAAATTGCAGACCATTTCTGAGTTCCGTTAGAATCATATTTAATAGTTACAATATCAAAAGTAGACTGGTTAATGAGAATTCCGGAAACTCCTGTTACGTAAATACTGCCGTCAGATCCTTCAGCTAATGAATTTGCAACGTCATAATATGTTCCCTGCTGATTATATCTGGACAGCCATTTCATCTCCCCGTCCGGATCATATTTTATTGTAATGTAATCATAAACACCTGAACCAATTCCGGGACTGCAGCCGGTTATGATCATGTTGTCAGATCTGTCCACAATAAAATCATGAGGTGTATTAAAACCACTTTTAGGTCCGTTATAAATCCTGTTCCATAAAAGATTTCCATCGTGATCAAACTTTAAAGCTAAAGTTTTAGTATTATTACCGGTAGAATTATTATTATATCCTGCAATACACAGATTGCCGTTTCTATCCATTTTCATTTTTAAATCATAATCATTTGTGTCCAGTCCTGAATTATAATATTTCACCCATTTGAAACTTCCGCTCGAATCATATTTTATAAGAGTTATATCCGATCCTGAAACAGTATGAGAAGTATTTCCGGATAAAAAAACATTTCCTGAATCATCTGTTACAACTGATCCTCCAAAATCATTTAAATTTGCACTGCCGCTGAATTCTTTGTCCCAGATCAGATCACCATCAGGATTATATTTTAACAATACAATATCTGTATTGACAGGAGTTTTTGTTACATATCCGGAGATGTAAACATTATTTGCTCTATCAATTGCAATCGAATTTCCTCCATCTGATAGATTTGCACTGCCGTTATAACTTCTCATCCATAAAATATTACCCGATGAATTAAATTTAATTATTTTTAAATCTGAATAATTACTTAAATATTCGAATCCTGTTGTGTAAAAATTTCCGCTGAGATCTTCTGCAATGGAAAAGTTTGCATTTACATTATTGATCATACCGGGCTGAATGTCAATCCAGTGAAATCCAAGCTGACTGAAAGCTTTTTCCGAACAGCTAAAAATCAGCAATAATATTATTATATTTTTCATGATAAGTTCTATAATTTTTAATATAGTCAGAGTTTAAAATCAGCAATGCTAAATTACTCAAATATAATTCTGGAAAAAATATTATTCTTACAAATGATTGTAATATATTATCATTTAAATTATTTCAGCAGAATCATTTTCATTGTTGTTGATATATCACTATAAGTCAATTTGTAGAAATAAACTCCGCTTGAAAAATTACTCCCGTCAAATTCAACCGAATATCTGCCTCTGTTTTGTTTTTCATTTACGAGTGTAGCTACTTCATTCCCCAATACATTAAAGATTTTAAGACTGACAAATTCACCGCTTGTCACATGAAGCTCGTAATTTATTTTTGTCTTGGGGTTAAATGGATTCGGATAATTTTGATTTAATTTATAACTGCCTGCATTTAGAGAATTATTATCTTCAATGCCGTCTATTATACCTGCATAAAAAAGTGTTGTAAAAGAATTTAATGTATCGCCAAATGTATTACCTGTAAGAGAAAATGAATTTGTAAACTGCTGTTTGGAAACTCCAACGGGAATATTGTCGCCTGTCAGCGAAGGAGAACGGAAGTATCTTGTCCAGTGTGTCGAACCATTCTGATTATAAAGCTTTGAGCCAAAGCAATAATATCCGGTTGTATCTAATGTTTTTCCGGTAACAAAAATACAATTAAAATTATCTATCACCATACATACAGCGCTGTCATTTCCGGATGCAGGTCCGTTAAAACTATTTGCCCATTGAAAATTTCCTGTTGATAAATATTTTACAATTCCATAATCACTCTTATTAACAGAATCAATATAAATGCTTCCTGTAACTACTACACTACCTGAATTATCAATTCCAATATCTGACATATAATCATTTCCATTTCCCGGACCGTCATAAGTCTGTGACCATAGCAGATTTCCATTCATATCATATTTCAAAATAAAATAATCAAAAGTGCTGCCCATTTGTATAATTCCGCCTACAGCAAAATTATTATTTTTAAGATCCATGCATGTCACAAAATTATTTCTTGGTACTGACGTTCCCCAGTTTTGCTTCCATAACACATTTCCTGAAGAATCATATTTTAAGATCATTGTCTGACTTATTCCTGCAGAGTCAGTAGTGATACCTGCTACAATCGTGTTTAAATTATCTTCAGATAATTCAATATTTACGGGAACATCATTAGTACTTCCTGCTAAAGTTGTATCTGTATAATAGCTGCTCCAAAGATAATTTCCGGAAGAGTCTATCTTTTGAGTAAGGATTTTGCAGGTTGAATCACCTTTTGAATATGATTTTGAAGTTGTATATAAAAACTTATTCCCAAAAAAATTATGCACTAATCCAATTGATACAGGAAACTGTTCTTCATTAACAGGTCCGTTGTATTCACTTGTCCAGATCTGTTCGCCGAATCCATTGTACTTTATAATAAACAAACTGCTCTTTCCTGCGCTGTCTGACCTTTTACAAAGCACATAAAACATATCCTGGTTATAGCTTGATTTAATATCAACAGGTTCTTCATTTTGTGAAGTTGAATAAATCACAGTTCTTACAGGCTGACCTGTCCACAAATTATAAAAGACAGTATGCACATCCGATCCACTGACCGGATTTTTAACTTTGCCTGTAACAGCAGTATTAAATTTACCCAAAGCAGTACCAATGCAGACTGCAGAATCAGAAATTATATACGAACTGTTCCATGATTTAAAAAATTGTGAGTAGGAAGTATTTGGAATGAATTGAATAAACAGAAAAGATAACAATACCAAAATGAATTGTAATTTGTACTTCATAAAAAAAATTTAAAGTTAGAAAAAAATTTTAGGATTTATTTCAGGTATATAAACTTTTTTGTGTCGACTAAAGCACCGTTTGCTACTAAGGAATAAAAATAAACTCCGCTCTGAAGTCCATTTACTTCAGGGTTGTATTTCAGATCATGGTTTCCTGTACTGAAGAATTGTTTATTTACAATATGTCCTTTTTCTTTTCCTAAAATATCAAAAATTATAACAGAAAGTGTAGCATCTCTTTTTAAGTGAATACTTATTGTAGTGGATGGATTAAAAGGGTTTGGATAATTCTGATCGATTGAAAAGTCTCCCGGAATTTCATTACTAATTTTAACAGCAGCTAGAACAGCAGAGTATGCATTGACAATACCCCATCCTGTCAGATTATCAGGTGGTCCTGTTTTGTCTGAAGTGTTAAGAAGAAGTTCTTTTACTTTTTGAGGTGTAAGAAGCGGATTAGCAGAAAGCATTAAAGCGCAAACTCCTGCAACCATAGGACAGGAAAATGAAGTACCTGTTCCAATATTTAGGTATCCAACATTTCCGGATCCGGGGAAAGCAGTATAAGTACTTAAGCCAAGAGCCATTACGTCAGGTTTGATCCTTCCGTCAGCAGTTGGTCCAACAGATGAAAATCCGATCCTTTGTCTGCCGAGAGTAACTGCACCAACAGTAATGACATTTTTACCGTCTGCGGGTGCACCGAGAGTATTATGATCCGGATTAAAACCTGCATTACCTGCTGAGGAAACAACTATGATTCCTTTACTTACAGCTATCTCTGCAGCAAGTGTGATGCGTGCAGTATTTCCGTCCATATCTTCCCATGTATAGGATGGATGAGGAGCATTAAAAGCCAGATATGTGAGAGAACTTGTAATAATATCTGCTCCAAGACTGTCAGCCCATTCAGCTGCAGCTATCCAGTTATCTTCTTCAAGAGGAGTTTCACTTTCAGTATTTTCGGTTTTTGCAAGAATGATCTCAGCGTCAAAAGCAGGAGAGATGAGCCAGCCCGGGTCGAATCCGCAAATCAGAGACAATGTCTGCGTACCATGTGCGCCGTTTCCCAATCTGCCTGTATCGTTTGAAACGATCGAATCACCGTTCACAAAATCATAACTGCGTAAACCTTTTTCCCTCATCCTGTCAAAACATGTATGCTGCAGATTATCAAAGCCCGCATCAAATGAAGCTATGAGTACATTTTTGCCGGTATATCCAAGATCATGAACCGGCGGTACATGAATTAAATTCGATTGATTTAAAGAAGGTCCGTAATTTATTACAGAAGTACTTACAGGATTATTGTCTGATTGCTCAAGAGTCTCACCATTACCGGAAATATCATTAGTTTTATGATATCCGGTATTTTTGTAAACACTTACAAGGTCAATTTCATTTATGAAACTCTTACCGGAGATCATACTAATCTGAGTTTTAGTTGCATAGCAGGAAACAGCATTGAACCATTTTGATATCTGCTTTATTTCTAAACCGAATTCTTTAAGTTCTCTTATATAGTCTTTATTAACAGGCAGGTCAAGATCATCTGTAATTTCAGAATTTTTAATTCTGTTCATTCTTCTTTGAATAGACCTCTTTGTTAAGTATGTAGAAATTTCTTTTTGTGAGTAATTATTTGAGACTTTATCTTTAAAAAAGATCCAGACAAGTTGTTTTGATTCTGAAGGTGAGTATTTTAACTTATTATCTAGCCGACTGCTAAGCTTATTCTCAAGCCCTGTTCCGAAAAAGATGAAAAACATTATTACGAAACAAATTGTGGCTGATGTAAAATATTTAGGGTTGTTTAATTTCATTTCTGAAAACTTATATCATAAATTATTTTGAATTTCCAGCAATTGGGAGAAAATGAGTTTTATGATTTTTATAATCTAAACCGATTGATCAATAAAAACAATACCTATTTTTAATTTAAATATTTTCTGATAAAAGCATTAAAATTTCTTATAACTTTTATTCAGATCCTTCGTTGAAATCACCATTATTTTTTTAATTAATTTATTATATAACTACTTATGAATCTACTTATTTTAGGAGGAACAATCTTCCTCGGAAAGCACATCGTAAATGCAGCTATAGAAAATGGTCATATTGTAACTCTTTTTAACCGCGGACAGCACAATCCTGAGTGGTTTCCGGATCTCGAAAAAATCAAAGGTGACAGAGATGGCGACTTAAGCGGTCTTAAAGGAAGAAAGTTTGACGGTGTAATAGATACCTGCGGATACATTCCCCGTATTGTCAGAAAATCTGCTGAATTTCTGAAAGACTCAACCGGACATTATACATTTATCTCCAGTATTTCAGTATATAACAATGATGATGTACCCGGAAGCAATGAAAACTCGGAGACAGGCGTAATTACTGACGATAATGTAGAAAAGATGACAATGGAAAATTACGGTCCTCTGAAAGTACTTTGTGAAAACGAAGTAATGGATGTCTTTGGAGAAAATTCTTCGATTGTGAGATCGGGGCTTATAGTTGGAGATGGTGATTTTTCAGACAGGTTTACATACTGGATTCACAGGATCAGTAAAGGTGGAAAGGTAATAGTGCCGGTAAGTAAAATTAATAATGTTCAATTCATTGATGTAAAGGATCTTGCTGAATGGACATTGAAATTGACTGAGGAAAAAATATCAGGTGTATTCAATTCTACAGGACCGCTTGAGGCTCTATCTTTAAATACTTTTGTAAATAAATGCAAAGAATTTTCGGGAAGTGATGCAGAGTTTATTTATATGGATGAAAAATTTTTACTTGATGAAGGAGTCATACCATACCAAGATCTGACACTTTGGCTGCCGGAAGATTCATTTGGCATGAACAATGTCGATATTTCAAAAGCCAAAAATGCCGGCCTGAAAATCAGACCTTTGGAAAAAACACTGCAAGACACTGCAGAATATGATCTTACACGAGGTCCTGATTTTAAACTGCGAACAGGACTTTCTGATGAAAAAGAAAAGGAGTTATTGGAGAAGTGGGAGAGCAGATAACAGCAAATATTTGAAGCCTGTTAATATTTATAAAAACAAACATTAACCAGGAACGCTAACCCTGAAGATCAGGTTACCTGTGAACATCCTCCCACCTCCGGAGATTAAAATTTTAAAAACATTTTATTATAAAATTTTTATACCTATTTTTACAAACTCAATTAAATAAAAAAAATATATGTACAGTAAATTAACAAAATTTACAGGTGCTTTTTTGTTGTCTGTTTTGATGTGCTCAATATCATTTGCAGGTAAAAAAACATCTTATGATCTTTTCTCCATCGGTGACAATACTGTCAATACAGAAGTCACAAGTATAGTTGATAATGCAGTCTTTATGAATATCAATAAAGATGAACTTAAAAGGATCTGTGAGAACAGAGACCTTGAGATCAATCTATCCATGCCTTATGGCAATAATCAATTTACCAACCTTACACTTCAGAGATTTGATATCCTCAAGGCCGATGCAAAAATAGTCGCAAGGACTGAACGAGGTAATGAAGAGGTTCAGCTTGAAGATATTGCTGTCTCTTACACCGGTAAACTGAATGGTTACGACAATTCCCTGATCTCAATTACATTTACAAAAGAAAAAGTAACAGGACTTTTAGTTTCGGGAAATGATAATTTTATTCTCGGAAATATAAATGATAATGCTGGTAATGAAACTGATACCTACATCCTTTATAAGGAAAGTGATCTGAAAGTAAAAAACGATTTTAACTGTTTTACAGAAGATAATCTTTCTTCAACGCAAATAGAAGAAATGAGAAGTACTATCATCAGTCAATTAAATGACGCTACACCAACCGATCTTTACATTGCTGAGGTCGCTCTTGAGCTAGACTTCGCAACTTATAATATTTACGGAGGATCTATACAGAATACTACAAATTATGCTTTGGCACTTATGGCTGCTTCATCAGCTATTTATATGAAGGAAGTTAATGTGAAATTTATTATCCCTTATGTCAGAGTCTGGACTTCTCCTGATCCATATGTTGGAACGAATTCAAATACTTTGTTAAACCAGTTCAGAGCTGAATGGAATGCAAATCAACAGTCAGTTCAAAGAACTATCGCACATTTCATAACAAGAAGAGGCGGTGGTCTGGGAGGAATTGCATGGGTTGGTGTTTTATGTTCATCTGTAAACGGCGGTAACGGATACGGATTGAGCGGAACTGACGGTCCTATTCTACCACTTCCAACTTATTCATGGGACGTAATGGTAGTGTCACATGAGATCGGACATAATTTTGGTTCACCGCATACACACAATTGCGGCTGGGTCGGAGGAAACATCGACAGTTGTTATGCGGTGGAAGGTGGATGTTATACCGGTCCTCCTATTGCAGCAGTTGGAACTATCATGAGCTATTGTCATCTTAACGGTTCAATTAGTTTGACCAAAGGATTCGGTCCTCAGCCAAAAGCTTTGATAAGAGGAAATGCTGAGAACGCTTTCTGTATGTATGTTTCACCAAATGACCTTCAGGTCGGATATCCAAACGGCGGTGAATCTTTCAGAACAGGTAATTCAACACAGATATACTGGGGTACATCTCTGACAGGTAATTTAAATATAGAATTCTCAGCAGACAATGGTGCGACCTGGCAGACAATTCAAAATAATGTCTCTGCCACAAGTAGGATCTATGACTGGACTTTGCCTTATATAGGTACGACCTCACAGGGAAAGATCAGAATATTGAATTCAGCTAATCCCAATCAAGGTGATACCTGTGATAATTCTTTTAATATAATACTGTCTTATATTCCGTTTCAAATTGTATCACCTGTTACATTCACAAGGATCGAGACGACACCTACCGGTACTTCTCAGCACAGATTTGACTGGACAAGCACAGGATCTCATCCTTCATTCAGATATGGGGTAAAATTCAGAAAACTTGGCAGCACAGTTGATTATTTTTATTCGAGTGATAACGGCGGTGCAGATACAGCGGCAATTTTCACAAACAGCTTCCTTGACACTCTTGCTCAGCAGCTTGGAACTACAGGTGATTCTGTAAGGTGTTCGTGGAGAAGCTGGGCATACAACGGATTTGATTCAGCGCAGTCTTCAAACAGCGGTATCATTACTATTGCAAGAACAGGCGTGGGAATAAACGTGATCTCATCTGTCGTCCCTGATAAATATGAACTTTACAACAATTACCCAAATCCATTTAACCCGTCAACAAACATAAAATTTAATATTGCAAAATCAGGCATTACTAAATTGAATATTTATGATGCAGGTGGAAGACAGGTCAGTTCACTTGTAAATGAGAATCTGAGTCCCGGAAGTTATGAGTTCACTTTCAATGCAGCAGATCTGCCGAGTGGAGTGTATTTCTATACTTTAAATACATCTGATTTTACAGCCACAAAGAAAATGTTGTTAATAAAATAATATCATGAGATTCAGATATTAGATTAAAAATTTATCTTTATTTTAACAAAAACCCTGTGAGAATTTTTCTTACAGGGTTTTTTATTTTAAATTAAACTATCACTGAATCATAAGACTTTTCGCAATTGTCCTATTATTTTGAGATCACCTGCATCGAATTCTGATCTATATAATTTACAGTCGGAGTTGTTGCTGCAATTGACATTCTTCTTACCGGTGCGCCCGGAGTGAAGTCTGTTGTACTAAGATCAATTGCCGTGAGAGTCATATTATCATAAGTGCGGTAATAATATTTTTTTTCTGTAAGACCTCTGAATACCGCCCACTGTGTAATGTCACTGTCTCCTGTTTTTGGATCACGTGCAAGTCCATTTGGAAGATCGACACGGTTCATTAATTTCTGTCCGAGTACAAGAGCTTCAGTAGCGTCCTTTGGAGTAACGGAAGCAGTGAGAGCAAATACTGTCTGCACAAATCTCGAAGGCGGAGTCGGATCTCCGGGCATTCCGAATAATCCTGATCCCTGACCATTCGCAGGATAAGTGACTCCACCAACTGTAACAGGATTTGAATTGTCAGGTGACAGACTTATATAATTTCTTAAGTTTATCATGTGCCATTCGTAAGAAGGTGAATTTGTCATCACGCCTACAGTATTTTCATAGACAGTGAGTTTCCCTTCAATCCATTCGAGCACAATGCTACTACCGAATGAATCATGAATTACATAATGCAGCGGTACAAAATCATTTCCAAAAACAGAAAGAAGTTCTCCCCAGACTGTGATCTCAGTAAGTGAAGCTCTCACTTCATCAACAGTAGAATACTGTGAAAGCACCCACGCACCAAGCTGAAGATTTGATAAAGATTTTTCATTCATCCCCTGTCCGACAGTTTCATATTTAGCAAAACCGGGGAGATACAAAGCGCCAAATCCAAGTCCCGCTTCATTCATTCCGTCCACAACGCAGTCAATCCCAAGTCCGTCAAGATATACAAATCCGTACTTTCCTGTCCAGCTTTTACCTGAAGGTCCGTCAGGTGCAGGAGATTGAAATGCTGATCCGCGCGGACGCATTACAAGACGTGAATCCATTGCCGCACCGAATTCCATCGAACGTGAGACAAGTACAGATCCGTCTTTTGCAATTACCCTTACATCAGTGCAGGCATTGGCTGTATTGTTTATTAATGAATTAGAAATAAACAGTATTGCTGTAAAAAATAAAGCAGTGAACAAATTTTTCATTTTTTGATTTTTTATTTGTAAAAAATAAATGTTTCCTTATTGTTTCCAGGAAGGTTTAAATAAGTGTTTAATTTTGATATAATTTTATTTATATAAATTTTTTAAAAACTGAAATTGTAATTAGCTGTTTTAATTTTATTAAAATACATAGTAAAGTTAAATTTATAAATTAATTTTTAACTCCCTTAAATAAAACCTCTGTACACGACAAAACTTTTGAATAAAAAATAAAAATCTGATCCAAAATTGTTATGTTTAGATAATTCACTATTTAAAA
>Ga0209477_1002473_pt1 | contig 10681 bp, 6 predicted proteins | sample KloWWTupernatant_FD_187180 | JGI IMG/M metagenome (GOLD analysis project Ga0209477, IMG submission 187180) | Active sludge microbial communities from Klosterneuburg, Austria, studying microevolution and ecology of nitrifiers - Klosterneuburg... | ecosystem: Engineered > WWTP > Aerobic digester >...
GGCTTCAACAACCCGCAGACCGAGACCAACCGGTTCTCGCTCCGCGGCGAGCTCCTGCGCATGCGCGACAGCTCCGACGAGGCCTGGCGGCAGGTGCTGCGCGAGAACTGGGTCGATGATCTCTGGTCCCTGCCCGAGTTCCGGCGCCTGGCGCGGCCGTTCGCTCCTCAGGGCTCGGAGCCCGAGCCGGCGCTGGTGCTGCGCTTCCGTACGACCGTCACCTCGGGGCTCAACTTCTTCGGTTGGCCGTTGGGCGGCCAGGACTCGACCTACGACTCGAGCCGCTTCGCCACCAAGGTCCGTTCGGTCGGGCTCTGGTTCGAGAACTACGACGTCACCGGGCTCTCCAACACGCCGCGCGTCTACCTGATCCCGGCGGGCGCCGACGTGCTGCGGTCGCCGAACCCGTCGGACTTCACGACGCGCGAGTGGAATGTCGTCGACCAGGTCGTGCCGGTGCCGTTCCCGGTCGGCGAGATCGATCTGCAGAACCCCGACTGGATTCCGCTCAACGACTCGCTCTCGGGTGAGCTCGGGGCGAGCCGCCGGTTCGCGCGCTTCCGTGCCTACCACGACGCCGGCTTCGACATCGGTCAGATGACCGTCGACAGCCGGCTGATCGGCCGGTCGGTCTGGAACAACGAGTGGATCCTGATCATCCCCGGCGAGACCCTCAAGGGTCCGACGCTCGCCGACAAGCTGGCGGGTCTCGAGACCTTCCTGACCACGGTCTCCGACGTGAAGCTCTTCTTCCAGACCTACTCCTATCCGGGGAACTGAGGGGCGCCATGAGAACACCTCGTCCGATCGCTCTCGCTGCGCTCCTCCTCGCTTCGCCGCTCGCGGCCGAGCTGCCGGCGCCCGACCACGTGCTCTTCGGCACGGCGACCCGCGACGGTCTGCTCGTCGAGTCCGGGGTCGTCGAAGTGCGGCTCGGCACGGCACCGGAGCCGATCACGACCTATCCGATCGGCACGGTGCTGGCGTACGGCGAGCGCTTCGTCCTGCGCCTGCCGATGGACGTCCGTGAGCCGCGACGGCCGGGCACGGCGCGCGCCGGGGAGGAGGCGCGGATCTACCTCGACGGCGTTCTCGCCGGTTGCACCGCGGTCGGGGACTCTGGTTCGGCGCAGGAAATCGATATCGACACCTCGTTCGACGACAATCCGGAGCTCTGGATCGTCGACGAGGATCCGGCGACCGTCGGCGGGGCGCCCGACGCCCGCCTGACCGAGGGCGGTCCGGGCTCGACGCAGATCCTGAATCTCGTCGTTCGGCTGTCGCGCGCGGTGACCTACGATGTGGTGGTCGACTGGGCGACGGCGAACGGCACCGCCACGGGCGGTACGGCGTCGCCGGCCGACTATCTGTCGGCTGCGGGCACCGTCACGATCCCGGAGGGCGAGGTCGAGGGCTTCGTCGCCCTTTCGATCTTCGGCGACGACCTCGCCGAGACCGACGAGACCTTCACCCTGACGCTCTCGAACCCGCATACGCTCGGCGAACCTTCGCCCTGCGACGCCGCGAGCGGCGTCGTGCTCCGGGACGGCGAGTCGGTCGCGACCGTCCTCATCGAAGCCGACGACAGCCGCCAGGCGGTGCGGGTCGCCGACGGCCGGACCCTCGAAGGCGACGGCGGCGCGCCGGTCTTCGCGCGCCTGCTGATCACCGCCGATCTCGAGGTGCCGAACGCCGTTCAGGCGCTGCTTTCGATCGACTACGAGACTGCCGACGGCACCGCGCTCGCCGGCAGCGACTACGAGGCGACGGCCGGTACGGCGACGATCGACACGGCGGTCGTCTGCCCCGAGGTCGGCAAGCCGTGCGCCGAGGTGCTCGTCGAGATCTTCCCTGACAACGACGAGGAGGGTCCGGAGAGCTTCTTCCTCGATCTGCTGACGCCTCCGGTTCCGGGCCAGGCCGGCTACGAGATCCTCGACGGCCGCGGCGTCGCGACGATTTCGACCGACGAGAGGTTCCTCTACTACGTCGAGGCGCAGCTCGAGGGCAGCGACTGCACCGGCTGCCTGCATGGACCGCTCGGCGGCGTACTGAGCCCCGACGGCCTGCACCTCTACGTGGCGGCCGGACTCGACAACACGCTCTCGTCGTTCGATCGCGACGTCGTCACCGGCCGGCTCGAGCACCTCGAGAACCAGGTCGACAACGAGAACGGCGTCGACGGCCTCGAAGGCGTGCAGGCGGCCGCGGTCAGCCCGGACGGACTGCACCTCTACACTGCTGGCTTCCTCGAAGACCAGATTGCGATCTTCGATCGCGACGCCGGCACCGGCCTGCTGACCTACTCGACGCTGGCCGATCGTGGCGGCGCGGCGCTCAACGGGCCGACGGCGCTGGCGGTGAGTCCGGACGGACTGCACCTCTATGCGGCAGCCAAGCTCGGCAACGCGCTCGAGAGCTTTACCCGCGACGCCGGCACCGGCGAGCTCGCCCATTTCTCGACGCTGGTCGACAGCCAGGCGCTGCCCGGCGGCGGGAGTCTCGACGGACTGCTCGAGCCGCGGGCGCTCCTCCTCTCGCCCGACGGACTCCATCTCTACGCCGCCTCGGCCGTGGACTCTGCCGTCACGATCTTTTCGCGCAACGCGTCGAGCGGCGAGCTGACCTACCTCGGCCAGGTTCGGGACGCGACCGGAAATCCGCCGATCGACGGTCTGAACGGCGCCACGGCACTCGCCTTTTCGCCGGATGGACTGCACCTCTACGTGGCGGGGGAGCTCGACGACGCGATCGCGGTCTTCCGGCGCGATCCCGGCACCGGCCTGCTCACCTGGCTGCACCGCCGGCGCGAGGGTCTCGGCGGGGTCACCGGCCTCGATCGCGTGACCGCGGTCGCAGTCTCGCGCGACGGCGGCTACGTCTTCGGCGCGAGCCGCGACGGCAACGCGCTCACCGTCTTCCGGCGCGACACCAACCCGGCGAGCCCGACCTTCGGGCGCCTGCTCGACTTCATCGAGGCGCGGGTCGACGGCGAGCCCGATGCGAACGGGGTTGGATCGCCGCCGAATCTGCCGGAGATCGACGGTCTGGCCGGCGGCCTCGGGCTGGTGGTCTCGCCCGAGCCGGACGGGCGCCACATCTACGTCGTCGGCAACATCGACGATGGCCTCGCGGTCTTCCTCAAGGATCTCGTCGCACCGGATCTCCCGGTGTTCGATTCGCCTACCCCGAGCGGCCATGTTCCGGGCGTCTGGTCGAACGATCCGGAGCTCGAGGTCGGCTTCCGTAGCGCCGACGACCCGTTCGGTGCCGGCCTGGCCGGCTACCCGGTGCAGTTCGATCAGGCAGCGGCGACGGTCCTCGGCACGACGCTCGACCTGCTGCACGATCCGCTGACCGATCCGCAGGCCGCCGCGACCGTGCTCCTCGACGGGGCGCAGCACCACTTCCACGTGCGGGCCTGCGACGGCGCGGACAACTGCAGCCCGACGGCGCATCAGGGGCCGTTCCTCATCGACACGGTCGATCCTTCCCTCGTGACCGGACTGCAGTCGACCAGCCACACCGTCTCGACGCCTTCGAACCTCGAGGAGCTGACGATGGTCTGGACGGCGGCGACCGACGCCGCGAGCGGTGTCGCGGGCTACGCCTTCACGGTCGACGGCAATCCTGCCGGGAGCTGCAGCCAGGCGCAGAACCTCGGCCCCGTGAGCACAGCTACGACCGCGCCGCTCACCACCGGCACCTGGTACTTCCACATCTGCACGCTGGACGTGGCAGGGAACTGGAGCGCCACAGTGGCCTCCGCCGGGCCGTACCTGATCGACCTCGTTCCGCCCCGGGTGGCAGGACTGCGCACTGTGCCACACACGGGCGATCCGCAGCTGGCTCCGGGCGAGACGACCTCGAGCGGTCTGACCCGTTTGCTCCCCGGCTTCGACGAGGTGATGGTGGGGGAGCTCGAGATCGAGAACTACCACCTCTTCTCGGGTGGCGACGACGGGGTGGTCGAGTCGTCCGGCTGCGGAGCCGCGACCGGTGATGACGCAGTGGTGGCGCTCAGTGCGCCAGAAGTCGCACCCGCCGGTCAGTCGCCCGTACTGTCGGTCGGAGCGCCGCGCTCGCTGCCGGCCGGCATCTATCGCATGGTCGTCTGCGCCGTGCCGGGACTCACGGATCTCGCCGGCAACCTCCTCGACGGCGACGGCGACGGGGTGGGTGGCGACGAGTTCCAGCTTGATTTCCGGGTGGTGGCCACGAACCTACTGCTCAATCCGAACTTCGACGCCGCGGTTGCCGGCTGGGTGAGCGGCACGCCGGGGAACCTGGCTCTTGACCCTGAGGACTCGGACCTCGAAGTGAGCTCCGGCGCGGGCACTTTCGTCGACAACCTGGCGACAGCGATGTCCATCGGACAGTGCCTCGTCGTCTCGCCCGGCGCCCTCTTGACCCTGGGTGGTGTCGTGCGGCTCGACAGCCTGAGCTTGACGCAGCCAGCGGCTTACGCCGCGGCTCAGTTCCACTCCAACGCGCTGTGCTCCGCGCCGGTCGGCAGCCCGCAGGCGACGCTGCCGGTCGCAGGGGATGGCGGCGGGGCCTGGGAAATTCTCCCTGAGCGATCGGTAACGGTACCCGCCGGCGCCCAGAGCCTTCTGTTCGGACTGGTGGTGGACGACAATGCTGCGCAGAACCTCCTGGACGTAGGTTTCGACAGCCTCTATGCCCGCAAGCCGTTGCCCTTCTTCAGTGACGGATTCGAGACCGGCGACACTTCGCGGTGGAGCCATGCGCAGCCCTGAGGGCGCACCGAGGAGCCCGGGCGTCACGAAGCGAGACCGACTCCGCTTCCGGCTGCAACTCATCGGCTCGCTGCTCGCGGTCGTCGTGGCGGCCGCGGCAGCGCTCGGCATGCGCGACCGGGTGCGGATGGTCGACATCCTGGCGCTCTTCGCCGGCGGCGTGGGGGCCGGAGTTGCGATCGCGCAGATGGCGCAGGCCGCCCGCGAAGCGCGGGACCGCCGGTCACGCTGAGTCGGCGTGACTTCGGGCCGACGCTCCCGATCCACGCCCCTGGCGAGGGTGGAGCGTTCGTCCGCGGCGGGAAAAGGAGCGTACAGTGCAAGGTGATGCTCCCGCGCTCGTTCCAGCTCGCCCCGCGAATTCGCCGCCTGGCGGGGTTGGCGCTCGCCTTCTCCTGGATCGGAATCCCCGCCATGGCCACCGAAGAGCCGCCCTACGATGTCGTCGAGAAGCTGGGCGACGTCGAGATCCGTTCCTACGCCGCTGTCGTACTTGCCGAGACCGAGGTCGAAGGGTCTTTCGAAGGAGTGAGCAACGCCGCCTTCCGCCGGCTCGCCGGGTACATCTTCGGCGGCAACCGGGCGCGCGGCGCGACGGGAGAGAAGACGAAGATCGACATGACCGCACCGGTCGGCATGCGACCAGCCGGGAACGCGAAGATCGCCATGACCGCGCCGGTGGGCATGCGCCCGGCGGCGGCGGGAGGCTCCGAGCGCTGGGTGATGTCGTTCACGATGCCGAGCGCCTGGACCCTGGCCACCCTGCCCGAGCCGACCGACCCCCGCGTGACGCTGCGCGAAGCGCCGCCGCGCCTGGTCGCCGTGCTGCGGTTCTCGGGGTTGTGGAGCGACGCCCGGTTCGCCGAGCAGGAGCGGCTGCTGCGCGCCCAACTCGCGACGAGCGGCTGGCAGGTGACCGGCCCGGTGGAATCGATGCGCTACGACCCGCCCTGGACCCTCTGGTTCCTGCGCCGCAACGAGGTCGCCCTGCCGGTCGCTCGCGCCGCCAGCTGACCGGCCGGAGGACCCCCTTTCGGGCCGCGCGCGCGACATGATCTAGTTCCGCGAGCGCCATGGAAGACCTCCCCAGCGGCAGTCTGACGCGGCTCCTGCGGGACCATCGGGCAGGCGATGCGAACGCCTTCGGCCGGCTGGTCGAGCTCGCGCATGGTGAGCTCGAGAAGATGGCGCGGCAGCAGCTGCGCAAGGCGCCCCCGGGGCGCACGCTCGACACGGTCGCCCTGGTCAACGAGGCCTATCTCCGGTTGCACGATGAGGGTTCGATCGACTGGCAGAGCCGGGCGCATTTCTACGGCGTGATGGCCCGCGCGATGCGCTTCGTCGTCGTCGATCACGCGCGGCGCCACGGCGCCGGTAAGCGCGGCGGCGGTGCGCGGCGCGTGACGCTGGACAGCGGCTTCCTCGCCGTCAGCGAGCAGGCGGAGCTCGTGCTGGCCGTGCACCAGGCGCTCGAACAGCTGGAGAGCTTCAACCCGCGGCTGGCGCGCATCGTCGAGTGTCGCTATTTCGCCGGCATGAACGACGAGGAGATCGGCGCCGCGCTCGATCTCTCGCCGCGCACCGTCCAGCGCGACTGGCTGCGCGCCCAGGCCTGGCTTCGGCGCGCGCTGGAATCCGACCCAGGGGAGTAGCCAGGGTCAACCTGCGCCGGCGCCACTGGGTCGCGTGCCACGCAGGCGGGTGCGGTCGTCCTCCAGCTGGCGAACGAGCAGCGGATCCTGTCCGGCGGCCATCGCCAAGGCTTCGCTCCAGGTCGCCTCGGCCTCCTTCCAGCGCCCGGTCGCGACGAGGCACCGTGCCAGCGGTAGCAGGACTTCGGCGACCTCCACATGATTCGCGCCGACGCGGGCACGGCGCAGCTCGAGCGCCTCCCGCAGCAGCGTCTCGGCCTCCGCGAATCGCCCCTGCGCGAAGCGCAGCTGTCCGATGCCCTGCAGGGTGGTGGCGATCCGGTGGTGACCCGGTTCGAGTTTGGCGCGAAAGATCGCCAGGGCGCGGGCGAACTGTGCGTCGGCGCGGTCAAGTTGGTTGAGGATCTGCAGGTTGTTCGCCAGCAGTGTCAGATCGGTGGCGACCTCCGGATGGTCCGGCCCGTAGACCTCGCTGTCGATCGCCAGCACCTCCTCGAAGAGGGGTTGAGCTGCGGCGTAGTCGTGCCGGCGCTGGAGGACGCGTGCCAGATTGAACAGGTTGATCGCCACGTCGGGGTGGCGCTCGCCGTGGAGCTGTCGATTCACCGCCAAGGCCTCGCGATGAAGCTTCTCCGCCTCGTCGAGCTCGCCGCGTTTCTCGGCGACGAGCGCGACGCTGTTCCACGCCGCAGCGATCAGGGAGAGGTCTCCGCCCTGTTGCCGCAGGAGCAGCGCCTCGCGAAAACAGGCGTCGGCCGGAGTGTGGTCGCCGGTGAAGTAGTGCAGGTAGCCGAGCTCGGTCAGGCTCTCGGCGATCTCCGGAGCGGCCGGCGCGAGCAGCTCCCGCCGCTGCGCCAGGGCTTCGACGAGCAGAGGTTTCGCTGCGGCATGATCGCCGAGCTGGCGGGCGAGGGAGCCGAGGCGATGGAGGCTCTCGGCGACGTCGACGTGGCGTGGGCCGAACGCCTGCCGACGCAGCTCGAGCGAGCGCTCCTCGAGCTTCCGCCCTTCGGCGAGCCTCCCCAGCCGTCCGTAGATGTGGCCGAGCGTCGAGAGCAGTCGCGCCTGCACCACCGGCTGGTCCGCGAGCCCGGATTCGACCCGCTCGGCGCCGCGCTCGAGCAGGGTGATGGCATCGATCGTCTTGCCGAGCGAGGTGGCGGGATCGGAGACGTCGAACAGTCCGACGACGAAGCGCTCGACCTCGGTGGCTTTGGCGGCTTCGAGGCGGGCGCGGTCGCGCTCCAGCGCCAGAGCGCGCGCCTGAAGGGTCACGGTCGTCGCGTAGCCGACCGCGAAGAGCGCCGCGAGCGCCGCGGTGGCGGTGAGCGCACGGTTGCGGCGCACCCACTTCCAGCTGCGCTGGAACGGATTCGCCCGGCGGGCGTGCACCGGCCGGCCGTCGAGGTACCTTTCGAGGTCGGTCGCAAACTGCTCCGCGGACGGATAACGCCGCTCCGGGTCCTTCTCGACGGCGCGCGCCACGATGGCGTCCATCTCGGGGCGGAAGCGTCGCGCGAGCCGTAGCGGCGTCGACCGGCGCTGGGCCGCGAGCTCGACGGCGGATCGCTCTCCGAGCGGTGCCAGCACCGCGACGCTCGGCGGTACCGGACTCTCTTCGCAGACCGCGCGCACGAGCGCTTGCAGGGAGCTGAACGATGCCTCCTGCGGCGGGTGACCGGTGAGGAGTCCGGAGAGCAGGAGCCCCAGCTGATAGACGTCCGAGGCGGTGGTGACCGGCTCGCCCCGGACTTGCTCCGGTGAGGCGCATGCCGGGGTCAGCGCCAGGCTCGAAGTCGCCTCGGCCGGCGCGGTGTCGGACTCGAGGAGCTTGGCGATGCCGAAGTCCAGGAGCTTGATCTTGCCTTCGCGGGTCACCAGGAGATTCGACGGTTTGAGGTCACGGTGAACGACGAGATTGCGATGGGCCGCCTGGACAGCGCGCGCGATCTCGATGAGCAGGAGAATCCGCGCCTCGATTCCGAGCTGCTCGCGATCGCAATGGAGATCGACCGCGACCCCTTCGACATATTCGAGCACCAGGTAGGGCAATCCGCGGCGATCGACTCCGCCGTCGAGCAGGTGCGCGATGCTCGGATGGTCGAGCCGGGCGAGGATGCGGCGCTCCTGTTCGAAGCGGCGAATGGCCTCGGCGGAGCTGGCGGCGCGCGGCAGCACCTTGAGCGCCGCCCGTTTCTCGAAGCTGCCGTCGGACCGGGTGACGAGATAGACCAGCCCCATGCCGCCGCGGCCGATCGCCTGCACGATCGTCCAGGCGCCGACCGTTTCGCCGGCGGCCAGTCCCTCGTCGCCCTCGGCGGGAGCGGTGATCTGCCGAACGAACGACCGCAGGGGCTCGATCACTGCCGCCAGCTCGAAGCCGGAATGCCGAAGCAGTTGTTCGACTTCCAGGCGCAGGGCGGTGTCGCCGGCACAGCGCGCGGCGAGAAAAGCCGGGCGCTCGACCGGATCGAGGTCGAGCGCGTCGGCGAATACCGCGTCGATTTCGGCTAGGCGGCTCGGCAGCATGCTCCTCCCTGGAATGTCAGGTCGCAGGCGTAGCCGGCATCCTACTGTGCGCTGCTCGACCAGGCAGCGAGACCCGCCGACTCGAAGCCGTCGCGGAAGAGGCCCTGGCTGTAGAGGACATTGACCGCGCCGGCGTCGAGGATCGCTCCGACGTCTTCGAGGGGCAGCCCGACAGCCAGATCGGAAAAGCCGTTGCCATCGAAGTCGCCCGGCGCGAGAGCCTCGCCGAAGGAATCGCCAGCCTCGACCGCCCCGGGAACGGCTCCATCCTGGCTGAAGGTCCCGACCACGACCGGATGGGCCGGCACGAGCCCGGACAGGATGTAGGTCTCCCCGGCGGACCCCGTTCCCGCGACTTCGGCTCCGGGGGCCGCGATCACCAGCTCGTCTGCGCTCCCGCCGTCGAAGTCGCCGGCCGCGAGCGCCCAACCGAACCGATCGCCGGAAGCGGCGGCGCCGGCGGCCTGCGAGCGGTCGATCATCGCGCTGGCGAGGCTGCTGACGCCCAACCCGGGAACGCCGGGCAGCAGGTGCACGAGCCCGAACTCGGAGCCGCCGGCGGTCGATTCCCCCGGCGAGCCGATGGCCAGGTCCGCGATCCCGTCGCCGTCGAAGTCGCCGGCGGCCAGACTCCAGCCGAAGTGATCGTCAGGATCCGCATCGCCGGGAATCCCCCCGTCGTCCTGGGTGCGCACCTGATCTCCGAGCGCTGTGAGGCCGTCGTCCGAGCCGAGGATGACGAAGACGGCACCGGCATCGATCACCTCGCCCCAGTTCTCGCGCGGCGCGCCGATCGCGAGGTCGTCACGGCCGTCGTCGTTCCAGTCGCCCGCCACCAGGGCATGGCCGAACTCGTCGCTCGCTTCGTCGAGTGACGAGCCGAGGTCTCCCTGCGTCCACAGACTGTTGGCGGTGGTGCCAGGCGCCGTCGAGAGCCCGGCAGCGGAGCCGTAGAGGACGTTGACCGCGCCAGCATTGCCGATCGCGCCGACATCCTCGCCAGGGACGCCGACCGCGAGGTCGGCGTGGCCGTCCCCGTCAAAGTCGCCCGCGCCGAGCGACTGGCCGAAGAAGTCGTCCTCCTCGAGCGCGCCGACGACGCCCCCCGCGCCCTGACGCCAGAACTGGGCCCCCGCCTCTCCCAGCCCGCCGGCCGAGCCGTAGAGCACCAGCACCGCGCCGGCGCGCGGGCGGATCGAAAAGTCCGCTGCGACGACATCCCGGTAGGGGATGCCGACGGCGAGGTCGGCGAAGCCGTCGTGGTCGAAGTCGGCGGCGACCAGCGCTTCGCCGAAGCGGTCGCCGGTGCCGGCGCTCTGGCCCGCAGGGCCGTTCAGGTCCCACACCTCGCTGTTCGGCGCGAGCAGTCCCGTCGTACCTCCATAGACCACGGTCACCGACCCGGCGTCGGAGGTCGGCGCGATCGACTCGCGCGGCGTTCCCATGGCGAGATCGAGCGCGCCGTCGCCGTTGAAGTCGCCTGCGGCCAGGGCGCGGCCGAACTGCTCGAGCACCGCCGGTGTGCCGGAGATGCCGGCTTCGCCCTGCTGCAGGATCTGCGAGCCGGAAATACCCAACTGCGCCGCGGACGCAGCCGGAAGGGCGAGCAGCAGGACGAGGCCGATTCGGTGATGAAACGTGCGCATCCCGAAAGCCGGGCGCGGGGCGGAAACAGAGTTTCTGTCGGTCATGATCTGGCGTCTCCTTGCCCTGTACCTCGCAGGACGGAGGCGAAGTGCG
>Ga0209477_1002476_pt1 | contig 10668 bp, 5 predicted proteins | sample KloWWTupernatant_FD_187180 | JGI IMG/M metagenome (GOLD analysis project Ga0209477, IMG submission 187180) | Active sludge microbial communities from Klosterneuburg, Austria, studying microevolution and ecology of nitrifiers - Klosterneuburg... | ecosystem: Engineered > WWTP > Aerobic digester >...
AGGCGGCGAGGAAGGTCTCATAGAAGTGCACAACCGGATCCTCGGTGCGCGTACGGCGTCCGAAGTCGGCAAGAATCGCACTCATGTCCGCTCGTGCGAGCAGTTCGGCGAGTTGGTCGACCGCCCAGGCGATGCGCGGGTCGAGGTCCGGACCGGCGATGGTATTGAACAGTTTGCGAAGGAAGGGGTTGGTCTTCGGTAGCGCGCTGGCCGCGCTTTGACGCGTGAAGCCGCTTGCGCCGGAACTGCAGCGCGCTGCGAACAGGCCGTAGCACAAGGTCTGCGCATACATGTCGGCGAACTGCTTGATGGTGAGCGACTCGATCAGCACTTGGCGAAATGCTTCGAGCTGACCATGGAGCTCACCTTGAGTGCCCTCGGTCGTGAAGGTCCGCTCGATCAACCCGCGGATCAGGCGAGCGAGCCCGGCCATCCGCGTAGCGAGGTCATGTGGCGTGGACTTGAGCGGTATGTCGGCAAGCAGGAATTGGGCAAGCAGCTGTCCGACCTGCGATGCGGCGTCGTCGTTGTGGCGGAGGCGTCCGTCGCGGCCTGGCCGGGGCAGGGATGCAGTGAGGCGGAGCTCGCCATCCAGGTACCAACGGAACTCGATGTAGTCGGTGAGGACCAGATTGGCCAGCGACTCGCGGTAGCGGCCGAGTTGTTCGGAGCGCTCGACCCGGCCGAGGTCGGCACCGACATCCTTGGCTTCGACGTAGCCCAGGGGAACGGTGCCGCGCACGACGATGAAATCGGGGGCGCCGCATTCGATCTGGCGTGGCTCGTTGATTGCGTCCACGTCGGTACCTGCGAGTGCCTCCAGCAGTACCTCCAGTGCCGGCCTGTGCGTGTGCTCGGTTGCGTTCCCGGCACGCAGAGCCTGCTCGATGGTGCCCAGGTAGGTCTTGATCGCGGCGTGTGTCATCCGAGTCCTTGTGTGCGAGCTGGGCGCGGACAGGATAACAATGGCCGCGCGGCGCGCCTTGTCCTGCACGCTGGTCGCCCGATTCGTGGCAGCGCGCTTGGACTCGCCAGTTATACTAGCCGCGTGTTGACACTAGTATAACTGACGTGGTTATACTAGCTGGCCAATGCAATTAGTATAACCGCATGAATCACTACACCGAACTCTCGCCATCCGCGCAGGCCGCCTACGCCCAGCTGCTCGATGCCACGCAGGCGTCCGAGCTGGCGCGATCGGTGGCGACACTGCGCGGCTCGTTCGCGCGTAAGAAGGTCAAGGGCAGGACCTACTGGTACTTCCAGTACACCGAGGTCTCGGGGGTGCTACGGCAGCTCTACGTGGGTCCCGACAGCGATCGGGTTCGCACACTCATCGAGCATCACCGCGAGGGTGGCCCGACGACGGCGCTGGAACCGCTTGCCCGTTCCGCCATCGTGCTCGGTTGCTCGGCCACGCTGCCAATCCATTTCCGGGTGATGCGGCGCCTCGCAGACTACGGATTCTTCAAGGCAGGCGGCGTGCTCGTTGGCACTCACGCCTTCCTCGCCTTCGGCAACATGCTGGGCGTGCGGTGGGGCGACGCCTCGCGAACCCAGGATGTCGACTTCGCGCACGCCGGCAAGCAGCTGGCAATCGCCTTGCCGACGAATTTGCAGGTGGACACCCATGCAGCGATCGAGTCGCTCGAAATCGGCCTGCTTCCGATTGCCGACCTCGACGGCGGGATGGGCAGCACCTACCTCAGTCCACGCGACCCCGACTTCCAGATCGACTTCCTCACGCCCTTGCATCGCGGCGGCACGGCGCCCTTCCTGCATCCGCAGCTGGGAGTGAAATTGCAGCCACTGAAATTCATGGAGTACCTGCTGGAGGATGTGCAGCAGGCCGCCGTGATGGGCAACGAGGGAGCCGTGCTGGCAACCGTGCCCCATCCCTGCCGCTATGCCTTGCACAAGCTGATGGTCCACGGCGAACGGCCGTTGGCCAAGGCGGTGAAAGCGAACAAGGACTTGCGACAGGCCGCAGCGCTACTGGACTGGTGTCGCACGCGATTCGAACTCGACCTGCGTGAGGCGTGGACGGACCTGGTCCGGCGCGGACCGGGATGGTCGACGCGCGCGATTCGGGGGCGCGATGCGCTTGCACGGACCGCCCCCGACCTGGATTTCCGCGAGTTGCTGCCTGCGCCACGCGTGAAGCACCGCAAGGGGTGACGTGGCCCTCAATCTGCCCGGCTTGCCTTGCGCTGCATGAGCGCGCTCCGTGCGCGACCGCGGCATCGGTCGCCCACGGAGTGGGCTCCTACTGCCGTAGTGGATGTCCAACGAATTCGGTGCGTGCTGTGGGAGCGGGTCGGAACCCACGCTCGTTCGAAGCGAGTCCGGGTCGGCCGGGATCAGGGTGCCGGCGAGTTTGCTTCTTGTCTGAGCCGGCGCCCTGATACCGGTCGGCACGGACCCCCGAAATCACGGTCAATCTGCCTCGAGCGTCGCGGCTGAAGCCGTTCCTGCAGGGGATTCGAGCGGGAGGGACCCACGCTCGTTCGAAGCGAGTCCGGGTCGGCCGGGATCAGGGTGCCGGCGAGTTTGCTTCTTGTCTGAGCCGGCACCCTGATCCCGGCCGGCACGGACCCCCAAAATCGCAGTCAACCTGCCTCAGGCGTCGCGGCTGAAGCCGCTCCCACAGGGCAGGTGGCCGTTGCGGCGCGCGGTCGCGAAGACCGGAAACGAAAACGGGCCGCTTGCGCGGCCCGTCGGGTGCTGCAGTCGCTGCGCGGCGCGGGCTAGCGCTTGGCATCCTTGCGCAGCTGCTCGGCGCGGTCGGTCTTCTCCCACGAGAAGGCGGTGAACTTGTCGGTGTAGACGTGCTCCTTGCCGTCGACGCCGCGCACCTTGTACTCGTAACTGCGCTTCTCCGGCTTGCGGCCGAAGTGGCCGTAGGCGGCGGTGAGGCCGTACATCGGGTGGATGAGGTCGAGCATCTCGACGATGCCGTACGGGCGCAGGTCGAAGTGCTTGCGCACCAGCTTCTCGATGCGCTCGTCGGAAATGATGCCGGTTCCGAAGGTGGTGACGCTGATCGAGGTCGGCTCGGCCACGCCGATCGCGTAGCTGACCTGGATCTCGCAGCGCTGGGCGAGGCCGGCAGCGACGATGTTCTTGGCCACGTAGCGCGCGGCATAGGCCGCCGAGCGGTCGACCTTCGACGGGTCCTTGCCCGAGAAGGCGCCGCCGCCGTGGCGTGCCCAGCCGCCGTAGCTGTCGACGATGATCTTGCGCCCGGTCAGGCCGCAATCGCCCACCGGCCCGCCGATCACGAACTGTCCGGTCGGGTTGATGTGGATCTGCTTCGCCGGCACCTTCTTCAGCCACTTTTCCGGCAGCACCGGCTCGAGGATGTGCTCGTACACCGCCTCGACCAGGTGCTTGTGCTTGACGTCCGGATCGTGCTGCGTCGACAGCACCACGGCGTCGATGCCGACCGCCTTGTCGTTCTCGTAGCGCAGCGTGACCTGGCTCTTGGCGTCGGGGCGCAGCCACTTGAGCTTGCCCTGCTTGCGCACCTTGGCCTGCTGCTCGACCAGGCGGTGGGCGTAGTAGATCGCCGCCGGCATCAGCTCGTCGGTCTCGTTGCAGGCGTAGCCGAACATCAGGCCCTGGTCGCCGGCGCCCTGCGACTTCGGGTCCTTGCGGTCCACGCCCCGGGCGATGTCGGGCGACTGCTTGCCGATGAGGTTCAGCACGCCGCAGGTGGAGCCGTCGAAACCCACGTGCGAGGAGGTGTAGCCGATCTGGTTGATGACCTTGCGCACCAGGTCCTCGAGGTCGACCCACGCGGTGGTGGTGACCTCGCCGGCGACGATCGCGACGCCGGTCTTCACCAGGGTCTCGCATGCCACGCGGGCGCGCTTGTCCTGCACCAGGATGGCGTCGAGGACGGCGTCGGAGATCTGGTCCGCGACCTTGTCCGGGTGGCCTTCGGAGACGGACTCGGAGGTGAAGAGGTAGCTGCTCATCGCTGGCAAATATCCTTGTATCGGGATAGATGGATAGACGGGGCGCGCATCATAGCGGCGCGGCGGCTCGCAATCTACACCGGCGCCGGTGGCCGTTCCCACCGCGGCATGGGCGCGGTGCAGGCGCCCGTGCGCGCTGGCAGCGCCGGGCCCGCGCGGGGCTGGCGTATCCTGCGCCGGCCGCGGTTCCGCCGCCCGGGGGCGCGATGCCATCCAACCTGCACGCGACACCCGCCCGCCTCGGCTACCAGCCCGCGCTCGATGGCGTGCGCGCGCTGGCGATCGGGCTGGTGGTGCTGTTCAACGCCGGCGCGCCGCCGGTCTTTTCCGGTTTCGTCGGGGTCTGGATCTTCTTCGTCCTCAGCGGCTTCCTGATCACCGGCCTGCTGCTGGAACCGCTGGCCGGGCGCGACCGCGCCGACCTGGGCGCGTTCTACGTGCGTCGCTTCACCCGGCTCTTCCCGCCGCTCGCGGCCATGCTGCTCGCCTACGCGGCCTTCCACCTTGTGATGGGCGGCACCGCCGCGATCGAGCCGGTGGCCTATGACGTGCTGTTCGCGGCCTCCTACGCGGCCAACTGGACCTACACCTTCCTGGGCAGCCCCAAGGCGCTGGGCCACACCTGGTCGCTGGCGGTGGAGGAGCAGTTCTATTTCCTGTGGCCGCTGCTGCTGGCGCTGGCATGGCGCCTCGGCCGGCGGCGCGCGGCGCTGGTGATGCTGGTCGTGCTGCTCGCGGCGTTGGCGTGGTGGCGCTGGGTACTGGTTGCGCAGGTCGCCGCGGGCGCGACGACCTGGACGCGTGTCTACTGCGGCACCGACACCGGCGCCACGGGCCTCCTGCTCGGCGCCTTGCTGGCCTGGTGGGTCGCGGGCAGCGCGGGCCAGCGCGCGCTGGCGTCGGCGCCGGCGCGCCGTTTCGCCCCGCTGGCGATCGTGCTGGCGCTGGCGGTGCTGGCGCCGTTGTCGCGCTTCCTCGACACGGATGCGGCCTTCACCTATCTCGTCGCCCTGCCGCTGACGGAACTGGCGACCGTGCTGCTGGTCGCCGGACTGCTGGTGCCTGGGCGCAGCGCGATCAAGCGCCTGTTCGAGTGGCGCGCGGCGGTGTATGTCGGCCGCATCTCCTACAGCTGGTACCTGTGGCACCTGCCGATCCTGATGGTGCTCAAGGGCATCGACCGCCACTGGACCTTCGTCGCCGGCATCGGCCTGCCGCTGTCGTTTGCCTGCGCGTCGCTGAGCTACTACTGCATCGAGCGCCGGCTGCTGGCGCGGTCGGACCGGCGCGGCCTCGCCTGATCAGGCCGGTCGCGGCACATGCCGGCGCGCGACACCGCCGGGGCGCCCGCGCGCGGCGCCACTGCCACGGTCGCGTCATCGCGCAGCCATCGCCGTGCAGCACGCGAGTCCTAGCCTGCCGTCATCGCCGCACTGCCACGGACCGCATGATCGACCTCGAGCGCACCCTGCAGCAGCGCTTCCCGCACTGGTTCCGCGGGCGCCGCGCAGGGCTTGCCAGTCCGCTGGTGCGCGGCCTGGCGCACTACTCCCGCATCGCCGAGATCGACCAGTTCCTCGATTGCCATCGACACCTGCGCGGCTTCGCCTTCATCGAGGCCGCGCTCGCGCGCCTCGAATGTCGCTGGCTGGTGGACCACGTCGAGCGCGAGCGGCTGCCGCAGGCCGGGCGCGTGGTGATCGTCGCCAACCATCCGCTCGGTGCGGTCGACTCGCTGGCCCTGCTGGCCTTCGTCGGCAGCGTGCGCCGCGACGTGCGGATCCTCGCCAACGACCTGCTGTGGGCGGTCGAGCCGCTGCGCGATCTCATGATTCCGCTGCGCGTCCTCGGCGGCAAGCCCAGTGCCGCGAGCCTGGCCGAGGTGGATGCGGCGCTGGCGCGCGAGGAGGCCGTGATCCTGTTCCCGAGCGGCGAGGTTTCACGCGTGTCGCCGCGCGGCGTCCACGACGGACGCTGGCGACCCGGCTTCCTGCGCTTTGCCATGCAGGCCGGGGCGCCGATCCTTCCGGTTCGCATCCACGGGCGCAATTCGGCCTTTTTCTACGGCATGTCGGCGCTGTATCGCCCCCTGGGAACCGCCTTGCTGCCGCGCGAGATGTTCAGCCGCCACCCGCGGCGGATCGAGCTGCGGGTCGGGGTCGCGCGCGATCCGGCGGAACTGCTGCGCGAGGCCGGCAACTTCGACCGCGCGATCGCGCTGGTGCGGCGTTCGCTCGAGGCCATCGGCAGCCGCTGCGAGTCGCGGGGCCGGTCGCCCATGCCCTTGATCCACGCGCCCGACGCGCGCGCGGTCGTGGCCGAGCTCAATCGCCTGCCGCTGCTCGGGCAGACCGCCTGCGGCAAGCGCATCCATGCTGGGCGACTGGGCGCCGACTCGCCGCTGCTGCGCGAGATCGCGCGCCTGCGCGAGCTGACGTTCCGCTCGGTGGGCGAGGGCACGGGCCGGCGGATGGACAGTGACGCATTCGACACCTGGTACGAACACATCGTGCTGTGGGATGCGGAGAACTGCGAGCTGGCCGGCGCCTACCGCGCCGCGCCCTGCGCCCGAATCCTGGGCGAGCGCGGCCTGCCGGGGCTGTACACCGCGGGATTGTTCGACTACGACGCCCGCCTGCTGCCGCTGCTCGAGCGCGGCGTCGAACTCGGCCGCAGCTTCGTGGCGCCGCGCTACTGGGGCTCGCGCAGCCTCGACTGGTTGTGGGTGGGCATCGGCGCCTGGCTGCGCACGCGCCCCGAGATCCGCTTCCTGTTCGGCCCGGTCTCGATCAGTGCCACGGTGCCGCGCGAAGCGCGCGAACAGATGGTGGCCTACTACAGCCGCTACTACGGCGACCTGCAGGGCTACGCGCGCCCGCGCAATCCTTTCCGTTACGAAGGTGCACCGCCCCAGTTCGGCACCCTCGACGCCAGCGCCAGCCTCGCCGTGCTGCGCGCCAACCTCGATCGCCTGGGCGCGCAGGTGCCGATGCTCTACAAGCAGTACACCGAGCTGTGCGAGCCCGGCGGCGCGAGCTTCCTGTCCTTCGGCGTGGATCCGCTGTTCAACGATGCCGTGGACGGGCTGATCCTGGTCGACCTCGGGCAGGTCAAGCCGCGCAAGCGCCAGCGCTACCTGGGCGACCGCGGCGACGCGGCGCCGGGCCGCAAGTCCGCCGCTGCGGGAGCCGTCCTGGCCGCAGCCCTCGACAGCGTCCCGCGACCGGCGCCAGGGCCGCACCGCTGCCGCGCCGCCGCCGCCGCCGGCGTTCCGCTGCCGTGACCGGCCCGGTGCGGCTGCCGCTGCCACGGCAACTGCGCACCGTCTTCATCTCCGACATCCACCTCGGCTCGCGCAACTGCCACGCGCATGCGCTGGCCGCGTTCCTCGCCGGGCTGTCCTGCGACCGCCTCTACCTGGTCGGCGATATCGTCGACCTGTGGTGGATGTCGAGGGCGCGCACGGCGTGGCAGCACGACCACACCCTGATCGTCGAGCGCCTGCACGCGATGGCGAAGGCGGGCACGGAGCTGGTCTACATCCCGGGCAATCACGACCGGCCGATCCGGCGCTTCGTCGGGCTCGGCCTGCCGGGCGTGCGGGTGCGCCGGCGCGCGATCCATCGCACCGCGGACGGCAAGCGCCTGCTGGTCACGCATGGCGACGAGTTCGACGCCATCACCCACTTCGGCGGCTGGCAGGAACGCCTGGGCGACCTGCTCTACACCGCGATCCTCGCCGGCAACCGCGTCACCAATCGCCTGCGGCGCGCGCTCGGCCTGCGTTACTGGTCGATGGCCGAGTTCCTCAAGCGCCGCAGCGCCGCGGCCGAGCGCTACATCGAGCGTTACGTCCACGCCTGCGTGGCCGATGCGCGCCGCCGCGGCCTCGACGGCATCCTCAGCGGCCACATCCACCGCCCGAGCCTGACCAAGGTCGAGGGCATGATCTACGCCAACGACGGCGACTGGGTCGAGAGCCTGACCGCGATCACCGAGGATCGCGATGGCGCACTTTCGCTGGTGCGCTGGAATGGGGCGGTCGAGACCCTGGTCACCCTGGCGCCGCGGCTGGTGCTGGTGCCGTCAGGCGAGGCGCGCGCCGCCTGAGCGGCGCCAGGCGCGGCGCCGACTCGGCGACCGGCGCGGTCGGAATGACTCAGAACTTCTGGCTGTAGCTCGCGTACCAGAAGCGGCCGGGAATCGGATAGGCCGGATCGAAGGAATTGGCGAAGGCGGCGTAGGAGACCGGCGGGTCGCGGTCGCCCACGTTCTGCACGCCCAGGGTGATGCGGCCATTCCAGGGCGCATCCCAATGGCCTTGCACATCGGCGTAGGTGCGCGAGCCCAGGCGGTTCTCCGGATAGCCGAAGTGGGTCGGGCTTGCGACGTCGGGGCTGCTGCACAACGCCAGGTACTCGGGGTTGCCGTTGAAGAAGGCGACATTCCCCGGCCCGAAGCAGGCTTCGTCCAGCGGCGAGTAGTAGCGCAGGCCCAGCGCGGCGCCGAAATCGCCGCGTTCCCAGGCGAGGTCGAGGTTGGAGCGGATGCGGAAGCCCGGCTCGAAGGTGAAGTTGTTGCCGACGGCGGAGCGTTCGCCGGCGCCGCGCGGGACCTCGAAGCGGTACTCGGCAACGTAGGTGCTGTCCCAGACCAGCGAGAAGCGCCCGTAGCCCGTGTCCAGCCGGTAGCGCAGGGTGAAGTCGTAGCCTTCGGTCGAGAGCGTGCCCGAGTTGAGGATGCGCGAATCCACCCGCAGCAGGTCGCCGGTGACCGGGTCGCGGGAGGTGCGGGCGCAGGACTCGGCGACGCCCTCGAATGCGCACGACTCGAGGATCTGCAGGTCCACCGGGGTGGCGATCGCGTCCTCGATCTCGATGTCGTACCAGTCGAGCAGCAGGTCCAGGCCCGGCGCCCACGGCGGGTTCCACACCAGGCCCAGCGTGCGGCTGGTAGAGGTTTCGGGCTGCAACTCGGCGTTGCCGCCGGAAATGACCTGGAAGCTCTGGTTTTCCGGCGCGTAGACGCCGCCGGGCACGCCATCGGCGGCGCAGTTGGCCTGCACCGCGGGCGTCGGGTTGCGGATCTCGTTGCAGGGATCCGCCTCGACGTCGACCACCGCGGGGCTGTTGGGGAAGAACAGGTCCTGCACGGTGGGCGCGCGGAAGCCCTGCGACCAGCTGCCACGCAGCATCAGGGCATCGATCGGCTTCCAGCGCAGGCCGGCCTTGTAGTTGGTGGTGTCGCCGAAGCTCTCGTAGTCCGAATAGCGTCCGGCCAGGCTCAGCTCCAGGACCTGTGCCATCAGCCGATCCGACAGCAGCGGCACCGAAAATTCGAGGTAGGCCTCGTCGACGCTGGTGCGGCCGGAAAAGCTGTTGTCGTCGAGGTTGTCCACGGCGGTGCGGAACGCGTCCTGCAGTGCCTCGCCCGATTCGCGCCGGTACTCGTAGCCGGCGGCGAAGGCCAGCGGTCCGGCCGGCAGGTCGACCAGGTCGCCGGTCAGGTTGGCGGTGTAGTTCCAGCGCGTGGACTCCACCGTGTCCTGCGCGGTGTAGTAGACGTAGTCCAGCATCGCCTCGGTGATGGCGCCGGGGCCGCGGAATGGATCGAGCGGCACGCAGTCCGACACCGGCGCCTGCACGGTGCCGCAACGCGCCACGCCATCCGCGCCGAGGAACGAGGGTCCGAGCGCGATGCGCAGATGCTCGGGATCGATCAAGCCATCCGCGGTCTGACCGATTTCGTAGTCGGTGTAGACGTAGTCGAGGTCCCAGGCGAGGCTGCGCCCGCCCAGTTCGAAGTTGCCGTCGAAGCCGCCGCTGAAGCGGAAGGTATCGGCGTCCTGCTCGAAGCGGCGCAGCGCGCCGCCCGGGCGCAATGCGAGCCCGGTCACGTCCTGGCCGAAGGGGTTGTAGACGTGGCTCGCGGGCACGACGATGCGGTTGACGCCGAGCCCGTTGATGCCGACCTGGAACGGCAACGGCGCCAGTTCCTGCGCCGAGCGGCGCTCGTTGTAGAGCGCATCGAAGCTGAAGACCACGCGGCTGGCGAGATCGTAGCGGCCCTGCGCGTACAGCGCGGTGCGCTCCTGCGGCGTCTGCAGGTAGTTCTCCGGGGCGAAGTTGTAGCCATCGGAGGTCGGTTCGAACACGCGATAGCCGCCGGTCCCGGGATCGTAGGTGCTGCGGTAGAAACCCGGGTTGGGGTAGCCCGGGGGCCGCGGGCACGCACCGTTCTCCGGGTAGTTGCCGGCTGGGTCGAACGGACAGATGCCGCGCGCGCCGAAGCCGAAGCGGCCGAAGGGCGTGGTCGCGCTGGCGCCGGCAAAGACGTTATCGGCCGGAATACCGTAGGTGGGCACCGCGGAGATCTCGCGATCGCCGGCGTAGATCGGCGCCTGGGTCATGTGCGAGACGTTCAACGCGACGCTGCCCCGTTCGCCGCTGGCGCCGAGGGTGAAGTCGTAGGTCTCGACGCGACCATCGCCCTCGGCGCTCTCGCCCAGGTAGGCGTTGGCTTCGAGCCCGTCGTAGGCCTCGCGGGTGGTGAGGTTCACCACGCCGGCGATCGCATCGGAGCCGTAGATCGCCGAGGCGCCGTCCTTTAGCACCTCGATGCGCTCGATGATGGCGAGCGGGATCGAATTGAGGTCCACGCCGCCGTCGAGCGAGGTACTCCAGCGCCG
>Ga0209477_1002478_pt1 | contig 10663 bp, 10 predicted proteins | sample KloWWTupernatant_FD_187180 | JGI IMG/M metagenome (GOLD analysis project Ga0209477, IMG submission 187180) | Active sludge microbial communities from Klosterneuburg, Austria, studying microevolution and ecology of nitrifiers - Klosterneuburg... | ecosystem: Engineered > WWTP > Aerobic digester >...
CAATTCACCGATGACTTTGCCTACATGGACCAATTTGTGGCCGCGGGCGGGGCCGGGCTGGTGGATTGCGTGGGCGTGCATCTGAACGGATTCAACTTCCCGCCCGACAAGGAATGGAACGCCGGCTACAACGACCCGACCGCCACGTTCCGCGGGCCCTTCGACAACCCCGATCACTCATGGTCGTTTGTGAGCACGATCAAGGGCTATCGCCAGCGCACGAACAAACCGATGTGCGTCACCGAGTTTGGCTGGCCGTCGATGGAGAACCTGGGCGTGCCCGGCTTTCCGCCAGGCTTCGATTTTGCGTTGGACAATACCGAGAAGGAGCAGGCCGACTGGATTGCTCAGGGGTTCACCATCCTGCGCGAACTGGGTTACGTCCGCTTTGGGATCGTCTTCAATCTGGATTACAGCCGCAAGATCGGACAGAAGCCCAACGAGGCGGGCGGCGACCCGGCGATCTACAGCGTGATTCGAACGGATGGCACCCTGCGGCCGGCCTTCGACGCGATCGAGCGAATGCCCAAGCCATAGACTGCGTGCCGAACTTCTCTTCTGAAACAATGTCCCCCAGCGGAGCTGGGGGACATTGTTTCAGAATACAGTCCCGTCGATGCACCTCATGAAAAGGACCGGGCTCCTGGCACTGACTGGCGCGGCGGCAGTCTTACTGCTGGCGTGCCAGATCGTCGTCGGGCCGACTCCGGCCCCGCCGCCCACTGCCCGGGTGGAGGGCGTCCCGGATTTCACCTGCCGCCAGGCCCGGCCGCCAGCGCCCGGATTTGGATACGGCATCCAGTCGCAGTATGCGGTTGGGGATATCGGCTACTGGAATCGGGTGGTCAGCGATAAGCTGGGGTTGAACTGGATCAAAGCCCAGGTGCGCTGGCGTGATTTTGAGCCCGTTCCGGGGTCCTACGCAATTGACAAATTCGCCCTGCTCGACGTCTTCATCAATGACGCCAACGAGCGCGGGCTGAATATCCTGCTCTCGGTCGTCGACGCGCCCTTTGGCCTGCGGTCGGCCTATGACCCGCGCGATCCGGACCGGTTGGGGCCGCCCGACGATACTCGCGAGGCGGTCCGCTTCTTTGGCTTGCTCGCGGGCCGATACCGCGGCTGTACGCAGGCAATTGAGATCTGGAACGAAAGCAATCTGGCCCGCGAATGGACGACCCCCCGCACGCTCACCGCCGGCCGGCCCGACGCAGCGGAGTTCGCGGCGTTTCTCAACACTATTGGACCAACTCTCAAGGCCATAGACCCGGCTCTCATCGTCATCGCCGGCGGGCTGGCGCCCACCGGCGCCAACGGCCCCGAGTCCCGGGATGACATCGTCTATCTGGGCGAGCTGGCCGCCGCCGGCGGGCTCGCGGCGGTGGACTGCGTCGGCGCCCACCTCAATGGCTTCAACCTGCCACCCGACCAGCGCCACGACGCCGGCTACAACGACCCGACCGCGACTTTTCGCGGGCCATTTGACAATCCCCACCATTCCTGGTCCTTTCGAAGCACCCTGGACGCGTATCGCCAGATCAGCCCAAAGCCGATCTGCGTGACGGAGTTTGGCTGGCCGACGATGGACAACCTGGGCGTCTCTGGCGCGCCCCCGGGATTTGGGTTTGCCCTCGACAACACCGAGGCCGAGCAGGCAGCCTGGATCGTGCGGGCCTTCGAGCTCATGCGCGCAGGCGGGACGGTTCGGCTGGCCATCGTCTTCAATCTGGACTACATCGCCAAGGCGGGGACCTCGCCGGCGGTTGACAGCTCACTGTCGTACAGCCTGATTCGCAAAAATGGCGTGCCGCGCCCGGCATTTGACGCCCTCGAGCGCATGCCAAAGCGACCCTAGATGCCGTCCTGGAAACATCTGGCGAGATCGCGATCCCCGCGCGAAGCGCGGGATCGCGATCTCGCCAATGCTTTTCAGGATGACTTCTAAGCAAAGGTCGCGAGGCTGTGGGGCAGGCCGAAACGTCACCCGGGCGCGGGACGAATGTCATGCGTCAAAGAGACCCCGTGTGTTAAACTCTGCGCTCAAATTCCGTGGGTCAGAGCGCGGTTCAAAGCGAATCGTCAACCTGACCCGCGCGTTTATTCGAGGGAATAGAGACGGATGCTGCTCCCACAAATCACTCAAGACGCCCGGCTTATCGGCGAGCTCTACAACTTCATCTATATCTTTTCCATTCTGACATTCTTGTTGGTGGAAGGTTTGCTGGTCTGGTCGGCGGTCCGCTATCGGCGCCGATTGGCGACAGACAGCCCGGTTCAGGTCCACGGCAACAATCTTGCCGAGCTGACCTGGACGGTATTGCCAGCATTGCTGATCGCCGTGATCTTTGTCATGACGGTCAATACAATGTCGCAGCTCACGGCATCCGGCTCGCTCACCAATCCGATTTCGCACGTGCACGCAATCGGCGATCGCGAGGCGCAGTCGCGGGTGGAGCGCGCGCAGAAAGTTGATCTGGTGGTTGAGGTGACCGGCAAGCAATGGTTCTGGGCCTACGACTACACCGACTATGACGGACTGGGCGCGTTCGGTCTGAGCACGGGCGTGGGCGAAGATCTGGTGGTGCCAGCTGGCAAGAATATCCGGCTCGATATGGCATCGGACAATGTCATTCACGCCTGGTGGGTGCCGGCCTTTGGCGGGATGCGCTATGTGAACCCGGGCGACCGTTCGTATGTCTGGTTCAACGTGCCAGATACCGGAAAGGCTCAGGAGTTTCTCGGGCAATGCAACGTGTTCTGCGGCAAGGATCATGCGCTGATGCTTTCCAAAGTGAAGGTTCTCCCCGAGCTCGAGTTCCGGCAGTGGTATTCGGCCACGGCGGTGGCGCGCAACCTGCCGCCCGATTTCACGAAGGCCGATCCGGTGCGCGGAAAGGAAATTCTCACCGGCGGCGTGTGCGCCAGCTGCCACCAAATTGCGGGGACCAAAGCCCAGGGCAAGGTCGCGCCGCGCGAATTGACCCAATTCGCCACTTACCCGACGCTGGCCCAATTGCCGGCGTCAGATCCTCGGGCGGCCATCAATCAGGAGAACCTGTATGCCTGGTTGAAGAACCCGGCTGGCGTCAAGCCTGGCACGGCGATGCCGAACAACAAGCTGTCCAATCGCGACGCAGTTGACCTGGTCGCCTATCTGCTCACGCTGAAGTAGTCCGATTGCCCGAGGGCCGGGGCGCCAGTCGCCGTGGTTCACCCGGGCAGGAGTCATCCGAATGGCAAGCATTCCTGTTCCCATCACCCGCCGCGGCGGCGCCCTGAGCGGCCTGGTTGATCTGCTGACCACGGTCGATCACAAGAAGATCGGCATCGCCTACATCGTCTCGTCGTTCGTCTTCTTCCTGCTGTCCGGTCTGCTCGCCCTGGGCATTCGCACCCAGCTCGCTGTTCCGAACAATACGTTCATGCCCCAGGAAGCCTACAACATGGTCTTCACCATGCATGGGACGGGGATGATCTTCTTGTTTGTCATTCCGATCCTGACGGGCGGTTTCGGGAACTATCTTGTTCCGCTGCAGATCGGCGCGCGTGACATGGCTTTCCCGCGCATGAACGCCTTCAGCCTGTGGCTGTTCATGTTCGCCGCCATCGTCATCATGGCGGGGGTGACCCTGGCCGTGATCGGATATACGGTTCAGGCGCCCGAGCTCACCCAGTTCTCGTCGAGCGCGGCCTGGACGGCCTACGTGCCCCTGTCGGCCAAGAAGTTCTCGCCTCAGATCGGGATGGATCTGTGGGTGCTGGGTGTGATCCTGCTGGGGATCTCATCGACGCTTGGCGCGGTCAACTTCCTGGTGACCATTTATGCGATGCGGGCCCCGGGCATGACAGCGTGGCGCATCCCGATGTTCACCTGGTCGATCATCGTGACGGCCGGCATGATCCTGGTGGCGACCCCGGTCTTGACGGCTGCGATGGTGATGCTGATCGCCGATCGGCAGTTTGGCACCCAGTTCTTCAGTACGAGCAATGCGCGGCTGTGGCAGCATATGTTCTGGTTCTATTCCCACCCGGCCGTCTACATCATGGTTGTGCCCGCGATGGGCATGATCTCCGAGATTCTGCCGGTGTTCTCGCGCAAGCCAATTTTCGGGCCGAAGGTCATCATCCTGTCGACGATCGCAATCGGCGTGCTTGGTTTCACGACCTGGGCCCATCACATGTTCGTCAGCGGGATCGCCCCCGAGGTTGAGCGTTTCTTCATGTTGACGACGATGGTGATCGCGGTCCCGACCGGCGTCAAGATGTTTAACTGGATCGCCACGATGTGGCGCGGGTCGCTGAATCTCAAGACGCCGCTCCTGATGGTTTTCGGATTTCTGTCGACCTTTGTCATCGGGGGAATTACGGGTGTCATTCAGGGTGCCATTCCGGTTGATACCCAACTCCACAACTCATACTGGGTGGTCGCCCATTTCCACTACGTGCTGTTTGGCGGAAGCGTGTTCGGCATTTTTGGGGGTCTGTATTACTGGATGCCCAAGATGACTGGAAAGATGCTGGACGAGCGCCTGGGCAAGTTGCACTTTGCATTGATGTGGATCGGATTCAATCTGACCTTCTTCCCGATGCACATCCTGGGCCTGCTCGGCATGCCGCGTCGGATTGCCGTGTATGGCTCTGATCGCGGCTGGGATATTGCCAACCTGACGGCCACGATTGGCGCGTTTGTCATCGCGCTCTCCGTGCTCGTCTTCATTTGGGCCTACCTGAAGCTCGTCCGGCAGCCGAAGGCGGAAGAGAATCCGTTTGAGGGAAACACCCTCGAGTGGTTGACTGATTCTCCGCCAGCCGAGTACAACTTCAAGAAGATCCCCGTTGTCACGAGCGCGCGCCCGGTGTGGGAACTGCGCACCGGCCTGAAGGATCAGCAGCACTAGGCTGCGCGAACTGACATCATGAATTACGATTTGCCTGCCCCATCGCCGCTTCGGCGCTGGCGGCAGGTCGTGGCGGACGCGATTGCGCTGACCAAACCCAAGGTGGTCGCGTTGCTGCTGTTCACGACCTTTGCGGCGATGTTCCTGACGCCCAGGGGCTTGCCGCCGCTGGCGCTCGTGTTGGTGACAATGCTGGGCGGCTATCTCATGGCGGGCGGGGCCAGCGCCGTCAACATGGCCTACGACCATGACATCGACAAGCTCCTGAGCAACCGCACCCGGATCCGTCCGGTCGCGGCCGGCCGCGTCTCACCGGGGGTTGCAATGGCATTCGGGCTAACGCTGGGCGCAATGTCGTTTGTCCTGTTTGCGGTCTTCGTCAACTTGTTGGCGGCCTTGTTGTCGCTGGCCGGATTCTTCTACTACACCGTGATCTACACGATGTGGCTCAAGCGCAGCACGCCCCAGAACATCGTCATCGGCGGGGGGGCTGGCGCGATTCCTGCTCTGGTGGGCTGGGCGGCCGTCGCAAATGGCTTGGATTTCACGGCGCTGTCCCTGTTCGTCATCGTCTTTATGTGGACGCCCCCGCACTTCTGGGCGCTCGCCTTGATGCAGACTCGCAACTATGCGGCGGCCAAGATCCCGATGATGAACGTCGTTGCCGGTGAAGCCGAAACGCAGCGGCAGATCTGGATCTACACCCTGGTGCTGATTGGCCTGAGCCTGGCGCTGGTGGCGCTTGGCATGTTTGGGCTGGTCTATCTCGCCGGCGCCGCGGTTGCCGGCGGGATCTTCATCTGGCGGGCCTGGCATGTGCGGACTGACCCGACCCGTTCCGCCGCGCTCGGCCTGTATCTCTACTCGATGGCGTATCTGGCGTTTCTATTTGGCGCAATGGCGGTGGATCGAATCGCCTATCGCGCGCTGGCAGGATAATTCGATATGGCCCCGCAATTCAACCTGATACCGGTGGCGATATCCGCGGCGTATGTCGGGGATATCGCCTCCGGAGTCGGGTTTGGTGAAGCGTCAAAACTGACATGATTCCAAAGGCAAAAGAACGGCAGGCGTTTGTAGTGGTCCTGATCTGTCTCGGTCTGGTGGCCGTGGGCATCACCCTGGGCGTGATCTGGACAAGCATGTACGCGATTCGATGAACTGAAACATGGACACGAACACAGTAACTCCAACCCGGGGCGAGGAAGCCCATGAGGAAGAGATTCATATGCCCCCGCCGAGCTGGTCGCCGATCATCCTGGCGCTGGGCATGACCCTGCTCGTATTTGGCGTTTCGCTGGCCAGCATCGTTTTTGTGCCGCTCGGCGCCGTGATCACCCTGATTGGTCTGGGCACGTGGATCTACGATGAGATCAAGAACGCCAGCGCCCACGCCCACGATCACTAATCGGTCGGAACGTCGATGTCATTGAACGCCAAGATCCGCCCCGTGAGACCGGAAGGGATGCCCTTTCGTTCCCGCTCAAACAACGGCCTGCTCGGCGCGACGGCGCTGATCGTCGCGGAGAGCATGTTCTTTGTGGGCGTGTTGTCGGCCTGGTATTACCTTCAGGCAACCAGCCTGAGCGCGTGGCCTCCGAACGACCTGCGGCCCCGCGAATTCACGCTGCCGCTGATCAACACTGTTGTCATTCTGGTCAGCGCCGTGGCGTTGTGGTGGGGTGAGCGCGGGATAGCGGGCGGGGACAAACGCAGGCTGATCGTAGGGGTATCTGTCGCGGCGGGGTTGGGTCTGTTGTTCATGACCCTGCAGACGATTGAGTTCAGCGGCCTCGGGTTCCGGGCCCAGGGCAGCAGCTACGGCTCGATGTTCGTTGCCCTGCTCGTGTTTCACATTCTGCGGGTATTCGTCGGCGTTGGCTGGTTGGCAGTGGTGCTCATTCGGGCTGCGATGCACCAGTTCGACGCCAAGCGCCGAACCGTCGTGCAGGCCTGCGCAATGTACTGGTATTTCATCACGGTCATCTGGCTGATCGTTTTCGCGGTTCTGTATCTGTTGTAGGCGCGCAATGACGGCGCGCCGGGCAATCATCTTTATTTGCGTCGCGGCAATCCTTGCCGGCGTATTCACCCTCTCCGCCGCGGTATTGACCCGCTGGATGGCCAGCGTGCCCCAACCAGTGCCGCTTGACGTGCCGTTGGCGAGTCTGTCGCTGCCGCTCGATGGGCAGGGTCTTGGCAGCCAGGTCATCGAAGGCAACAGCCTGACGTTTCGGGTCCAACCTTATCCGCCCGTGTCGGGCGCGCCGGTCACGATCACGCTGGTCGCCATTCGGTCAAATGGAGAGCTTGCCCAGTTCACTCCGGCTGTCTCGGTTTCGGCGCCGAACCAAGTAGCGGGCCCGGGCGTGCCGATGCGCCGGCTGCCCTCAGGCGGATATGAGCACAGCGGCATGCTCTTTTCGGCGCCCGGGCCATGGCGAATTACGGTCGATGCCCCGATCCTGTCCGATGCCGCGGTGACGATTCCGATCGACGTGACAGTGCGTTGAGTTGCGCCCCTGGGCGAACACCCAAAAGGTTGGCCCGCATGGGCGTGTGGCAGGGGAGGGCAAATGGGGGCCAACCTTTAGGGTGTTCGTTCTTGCCTCATGTTGCGCATCGGCCGAATTCGCCTACACTTTGCTTTTGTCATGCCAGCCTTGCTCGAGGGTCGGCTTCGGGCCGCCCGCCGAAATGCCTTTGTCGGCCGCGACGCGGAGCGGGCGCTTGTGGCAGCCGCCCTCGCCGCCGACCTCTTGCCGTTCTGCGTATTGCATGTCTTCGGCCCCGGCGGCGTCGGAAAGACCTCGCTGCTGAAGGTGTACGGCGATGCCGCCGCCGAGGCCGGCGCCCTGACGGTCTATGCCGACGCGCGGAACTTCGACCCTTCGCCTGCCGGCTTCATCACGGCCCTGCGCCTGATGTTCATGGCGGCGGGACCGCCGGGCTGGAAGGACCGTCCCCTCTCGGTCGACGTCGAACCGTTCTGGCGCGACGTGACCGACTTCGCGCCCGGCCGTCGGATCGTGCTCCTGCTTGACACCGTTGAAACGCTGGCCCCGCTGGATGACTGGCTTCGGGATGTCTTCCTGCCTCCCATGCCGGAGACGGTCCTGGTCATCCTGGCCGGCCGCCAGCCGCCCTCGGCCGCCTGGCGGGCCGATCCGGGTTGGCAGACCTTGATTCGGGCTCTACCCTTGCGCAATCTCGGCCCTGACGAAGGCCGGGCCTATCTTTCGCAACGCCGGATCCCGGTCGATCAACATGCCCAGGTGCTGGCCTTCACCCATGGCCATCCGCTTGCCCTGTCGCTTGTGGCGGACACCTTCGCCCAACGCACGGAGGCGCACACATTCCTGCCCGAGGAGTCGCCCGATCTGATCCGCACGCTGCTCGAGAAGTTCGTCCAGAAAGTGCCCGGTCCCGCCCACCGGGCGGCCCTCGAAGCCAGCGCCTTGGTGCGGAGCATGACCGAATCGCTGCTGTCCAGCATGCTCAACATGCCGGATCCGGCCTTGGGCGCGGCCGAGGGCGTGCGCGAGTTGTTCGACTGGCTGCGCGGTCTGTCGTTTGTGGACGCCGCCCCCGGCGGGCTGCTGCTGCATGACCTGGCCCGCGACGCGATGTCGGCCGATGTGCGTTGGCGCAACCCCGAGTGGTACACCCAGCTTCACAATCGCGCCCGGGCCTATTACAACGCCGGGATGAAGCGCAGCCAGGGGCTCGAGCAACAGCGCTTCCTGTCCGATATTATCTTTCTCCATCGCGACAACGCCGTGGTCCGGCCGTTTATTGACTGGCAGCAGCAGGGCGGCCTGTTTGTCGATCATGCTCGCCAGGCTGATTTGCCCGCCTTGCTGGCGATGGTGGAGCGGCATGAAGGCGCGGCCTCAGCCGAAATTGCCCGGTATTGGTTCGAGCGGCAGCCGCACGGAATCTCGGTCGTCCGCGACGCGCAACAGCAACCGCGCGGATTTGTCCTGCGCTTGTCGATGCGGGATGTCGACGACGGCGACTGCGCTATCGATCCGGCCATGCGGCCCGCCCGGGATTGGATGATGCGGACCATCGGGTTGCGACCCGCCGAGGTGGCCCTGCACTTTCGGTTCTGGATGGCCCACGACAGCTACCAGGCGGTCTCGCCCATTCAAAGCCTGATCTTCCTGAATGTCGTCCAGCACTACCTGGTGACGCCGCGCCTGGCCTGCCACGTGTTTCCGGCCGCGGCGCCGGAATTCTGGATGCCGGTGTTGTCCTATGCCGAACTGCAGCGCACCCCCGAGTGCGACTACGCGGTCGCAGGGCGGTCGTACGGGGCTTATACCCACAACTGGCGGGCGATGCCGCCCACCCTGTGGCTCGAGATTCTGGCCCAGAAGGAAGTCGGCGCCACGCCCACCCCTTCGGTCAGCGATGGGCCGGCCACGGCCGCGCTGAGCGAGGCCGAATTCGCCGAGGGCGCCCGGGACGCCTTGCGCGATCTGATTCGCCCGCAGGCCCTGCGCGCCAACCGGCTGCTGAATGCCCGCTTGGTCCTTGACCGCTCCGGGCCAGGCGCAGCCGAGATGGATCGGGTAGCCGCCCTCAAGGGCCTGATCGTTCAGGCAATTGACGCGCTGAATTCCGGCCCGCGCGACGCCAAGCTGTATCGTGCGCTGCTCCATACCTATGTCAAACCGGCCGCAACCCAGGAGAAGGCTGCCGAGCTGCTCGACGTGCCCTTCAGCACGTATCGGCGTCACTTGCAGGCGGGGGTGGCCCGGGTGATCGAAATGTTGTGGGCTCGCGAGCTGGGCGGCTAAGCGGATATGGACAGCAAATGAGCCACAATCGATCTGTCCAAACGCCGAATGGGCAGGTATCGTGGTCAACATGAACGTGATTGCTCCCGCCAGCGCCGCGCCAGTCCGCTCAAACGGTCATGCGCCCGCCCAGACCGATATTGCGCCGTGTCTCATTTCCGCTTGGAATACCCATGATCCACACGCGATCGAGGCGCTCTTCGTTGAGGATTGCGTGCTCGAGGACTGCGGGATCGCGGTGCCCTTGCAGGGTCATCGCGGTTTGCGCCGGGCGATCCTTTTCAATTTTCTTGCCTTTCCGGACGTTCACTTTGAGCTCATCAGCCAGATTCGTGACGGAGCCCGGGTGGCGGTCGAATGGCGGGCCGAGGGGACGCATGCGGGTCGCTTTATGGGGATTCCCGCGACCCGTCGGCGGGTGAGCCTTGAGGGCATCACCCTGCTCAGTCTGCGCGATGGGCGGATCGCCCGCCTGCGCCGGGTGTGGGACATTGCCGGGGTGATTCGCCAGCTCGGCTTGCTTCCCGAGCTGGCGCAGATTTAGGCCGCGCGAAGAAACACCCTCATACGCGAAACGCCTCGGCGTATCGCGTCCGGGAACGTAGTAGAAGGGCGGCGAACTACGCTGGTCCACTGGCCCGACGCAGTTGTATCATTGCGCCTTCGTCAAGTTGACGAAACAGATTCGCCATGCGCCATCTCCTCAAAAACAAAGCCCTGTGGAGCCTCACCCTGGGGCACTTCGCTATCGACCTCTTTTCGGGCGCCCTGCCGATCGTGTTGCTGTATCTCAAGGACAGCCTGAACCTGTCGCTTGAGCAGGTGGGCGTGGTGATCGGCCTGTATTCGATCTCGACCTCGCTTGCCCAGCCGATATTCGGATACTTCAGCGATGCGATTGGCGGGCGCTGGTTTGCGGTGGGCGGGCTGTTGTGGATGTCGATCCTGCACGGCGTCGTT
>Ga0209477_1002479_pt1 | contig 10662 bp, 6 predicted proteins | sample KloWWTupernatant_FD_187180 | JGI IMG/M metagenome (GOLD analysis project Ga0209477, IMG submission 187180) | Active sludge microbial communities from Klosterneuburg, Austria, studying microevolution and ecology of nitrifiers - Klosterneuburg... | ecosystem: Engineered > WWTP > Aerobic digester >...
TCGAAACGACTGCCACTGCCGCCAGGGCACCAACTACGAGGAGCGTCCGGAGCCTAGCCATAGGCACCTCCCGCTTTTTCCGGCCGTTTGCCGACCGGCGGGTATGTAATAACGCCGGTGGCCAAAGGGTGTCAATACGGTAAATGACCCGCATGGCTGCCTTCAGATTCAAAACAGGTTTGTAAAAAGTGCGTGCTAAATCAGGTTAGCCCGCGCGGGGCGTCTCGCGGCGGTGGATGCTCAGTCCGAGCTGGAGCTCCTCAATCAGTGCCTCTGCGACCTCGCGGTCTTCTTCCGGAGGCATGGCGCCGCGCCACACATCGAGCGCGATCTCGGCGAGCCTGTTGGCGCCGAGGGCGCGCTCGGCGGTTGCGAGCTCGTCGGCGCGGGCGGCCTGGTGCTGGATGATCCGGTCCTTCAGGATGTCGCGTACCTTCTCCTCGGCGGCCAGGCGGGCATCGGGCTCGGAAAGGGGTGGCAGGCGGCGGGCAAGCAGCGTTTGGGCGCGGGCGGCCGCGAAGTCATCGCCGGAGAGGTCGTCGAACGCATCGCTGTGGAGCCAACGGCGGAAGATCTCGCGGTTGAGTGCCCCGCTGAACAGTGACTCCGGGTAGTTCCGGTACTGGTTGCGGAGAAGGGGGTACCGCAGGAGCCAGGCAAGGAGCAGGTCCTCCGCGCCGAGCGGCGTTTGTTCGCGGCGCGGCTCGGAACGGATCGGCCGCGCGGCCGCGGTGATTCTCAACCGATCGAGCACGGCATCTTCGCTGACGCCGAGATGGCGAGCCACGCGCTGCACGTACATCGCCCGTTCCAGAGGATCGCGGACGGCGATAAGCACGGGACGGAGGCGATCGACTACCGCACGGGCCTCCACGGGCGATTGCGGGCGCTCGGCGCCCATGATCCGGCGGAGGAGGAATTCGGCGAACGGCAGCGCTCCCTCGATTGCCGCGCGCCAGCCATCCGGGTTGTCGCGCGCCAGCTCATCGGGGTCCTGGCCGGGGGGCAGGGGGGCGACGCGCAGGTCGATGCCGGCCTCCCCCGCGAGCGAATCGGCCGAGCGGGCCGCCTGGGCCATGTGCTCGGGAGTATCGAGTCCGAGGAAGAGCCCGCCCGCGCGCTCGGCCGCCGAGAGCCCGGCGGCATCCGGGTCCATCGCGAGGACAACGCGCCGGGCGAACCTCCGCAGGAGCCGGGCGTGGGCTTCGGTGAGCGAAGTTCCCATGGTCGCCACGAGGTTGGTGAATCCGCCCTGCCAGGGGCCGATCACGTCCATGTAGCCTTCGACCACGACAACCGTGCCGGACTGGCGGATGCTGGCGCTGGACTGATCCAGCCCGAAGAGCGTGTGCCCCTTGTCGAAGAGCTCGGTCTGGGGCGAGTTCAGGTACTTGGGCTCTTCACCGTGGAGGCCGCGGCCGCCCATGGCGACGTATTCGCCGCGCTCATTCGCAATGGGAACGATGACCCGCGCGCGGAAGCGGTCATAGGGCTCGCGGCCCGCATCTGATTCCACGAGCAGGCCGGCGTCGATCATGTCGCGGTCTTCGTAGCCGCGATTGCGGAGGAAGTCGCGCAGGCCGCGCCAGCCATCGGGCGCCCAGCCGAGGCGCCACTGCTGGATGGTCGCGGGTGCGAGCCCGCGCCGCGCGGTGAGGTAGTCGCGCGCGGCGGCGCCATCATCGGATTCAAGGCAGCGCTGGTAATAGTCGACAGCTGCCGACATGAGTCCCGAAAGCTGCTCGAGGTGGGAGCGGCGGCGTGGGTCCTGCGCGGTTAGCTCGATGCCGGCCTCGGCCGCGAGAAGGCGGAGCGCGCCCTTGAAGTCGACGTTTTCGCGCTTTTCGACGAAGGAGAAGAGGTCGCCTCCTTCGCCGCAACTGCCGAAACAGCGCCATGTGCCGCGTTCCGGGAAAACGTAGAACGATGGGGTCTTCTCGGTGTGGAAGGGGCACAGCCCGCGCAGGCTCCTGCCGGACTTCTGGAGCGCCGCGACCCGTCCGATGTACTCGGCGAGGTCGACCTGGCGCTTGACGGCTTCGACAACGTCCACGGGATGCATCGTACGGGCTTGTGCGACAGGGGGTGGCGCGATCGCCCGCGGCCGGGGAGGTCTGAACGCTGGTGCGCCGGTTACGTCACGGATTGAGCTGGACTTCGGCCGAAGCCTGGACCTGGCCGCCGATCAGGACCTCGACGGTCGCGGCGCCGGTCCCGGGGGGCCGGGCAACCTCGATCGCCGGGGCGACCTGGTCCTTGGCCAACGCGACTGTGGAGGAATTGCTGATGGTCTGGGAACCGAGCGTCACGCGAACGGTAACCGAGGTGGCGCTGAGGGCGCCGCCGGTGTTCTTGATCGTGACGGAGATCCGGTCCGGCTTCACTTCGGCGGTCTGGATCACGATCTTTGGCGATTCGGCCGCTGGGAGCAGGACGAAGTTCGTGACGTTGTTGTCCTCGCGGAGTTCGCGCACCGCATCCTTCGGATCGACCGTCACGAGCGCCTTCTTGCCGGATTCGGTGATTGGCGGATTCACGGTGAATTCGACAACGACGGCACCGCCGCTTGCCGCGAGTTTGGCATCGACAACCTGTTCCTGGTTCTCCACATCGCCACCGCCGACAGCCACGACGAGCGGGCCGTTGTAGGCCGCACTGCTGTTGTTCGCGACGGTCACCTTTAGTGTCTTGCCGCCATCGACCAGGACCGCGTTGGTGGGCACGAAGTCGGGCGCATTCGCGCCGGGAGACGGGCTCGCGCTGGGCGAGGGCGAGGGGGATGGCGAGGGTGAGGGGACGGCGGTGTTGGTTGCAGTTGGCCCCGGCGTCGGTGTGACGTCACGTGTCGGGACGAGGTCCAGTGTGTCCAGCGGGTCGATGGCCGTTCGGCGGGCCCAGCGGCCCGCCTGCCCGCCCGCTTCGACCAGCAGCCATTCGAGCGAGCGGCTCTTGCCCAGGATGGTGACTTCTTCGCCGGCCTTCAGCGCGCCGACATCGGCGAATTCTTCGCCCGGCCCGGAACGGAGCGTGGTATCGGCCACCACCCGGCCCTTGATTGTCTGGGGCTTTTCGCCAACCGGCTCGACGGCGATGACCCGGACCTTCGCGGAGTCCTTGGTCGCGCCGGTAGTGGTGGTGGCGCGAACGAAGATCTCGTAGGTGCCCTTCTGGTTCAGCACGAGCTTCAGCACGGCGCTGTACTTGTTATCGGGCGGCGTTTCCGTGATTTCGATGGAATCGATCGAACGATCGCCAGCGAAGAGTTCGAGGCGGGTTATCGACTCCGAAGCGGTTGCCTGGACAATCACGTCCTCTGTCGCCCCGATGTTGATACGGCGGTCGCGGCTCGGGGAATCGACCTGCACCTGGAGTTGGGCCGGTCCGTCATCGCCGCCAGATGGCGAATCATCGCCGTTTACCAGGCTGAAGAGCAGGAAGACGACGATGCCGCCGACAAGCGCGGCGAGCGCCACGAACACGTAGAACATCGGCTGGCGAACCGGTGTGGAGTCCTCGTAGTCATCGAACCAGGGTTCATCTTCAAACTCGGCGTATTCGCCGTCGTCTTCGGATTGGTCGTCATAATCTGGCTCGCCCCCGTCCCATTCTTCATCACGAGTTGCCCCGCCGGTAGGGAAGGGGGAAGGCGGTGGCGGGGGCGGGTACGACGCTCCGATAACGAACTCGTCGTCTGGGGGGGTTCCGTGGCGGTCACTCATAGCGGGTCTGAACGAGTATCTTGCCGGGCCGACCTAGCAGCAATCGCGGACGGGACTACATAACGATTGGGGAAAGGATCGAGCGGTGCCGTCCGGCGAGCCAGCTAGACATGCCAGCCCCCGGCCTCGGGACAGCCAAGCTCGGCTGCGAGGCGAATTGCGTAGCGGTCGGTCATCCCGCTCACGAAGTCGGCGGCTCGGCGATCGATGGGGTCATCGGGAAGGGAGTACCCCGGTGAGATGCCATCGGGGTTGGCGACGAAGTGGTGAAAGAGGAAGAGCACGATGCGCTTGCCGCGCTCTGCTTCCCGGCGAGTCGAATCGTAAAGGTAGACGCGCCTGAACATGAATTCGCGAAGCTCGTTGGCCGCCTCGTGGACACGGGGACTGAAGCGGATGACCGGGTTGGACCCCGCACCGGTTGCGTCCCAGCTCGCCTCGATAGCATCGCAGATGAGCGAGTTGAGGCGCTCGGGGTGATTCGTCCCGAGCGTGTGCCGCGCGATCGCGGGCAGGTCGTCCTCGACGATCAGGCCGGCGCGGATCGCGTCGAGAATATCGTGATTGACGTAGGCGATCGCATCGGCGGTCTTCACCACCTGGCCCTCCAGCGTGGCCGGGACGCCCCACCCTTCGGCAAAGATGTCCTCGCGCGCTTTGGAACTCTTCTCGATGGCATCGAGGACTTCGAAGGTGAGGTTGAGGCCCTTGCCTGCGCCTTCGAGGCAATCGAGCACGCGAACCGACTGGTAGTTGTGGCGGAAGCCTTCGGGGAGGCATTCGGCGAGTGCTTCCTCACCCGCGTGGCCGAATGGACCGTGGCCGATATCGTGGCCAAGGGACGCAGCCTCGGCGAGGTCCTCGTTCAGGTTCAGCGCGCGGGTGATGGTGCGGGCAACCTGGGCGACTTCGAGGGTGTGCGTCAGGCGGGTGACGTAGTGGTCCTGCGCCGGAGCGATGAACACCTGGGTCTTGTGCTTCAGGCGCCGGAAGGCCTTGGTGTGGAGGATGCGGTCCCGGTCGCGCTGGTAGTCAGTGCGCACTGCCGAGGGCGCTTCGGGGCGGGCACGGCCGCGCGAGGTCGATGTCCGTGCCGCATAGGGGCTGAGGCGCTGCTCGTTGCCTTCGAGCCGCCGGCGCACTGCATGCAGATCCATACGGCCGATTCTAGGGCGACTCGTGTCAACAGGCGTCGATCACCGCCGGCGCCCGGTTTGCTGGCAACGCCAGGGGCGCCCTCATTGCCCGGGAGTCAGCTGGCGGGCGCCCGCCCGAGCTTGACTTCGGCATTGGCGATGATCTCGCGCGTCCGGTCGATCATGTCCGGGCTGACACTGACGCTGGTGATGCCCCATTCCACGAGCTTCTCCGTCACCTCCGGGTAGACGCTCGGCGCCTGCCCGCAGATGGAGACGGTGATCCCACGGCGTTTGGCGACGGCCACCGCCGTCTGGATCGCCGCCATCACCGCGTCGTTCCGTTCGTCGAAGGTATCGGCCAGCGCTTCGCTGTCGCGGTCGATGCCAAGGACCAGCTGCGTAAGGTCGTTCGAGCCGATGGAGATGCCGTCGATGCCGACATCGATGAACTTGTCGAGGATGATCACGTTCGAAGGGACTTCGACCATCATCCAGAGCTTGAACTCGTCGCTGCGAATGAGGCCCTGTTCGGCGAGGAGTTGCTTGACGCCCTTCAACTCGGCGGGCGTGCGGACAAACGGCACCATCACGTAGAGGTTCTTGAATTCGGCCCGAACCTGTTTGATAGCATCGACTTCGAGGCGGAAGATGTCGGGCTCGCGAATGTACCGGCTTGCGCCGCGGTAGCCGATCATCGGGTTTTCTTCGTTGGCTTCGTACTCGATTCCGCCGCGGAGGTTGGCGTACTCGTTCGTCTTGAAGTCGGTCAGGCGGTAGACAACGGGGCGCGGATTGAAGGCCCGGCAGAATTCGCGCAGGCCTTCGGCGATCTGGCGCGTGTACTCGCTGGCGCGGCCCTCTTCAACGAACTTCCGCGGATGGGTGCCAATCTGGGCGACGATGAACTCGGCGCGGAGCAGGCCAACGCCATCGACGCTGCGTTGGGCGACGCGTTCGGCGAGCTCGGGCTCGGCGAGGTTGACGTACAGGCGGGTGACGGTCTTGAGTGTCGAGGCCTGGGCGTAGCGCTCCTTCTGGCGTTCGTACCAGGCGAGGCGGGATTCGGCGCGGCCATCGTAGATCTTGCCCCCGGAGCCATCGACGGTGACAAGCCGGTTTTCGGCGAGGCCGGAAGTCGCACCGGCGACGCCCACCACGCACGGGATGCCAAGTTCGCGGCTGACGATCGCTGCATGGCAGGTGCGGCCGCCGCGCTCGGTGACGATGGCGGCGGCCCGTTTCATCGCGGGCACGAAGTCGGGGGTGGTCATCTCGGCGACGAGCACGTCGCCCTCTTTCACAATGCCTACGTCGTGGGGATCATGGACGATGCGGACGCCGCCGACGCCCACTCCAGGGCTGGCCGGCTGCCCGGCGAGCAGGACAGGCGCGGCCTCGTGCTCGCCGGTGTCCTCTTCATCGTGGCCGGCACGCATGGTGGTGACGGGCCGGGCCTGGGTGAGGTAGAACTTGCCCGCTTCGTAGGCCCACTCAATATCCTGGTGGTGGCCGTAGTGTTCTTCAACAGCGCGGCCGATGCGGGCGAGTTCGCGGATCTCGTCGTCGGTGATTTTTTGTGCTTCGCGCAGGCTTGCGGCGACCGGGAGCCATGCGTTGGCATCCTCGTGGCCGCCGTCGGAATCCGGGGCGCGGCCAATCATGCGGTCCTGGGGAGTGACCGTCTTATCGATAATCTGAAGCGATTCCTTATCGACCATGTAGAGGTCGGGCGAGATCTCGCCCGAGACGATGCCCTCGCCGAGCCCGTAGACCGCTTCGATGGTGATCTTGCTGGCGTCGGAAGTTACAGGTTCGACGGTGAACATAACCCCCGACTTCTCCGACTGGACCATGCGCTGGACGGGGACGGCAAGGCCGACCTTGGTGTGGTCGTAGCCGGCTTCTTCGCGGTAGAAGATCGCGCGCCCTTCGAAGAGCGATGCCCAGCAGGCCTGGACGGCGCGCACCACATTATCTCCGCCGACGACGTTGAGGTAGGTGCTCTGCTGTCCGGCGAAACTGGCATCGGGCAGGTCTTCGGCCGTGGCCGAGCTGCGAACGGCGACAGGCCCTTCGCCAAGTTCGCGGTAGGCCTCGCGGATCTCCTCGGCGAGATGCGCCGGCATCGGAGCTTCCATGATGCGCGCGCGGATGTTACCGGCACGCTCGCTCAGCGCTTTCGAATCGTGCACATCGAGGCCGAAGAGCTCCTTTTTGATGAGGGGCTCCAGGCCGTTCTGGCTGACGAAACGGAAATAGGTATCGGCGGTGACGACGAACCCCGGAGGAACGGGAATGGAGGCCCGGGTGAGTTCCCCGAGGTTGGCCCCCTTTCCGCCTACGAGGCCGAGATCCTCTCTCCCGACTTCGGTGAACCACACTACGGAACGCGTGATGCTAGCCAATCTGCCCTTCCCTCCGCGCATCGCTCGTTGTGGAGACCGGCGGCTTCGGTCGCCCGATTATAGCCCCGGAGTGGCCGGAAATGTGCCACTCCGCCAAACACAGTGTCCTCATGCCGGGCCTCCTTTTCACTCGACGGTAACGGTCTTGGCGAGGTTGCGCGGCTGATCGACATCACACCCGCGCTGAACAGCCACGTAGTACGAGAGCAATTGGAGCGGCACGGATGCCACCACCGGCTCCAGCAGTTCGGGGACTTCGGGGATGGTGATGATCGAGTTCGCGAGGGATTCCATCTGGCTGTCACCCTCGGTCACGATCGCCGTGACCTCCCCTCCCCGCGCCTGGACCTGTTCGATATTCGAAACCATCTTGGCGCGAAGCGCGTGGCGGGTTGCGATGGCGATTGTGGGGAAATCCGGCTCGATGAGCGCGATCGGGCCATGCTTCATCTCCCCCGCTGCGTAGCCCTCGGCGTGGATGTAGCTGATCTCTTTCATCTTGAGCGCGCCCTCCATTGCGGCCGGGAAGGCGAGCCCCCTGCCGAGGAAGAGGATGTGCCCGGTGGTTGCAAAGCGGCGTGCTGCCTGCTGGCAGGCCGGGGCATCGCGAAGCGCCCGCGCGACCGCCTCCGGGAGGCGAGCAAGGTCATTCATGCGCCCCTGCAGGTGCTCTCGATCGATCCGGCCGCGGGCAACACCGATCCCGAGGGCGAGTACGTAAAGGGCGGCGATCGATGCTGTGAAGCACTTCGTGCTGGCCACGCCCCTTTCGAGCCCCGCTCGCGTGTACACCGTGCCATCGGCCACGCGGGTGGTTTGCGCGCCTTCGGTGTTGCAGATGGTCACCTGCAGCGCACCGCTTTCCCGCGCGATGTTCATCGCCTCGAGCACGTCCACTGTTTCTCCCGATTGGCTGACTGAGATGACCAGTGTGGACGGGCTGAGAACCGGGTTCCGGTAGCGGAACTCGGAGGCGTTATCGGCTTGCGCGGGGATGCCGGCAAAGGCCTCGATGTAGCGCTGGCCGATCATCCCGGCGTGGAGGCTGGTGCCCATGCCGATGAAGACGACGCGCTCGATCGATGCGAGCCGATCGCGGACCGGTCCGAGGTCATCCAGGTAGAGTTCGGCGGGGTCGAGCGTGCCGAGGCTCCAGATCGTGTCGGAGAGCGCCTCTGGCTGCTCCATGATCTCCTTGAGCATGAAGTGCTGGTATTCGCCCTTGAGCGCACTGACCGGGTCGATCGGGACACGTTTCCGCGGGAGCTCGACCGCGGAGCCATCGGCTTCGATAAACGTGGCGCCGGCTCGATCGATACGTGCGAGCTGGTGGTCGGCGAGGAAGGCCACCTCCTGGGTGAGCGGGAGGACGGCGGCAAGGTCGCTCGCGAGGACCATCTCGTTGGCGCCGTAGCCGACCACGATTCCGCCGGCGTTTCCCACGCGGGCTGCGACCATCGCGCCTGGCTCGGATTCGGCCATGGCCACGATTGCCTGCGATCCATGGAGGCGTCCGGCGACCCGGCGAAGGCCCTCCAGGAGCGCGTCACCAGCTTTCAGACGCTCTTCAAGGAGGTGGGCGATGGTCTCGGTGTCGGTTTCGCTGCGGAAGGTGTGCCCGGCCGCGATGAGCTCGGCACGGAGCTCGGCATAGTTTTCGACGATGCCGTTGTGGATGACCACCGCCTCGCCGTTACAGCTGATGTGGGGGTGGGCGTTCTGGTCGCTCGGCTTACCGTGCGTCGCCCAGCGGGTATGGCCGATGCCGGTTGTGGCCTGGCCGAAGCTGCCATTGAGGGCGGTTTCGAGGTTCGCTATCTTTCCCTGCCGCTTGGTGATGCGCAGTCCGGCGCTGGTCGGGTCGAGGACAGCGATGCCGGCGGAGTCGTAGCCGCGGTATTCGAGGTCTTTAAGCGCGCCGAGGAGAACAGGGACCGCGGGGCGTTCGCCCGCGTATCCGACGATTCCACACATATTGAATGACTCCCATGGCTGGCTCCCGGCTCGGAGCGGACGGCAGCACGCAAGGCGCCGTGGAGGGCGCCCGGCCGGAACTACGTCGATGAGGGATCATGAGAGCGAAGGGGGTGCGAACCCCTGGCACCTGGAGCGTGATTGTCAGCCGGTTACCCGTGCTGGTTTGAGCGCTTCCTGCGACTGTGCCTGCCGGGGGGCCATCCGCCGAGTCTTTCGATACTGCCCCCGCCTCGTCGCCCGCCAAAGGGATGGCGGACCTGGCGCTTGGTTGTTGTGCTCTCTGCGTGCTGTGGGCCGGTGTTGGGGCGGTCGTCACCTCCTGCGGCGTGGATCTGTTCCGAGTTTCGGCCACCGCGGGCCGGGTGGTCAACTCTCGGCGCGGGCGATGCCGGCAAAGCCGAGAAAGTCGTCCTCCCACTCCAGCACGGTGCGGATGAGTGCCGCCTCGATGCCGAATGGTTCGGCATGGATCCCACGCATGCGGAACTCATCCTCAAGCAGGGTCGCGATCTCATCGAGCGGGTGCGTGTGGATCGCGAGTTCGCGTTCCGTCTCGAGGATCAGGTCGATGAGCTCGCCCTGGATCTGGTAGCCCTCTTCCTGGAGCTGTTCCCAGATCCAGCCGGCGCATTCGTTGAAGAGCTCACCCTGGAGCTTGCCTGTCCCTGGCATAGATGTGGTCCTCGCCGCCCTGGTGTCGTGCACTCCAGCCTATCGGGCCTTTGCCAACCGGGAAATCGGCGGCAGTTTCGGTGTCTCGATCCCCAGCTCGCTGCGGATCTTCTTCAACCGGCGGACGTTCTTCGCGTCCGGCCCGTTGCCATCGAACCCCGGGACTTCGAGCAGGAAGGGCACCTCCCGGAACGCCGGGTGGTCCATCAGCGTCCTGAACCCTTCAAGCCCGATGTGGCCCTCGCCGATGTTCTCGTGCCGGTCCCGGAAGGTGCCGAGCGGCTGCTTCGTATCGTTGGCGTGGACCGCAGCCAGCCGGCCGAACCCGATCTCCCGGTCGAACTCCTCCATAGCCAAGGCGCAGCCGGCCGGAGTCGCAAGGTCGTAACCCATCGCGCAGGCATGGCAGGTGTCCAGGCACACCGCCAGGGCCGGGTGATCACCGGCCGCGCGGATGAGGGCCCCGATCTCCGCGAACTTCCCGCCGATGCAGTTCCCCTGTCCGGCGTTGTTTTCCAGGATCAGCAGCGACGGGTTTTCCGGCTCCGCAGCAAGGACGTCCCGCAGCATACCGGCGATGCGTTCCACCATGGTGCCATCGAAGCCCGCGCCGAGGTGGCTGCCCACGTGGAAGATCGTGCCCACCACGCCCATCCGGCCGGCGAAGTGGCGGTAGCTGCGAAGGGACTCGACCGACCGGGCGAGGAGCGCCTCATCCCGGCTGCCCAGGTTGACGAGGTACACGCCGTG
>Ga0209477_1002480_pt1 | contig 10662 bp, 11 predicted proteins | sample KloWWTupernatant_FD_187180 | JGI IMG/M metagenome (GOLD analysis project Ga0209477, IMG submission 187180) | Active sludge microbial communities from Klosterneuburg, Austria, studying microevolution and ecology of nitrifiers - Klosterneuburg... | ecosystem: Engineered > WWTP > Aerobic digester >...
TAGCAGGGGTCGAGCACGATGACCTCGTCGCCGGGGTGCACGATGGCCAGGATGGCCGTCAGGATGGCCTGGGTGGCACCGGCTGTGATGGTGATTTCGGCATCAGGGCAATACTGGTGTGCGCTGGTAGCTACTAATTTTGTAGCAACCGCCTGGCGCAGGGCAGGCACGCCGGGCATGGGCGGGTACTGGTTGTGGCCGGCGCGCATGGCCTGGTGCACCGCATCGATCAGGGCCGGGTCGCAGTCGAAGTCGGGGAAGCCCTGGCCCAGGTTGACGGCGCCGTGTTCGGCGGCCAGGGCCGACATGACGCTGAAGATGGTGGTGCCCACCTGGGGCAGGCGGCTGGAGATGGCAGGGGTGCGTTCGGTCATGGGTAAAGCTTTTTGTCAATGGGCGCCGCTGTTTCAATCCGATGGCCGCGGAGCAGGCCGTACCAGCGGACGCCGTGGAACGGGCGTTGCCCGGCCACTGGCGTCGTCCCGAAGGAGGGGGAGGGCGCGAAGCGGCTCAGGGGGGGGTCACAACTCGTAATCGTTCACTTGGCCGCTCATGGCGCGGGTCACGAGGTCGCGGCTCAGGCGGTCGCTCAGCAGTTCGGCGAATTTGTAGACGAAGTTGCGCAGGTAGGCGCCGCGCTTGAAGGCCACGCGCGCCACGCTCTGCCCGAACAGGTGGCCCACCGGGCGCACCACCAGGTCGCCCAAGGGGTCGTCGCGCATGGCCATCTCGGCCACGATGCCGATGCCCAGGCCGAGGCGCACATAGGTCTTGATCACGTCGGAGTCGATGGCTTCAAGCGCAATGCGTGGCTGCAGGCGCCGGGCCGCAAACGCGGCGTTGATCTTGCCGCGCCCGGTGAATGAGGGGTGGTAGGTGATCAGGGGCTCGTGCGCGATGTCGTCGATGGCAATGCGCTCCTTTTGCGCGAGCGGGTGGCCTGGTGGCATCACCAGCACATGCGCCCATTCGTAGCAGGGCAGGGTCACGAGTTCGGGGTAATCGGCCAGGGACTCGGTGGCCACGCCAATTTCTGCCACTTCGTCGATGACCATGCGGGCCACTTCGTGCGGTGTGGCCTGGTGCAGGCTGATGTTCACCTTGGGGTAGGCCTCGCGCAGGCGGGCCACAGGCACGGGCAGAACGTAACGCGCCTGGGTGTGCGTGGTGGCAATGCTCAGTGTGCCGTTGTCCTGCGCGCTGTATTGCTCGCCAATGCGTTTGAGGTTACCGACTTCGCGCATGATGAGCTCAATGCTGCGCAGCACATGCTGGCCGGGTTCGGTGATGCGTTTGAGTCGCTTGCCATGGCGGGCAAAGATCTCGACGCCCAGCTCGCCCTCGAGTTCGATGATGGCCTTGGACACGCCCGGTTGCGAGGTGTGCAGCGCCTTGGCGGCTTCGGTCAGGTTCAGGTTGCGGCGAGCGGCTTCCTGGACGAATCGGAATTGGTGCAGGTTCATATCCAGATGCGGCTAAAAAGTCGCTTCATTATGCTGCATTCAACTAACAAACGCCGGATTCAGGCCGTTTCGCAGGCGATGGAGGCCATCAGTGCCACCATGCGTGCATCTTCGCCAATGGCTCCCTGCACAGTGAAGTGGACACCGGGGTGGTGCGCGCGCAGCCCGGCCACCAGTTGGGGCAGGTCTTCGCGTGCATGTTTGCCGGTTCCCAGGAACATCGGAACGATGGTGATGCTCTGTGCGCCTTCCTGCACCAGGTCTTGCACGGCCTGGGGCAGATCGGGCGTGGTCAGCTCTAGGTAAGCGCAGCGCGTGGCCACATGCGGCGTGTTCTGCGCAATGTGCTTTTGCACCGCTTCGATGGGTGCGCGCCAGAGCGGATCGCGCGAGCCGTGGGCAAAAAGAACGATTCCGTGGTGTGAGGGGTGCATGGGAGTGCTCAGCGGCGCAGGACCAGCCACCCGAAGGCGGCCAGCGACAGCAGTGAATAGATGATGCCGGGAGCCGCAGCGGTGAGCCACGGTGACCAGTTCTGCAGGTTGCCTGCAAAGCCAAACAGGTTGTTGAGCAGGAAAAAGCTGATGCCCGCCATCACGCCGCTGAAGACGTAGCCAGTGATGGAGCCGGAGCGAAAGTGAAGGTAGGCAAACGGCAGCGCCAGCACCACCATCACCAGGCAACTGAGCGGGTAGAACACCTTGCGCCAGAACTCGATTTCGTAGCGCTGTGCGGACTGGCCGTTGTCCTTGAGGTGATTGATGTACTGGAACAGGTCGATGGTGGCCATGCGGTCGGGCTTGAGTACGGCAGCGGACACCATGTCTGCGGTGATTTGTGTGGGCCAGCGCTGTTCCTGGAGCAGTTCCTGCTCAATGCGCACCTCCTGGCTGCCCTCGGTGGGAAAGCGGTTGTGCCGGGCCTGCATCAGGGTCCATGCACCGTCGGGCTCGAAGCGGGCCGTGGCAGCGTGGGTTTGTGAGGCCAGCCGGCCGGAGGCGTCAAACCCGAAAATGCGCACGTCGAGCATGCCACCATCAGAGCCAATGGCACGTACGTTGACGGCATAGGATTGCTCTCCCTGGCGCTCTTTCAGCCAGGCGCCCGTGGCCCCCGTGCTGATCCGGCCCAGGGACTGCGCCTTGACCAGTTGCGCGGCCTTGTCGCTCCAGGGAGCCAGGTAGTCGCCCACTGCAAAGGTGACCAGCACGAACGCGCTGCCCAACGCGAGCAAGGTGCGCAAGGCCCGGCCGGGCCCCAGGCCGCTGGTGCGCATGATGGTGAATTCCGAACTTTGCGCGAGGCGCGCCATCACGAAAATCGTGCCGATGAGCACGGTGATGGGCAGCAGCTCGTACAGATGGCTGGGAATGCTCAGCACGACAAACAGCACGGCCCGGGAGATGTCGTAGCCCGGGGTTGCACTGCGGTTGAGCCAGCGCAGCTCGTCGACGAGGTCGAAAAAGAAGAACAGCGCCAGAAAGCCCAGCGTGACGAAGGCCACGGCGCCAATGATTTCGCGATGAACGAGCTTGCGGATGGTTTTCATGCCGGCTCTCCATGGCTCCAGAGCCTGCGCGGTGTCCAGTGGTTGTGTCGGATTGCAAGAACCGCCAGCGCAAAGGCCAGGGTGCCTCCGTGGATCGCGGTCATGTAGCTCAGAAGGCCTACCTTGTCAGCGGCAACCCAGCTCTGGCCGAGGGTCATGAAGTTGTAATACACGATGAAAGTGAACAGCGCGAACATCAGGTTGCCGCTGCGGCTGGCACGCGGGTTGACACTGGAAAGCCCCACCGCCAGAAGCACGAGGTTGAAGGCAGCCAGGGTCAGCCCGATGCGCCAGCCCAGCTCGGCGCGATGGACAGGCAACGCCTGTTCCAGGAGCCGCAGCGTGCTTTGCGTCTTGGCCGATGATTCGTCGGGTGCGCTTGGTGGCGCCGCACCAATGCGTGTGCTGTATTCGTCAAATTCGCTGATCCTGGTTTCCTGTTTTTCGGTAGAGGTCTCCAGTCGCTGTCCCTGGCTCAGCAGCAGGATGCGTTCACCATTGCGGACCTCCAGCCGTGCGCTGCGCGCCGAAGTGACGGCCTCGCTGCTGTTTTCTGTGGTCACGATAAACACGTTGCTCGCCGCCTGAGGATCGGGGCTATCTTTGTCGATGAAGAACACCCGTCGGCCGTTGGCAGACTCCTGGAATTCTCCCGGGGCGATGCGATCGATGTCGCTGCGCTGCTCGTACTGGAAGCGAAGCTCCTGAATCTGCCGGTTGGCCCACGGCCACACACCCAGCGACAGAACGCCAACCACCAGCATCACGGGCCATGCAAAACGCAGCAGTGGCGGCAGCAGGCTGGCCAGCCCCCGGCCGCTTGCAAACCAGATGACCATTTCACTTTCGCGGTACATGCGTGAAAGCGAGCCCACGATGGCAATGAACAGGCTCAGGCTCAGGATGGTGGGTAGCTGCCCCAGCACCGTGAACCCCATCACCAGCATCACATCGGAAGGGCTGACATTGCCACGGGCAGCCTGGCCCAAGGTGCGGATCAGCATCATGGTCATCACCACGGTGACCAGAACCACCAGGGTTGCCCCGAAGCTGCGCGCCAGCTCTTTCCGGATGGATGAATCGAATAACATTGGGTCGACTGAAAAGGCCGATTATGAACTTTGATCTCAAGACGCTGGACCTTGCTGGCGCAGTAACCGAGAAATGCGACCTGCTGGTGGTGCTGGTGCCGGATGGCTTCAAGCCGGGTGGCGATGTTCTGTCTTCCATTGCAGCCCAGGCCTTGAAGGCCAAGGATTTCGAAACCAAGCCGGGCAAGAGCCTGCAGTTGTATCAGGCACCTGGCATTTCGGCGCGTCGTGTGGTTTTAGCGGGCGTTGGCAAGGCTGACGCCAGGTCCATCCGGCAGGCCATCTCGGGCCTTGGTGCGTTGTTTCGCCAGGTGGGCCTCAAACGCGCAGTGCTATGTCTTGCAGGGGAGTTCTCGGCACAGGCTGTGGGCGCGGTGGTGCAGAACGTTGCCCATGCGTGCTACGTCTATACGGCCACCAAGCCGAAAGCCGAAGCCTGCACGCTGGGACGTATCGTGGTGGGTGTGGCCGACGCCGATGCCGTTGCCGACGCGTTTGGGCACAGCACGGCGGTGGTGACCGGGGTGGCGCTGGCCCGCGAGTGGGGCAATCGTCCGGCAAACCACGCCACCCCCTCGCACCTCGCAGAGGCTGCCAAGGCCTTGGCCAGGCTGCCCGGCATCCGGTGCAAGGTCTTGGGGCCCGCCGAGGTGTCGCGCTTGGGGATGGGCGCTTTTCTTGCGGTTGCAAAGGGCTCGGAAGAGCCGCTGCGATTCATTGAATTGCGTTACAGCGGCGCAGCTGCGGCCGAAGCACCGGTGGTCCTGGTAGGCAAGGGCATCACCTTCGATACCGGGGGGATTTCCATCAAGCCTGCGCCAGAAATGGACGAGATGAAGTTCGACATGTGCGGTGCTGCCAGCGTGCTGGGTGTTTTTCGCGCGCTGGCCGAATTGCAACCGGCGATCAATGTCGTGGGGCTGATCCCGGCCTGCGAAAACATGCCCGATGGTCGCTCCATCAAGCCTGGTGACGTTGTCACCAGCATGAGTGGCCAGACCATAGAGATCCTCAATACCGACGCCGAAGGGCGCTTGGTGTTGTGCGACGCTTTGACCTACGCTGCGCGGTTCAAGCCTGCCGCCGTGGTGGATATTGCCACCCTGACGGGTGCCTGCGTGATTGCGCTGGGCGGGGTGCGAAGCGGCATGTTTGCCAGCGATGATGCCCTTGCCGCCGCGCTGCTCGCCGCGGGCGATGTCAGCGACGACCTGTGCTGGCGCATGCCGCTGGATGAAGACTATGCCGAGGGGCTGAAGACCCATTTTGCCGACGTGGGCAATGTGGCCGGTCGCCCGGCCGGCGCGGTGACGGCGGCCAAATTTCTGCAGCGTTTTGTGGGGGACACGCCGTGGGCGCATCTGGACATTGCTGGTACCGCCTGGAAGGGTGGCGCGTCCAAGGGCGCGACAGGACGCCCGGTGGGCCTGCTGGTGCACTACCTGCTGGCTGCCGCCGACAACGCCCGGGACGCGGTTGCCAGCAAGCCTTCCAGAAGGCGCATCCGGAAAACGGCCGCCCCTGCCGCCTGAACGTGCTTTTGCCACTCAAACACTTCCGGTACGTCACAATGCGCACGCTCGCTGTTGCCGAGGAACGTCAGTGCCCGGGCGATGGTTGTTTGCGGCACCTTGGCAGAGCGCTTTTTTCGGCTCTGACAGGGGTGCGCGAGGTACCCACTCCCTTTGAGTTGCAATGACCGAGATCGCCTTCCATTTCCACGTGCCCGACAAGCTCGGGTACGCCTGCCGCTTTGTTCGCAAGCACTTCAGGGGGGATTCGCAACTGGCCATCATTGCAGCGCCCGATGTTCTGGACCAGTTCGACAGGATGCTCTGGAACGTTTCGGCCAGCGACTTTGTGGCCCACTGCCGGGCCGACAGCAGTGCGGAGATGCTCGAGGCGTCGCGCATTGTGCTGTTGCTGCCGCACCAGATGCCGCTGCACCGACAGGTGCTTTTGAATCTGGGGGACGATGTGCCTCCAGTGTTTGAAGCCTTTGAAAAGGTGGTCGAAGTGGTGAGTGCCAGCGATGCATCCGATCGTCAGCTTGCGCGCAGACGCTGGAAGCACTATGCGGACAAAGGCTTTGCTCTGGTGCAGCATGATCTGTCGCAGAAAGGCACATGATGTCCACTCCTCCACCCAGAACACCGCCGCGTTTTGTGCCAACCCTCACGGACGTGGTGGCTGAAGGCGGCTTGTCCTCCGAACTCCCGGCCGTGCCATCGGAGCGCGCCATTCCCAAGCCTGCATCTTCTGCGGCATTGCCATCTGCTGCTCCAGCGCTGAAACAAGCCCCCCCCGTGCCGCCCCAGGCCGCTCCGACGCCCATGGCCGCCAGATCTGTACCGGGCGTTTCCCGGGCCACGACCCCGCCGGTCATGGCCAGGCCTTCCGTGGGAGTGCCTTCGGTGCCAACGGTGCGCCCTGCGGCTGCGCCGCGAGTCGCTGTGCAGCCGCAGCCGCAGCCGCAGCCACGCACGGTGCCCGATGGATTCGAGGAAATGATGGTGCACCGCGTCATGCAGCGCGTTGATGTCATGCTGGAGACGCGGCTGCGCGATGCCATTGCCACGGTGGTTCAGGAGCAAACCCGTTCCATACTGCCAAGACTGCGCGAGGAGGTGGAGTCGGTGGTGCGCCAGTCGGTGTATGAAGCGGTGGCCGACGAGCTTGCCAGTGCGCCTACGGCTGCTTGAAATCCTTGCGGAGGTTAAATTTTTCTAATGGCTATCGTGTTCCCTAGTGTCTGGGTCACGGAATTTGATGTAACTTCGCATGCGTTGAGAAATAAGAATAATCTCAGCGTCCATTTTTTACTGGAGATTCCTATGCAATTGAAGTTGAAACTGACCGTAGTTGCTGCTATCGCGGCTGTTGCCGGTATGGCCTCTGCACAAGAACAGGTGGTCAAGATCGGTCACGTGGCCCCGGTTTCCGGCGCCCAGGCCCACTACGGCAAGGACAACGAAAACGGCGCCCGCATGGCAATTGAGGTTCTCAATGCCGAAGGCGTGACGATCGGTGGCAAGAAGATCAAGTTCGAACTGCAGGCGGAAGACGACGCTGCCGATCCCAAGCAGGGCACGGCTGCTGCGCAGAAGCTGTGCGACTCCAAGGTTGCTGGCGTCGTGGGTCACCTGAATTCCGGCACCACCATTCCCGCTTCCAAGGTGTACAACGATTGCGGTATCCCCATGATCACGGGTGCTGCCACCAATCCCAACCTGACCAAGCCCGGCTACAAGACCACCTTCCGTATCATTGCCAACGACAATGCACTGGGCGCTGGCCTGGCGGCTTACGCTGCCGATACCCTCAAGCTCAAGACCGTGGCGGTGGTGGACGACCGTACTGCTTACGGCCAGGGCGTGGCTGATGTGTTCAAGAAGATTGCGCTGTCCAAGGGCATGAAGGTGGTTGACGAGCAGTTCACCACCGACAAGGCCACTGACTTCATGGCGATTTTGACCGCCATCAAGTCCAAGAACCCCGATGCCATCTTCTTTGGCGGCATGGACCCTCAAGCCGGCCCGATGCTGCGCCAGATGGAGCAACTGGGCATGGCCAACGTGAAGTATTTTGGTGGTGACGGCGTCTGCACGTCGGAAATCGCCAAGCTGGCTGCTGGCGCCAAGACGCTGGCCAACGTGGTCTGCGCCGAAGGCGGTGCGTCGCTGGCAAAAATGCCTGGTGGCACGGCATGGAAGGCCAAGTACGACGCCAAGTACCCCAACCAGTTCCAAGTGTATAGCCCCTACACCTACGACGCCACGATGCTGATCGTCGACGCCATGAAGCGTGCCAACTCGGTGGACCCCAAGGTTTACACGGCTGAAATCCTGAAGTCCAACTTCAAGGGCGTGACTGCCAACATCGCCTTCGAACCCAATGGCGAAATGAAGAACCCCGCCATCACGCTGTACGTCTACAAGGACGGCAAGAAGACGCCTCTGAACTGACCTGTTGACAGGAATGCGTACCGGGGTCACCGGTACGCATTGGCAACAACGGCCTCCTTCGGGAGGCCGTTGTCGTTAGGGGGTGGCGTTGTCAGCGCCTGACCTGCAGCGCCCCGGGGTTCACGATGTTGGTGGGGGTGCCCTTGATGAAATTCACCACGTTGTCAAAGGCGGCACCGAAATACAGCTCGTAGCTGTCCTGCTCCACATAGCCGATGTGCGGAGTGCAGATGCAGTTTTCCAGGCGCAGCAGCGCATGGCCTTGCAAAATGGGCTCGCTCTCGAACACATCGACCGCCGCCAAACCGGGGCGGCCGCGGTTGAGCGCTGCAATCAGGGCATCGGGTTCGATCAGCTCGGCGCGTGAGGTGTTGACCAGCAGTGCAGTGGGCTTCATGCACGACAGGGTTTCCAGCGTGATGATGCCTCGGGTTTCATCAGTCAGGCGCAGGTGCAGGGACACCACGTCGCACTGGCTGAAAAAGTCTTCACAGGTGTTGGCCGCCTGGTAACCGTCGGTCAAGGCCTGGGCGCGGGAGGCCTCATTGCCCCAGATGCGCACATTCATCCCAAAGGCTTTGCCGTAGCCCGCCACGATCTGGCCGATACGACCGTAACCCCAGATGCCCAGCGTCTTGCCACGCAGGACGCTGCCGATGCCGAAGTTGGGGGGCATGCTGGCAGATTTGAGGCCGGACTGTTGCCATGCGCCGTGCTTGAGGTTGGCAATGTACTGTGGGAGGCGCCGCATGGCTGCCAGGGTCAGTGCCCAGGTCAGTTCGGCGGGCGCAACCGGCGAGCCGACACCTTCTGCCACTGCAATGCCCCGCTCGGTGCAGGCGGCCACGTCGATGTGCGAACCCACCTTGCCTGTCTGGGCGATGAGCTTGAGCCGCGGAAGCTTGTCAATCAGTTGCCGTGTGATCTGGGTACGCTCGCGGATCAGTACGATCACGTCGGCATCCTTCAGCCGGACAGACAGTTGCCCCAGTCCCTTCACGGTGTTGGTGTACACCTTTGCAGAGTAAGCGTCGAGCCGTGCCGCACAGTGGAGTTTGCGCACAGCATCTTGATAGTCATCAAGAATCACAATGTTCATGCTGACATTGTGCCTTGGCGGACGCGTGCACCGCCTGCAACAGACGGTAACGACCGCTCGATGGCTTCGCTGCTGCGCCCCGCCAAACGGGAGTCAGTGCGCTGCTTCGCTGGCTGCCAGGCGATCGAGTTCGGCGCAGACGTCGGCCATGCGGCCTGCAAGCGCCATTCGCCCGCAGGCGCTGTGGTGTTTGCGCAAGGCAGGCAGGCGCGGCTGCTTGAAGGGCGAGTACGCGATGGAGGCGCTGGCACGGGGCAGGTGCGCCATTTGTTTGCAAGGGGCTGGCTTACCGCCCGCCATGGGAAGCGTGGGGCTGATGCCGAAACCGCCATCGACTGCGATGCGGGTGCGATCACTGTGCCGTTGGCTGGGGTGGGCGCAATCTGTCTGGAGTGGTTTTGCCACGCCATGGGCGCGGCGGTGCTGGGCGGGTGAATGCCCGGCGATCCACCAGCGTTGCAGCGCGAGGAGGGGGTGGGTCAGGGCCGAGAGGGTCAGAAGAGCGATTCCCATGTGAAACTCCAGAAGCAGAGGTTGAACACAGGCAGGATTGCAGGCATGGGCACCGCCTCAGGGCTGGCAGGGCCGTTGATGGCCTGCCAAACGCCCGCCACCTGTGGCGATGCGCGTGGTGGTGCTACATGAGCATGGTGTTGCGGATAAGGCCCACCGCGAGCCCTTCGATGGCGAAGGGCTCACCGGGTTCGACCACGATGATCGGGTAGTCGGGGTTTTCGGGGAGCAGTTCGATGGCATGGGCGGTGCGGCGCAGGCGTTTGACGGTGACGTCATCGCCCAGGCGCGCCACGATGATCTGGCCGTTGCGCGCTTCGTGGGCGATTTTCACGGCGAGCAGGTCGCCGTCCATGATGCCGGCATCGCGCATCGACATGCCGCGCACCTTGAGCAGGTAGTCGGGCTTGTGCTGAAAAAGGCTGTCTTCCACGCAGTAGGACTGCTCGACGTGCTCCTGCGCGAGAATGGGCGACCCTGCGGCCACGCGGCCAACGAGTGGCAGCACCATCTGGGACAGGCCGGGAATGGGCAGGCTGTATTGCGTATCTCGGGCGGCGTTGATGTTGCGCAGGGCATCGCCGCGCAGCCGGATGCCGCGTGATGTACCACTGACCAGCTCGATGGCGCCCTTGCGGGCCAGGGCCTGCAGGTGTTCTTCGGCGGCATTGGCCGACTTGAAACCCAGTTCGGCGGCGATCTCGGCGCGCGTGGGCGGGGCGCCGGTGCGTTCGATGGCGCTCTGCACCAGATCCAGGATCTGCTGCTGGCGGGCGGTGAGCTTGGGGCTGTCTTCCATGGCTTGCATCCGGTTCCAGGCCTGGGTGTTTATCCAGTAGCTGTATTTTCATCCAGAAAGCGCACAAATGCAAAACAACGCGGGGGTGGTGGTGATCCTCGGCACCGGCGGCACCATCGCCGGCACAGCGGCGCGGGCCGACGATCTGGTGGGTTACACCTCGGCCGCTCTGGGCGCCGACGA
>Ga0209477_1002484_pt1 | contig 10655 bp, 8 predicted proteins | sample KloWWTupernatant_FD_187180 | JGI IMG/M metagenome (GOLD analysis project Ga0209477, IMG submission 187180) | Active sludge microbial communities from Klosterneuburg, Austria, studying microevolution and ecology of nitrifiers - Klosterneuburg... | ecosystem: Engineered > WWTP > Aerobic digester >...
GGATAGCGGAACTGGCGCTCGATCAGGATGCGCTCGTCGGGGAAGATCGGCACCATCGCGGCCGCACCGGGATGGACGACGTACTCGCGGCCACTCGGACGGCCGTCGGGCAGGCGCACGCGGTCGCGGCGGACCTTCAGGAAGTTCCCTTCGAAGACGACTTCGGAGTCGATCCGGGTTTCGCGCAGGTTCTTGCTCATGTGGGTTCCGTCGACGCGTCGAGCCCGCCGGGCCGTTTCTGTCGGCTTCGGCGACCGCGCCGGTGCCGGCCCCGAGACCCCGACCCGTTCAGCTGCCGAGGGCCTGGCGGATCGCTTCGAGGCAGGCCGCCATCAGTGGCCCCGGCACGATTCCGAGCCCGAGCACCAGCGCGCCGTTGACCGCCATGGTGGCGCGTGCGCCGCGGCCCGGTTCGATCGGGATCAGGTCCGGCGGCGGGTCGAAGTACATCGCCTTCACGATGCGCAGGTAGTAGAAGGCGCCGATCAGCGAGAACAGGACCGCGACGACCGCCAGCCACACGTAGCCGACATCGATCAGGGACTTGAGCACCGCCAGCTTCGCGTAGAAGCCCACGAAGGGCGGGATGCCGGCGAACGAGAACATCATGATCAGCATGACCAGTGCCATCCACGGCCGGCGGCGGTTCAGCCCGCGCAGGTCGTCGATCTCGTCGGCCTCGAAACCCTGTCGCGCCAGCAGCAGCACCAGCCCGAAGGTGCCGAGGGTCGTGAGCACGTAGGTGATCACGTAGAAGAGCGCCGAACCGTACGCGCCGTTGGCGGTCGACATGTCGCCGTCGACGACCCCGGCAAGCAGCCCGAGCAGCACGAAGCCCACGTGCGACATCGTCGAGTACGCCAGCATCCGCTTGAAGTTGGTCTGGGCGATCGCGACGATGTTCCCGAGCGCGAGCGACGCGACGGCAAGCAGCAGAAGCATCTGCTGCCAGTCCGCGGCAACGCCGATCAGTGCCTCGACCAGCAGCCGGAACGCGATCGCGAACGCGGCGAGCTTCGGCGCCGCGGCGATCAACAGCGTCGCCACGGTGGGCGAGCCGTGGTAGACGTCGGGCAGCCACATGTGAAACGGCACCGCGCCGAGCTTGAACGCGAGCCCCGCGACGACGAACACGACGCCGAAGGTGAACACCGTGCGGTTGAGATGCCCGCCGGTGAACGCCGCCGCGATCCGGCCGTGCTCGAGGGTGCCTGCCCCGCCGTAGATCATCGACATGCCATACAGCAGGAAGCCCGACGCGAGCGCGCCCAGGACGAAGAACTTCATCGCCGCCTCGCCCGACAGCGGCCAGTCGCGGCGCATCGCGACCAGCGCGTACAGCGACAGCGACAGCAATTCGAGCCCGAGATAGACGATCAGCAGGTTGTTCGCCGAGATCATCACCATCTGGCCGAGCAGCGAAAACAGCGCCAGCACGTGGAACTCGCCGCGATCGAGGCCGCGATCGCGCATGTAGCTGCCGCCGTAGACGAGCGTCGCGGCCACCGCGAGGTAGGCGCACAGCTTGAGCAGGTGCGACAGCCCGTCGGCGACGTACATGTTGGAGAACGCATACTGCGTCGGCGAGCCGATCTGCCAGAGCGTCGCGGCCAGCGGCGCAAGCAGCGCGATCAGCGCGAGCGCTGCCGACGAGACGCGCCGGCTTGCCGGCACCAGCACGTCGACGAGCAGGACCGCGCAGACTGCGAGCAGCAGCGCGATTTCGGGCAGCGCGACCAGCAGGTTCAGGGATTCGGGCTTCATCGTTCGCTACTTGATCTTCGAGACGGCGACGTGCTCGAGCAGCGCGTTCACGGACGCCTCGGTAATGTCGGTCACCGGTTTCGGATAGACGCCCATGCCCAGCACCAGCAGCGCCATCGCGGTCAGCATCCAGAACTCGCGGCGCCCGACGTCCTCGAGCTTCGCGACGTGATCGTTGGCGACCGCGCCGAAGATCACGCGCTTGTACATCCACAGCGAATACGCCGCGCCCCAGACCAGCGTGCTGGCGGCCGCAAACGCGACCCAGAAATCGAACTGGACCGCGCCCAGGATCACGAAGAACTCGCCGACGAAGCCCGAGGTGCCCGGCAGCCCCGAGTTGGCCATCGCGAACAGCATGAACAGCGCGGCGAACTTCGGCATCGTGTTGACGACCCCGCCGTAGTCGGCGATCTGGCGAGAGTGCATGCGGTCGTACAGCACGCCGATGCACAGGAACATCGCGCCCGAGACGAAGCCGTGCGAGATCATCTGCACGATCGCGCCCTGCATGCCCATCTGGTTGAAGATGAAGAAGCCGAGCGTCACGAAGCCCATGTGCGCGATCGACGAGTAGGCCACCAGCTTCTTCATGTCGGACTGCACCAGCGCCACCAGCCCGACGTAGACCACGGCGATCAGCGACAGCGCGATGATCAGCCAGGCCAGTTCGTGGCTGGCGTCGGGCGCGATCGGCAGCGAGAAACGCACGAAACCGTAGGCGCCCAGCTTCAGCATCACCGCCGCCAGGACCACCGAGCCGCCGGTCGGCGCCTCGACGTGCGCGTCGGGCAGCCAGGTGTGCACCGGCCACATCGGCACCTTGACCGCGAACGCCGCCAGGAACGCGACGAAGATCAGCACCTGTTCGTTCAGCGACAACGGCAGCGCGTGCCAGTCGAGGATCGCGAACGAGCCCGCCTTCATGTACAGGTAGACGATCGCCACCAGCGTCAGCAGCGAGCCGAGCAGCGTGTACAGGAAGAACTTGAACGCCGCGTAGACACGGTTCGGCCCTCCCCAGGCGCCGATGATGATGTACATCGGGATCAGCGTCGCCTCGAAGAACACGTAGAACAGCAGGCCGTCGAGCGCGGAGAACACGCCGACCATCAGCCCCGACAGGATCAGGAACGCCGCCATGTATTGCGCGACCTTGTCCTCGATCGACTCCCAGCCCGCGATGACCACGAACACCGTGATGATCGCGGTCAGCAGCACGAACCAGACCGACAGCCCGTCGACGCCGAGATGGTAGTGCGCCGACAGCGTGTCGATCCAGCCGGTGCGCTCGACGAACTGCATCGCGGCGGACGCCCGGTCGAACTCGGTGAACAACGGCACCGTGGCCAGCAGCCCCAGCAACGCGCCGACCAGCGCGACGCCGCGCACCAGCGGCGCGTTGCGGTCGTTGCCGAGCGCGAGGAGCGCGACGCCGAACAGGATCGGAATCCAGATCGCTGCGCTGAGGATCGGAAAGGAGCTCATTTTCTTGGGTCGTCTTCTTCGCGTTTCAGCGCCGCACCAGCGGCAGCACGACGAACAGCAGCAGCAGCGCCACGCCGACGATCATCGTGATCGCATAGCTGTTCAGCCGTCCGGTCTGCACCAGCCGCAGCACGCCGGAGAACCAGCCGACGAGCCGGGCGCTGCCGTCGATCACCACGCCGTCGATCAGCGCCTGGTCCCCGCCCTTCCAGAGGCCGCGCCCGAGCAGCCGCGCGCCGCCGGCGAACACCAGCTCGTTGATGCGGTCCAGGTAGTACTTGTTGTCGAGCAGCCGGTAGACCGCCCCGAAGCTGCCGCGTATTGCGGCCGGCAGCCGCGGATTCACCATGTAGCAGTAGTACGCGAACGCGACGCCGGCCAGCGCGAACCAGAACGCCGGCGTCCTGACCGAGTGCAGCCCCATCGCCCACCAGCCGTGGAACTCGCCGGCCAGCGCCGCCATCGCCGGATGTCGTTCGGCGACCGCGATCACGCCCTTGAAATAGTCGCCGAACAGCATCGGCCCGACCGTGTACAGGCCGATCAGCACCGACGGAATCGCCAGCAGCACCAGCGGGATCGTGACCACCGCAGGCGACTCGTGCGGCCGCGCGCCGGCCGGCAGTCCGTGGTGGTGCTCGTCGTGATGCGCATCGTGGACGTCGTGCCCGTGTCCCGCCCTGCCCCAGCGCTCGTCGCCGTGGAACACGAGGAAGTACATCCGGAACGTGTAGAACGCGGTCACGAACACGCCGGCCAGCACCGCCCAGTACGCGAAACCCGCGCCCGGCACGCTGGCGTGCTTCGCCGCCTCGATGATCAGGTCCTTCGAGTAGAAGCCCGAGAAGAACGGCGTGCCGATGAGTGCCAGCGAGCCGAGCAGCGACGTGATCCACGTGATCGGCATGTACTTGCGCAGCCCGCCCATGTTGCGGATGTCCTGGTCGTGATGCATGCCGATGATCACCGAGCCGGCGGCCAGGAACAGCAGCGCCTTGAAGAACGCGTGCGTCATCAGGTGGAAGATCGCCACGCCGTAGGCCGACGCGCCCAGCGCGACCGTCATGTATCCGAGCTGCGACAGTGTCGAGTACGCGACCACGCGCTTGATGTCGTTCTGCACGATGCCCAGGAAACCCATGAACAGCGCGGTGATCGCGCCGATCGTGATGACGAAGCCGAGCGCCGTGTCGGACAGCTCGAACAGCGGCGACATCCGCGCCACCATGAAGATGCCCGCCGTGACCATCGTCGCGGCGTGGATCAGCGCCGAGATCGGCGTCGGGCCTTCCATCGAGTCGGGCAGCCAGACGTGAAGCGGGAACTGCGCCGACTTGCCCATCGCGCCGATGAACAGGCAGATGCAGGCCACCGTGAGCAGCGACCACTGCGTGCCGGGGATCAGCTCGAGGGTGCGGTCGGCCAGCGCCGGCGCCGCCTTGAACGCCTCGGCGTAGTCGAGCGACCCGAAGTGCGCGAGCACCAGCCCGATGCCCAGCGCGAAGCCGAAGTCGCCGACCCGGTTGACCAGGAAAGCCTTCAGGTTCGCGTGGATCGCGGTAGGGCGCGTGTACCAGAACCCGATCAGCAGGTACGAAACGAGGCCCACCGCCTCCCAGCCGAAGAACAGCTGCAGGAAGTTGTTCGCCATCACCAGCATCATCATCGAGAAGGTGAACAGCGAGATGTACGAGAAGAAGCGCTGGTAGCCGGGGTCGTCGGCCATGTAGCCGATCGTGTAGATGTGCACCATCAGCGACACCGACGTCACCACGCACATCATCGTCGCGGTCAGCGTGTCGACCAGGAAACCGACCTCGAGCTTCACGCCGCCGACCGTCGCCCACGAGTACAGGGTGCCGTTGAACGTGTTGCCCTGCAGGACGTCGGACAGCGTCCACATCGACGCGAAGAACGCGACCGCGACGCCCGCGATCGTCACCGTGTGCGCACCGGCGCGGCCGACCGCGCGCCCGAACAGGCCGGCGACGACGGCGCCGACCAGCGGGGCGAAAGCGGCGAGAAGGTAGGCAGTTTTCATGTCGCGCTCAACCCTTCAGGCGGTCCAGGTCCTCGACGTCGATCGAGTCGAGCGTGCGGAACAGCACGACCAGGATCGCCAGGCCGATCGCCGCCTCGGCGGCCGCCACGGTCAGGATGAAGAAGACGAAGATCTGGCCGGCCGCGTCGCCGAGGAAGTGCGAGAACGCGACGAAGTTCAGGTTCACCGCCAGCAGCATCAACTCGATCGCCATCAGCACGATGATCACGTTGCGCCGGTTCAGGAAGATCCCGACGACGCTGATCGCGAACAGGATCGCGCCGAGCACCAGGTAGTGGGCGAGCGTCAGGCTCATGGGCGGCTCCGTTGCCTGGGCTGCGACGGCATGCGCACCAGTCGGACGCGGTCCTCGCTGCGCGTTCGCACCGCCACCGACGGATCGGTGGAGCGGGTGTCCTTGCGGCGGCGCAGCGTCAGCGCGATCGCCGCGACGATCGCCACCAGCAGCACCACGGCCGCGATCTCGAACGCGTAGACGTACTCGGTGTAGATCAGCCGGCCCAGCGCCTTGGTGTTGCTGTAGTCGGCGGGCAGCGCGGGGACGTCGCCCTGCCGGTCGTGGAAGCTGGTCATCAACACGATCGCGAGCTCGATGACGATCGCCACGCCGACGAACAGCGCGACGGGCAGGTTGCGCCAGAAGCCCTGGCGAACCTGGTCGAGGTTGATGTCGAGCATCATGACGACGAACAGGAACAGCACCATCACCGCGCCGACGTAGACCAGCACCAGCGTGATCGCCAGGAACTCGGCCCTCAGCAGCAGCCAGATGCACGCGGCGCTGCAGAAGGTGAGCACGAGGAACAGCGCCGAGTGCACCGGGTTGCGCGCGGTGATCACGCGCAGCGCCGAGAACACGGTCACGGCCGCGAAGACGTAGAAGAGGACCGTCGTGGAATCCATGTGCGTGTCGTCGTGTGCGCGTCTAGCGGTAGCGGGCGTCGGCTTCGCGGCTGGCGGCGATCTCCTGCTCGTAGCGATCGCCGATCGCGAGCAGCATTTCCTTCGTGAAATAGAGGTCGCCGCGCTTCTCGCCGTGATACTCGTGGATGTGCGTCTCGACGATCGAGTCGACCGGGCAGCTCTCCTCGCAGAAGCCGCAGAAGATGCACTTGGTCAGGTCGATGTCGTAGCGGGTGGTGCGCCGCGTGTTGTCCTCGCGGCGCTCGGACTCGATGGTGATCGCCAGCGCCGGGCACACCGCCTCGCACAGCTTGCACGCGATGCAACGCTCCTCGCCGTTCGGATAGCGGCGCAGCGCGTGCAGCCCGCGGAATCGCGGCGACATCGGCGTCTTCTCTTCGGGGTACTGGATGGTGATCTTGCGCGCGAAGAAGTACCTGCCGGTGAGCCGCAGCCCCTTCAGCATCTCGCGCAGCATGAAACTCGAGAAGAAATCCCTGACCGCTTCCATCTTCGCTACCTCTCGATGCCCGCTTCCGATGGTCACTTCCAGATGTTCCACGGCGTCTGCATCCAGACCGCCACCAGCACCAGCCACGTCAGCGTGACCGGGATGAAGATCTTCCAGCCCAGCCGCATGATCTGGTCGTACCGGTAGCGCGGGAACGACGCGCGGAACCAGATGAACAGCGACACGACGCAGAACGTCTTGATCCCGAGCCAGATCCAGCCGGGAATCCAGTTGAACACCGCCGAGTCGAGCGGCGCGTACCAGCCTCCGAGGAACATGATCGACGCGACCGCCGACAGCAGGATCATGTTCGCGTACTCGGCGAGGAAGAACACGGCGAAGCCCATGCCCGAATACTCGACCATGTGGCCGGCGACGATCTCGGATTCGCCCTCGACGACGTCGAACGGATGGCGGTTGGTCTCCGCAACCGCCGAGATCACGTAGACGACGAAGATCGGCAGCAGCGGCAGCCAGTTCCACGACAGGAAGTTGATGCCGCGCTCGGCAAACCAGCCCTGCCCCTGGGCCAGCACGATCTCGGTCATGTTCAGGCTGCCCGACACCATCAGGACCACGACCATCGCGAAGCCGATCGCCAGCTCGTACGACACCATCTGCGCCGACGCGCGCATCGCGCCGAGGAACGCGTACTTCGAGTTGGACGCCCAGCCGGCGATGATCACGCCGTAGACCTCGAGCGACGTGATCGCGAGCAGCAGCAGCAACCCGGCGTTCACGTTGGCCAGCACGAGCTCGGGCCCGAACGGCACGACCGCCCAGGCCGCCATCGCCGGCATGATCGTCATGACCGGCCCGAGCAGGTACAGGCCCTTGTTGGCCTGCGACGGGACGATGATCTCCTTGAACATCAGCTTGAACGCGTCGGCGATCGGCTGCAGCAGGCCCTTCGGCCCGACCCGGTTCGGGCCGAGCCGCAGGTGCATGTAGCCGATCATCTTGCGCTCCCACAGCGTCAGGTAGGCAACGCAGGCCAGCAGCGGCACCAGCAGCGCGACGATCTTCGCCAGGTTCCAGACCACCGGCCACGCGGCACCGAGCGTGCCCTCGCCCCAGGTCGTCACTCCGTTGAGCAGGTTCTGCATGGCGATCAGGCCTTCTCGATCGAGATCGCGCCGAAGGCGCACGCGAGGCCGGCACCTGCCGGCTGGGCGGCGGCGATGCGGACCACGCCGTCGGCCAGCGTGTCGTCGCGCTCGAGCTCGAGCGTCGCTTCGCCGACGACGTCGCCCAGCGTCTGCCGCGCGCGCACCTTGTCGCCGGCCGCCAGGCCGAGCCGGGCGATCGTGGCGCCGCTGGCGCGGGCGGGCGCCGGGCGCGCGTCGCGGGTCTGCTGCAGGCTCGTCGCACGCCGAACGATCGGGTCGGCGGCGTAGATCGGCACGTCGGCGAGCCGCTCGAGAGGGCCCGTCCCGACGCCTGCGGCGGCCGGCGCCGCCTCGTCGGACAACGCGTTGTCGAGGTGTCCGACGACGTCGGGCGCCAGGGCCTCGGCGCGTACCGCCTCGGGGCTGTCGTGGTCGAATCCGGCCAGCCCGAGCCGGTTGGCCAGCACGCGCAACACCTTCCACGCGGGCCGCGCCTCGCCGGCCGGCCGGACCACGCCGTTGAAGCCCTGCACGCGACCCTCGCAGCTGACGAAGGTGCCGGCCGTCTCGGTGAACGGCGCGATCGGCAGCAGGCAGTCGGCGAGCTCGAGCAGTTCGGGCGAACGGTACACGCTGAGCGCGATCACCGACTCGGCCTTCGCGAGCGCGGCGCGCGCCACCGCCGGCATCGCATGGTCGAGCGACGGCTCGTTGTTCAGCAGCAGGTACAGGCTGCGCGGCTGCTCGACCATCGCGCGCGCGTCGAGCCCGCCGGCCGACGGCACCGCACGCGCGAGATAGCCGCCGACCGAGTTGGCCGCGTCGCCGATCTGCCCGAAGCGCGCGGCGCAAGCGGCCGCGATCGCCTGACCGAGCCGCGCGATGCGGCCGTAGTCGGGATGCTGGACCGCCGCGTTGCCGAGCAGCACCGCGCAACGTTCGCCGGACGACAGGCTGGCCGCGATCGCGCGCGCGCGTTCGCCGGGCACGACCGCCGCCAGGTCGATCGACACCGCCGCCGACAGCGCGGCCGGCGCGGCCCGGCCCTGCGCCTGCAGCGCCGCGACCAGCACTTCGGCCAGCAGCACCGGCCACTGCGACGGCGCGACGATCGCCTTGTGCGCGACGGGCATCAGCAGGTCCTCGTCGGCCGCGTGCACGACCGAAACCTTCGCACCGCGCTTCGCGGCGGCGCGCACGCGCGCGGCGAACAGCGGATGATCCTTGCGCAGGAACGAACCGACCAGCAGCAGGCGATCGAGCGTACCAACCTCCTCGACCGCCATGCCGAGCCAGGGCACGCCGGCCCGCACGGCGTCGGCCGAGAAGTCGAGCTGGCGCAAGCGGAAGTCGACGTTGTCGCAATCGAGCGCGCGCATCAGGCGCCCGAGCAGGTGCAATTCCTCGACGGTGCTCTGGCCCGAACCGAGCGCGCCGAGCGCCGGCGCGCCGTGCTCGGCGCGCACCGTGTGGATCGCGTGGGCGGCATAGTCGAGCGCGGTCTGCCAGTCGACCTGGCGCCACTGGCCATCCTGGCGGATCATCGGCGCGAGCAGCCGCTCGTCGCTGTCGAGCCCTTCGTAGGACCACCGGTCGCGGTCCGACAGCCAGCACTCGTTGACCGCCTCGTTCTCGAGCGGCAGGACCCGCATCACGCGATCGCCCTTGACCTGCACCACGAGGTTGGAGCCCAGCGAGTCGTGGGGCGAGATCGACTTTCGCCGGGCCAGCTCCCAGGTCCGCGCGCTGAAGCGGAACGGCCTGCTGGTGAGCGCCCCGACCGGGCAGACGTCGATCATGTTGCCCGACAGCTCCGAGTCGACCGAGCGCCCGACGAAGCTCATGATCTCGGAATGCTCGCCGCGGTTGGCCATGCCGAGTTCCATGACGCCGCCGATCTCCTGCCCGAAGCGCACGCAGCGGGTGCAGTGGATGCAGCGCGTCATCTCGTCGGCCGAGATCAGCGGGCCCATCGACTTGCGGAACACCACGCGCTTGGGCTCGGCGAAGCGCGAAGCCGAATAGCCGTAGCCGACCGAGAGATCCTGCAGCTGGCACTCGCCGCCCTGGTCGCAGACCGGGCAATCGAGCGGATGATTGATCAGCAGGAACTCCATCACGCCCTTCTGCGCGCGCACCGCCATGTCGGAATGCGTGTGCACCTTCATGCCGTTGGCGACCGGCGTCGCGCACGCCGGCAACGGCTTGGGCGCCTTCTCGACCTCGACCAGGCACATCCGGCAATTCGCGGCGATCGAGAGCTTCCTGTGGTAGCAGAAGTGCGGCACGTAGATGTCGAGCTTGTCCGCCGCGTGCATCAGCATGCTGCCTTCGGGTACCTCGACTTCCCTGCCGTCGATCTCCAGCTTGACCATCTCGTATCCGTCAGTCGTTCGTTTCGGGGGCGCCGTCGCTTACAGGTAGGCCGGCACCGCGCAGGTCTTGTGTTCGACGTGATGCACGAACTCGTCGCGATAGTGCTTCAGGAACGCGCGCACCGGCATTGCGGCCGCGTCGCCGAGCGCGCAGATCGTGCGTCCCTGGATGTTGTAGGCGATGCGGTCGAGCTCCTCGAGGTCGCGCAGGGTTCCCTTGCCGTGCTCGATGCGGTCGACGATGCGCCAAAGCCATCCGGTCCCCTCGCGGCACGGCGTGCACTGGCCACAGGACTCCTCGAAGTAGAAGTACGACAGCCGCAGCAGCGACTTCACGGCGCAGCGCGTCTCGTCCATGACGATCACCGCGCCCGAGCCCAGCATCGACCCCGCCTTGGCGATCGAGTCGTAGTCCATGTCGGTGGCCATCATGACCTCGGCCG
>Ga0209477_1002487_pt1 | contig 10632 bp, 10 predicted proteins | sample KloWWTupernatant_FD_187180 | JGI IMG/M metagenome (GOLD analysis project Ga0209477, IMG submission 187180) | Active sludge microbial communities from Klosterneuburg, Austria, studying microevolution and ecology of nitrifiers - Klosterneuburg... | ecosystem: Engineered > WWTP > Aerobic digester >...
GAGCCGGTGGTCTTGCGCGCCTCGAGGTCGCGGTGCGCCTGCACCGCGTCGGCGAGCCGGTAGCGCTGGTCGATCTCGATCTTCACCTTGCCCGAGCCGACCATGCGGAACAGGTCCGCCGCCATCTCCTCGAGGTTGGTGCGGTTGGCGATGTGCGCCATCAGCGTCGGGCGCGTGATGTACAGCGAGCCCCTGAGCGCGGTCAGCGCCATCGGGGGCACGGGCCCCGACGCGTTGCCGAAGCTCACCATCAGCCCGAACGGCTGCAGGCTGTCGATCGAGGCCTGGAACGTGTCCTTGCCGACGCCGTCGTAGACCACCGGCACCATCGCGCCATCGGTGATCTCGCGCACCCGCTCGACCACGTTCTCGCGCTTGTACAGGATCGTGTGGTCGCAGCCGAAGCGGCGCGCGAGCGCCGCCTTCTCCTCGGAGCCGACGGTGCCGATCACGGTGACGCCGAGCGCCTTCGCCCACTGCATCGCGATCAGGCCGACGCCGCCGGCGGCCGCGTGGAACAGGATGGTCTGCCCGCGCTGCAGCTTGTAGGTGCGGCGGAACAGGTACTGCACGGTCAGGCCCTTGAGCATCATCGCCGCGGCGGTCTCGAAGTCGACGCGCTTCGGCAGCTTCACCAGCGGCCTGGCCGGCATGTTGCGAAGCTCGGCGTACGAACCCGGCGGGCGGTCGCTGTAGGCGACGCGGTCGCCCACCTTCACGTGCGCGACGCCCTCGCCGACCGCGGTCACCACGCCTGCGCCCTCGAGTCCGATCGCGCCGGGCAGCGGCTGCGGGTACAGGCCGGTGCGGAAGTACACGTCGATGTAGTTCAGCCCGATCGCGTGGTGGCGCACCTGGGCCTCGCCCGGCCCGGGCGCGCCGACGTCGACGTCGACGTACTGCATGACCTCGGGGCCGCCGGCCTGCGGGATTCGGATGGCCTTGGGCATGGTCGGCTCCTCAGAAGGTCCCCGGGTACGCGCCGCCGTCGACGAGCAGGTTCTGGCCGGTGATCCACCCGGCCTGCGCGCTGCACAGGTACGCGCAGGCCTGGCCGAACTCGTACGGATCGCCGATTCGCCCCGCGGGGATCGTGGCGATCCGCGCGCGAAGCGCTTCCTCGTAGCTGACGCCCTGCGCCTTCGCCTGCGCGCCGACCACCGTGCGCACGCGGTCGGTGTCGTGGAAGCCGGGCAGCAGGTTGTTGATCGTCACGTTGTGAGCGACCGTGGTCCGCGCCAGCCCGGCGACGAAGCCGGTGAGGCCCGAGCGTGCACCGTTGGACAGCGCGAGCGCATTCATCGGCGCCTTCACTGCGCCCGACGTGACGTTGACGATGCGCCCGAAGCGCCGCGCGATCATCGGGTCGACGGTCGCCTTGATCAGCTCGATCGGCGCGAGCATGTTCGCGTCGAGCGCGGCGATCCAGTCGTCGCGGGTGAACTTCCGGAAATCCCCCGGCGGCGGCCCGCCTGCGTTGGTCACCAGGATGTCGACCTGCGGGCACGCCGACAGCGCGTCGTCGCGTCCCGACGCCGTGGTGATGTCGCAGGCCACCGCCACCACGGTGACGCCGGCGTCGTCGCCGATGCGCTGCGCGGCCTCGGCGAGCGGCCCCGGCGTGCGCGCGTTGATCACCAGGTTGACGCCCTCGCGCGCCAGTGAAATCGCGCAGCCGTAACCGAGCCCCTTGCTGGCGCCGCAGACGAGCGCCCATTTTCCGGCTATGCCGAGATCCATCGTCGAACTCCGCGGGAACGTGAAAGCGCGATGTTGCCACGCGCGCGTGGCTCAGCGCCGCCGGGTACCGCCCAGCAAGGTCCCGAGCACGCCGCGGATGATCTCGCGACCCAGCGACGACCCGATCGAGCGGGCGGCGCTCTTGGCCATCGCCTCGATCGCCGAGTCCTTGCGCCCGCTGCCGGTCAGCACGCCGCCGAGCGCATCCTTCAGCGCGCCGCCGATGCCACCGCCGGACGGCTCACCGCCCGCCGCGCCCCCGGGGCCGCTGCCGGCCGGGGCGGCCGCCGCGCGCCCCTTGAGCATCTCGTACGCCGACTCGCGGTCCTGCGTCTTGTCGTAGATGCCGGCGACCAGCGACGTGCGCAGCAGCGCGGCGCGCTCGGCGTCGGTGATCGGGCCGATCCGCGACGCCGGCGGCGCGACGAACGCGCGCTCGACCACGCTCGGGCGCCCCTTCTCGTCGAGCAGCGACACCAGCGCCTCGCCGACGCCGAGCTCGGTGATCGCCTTCTCGGTGTCGAACTTCGGGTTGGCGCGCATCGTCTCGGCGGTGGCGCGCACCGCCTTCTGGTCGCGCGCGGTGTACGCGCGCAGCGCATGCTGCACGCGGTTGCCGAGCTGTCCGAGCACGGTGTCGGGCACGTCGATCGGGTTCTGCGTGACGAAGAACACGCCGACGCCCTTCGAGCGGATCAGCCGCACCAGCTGCTCGACCTTGTCGAGCAGAGCCTTCGGCGCGTCGTCGAACAGCAGGTGCGCCTCGTCGAAGAAGAACACCAGCTTCGGCTTGTCGGGGTCGCCGACTTCGGGCAGCTGCTCGAACAGCTCCGACATCAGCCACAGCAGAAAGCTGGCGTAAAGCTTCGGCGCGTTCAGCAGCCGGTCGGCCGCCAGGATGTTGACGACGCCTCGACCCTGCGAGTCGGTCTGCATCAGGTCGTCGATGTTCAGCATCGGCTCGCCGAAGAAGCGGTCGGCGCCCTGCTGGTCCAGCGTCAGCAGGCCGCGCTGGATCGCGCCGATCGACGCCGCCGAAACGTTGCCGTACCCGGTGGTGAACTCGCGTGCGTTGTCGCCGACGAACTGCAGCATCGCGCGCAGGTCCTTCGCGTCGAGCAGCAGCAGGCCTCGTTCGTCGGCGATCTTGAACACCAGGTGAAGCACGCCCTCCTGCGTCTCGTTGAGCCCGAGCATCCGCGACAGCAGCAGCGGGCCCATGTCGGAGACGGTTGCGCGCAGCGGGTGGCCCTTCTCGCCGAACACGTCCCACAGCGCCACCGGGGCGCCGGCGAACGCGGGGGTGGCGTAGCCGAGCCGCTCGAGCCGCTCCTTGAGCTTGGGCGACAGCGCCCCGGGCTGCGAGATGCCGGCGAGGTCGCCCTTGACGTCGGCTGCGAACACCGGAACGCCGATCGACGAGAAGCGTTCGGAGAGCACCTGCAGCGTCACCGTCTTGCCCGTGCCGGTCGCGCCGGTGACCAGGCCGTGACGGTTGCCCATCGCGGGCAGCAGGTGCAACTCGGTATCGCCCTGACGGGCGATCAGCAGGGGTTCGGGCATGGCGGCGATGCTAAAATGTCGGGCTCCACGATGCGGGTATTCGAACACGGCAGCGCCTGCGCAGCAAGCGCGATCGCCACGAGAGGAAGCAATGGCCGGGCATTCCAAGTGGGCCAACATCCAGCACCGCAAGGGGCGCCAGGATGCCAAGCGGGGCAAGCTGTTCACGCGCGTGATCAAGGAGATCACCGTCGCCGCGAAGATGGGCGGCCCCGATCCGTCCGCCAACCCCCGGCTGCGGCTGGCGATGGACAAGGCCTCCGAGGCCAACATGGCCAAGGACACGGTGCAGCGCGCGATCCAGCGCGGTGCCGGCGGGCTCGAAGGCGCGAACTACGAAGAGATCCGCTACGAGGGCTACGGGATCGGCGGCGCGGCGGTGATCGTCGACTGCCTGACCGACAACCGCACGCGCACCGTCGCCGAAGTGAGGCACGCGTTCTCGAAGAACGGCGGCAACCTCGGCACCGACGGCTCGGTGGCGTTCCAGTTCAGGCATTGCGGCCAGTTCCTGTTCGCGCCCGGCACGCCGGAAGACAAGGTCATGGAAGTGGCGATCGAAGCCGGCGCCGACGATGTCGGCACCGACGAGGAAGGCGGCATCGAGGTCGTGTGCGCGCCGGCCGGTTTCGCTGCGTTGAAGGAAGCTCTCGCGAAGTCCGGGCTCAAGGCCGACGTCGCCGAGGTGACGATGAAGCCGCTGGTCGAGACCTCGCTCGCCGGCGACGACGCCGCGAAGATGCAGAAGCTGCTCGACGCGCTCGAGAACCTCGACGACGTGCAGCAGGTCTACACCAACGCCGAATTCGACGAGACCGCCACATGAAGATCCTCGTCGTGGGCTCCGGCGGCCGCGAGCACGCGCTGGCGTGGCGGCTTTCGCGTTCGGCGCGCGTGCAGGTCGTCTACGTCGCCCCGGGCAACGGCGGCACGGCGCGCGAGCGCAACCTGATGAACGTGCCGATCACCGACCTGAACACCCTGGCGGCGTTCGCCGAGCGCGAGAAGGTCGCGTTCACCGTCGTCGGCCCCGAGGCGCCGCTGGCCGCGGGCATCGTCGACCTGTTCCGCTCGAAGGGGCTGCGCATCTTCGGGCCCACGCAGCGCGCCGCGCAGCTCGAGTCGTCGAAGGACTTCGCGAAGGCCTTCATGAGGCGCCACGGCATCCCTACGGCCGAGTACCAGACCTTCTCGGACGCCGCGGCCGCGCACGCCTACGTGGATCGCCGCGGGGCGCCGATCGTGGTCAAGGCCGACGGGCTGGCCGCCGGCAAGGGCGTCGTGGTCGCGACCACCCTCGAAGAGGCGCACGCCGCGATCGACGCAATGCTGCTCGACAACCGTATGGGCGACGCCGGCGCGCGCGTCGTCGTCGAAGACTTCCTCGACGGCGAAGAGGCCAGCTTCATCGTGATGGTCGACGGCCAGAACGTGCTGCCGCTCGCCACCAGCCAGGACCACAAGCGCCTGCGCGACGGCGACGAGGGGCCGAACACCGGCGGCATGGGCGCCTACTCGCCGGCGCCGGTGGTCACGCCCGAAATCCACGCCCGCGTGCTGCGCGAAATCATCAAGCCCACCGTCGAGGGCATGGCTGCCGACGGCATTCCGTACAGCGGTTTCCTGTATGCGGGCCTGATGATCGACGCGAAGGGTTATCCGCGCACGCTCGAGTTCAACTGCCGGATGGGCGATCCCGAGACGCAGCCGATCATGGCCCGCATCAAGAGCGACCTGGTCGGCGTCTTCGAGCACGCGCTCGCCGGCACGCTCGACACGGCGACGATCGAATGGGACCGTCGCACCGCGCTGGGCGTCGTGCTGGCCGCCGGCGGCTACCCCGATTCGCCGCGCAAGGGCGACGAGATCGCCGGGCTGCCCGGCAACGGCAGCGTCGTCGACGACGACTGCCTGGTGTTCCACGCCGGCACCGTGGCCGACGGGGCGCGCACGCTCACCGCCGGCGGCCGCGTGCTGTGCGTGACCGCGCTCGGCGACTCGGTCAAGATGGCGCAAGCGCGCGCCTATCGTGCGATCGACGCGATCCGCTTCGAGGGCATGCAGTACCGGCGCGACATCGGCCATCGCGCGATCGGGCGCGGACCGGCGCGATGAGCGCCGACTCGGCCCGCACACCGGCGCCGGGTGTCGACGTCGCTGCGGTCCACGAGTACCTGCTGGGGCTGCAGCACCGCATCGTCGCCGGGCTCGAGGCGATCGACGGACAGGCGTTCCGCACCGACACGTGGCATCGCCCCGAGGGCGGCGGCGGCATCACGCGGGTGATCGAGGAAGGCGGTGTGTTCGAACGCGGCGCCGTGCTGTTCTCGCACGTTCGCGGCGCGCGGCTGCCGGCCTCCGCCAGCGCGCATCGCGCCGAGCTCGCCGGGCGCTCGTTCGAGGCGATGGGCGTGTCGCTGGTGCTCCATCCGCGCAACCCGTACGTGCCGACCGTACATCTCAATGTGCGTTTCTTCGTCGCGCACGGCGAGCGCGGTGCGGCGCCGGCCTGGTGGTTCGGCGGCGGCATGGACCTCACGCCGTACTACCCTTTCGAGAAGGACGTCGTGCGCTTTCACAGCGTGTGCCGGCAGGCGCTGGAGCCGTTCGGTCCCGGCTGGCATCCGCGCTTCAAGAAGTGGTGCGACGAGTACTTCTTCCTGAAGCATCGCAACGAAGCGCGCGGTGTCGGCGGCATCTTCTACGACGACCTGAACGAGCCCGGCTTCGAGCGCTCGTTCGCGCTCACGCGCTCGGTCGGCGACGCGTTCCTCGACGCCTACGCGCCGATCGTCGAGCGCCATCGCGACGAACCCTACGGCGAACGCGAGCGCGATTTCCAGGCCTACCGCCGCGGTCGGTACGTCGAGTTCAACCTGGTCTACGACCGCGGCACGCTGTTCGGCCTTCAGTCGGGCGGGCGCACCGAGTCGATCCTGTGCTCGATGCCGCCGCTGGCGCGATGGCGCTACGACTGGCACCCGGAGTCGGGGTCGCCCGAAGCGAGGCTGCGCGAATTCCTGGTCCCGCGCGACTGGGTCTGACGTGCGTCGACGCATCGGCCTGCTGGGCGGCACCTTCGATCCGGTCCACGTCGGCCACCTCGCGCTGGCGCGCGCGGCGCGCGAGGCGCTGCAGCTCGACGAACTGCGCTTCATACCGACCGGCCGCTCGTGGCAGAAGGGCGGCGCGGGCGTCGACGCCACGGCGCGGCTCGAGATGGTGCGGCTCGCGCTCGCGTCGGCGCCGGTGTTCGTCGTCGACGACCGCGAGGTCCGGCGCGCTGGCGCCAGCTTCACCATCGACACGCTGCTCGAGCTGCGCGCCGAACTCGGTGTCGAGCCTGCGCTGGTGCTGGTGCTGGGCAGCGACCAGCTGCGCAACCTCGCCACCTGGCATCGCTACGACGAACTGCTGCAGCACGCGCACATCGCGGTCACGCAGCGCGGCGCGCACCCGATCGACGGGCTCGATCCGCGGGTCGAGGCGCTGCTCGCCGCGCACGGCCGCGACGCGCTGCCCGACGCGCCGGCAGGCGCGATCGTGTTCTTCAGGATGCCGCCGGTGCCGGTGTCGGCCACGGCACTGCGCGAACGGCTCGCGCGCGGCGAGCGACCCGCCGAATTGTTGCCGCCGGCGGTTCTCGACTATATTGAACGGCATCGACTCTATCGCGCCGCCCCGGGCACCGACTGAACGCGGCGCGCGGGCCCAAAGGAACCGGATGGATCTCAGAAGACTGCAGCGCGTCGTCGTCGACGCCCTCGACGACATCAAGGCCCAGGACATCCGGGTCTTCAACACCACCGGCCAGACCGATCTGTTCGACCGCGTGATCATCGCCACCGGCACCTCGAACCGGCAGACCCGGTCGCTGGCCGCGCACGTGCGCGAAAAGGTCAAGGAGGCCGGCGGATCCGTGATTTCGGTCGAAGGCAGCGACACCGGCGAATGGGTGCTGGTCGACCTCGGCGACGCCGTGGTGCACATCATGCAGCCCGCGATCCGCGCCTACTACAACCTCGAGGAGATCTGGGGCGCCAAGCCGGTGCGGATGCAGGTGGCGCGTCCGCCGGCGGGCTCGCGCGCCGCGTCGTTCGCCCGCGAGACCGACGGCGTGCGCGCGGCGGTCCCGACGAGGCCGGCTTCGGCCAAACCGTCGACGACCAGGTCGGCCGGGAATAAGCCGCCGGCCGATAAACCGCCTGCCGGCAAACCGCCTGCGAAGAAATCATCTGCGAAGAAATCATCTGCGAACAAGCCGACTGCGAACAAGCCGACTGCGAACAAGCCGACTGCGAAGAGGCCGGCTGCGAAGAGCCCGTCCGCCAGGGCGCCGGCTGCGGGCGCCTCCGCTGCGAAGAGGCCGACCGCCCGCAAGCGCAAGCCTGCCAGCACGCGCTGACCATGCAGCTCCGCATCGTCGCGGTCGGCACGAAGATGCCGGCCTGGGTCGGTGCGGCGGTCGACGACTACGCGCGGCGCCTGCCGGGTGACTGGCGCATCGAGTGGCGCGAGATGCGCGCCGAGCCGCGCGGCGCGTCGGGCCACGCCGGCGCGTGGATGCACCGCGAGGCCGAGCGCATCCGCGGCGCGCTGCCCGCGGGTGCGAGGATCGTCGTTCTCGACGAGCGCGGTCGAGATCTCGACACCCGGCAGCTCGCGCTGCGCATCGCCGCCTGGCGCGAAGACACACGCCCCGTCGCGATCGTCATCGGAGGTCCCGACGGCCTCGACCCCGCACTGGTGCGGTGCGCCGACGAGACGCTGCGCCTGTCCAGCCTGACGCTGCCGCACCCACTGGTGCGTGTCCTGCTGGCCGAGCAGTTGTTCCGCGCGTGGTCGATCCTCGCCGGCCATCCCTATCACCGGGAATGAAGCCGTGACCGAACCCTTCGTCTACCTCGCCTCGAAGAGCCCGCGCCGCCAGGAGCTGCTGCGCCAGATCGGCGTGCGCTTCGAACTGCTCGTGCCCGGCGACGACGAGGACGCCGAAGCACTCGAAGCGCTGCGCGCCGGCGAATCGCCGACCCGGTACGTGCAGCGGGTGACGCTCGCCAAGGCCGAGGCGGCGCGCGAGCGCCTGTCCCGGCGCGCGCTGGCGCCGGCACCGATCTTGGTCAGCGACACGACCGTCGCGATCGGCGGAACGATCCTCGGCAAGCCGGCCGACGCCGCCGACGCGGCACGCCTGCTGCGCCGGCTGTCGGGTCGCACGCACCGTGTGCTGAGCGCGGTGGCGGTCGTGCGCGGACGCCGCATCGAGACTGCGCTGAACGTGTCGCGGGTCGTGTTCGCCCGCCTGCCACCGGGCTGGATCGACGCGTACGTGGCCAGCGGAGAGCCGATGGACAAGGCGGGCGCGTACGCGATCCAGGGCGACGCGGCGCGCTACGTGCGACGGATCGACGGCAGCCACTCCGGTATCATGGGCCTGCCGCTGTACGAGACGTCCCGGCTGCTGCGCGGGGCCGGCCAGGGCTTGGCCACACCACCATCGTCCCCGCGATGACCGAAGAGATCCTCGTCAACCACACCTCGCACGAGACGCGCGTCGCGGTCGTCCAGCAGGGCGCGACCCAGGAATTGCACATCGAGCGCGCCGCCACCCGCGGGCTGGTCGGCAACGTCTGCCTGGGCAAGGTGTCGCGCGTGCTGCCGGGTATGCAGTCGGCGTTCATCGACATCGGCCTCGAGCGCGCCGCGTTCCTGCACGTCGCCGACCTGTGGCAGTCGCGCAGCGGGTCGACCAACGGCGTCGGCCACCTGGCCCCGATCGAGAAGCTGTTGTTCGAAGGCCAGCCGCTGCTGGTGCAGGTGATCAAGGATCCGCTCGGCACCAAGGGCGCCAGGCTGTCGACGCAGATCAGCATTGCCGGGCGCCTGCTGGTCTACCTGCCGCAGGACCCGCACATCGGCGTGTCGCAGCGCATCGAGGACGAAGCCGAGCGGCAGATGCTGCGCAGCCGGCTGCAGAAGCTGATGCCCGCCGACGAGAAGGGCGGTTTCATCATCCGCACGTCGGCCGAGGAAGCCGCCGAGCCCGAACTCGAAGCCGACATCGAATACCTGCGGCGGCGCTGGCGGCAGATCCTCGACGGCAGTCGCCGGCAGTCCTCGGCGCCCGCCCTGCTCTACCAGGAGCTCAGCCTCGGCCAGCGCGTGCTGCGCGACATCGCCGGCGACACCACCGCCGCGATCCTGGTCGACTCGCCGGAGGCGCTGGCCGAGCTGTCCGAGTTTGCGCGCACCTACATGCCGACGATGGCCGGTCGGCTTCGCCAGTACACCGGCGAGCGTCCGCTGTTCGAGCTGCACGGCGTCGAGGGCGAGATCGCCAAGGCGCTGTCGCGACGCGTCGACCTGAAGTCGGGCGGCTACCTGATCATCGACCAGACCGAGGCGATGACCACGATCGACGTCAACACCGGCGGCTACATCGGCGGACGCAACTTCGACGACACGATCTTTCGCACCAACCTCGAGGCCGCGCACGCGATCGCGCGCCAGCTGCGCGTGCGCAACCTCGGCGGCATCATCATCGTCGACTTCATCGACATGGCCAGCGGCGAGCACCGCGAGCAGGTGCTTCAGGAGCTGCGCAAGGCGCTGGCGCGCGACCGCACCAAGTCGAGCGTCAACGGCTTCACGTCGCTGGGGCTGGTCGAGATGACGCGCAAGCGCACCCGCGAGTCGCTGGCGCACCTGCTGCTCGAGCCCTGCCCGACCTGCGAGGGCAAAGGCCAGGTCAAGACCGCGCGCACCGTGTGCTACGAGATCCTGCGCGAGATCCAGCGCGAAGCGCGGCAGTTCAATCCGAGGGAGTTCCGCATCGTCGCGTCGCAGGACGTGATCGACCTGTTCCTCGAGGAGGAAGCGCAGCCGCTCGCCGCGCTAGGCGACCTGATCGGCAAGCGCATCGCGCTGCAGGTCGAGACGCTGTACCTGCAGGAGCACTACGACATCGTGCTGATGTAACCGGTCGGGGCGCGGCCGGTCGCGCGTGCAAAGGCGCGGCCGGTCGCGCGTGCAAAGGCGCGGCCAGCGGGGCCGACCAGCGCGCGCCCCGGCGCAGCGCCGTTGCGGCGTTCGCGGCAAGGGTCCCCGACTGCGGCACGAGCATCTCCGGCGTTGCCCTCGCGACAGGCGGTGGCAGGGGCAAGCGCGTTGCCGTAGCGGGCCGGGGCCGGGCGCCTGGCGCAGGGGGCCGCAGGGCGGGGGCCCGGCGGCACGGCGCGATGTCGGCGGCGCCGAGCAGCGCAGCCGCGGGGTCGGCGCGCGCAGCGCGCTTCGTACTTCTGACTTGCGGCGCCCTGTTCGAGCGGAGCT